>Ga0307505_10001609_pt1 | contig 17604 bp, 15 predicted proteins | sample 23_S_MG_FD_202183 | JGI IMG/M metagenome (GOLD analysis project Ga0307505, IMG submission 202183) | Soil microbial communities from Populus trichocarpa stands in riparian zone in the Pacific Northwest, United States - 23_S | ecosystem: Environmental > Terrestrial > Soil > Riparian zone > Trees...
TTCAAGCTCTCCACGGATATAGAGGCGCACATGCAGAAGCCGGTCGACGCTTGCGCCGGCCGCCACAAGGGCTGTCCGCAAGTTCTCGAGTGCCGCTTCAAACTGTCCAGCAACGGTAGTCCGGGACACTTGATATTCGTGATCCCAGTCGACCTGACCGGAAACGAACACCAGCGAGCTCTCGGTATCAACGACTGCCTGCGACATTCCGAATGGGGCGCCGTCATATAGTGTTTCAGGATTCACCAGTCTCTTGGCCATTCTTGTTCGCCTCTGCTTGTTGATCGTTAGGCATGACGTTTGACATGAGCGGCCGCGAGATCCAGCGAATCCAGATGTCGAATGTCCGCTCGATGGAACGGTTCTGCGCCATTGTGTACCTTGGCGCTCATTGCTTTCGCCGGCTCTTCGGCTTGGAAGCGCTTGGCAACCATCGCTCCAGCAGGCGCATGGCTTCACGCTCTGTCAGGGCCATGGATTCCTGCGCGATATCGGGCGGCACCCATTGCGGAAACTGGACCTCTGTCATGGCGTGTCGTCCCGACGGTGTGTGTTCTTCACGGACTTGGGTGATCTGCTGTGGAGCAAACCGGTCTGCCAAGCGCACGAGCGCCGGCCACAACCTTCGGTGCACGAGCGTGACTTTCCCGTTGATGAGGCGACAGACCAGGACTTGATCGGACTCGCTGACCTCGGCGAGTACGCTGTAGATGGCGTTTGCTCGCGGATGCGACCACCAATTGCCGGTGATTGGCTCTCCTGCAATCGCATCGATGAGACGTGGAACCGGGCCTTTGGCAGACGCGAGAACAACGCCATGTGCCTGGACGAAGTTGATCGCAATGACAACCGAGCTTGCTTCGTTCATGGCGTCTAGCGTCTGAACCCAGTCGGCCGGCGCTGCCGGTTGGGCTTGAATGAATGGCTCGGCGAAAGGTGGTGGAACCAAGCTACGGCACAGCCGGCAACGACGCCTGCCAACACACCAGGTGCCGTCACGCCAGCTAGAGTGCCGATAGCGAGCCCAAGAAGGATGGCCAGAGCTGCCGGGCGCATTGAAGCAGTCTACCGTGCCTTGGAGAAGATGACTGGCAAGACCAGGCATACCCCGCTCAGGACAAGTCCGACAGCTGCAGCTATCTCGCCGACGTGTCTCCAATCGTCGGGGTACGAGAACGGACCTGACAGCCCCGAAAGCAGGAGTGCCAGTCCAAGAACTGTTTGAAAATGGCGTGCCAACATCGTTGCCGCCGATCACCGTGTTGAGCGCCGCAGCGTGACCGTGTCAGGAGGCATTGAAGCCTCTGATCGCAGCCCACGTGAACACAAGGTCATGCGAGAACTATCCGAGGCCGGGATACCTTCCAAGGTAGATGAGTACGAAAGCGAGCGTGTTGGAAACTCCGTGCGCGATGATCGGTACCGCGAGATTTCGCTTTGTCGCCAGGAACAGAATTCCGAGCCAAAGACCACTCAATCCTTCCTGAACCCAGCCGGACACGCCTTGCTCGGTGTGTCCCCAGCCGAACAGGATGCTGGACAACAGCACACTTGCGATCCAGGCCGGTCGATTTTCGCCGAAGGCCTGTGCCAACCGCTTCATCAGGAAGCCTCGAAAGCAGATCTCTTCCCCAAACGCCGCGATTACCCAAGAGAAGCATAGAAACACGAGCAACAACGTCAGGTTGCCTTGGATGCCCTTGAGCTCAGAGTAGTCAGGTTCAACGCCGAAGAGCGCGCTTATACCTGGAGTGGTCACGAACACGGCGAGAAGCTCCAGGAGCACGCCGGCAAGAACTCCGAGGACGATTGCTTGCTTCAAGCTTTCGGGTCGACGAAATCCAATGGTCGACCAGCGTTCATTCCGCAGTCGAAGAAGTATCCAGATCAATGGAACCAGGAACAGTGTCTGAGTGATAGGCACCAGACCCATTGCATCCGCAACGACAATCGACGCGAACGCGATGATCTCGATCCAATTGCGGGCAGTGCTGGTCCTGAGCTGATCAACCATGTCGTAACCTCCATTCCCAGCCCGGACGGCACGCGTGGGGGTGCCGCCGAGCACACGCTTGTGGCGACCGACTGTCAATAGTCCACGACGCAGAAAACTCGCCTTGATCCCATTTCGCGGACTGGCCGTCGCCCTCTCGGGTCGGCCGGGCTTACCCAGCCGCGCGTACACGGAATGGCCTGTTTGCTGTGGGCGATCGCCGCGTGACAGACGACTTGAAGCTCGTTGCCTGCGATTTCCCGCCCGATGACACCGATGGACAATTTTGCAACGATGATCACAGATGCCGGCAAATTTCGGGTCCAATGTGAGCCACTGGTGCATCAGTCAGGATCTCGCCGTGCCGATACGAATCGCCCCCGCAGCGCGTGATTCGCGCGCGTTTTCCTGCCTTCAGGCTCTCCTTCTGCTGTCGTTCCTGTGCAGCCCCCCGGTGCTGGCCCAGGCCGATCGCGTGTTCGCAAACGGTTTCGATCCGCTGCCTGCCGCGCCGCAGATCCGTGTGCTGCGCGATGATCGCGTCGCGACGGTCGAGATGGACTACAACGCCGATTCGCCGTGGGGCCAGTTCTGGGACATGACCGGTTCGCCCGACGACGACGCCGGCTTCCTCGTGGTCTGGTGGCCGCAGGCGACCGCCGGGGTGGAGGAGACACGGCTGATCACCGGCAACGATTCCGGTGGCGGCTGCCTCAATCCCGATCACCTGGTCGAGCCGCTGCTGGGACAGGAGCTGCTTGACCTGCCGCCCGGTGCGAAGTGGCTGGTCACCGGCAATCGCCGCGTGCAACTGCAACCCCTTCTCAACAACACGAGCTACCACCTGCGCGTGCAGCGCATCAGTGCGCGCGGCGCGATTACGACCCAGGCCGCGGAGCTCGCGTTCAACGGCGGCGATCCGACCCGCGTCGACGCACTGCGCGCCAGCCTCACCTACTTCGACGATTTCAATCTGCCGCTGGGCGCCGCCGACGAAAAGCTCTGGAACAATGCGCATGCCACGCCGACCGACCCGCGCTACAACCTGTTCTTCATCAACGACCAGTACCATGCCCACACGATCAACGGCACGCGCACCGGAGCAGGTGGCGATGGCGACAAGTCGCAGACCGCACAGCGCTTCCGCAAGCAGATCCGCATCGAGGAAGGCGTGCGCCGGCGCATCGTGTTCGACATGGACTCGCCGCTGAGTCCGCGTTCGGTCTGGTATCTGGATCTGAACCCGATTCCCGCGGATCTGTCGGGCCATGCCAGCTTCTTCGACGAGGAGGGCGAGCTCGGACTCCCCGCCGGCGTATTGCGACTGCGCGCACAAGGTCAGAGCCTGAGCCTCAACCTGATCGACATGCAGGGCGCATCACGCCGGCTTGGCGGCGTGGATCTCGAGCAGACCGGCATCGGTCGCCAGGCAGTATCGAACGTGCGTCGAAATTTCGATCTGCGGGTCGGCACCGATGGCGTCGAGGTCTTCGTGGACGGCAAGCGGGTGCTCAACCCGAGCTTCGCGCCGCACTCGCTGGCCGCCGGCGACTACGAGCTGCTGTGGCTCGGCGTGGGCTACAACACGAGCAAGGATGCGGTGCCCTACTACCTGCTGCACTGGGACAACTTCGGATTCGATGGCCCGGTGGTCGACCCGCGTACCACCCACAACTACGTGACCCGCATCGCCGGTACGGACTTCCAGAAATCGACGCGATGGAATGCGAGCTACCCGACTTTCACGGTGAAGGTTCCCGACAATCTGCGCCCCACGACCGCTGGCGCGAGTGCGGAAGTGTGGCTGGTCTACACCTACCAGATGGGCGATTCCTCGAACTTCCAGGTACTACCAAGCGACCACGTCATCGTCAATGGTGCAGCACAGTTCACGCTGCCGCAGCCGCGCAACAATACCGTGCCGTTGAACCCGGCGATGACCTCGTGGCGCTTGCCGCACACGGCACGGATCAAATTGGGCGATGCAACGAACGGCGGAAGTTCGCCACTTCTGGTCGGTGACAACACGTTCCGCTTCTTCGCCGAGAGCAGCGGCATCGTGAACGTGCATGTGGAGGTGCTCTATCAACCGGGAAGCGCACCCGCCTATACGCCGCCATCGGCCATCCATCACTTTCCGCTGCACGCCGAGCTGCCCTGGCTCGGCCCGCCCGCGCGTCTGCAGAGCATCGACGGCATTGACGTGGGCGAGGGCCAGCACATCACCGCCGCGAATGTCGTGCGCATTCCGGTCAGCGGCCTGGTGCCGCTCAACATCGAAATCGGCAACCGCAGTTGGGCCGGATGGGCGCCGCAGTTGATGCACATGCCGGTGCAGAGCACCGAGGTGTGGAGCACCGGTGGCACCGCAGGCATTGCGCGAGTCGAGGTATTCCTGCGGCGCGTCGGTACCGGCAGCGGACCGGGCCCGCGCATCCTGCTGCTCGACACCGCGCTCGATGCGCCGGCCCCGCAAGGCCGCTACCGTCTGCAGTTCGATTCGCGCGACCACGCCAACGGCAACTACGAACTTTTCGTCGAAGCGACCACGCCTTCGGGCCTCAAGAGCCATCCTAGCTACGGCGACGAAGCCTATCACTTCGCTGCCGAAACGCTCTCGGGCGCCTACTACCCGATACCCATCACGATCCAGAACTGATATCGCACACTCACCTGTCGGAGTAGCGGAAGGCGCGAAGCGTCCATCGGCAGTTGTACAAGACTGCGCCACGGTGCGGGATTGCCGGCACGCACCTCAGGGCGCGAGCTTCTTCACCACGAAATCCAGCAGCGCACGAAGTCGGGCGAGTCGCTGCAGGTCGCGGTGATAACCCACCCAAGTATCGCGACCGGGCGGTTCTTCCCCGAGGCGCAGGCGCTCGACGCCGGCCAGGCTGTCGCCGAGCGGCGTCGGCAGCACGGCGATGCCGATTCCTTCGCTGCACATCCTGGCCTGCACGTCGCGACTGTTGCTGCGGAACACGACCCGCGCCTGCGGCAGCATCTTCTGCAACCAGCTGTCATCGGGCGTGCCGGCGAAGGCCGAATCCAGTGCAATCAGCGCGCTGCCCGAGCCGTCGCCGGCGACAGGATGGACGATGCCTGCGCGTGCGTACACGCCGTAGCGCATGTGCAAGAGTTTGCGCGACACGATATCCGGTTCACCGAACGGCCTGATCCGGAATGCGAGGTCCGCTTCGCGTCGCGAAAGGTCGACGAAACGCGACTCGGTCAGCAGTTCGACCGTGACCCGCGGATGCGAACGCGCAAACTCGGCCAGCACCGGCGTCAGCACATGTACGCCGAACCAGTCCGACGACGTGATCCGGATACCGCCTTGGAACTGCTGCGTCTGGCCGACGAGTTTCCGCTCGATGGAAAGTGCTTCTTCCTCGATCCGCTCGGCATGATCGAGCACCGCCGAACCTTCTTCGGTGAGTACGAAACCATGAGGGGTGCGCTGGAACAGCTTGTGGCCCACCGCGTCTTCCAGCGCGCGCAGGCGACGTCCCATCGTCGGCTGGGTCTGGCGCAACTTGCGCGCGGCCGCGCCGAGCGTGCCCTCGCGCGCGATGGACAGGAATACGCGCAGATCGCTCCATTCCATCTCGAAACCTCGTGGGAAGTGCCATGCAATTATGCATGGAGCCTGTTCGATAAAGTTGGTTTTCATGCGCTCCTGCATTAGGTAGCGTAGACGTTGTCGCCGCTGCGGAGAGAACGCTGACGTCGCGCCAGAGCAGAATGCAGGAGCATCCGTTTGTCCCAACGGCAGGCAATCAAGCGTGCGATTTCCAGCTTGCTGGTGGCCTCGGTCGCCATCGCCGGTGCGGTGCTGCTGGTCCGTTTTCTGCTGATCCCGGGCATCGAAGCGACGTTCAACCCGAGCGTATCGACGACAAGCCTGCTGCGGCGAACAGGCATCTTCCTGTTCGTGCTGCTGGCCTATTGGATCTACGTGCGCAGATACGAAAGGCGCGTCGCCACCGAGTTGCGCATCGCGCCCGTGGGTATCGTGCTTGGCGCCCTGTCCGGCGCATTGCTGATCTCGATCACCACGCTGTCACTGTTCGCGCTCGGGGTCTACGAGATCGGATTCCATCGCGGACTGCAGAGTGCCCTGCTGGGCGTGGCGGGTGTGATCTGGGTGGCGGCGTTCCTCGAGGAGATCATCTATCGCTGCGTCCTGTTCCGGATTCTCGAGAAGGGCTGGGGAACCAGCGCGGCGCTGGGGCTGCAAGCGCTGATCTTCGGTGCCATGCATCTGGCAAACGTTGACGACGCCAGTGCGTCCGAACTCGCGGTGACCCTCGTGTCGGTGACGCTGATCGGCGCGTTCTGGACCTGTGTGTACGTGCTTACCCGCAATCTCTGGATCGTGAGTGCCCACCATGCCGCGTGGAATTTCGCGATCGTCCTGAGCGGGGCGCCGTTGTCGGGCATCGAGGAGTGGCGCACCGCAGCGCCGATCGAAACTCACGCCAGCGGTCCGGTGTGGCTGTCGGGCGGAGCGTTCGGGCCCGAGAATTCGATCATAACGATGGCCGTCGTCGCCCTGAGTCTCACGCTGCTGGTGCATCTCGCACGCAGGAAGAATCGGTTTGTCGCGGGTCATGCAGGCCGATGACGCGCGGTCGCGGTCGCATCGGCGCTGCAATCGTAACGGACGCCCGGAGCCCCACGATGCTGAGAATCGAGAACGTCTCCAAGACCTACGGCAATGGTGTTCACGCCCTGAAGGACGTGAGTCTGGAGATCCCGAGGGGAATGTTCGGCCTGCTCGGCCCCAACGGCGCCGGGAAGTCGACACTGATGCGAACCATCGCCACGCTGCAGGGCGTCGACGCGGGGAGCCTGCGCTTCGACAACCTCGACGTGCTCAACGAGAAACACGAGGTGCGCAAGATTCTCGGCTACCTGCCGCAGGAAATGGGCACCTATCCGGGGACCACGGCCGAAGTGTTGCTGGACCACTTCGCTGTTCTGAAGGGACTGGTTCACGCCGGGGAGCGGCGCGAGGCCGTCGAAAGACTTCTGCGAATGACCAATCTCCACGACGTCCGCAAGCGCAAGCTCGGTACGTTCTCGGGCGGAATGCGAAGGCGTTTCGGAATCGCGCAGGCACTCCTGGGCGACCCTGAGCTGATCATCGTCGACGAGCCGACCGCCGGCCTCGATCCCGAGGAGCGGATCCGCTTCCACAATCTGCTTTGCGAGATCGGCGAGTCCGCGGTCGTGATTCTCTCCACCCACATCGTCGAGGATGTGCGCGAACTCTGCAGCCGTATGGCCATCCTGTCGAAGGGCCGGGGGCTGCTCCACGGAGAACCCGCCGCCCTCGTCGCGCGGCTTCAGGGCAGGGTCTGGCGCAAGGTGGTCGATCGCAGCGAGGTCGCACGAATGCTCGAATCGATGTCCGTCCTCTTCACGCGGCTCGCGGCCGGGCGCACGGTCGTCCACGTCCTGGATGAGCGAGCTCCGGGCGCTGGATTCGAGCCCGCCGAACCGGATCTCGAGCACGTCTACTTTGGAACCCTCAATGGTGGCTAGCACCGTGTGGAAGGCCATCTTCTGGTTCGAAATCCGATACCACCTCCGGCAGCCGCTCTTCTACGTCGTCGCGTTTGTCCTCGGCGTGCTGCTGTTCATTGCGGGCACGGGCCACGGCCCGGGAAGCGCTTCGGGCAGGCTCCACCTCAACGCGCCCGCGGTGATCCTCGATCAGCTCATGAAGGGGATCTACCTCGTCCTCTTCCTGATGACCGCGTTCGTCGCCAGCGCCGCCGTGCGCGACTTCGACCGACGGACTTCCGAGCTCTTCTTCTCGATGCCGATCTCGCGGTTCGATTATCTGACCGGACGATTCGCCGGCACGATGGTGGTCTGCACGCTCGCCTACCTGGTCGGCGCGGGGGCCCTGGCCGCAAGCACCTTCATGCCGTGGCTCGATCCGGCCCGGGTTGGGCCTTTCCGGCTTGCACCGTTCGCATTCGCCCTGGGCGTGATGATCATCCCGACGCTCGTGGCACTCGGCGCGGCGTTCTACGCCCTGGCGAGCTGGACCCGAAGCACGCTGGCGACCTACCTCGGCGTCGTCGCCTTCTTCGCGGCCAGCGCGACCGCCGGCATCGCGGCGTCCCGCCTCGAGTCCGAATGGATCGGGCACCTGCTCGATCCGTTCGGTGTGATGGCGCTGGGTGGCGCCCTCAAGTACTGGACCGTCGCCGAATTGAACACGGCGATTCCGGAGATCGGCGGAATCCTGCTCTGGAACCGGATCCTCTGGCTTGGTCTGGGACTTTCAGCGCTGGTACTCGCCGTCATCGTTTTCGATCCGTCGCGTGCGCGGAAGCGTTCCGACCCGAAGCGCGATGCAACCGAAACCCGGTCGCCGCTTGAGCCGACGATCCGAATGCGGCCGCCCGCGACGCGCCGGCAGTTCTCACCGCATTCCGTCCTCGTCCAGTTCATGCGTCAGGTCCGGCGGGAGACGACCACCATCCTGGGCAACCTCCCGTTTCTCGGCATCCTCGCGTTCGGACTGTTCGTCCTCTTCCAGGAAGCGGGTTCCGCCGGGAACCTGTTCGGCATGCCCGTCCATCCGCGCACGCACCTCATGCTCGAGGCGCTCCAGGGCGGGTACTCGATCGTCCTGTTGCTCGTGGTCGTCCTCTTCAGCGGCGAGTTGATCTGGAAGGAACGCTCGCTCGAACTGGACGAGATCATGGATTCAATGCCGACGCCGAGCGGTGTCTACCTCGGCGCCAAGTTGACGGCGCTGCTGCTGGTGATGGCCGTATTCCTGTTTGCGGGCGTCCTGGCCCTGGTCGGCTTCCAGCTTTCGCGCGGCTACGATGATCTGGAGCTCGGCCTGTATGCGCGCGGCGTTGCCATCGCCGCCGTCTATCCGCTCCTCATGATGTTCCTCGCGTGCTTCTGCCACGTCGTGGCGCGCAGCCGGCTCGCAGGGTACGGGCTCGTGTTCCTCTTCGTCATCAGCTGGGATCTCCTGGAGGAGTTCGGCTTCGAGCATCACCTCTATCGTTTCGCGAGCCTCCCGCCGACGCCGTGGTCGGACTTCAACGGCTACGCTCATTTCCTCGCCGCATTCGCCTGGTACAGCCTCTACTGGGGGTTCGGCGCGCTCGTGCTCGTCGGCCTTTCGATCCTGTTCTGGAAGCGGGGCACCGACGTCGCGTGGAGGGCGCGATGGGCCGGTGTGCGCACACGGTCCCGCGGCCCCGTCCGCGCGATCATCACGCTCGGCTGCATCGGCTTCGCGGCTGCGGGCTGCTGGATCTTCTACAACACCAACGTCGTGAACGCCTACGTGCCGAGCACCGAGGCCGCGGAGCACCGCGCGAACTACGAACGGCTTTATCGGCAGTATCAGGATCTCGAGCTGCCGAGGATCATCGCCGTGCGCGCCGACGTGGACATCTTTCCTGAGCGGCGCAGCGTCGAGATTCGCGGCAGCTACCGCATCCGCAATCGGTCCGTCGAACCACTCCGCGACCTCCATGTGAGTATTCCAGATAGGGTCCGCGTGAACCGTCTCGACCTCCCCGCCCACGACGTCATCCTGAACGACGAAACGCGTGGCTACGGCATTTACCGGTTGCGAGATCCGCTCGCGCCGGGCGAGGCCATCGACCTCGGCTTCGACCTCACGGTGGAGAACCATGGCTTCGTCAATCACGGCTCGCAGGTCGCAGTGATCGACAACGGTACCTATTTCACAAAACGGGATTTCTTCCCGGTCATCGGCTACGACGCCCACCGGCAACTCGCCGATGCCGACGAGCGGAGGCAGCGCGGACTGGAGCCCGTTCTCCGTCTTGCCGGCATCGACGATTCCTCCGCGCGTCGCACCACACCCCGCGCGCCTGATGCAGACCGGATCGACTTCGAGACTACCGTATCCACCACCGGCGACCAGATCGCCGTCACCTCCGGCGAGCTGCAGCGGGAATGGGCCGAGGACGGGCGGCGCTACTTCCACTACCGGGCCGAGGTACCCATCACCCACCACTTCGCCTATGCGTCGGCGCGGTACGAGGTGACCCGAAGCCAGTGGGAAGGCGTCGCGATTGAGGTCTTCCATCACCCCGGACACGACGACAACGTCGGCCGCATGATCGACGCCGCGAGAAAGTCGCTCGCCTATTTCACGGCGAACTTCGGCCCGTACCAGCACCGTCACCTCCGGATTGTCGAGTTCCCCGGCTATGTCCGTGATGCCACGGCGTTTCCCGGCCTGATCTCATTCTCCGAGGGGTACGCCTCAGCCCGCCTCGATGGCGAGGAGGCGATCGACTTTCCGTTCTACGTCACGTCGCACGAGGTCGCCCACCAATGGTGGGGTCAGCAGTTGGTCGGCGCCAACGTGCAGGGTACGGCCATGCTCCACGAGACACTGGCGCAGTACTCGGCGCTGATGGTCATGGAGGACGAGTTCGGGCAGCAGGGGATGCGCCGCGTTCTCGCATACGCACACGACTGGTACCTCCGCGGTCGCGCCGGTGAGCGCGGTGTGGAGCCGCCGCTCGCGCTCGTCGAGCGGCAGGACTACGTGTACTACCACAAAGGCACGCTGGCCATGTACGCCATCCGCGACGCGGTGGGTGAGGCGCAGCTCAATCACGCGCTGAATCGCTACCTCTCACGCGTCGCCCGCGGAGAGCCGCCCTACACCACGACGGCCGAATTCCTCGATGCGATCCGTCCGGCAGTGCCCGCCGAGTCGGAGCACCTGGTCGAAGACCTGTTCGAGACGGTCACGATGTACAACAACAAGGTCGCCGCCGCGACGTCGACCGAGCGCATGGACGGTACGTTCCTCGTCCGCCTCGAACTGGAGGCACGCAAGCTGCGAGCCTACGGCACGGGCGCAGAACGCGAAATCCCGATCAACGACTGGATCGACATCGAAATCTTCGGCGAGAAAGAAGCCGGAAAGGACGGCAGCCCCGTGCTCTTTCTCGAACGGCGACGACTCGGCACCTCGCCGGCCGCCTTCGAAATCGTCGTCAGCCAACGACCCGCGAGCGTCACGATCGACCCGTACTTCAAGCTCATCGACCGCGACCGCGACGACAACGTCCGTCCCGTGGTGTCAGTGGACGCACAAGCTGGCCGTTGACGACGACATAGCGGGCAGCTGGACCAGCGGCGCACCCGGACGCGGCAGAGAAATTTCGCTGGATGAAAGACTCGGGCGTCAGCGTGGCTCCACATCAAACGAATAACCGGTGGAGCGCCAACACTTAGCGCCTGCCACGGATTGCATCCTGGATCGTGGCTGCCAGATCGCCAGGAACTGGCAAGCGCTTGAACGGGCTGACATTGGAGCCGCCCGTGTTTCCAGCTGGCACCAGGCCAAAGGCAGTCTTTGTAGCGGCACCCGCGATGCGCAGCAGTTGCCCTGCGCATTCCCTCACCCTGCGATGACGCCACCCCCAAGCAAACATGCGCCAGTGGACGCGCACGTGTTCGGCGGTGGAAGACTGACCCAAGACGTGAGCGCGTTCCAGGTGCGTGAAAGCCAGGGTGGAATTGCCCTTGCGCTCGGCATGTCGGGAAGCCTGCAACTCGGCCTCGACGTGCGGATGGATGAGCTTGGCGAACGAAGTCATCGGCTTGCTCCACGGGACGTTTGAGATGAATTGCTGTGGCCGGAAAAAGGCCACGCAAGGTGGCGTACCTGTTCGCGTGGCCGGCGGTGGTCTTGCCGCATGACTTCAGGCAGGCGAAGTAGGAAATCGTCGCGTCACCATGCAGGAGAATGCCGGAATTGCCGATGCCCGGTGGACGGAGATCGAACTGTGCGGACAGCATCAACTCCCGGCATGGCCTGGTGCGATGGCGCTGGCAATGTCGAGCTGAGCCTTGCCGTTTCGCACTCAGCCACGCGTCGTGAATTCGAGAAACACCCGATCGAGAACATCGGCATTGCCACTTGCGAGCAGCCATGCCAAACCTGCGCAGTTGAGTACGACCGTGGTCCAGAAAACAGCCTGGAACTGCGTCTTTCTGGATTTGTGCCGGAAGAGGTCCTGGGCGATCAATGCGCCAGGCCAGCCCGCGATCAATCCGACTAGATGCAAGGTGTTTTCCGGGGTGCGCTGGCGATCGTTGCGGGCCGCGGACTTGTCGATGCCGTAGAGCATGATTGCGGCGACACTCATCACCGAGTATGCCAATGCGACGACGACCGGGATCTTTCCAACGAGCCAGCCGAGCACCAGCGCGAGGAGGATCACGATGCCGATGGTCGTTCGTGTTCCCTTCCTGCCGCGCGCGAATTCGTTCCTGGGCTGCTGACCCACGAAGCGAACGCCGGAGGCATTCAGGCGTCCCTTCTCGTCCTTGACCGGTTCGTACGAGACAAGGGTGCCGGCGACGGGCCGGTTTGATCCACGGCCAAAGGCCTTGATATGGACGAACGCCCGGTCACCGCCGCCATTGGGCGTGACGAAGCCGAAGCCCCGGTCGTCATTCCATTCGATGATGCGTCCGACGTATCGCATGTGGCCAGGTGACTCGCGTCGCGGTGAGTGGCTGCGGGTTGCCACTGCAGCCTAAAGCATTGAAGGCGTCTGCCGGCATGCGCATGAGCTTGTCCGCAAGCCCGCGCATGGTCGCTCGATCCGATGAGGTCCGCGCGAAAACTCCGCGATCACCCCAGCAAGTCCCCGAAGTGGCGAATGGATTCGTACAGTTCCTCGCGGGCGACAGCTGCTCTTCATGCTGGCGGCCGCCCACGATTATTCGCGAGTTGCGCGCCGCGAAGCTGCATGGGTGTGAACGGAGGGTCAGGTCGTTGCGCAGCCGCCGGCCTTGACGACGCGCTCTGTCGACGAAGGGTACCTCGCGAGCAGATGCGCTGGCCGGATCGGTCGCGGCGCCAGATTGCCGCCGCAGTTTGGACAAACCCCTGCCAGGATTCCGCCGGCGCAGTGCGCACAGAACGTGCACTCGAAGGTGCAGATGGCAGCGTCCGCATGAGGTGGCAGGTCGCGATCGCAGCATTCACAGTTGGGACGAAGTTGAAGCATCTCCGGTTCTCCGATGGGGAGCCTATTGAGCGGCCCGGTGTCGCAGTTCAGTGGCCGCGCTGCGGATTCGACCACGCGTCGAGGAACGGGCCAATCGCCTTGCGCCGACAACCGCGGGCGACGATTACTCCGGGCCGCTCTCGAACCCGTCGGCAAAGATGTCGAGCGGACGGATCTGCAGGCCATTGAGCGCAGCGCCGTTGGCGGCAATCGCACCGGGCGGTACACCGGAATGCAGATCGAGATCGCCGCCCGCGCCGACCACGGCGACGTGGCGCGAGTAGCTGATCAGCTCCTCGTGCGCACCCGGCCAGGTTCCACCGACCTCGAAGTACGGGACGCCAGGCTCCTGGTCGACGCTGGTATAGGACAGGACATCGGGCCGGTTCGGCATCCGGGCGTAGATCAGCACTTCATACCGGCCAGGCGCGAGACCATCCACGTAGATGCACGATTCGAGGGTTGGACTGAAGGTCACCAGATAATCGTCCATCAACAGCGCATCGTTCCCGCTGGTATCCGGATCGATCACCGTCGGCGTATCAAAACCACCGATCTGGCGCAGACTCACTGCGGTCGGCTGGCCGTCCAGCCCGAGGAGATTCGGGGTGGTGACGCCATGATCGCCGCGCAGACTGTTCCAGACACCCGGTTGGCCGGCCGCGCCATAGCTGGGCGGCGGCCCGGCGCCCGGTTCACCGAAATCGATGTTGATCGCTTGGGCCCACAGCGGCGGTGCGAACACCACGCCGGCCAGTGCGCAGAGCGCGAGTGAACGAATGCTGCGGACGGACATGACGACCTCCCGGAGTGCACGGTTGCGATGACGGCAACCGCGCCAGTATCGCAGCAATGGGCCGATGCGGCGAACGGCGCGCGTGGCGCCGCCCGGAGCGACCGAAAGGCAGGATCCGGAACGTGGTTCTTCTTCTCGGGCCCGTCATACGCGGCGCGCGTCTGGCCGCGAATCAGGACATCGTGACCACCGATCATCGCGAGCGTGGCGTGTCGCTTTCGTCAGGCTTCCGGTCCAGTTGGGTACGCATCCATTCGGGAAACTCGCGACCGAGGAACGTCTTCCGGAAACGCGATATTTCCTCGCCGGTAAGACCTTCCCTCAGCGCAAATCGATACGTCCAGCTCACGAGGGTCCTGTCCGGGGCCGGTTGCGTGCGGACGAACTCGCCCACGGCATAGGCCACGTCACGGAATTTCGGGCTGGTGTAGTTCCAGACCACGTATCGGAAGCGTGAACCGGCATCGCTGGATTCAGTGAGCAACAGTTCTTCGACAGCATGGGAGCCGTCGGTCTTGCAGACGAATCGTCGTGCGCCGACGGTGCCATAAGGGCCCTCCGAAAGCCTGTACGTGCCGCTGACGCCGGCCAGGTCCCTGGTCGCGTCGATGCGCAGCGGTCGGTTGGCGGCCCGCAGGACATCTGCCAAGGGTTGGTCGATGACGTTCTCTTCCGTGACGCTCAACAGTTCGTCGAGTGGGGCGATGTCGGGACGGGGCGTATCGACGAAGCCGGCGGGCGGCTCACAGGCCGAGCCTGGGGCGGCGAGCAACAAGCCGGCCAGCGAGAGGGCGATGATGCCGCGATATTCGAGTCTGCGCATGCACGGTATCTTAGGCAGGCCGGTGCACCCTGACTATTCGCATATGAAGCGCAAACGAAACGACTCGCTCAACCCCCGGAAAAAGCCCCAACAGCAACGCTCGCGCGTGACCATCGACGCCATTTTCGAAGCGACTATTCAGGTTCTGCTCGCCAACGGGCTCCAGGCAATCACTGCGGTCCAGATTGCCGAGCGGGCGGGAGTGTCCGTCGGCTCGCTCTATCAGTACTTCCCGAACAAGAGCGCCTTGCTGGCGGCCGTGGTCCAGCGCCACGTGGGCGAGGTGGTCGACGCCACGATCCAGGCCTGCCGATCGGCGCATGGCAACAGCATCCGCGAGATGTGCGCGGCGATGATGTCCGCGTTCGTCGATGCCAAGACGCGCCGGCCGGAAGTGTCGCGAGCGCTGTACCTGCCCTCCGCGGCCGTCAATGCCGATGCCATCGTGAGAGAGGAATCGATCCGATGCGCACACGCCGTCGAGCAGATGTTGCTCACCGCGCGCGACGCGAGTTTCACGCAGGCGCAGATGGTCAGCAGAATGCTGATCGGCTCGATCGTCGCGCCGACCCGGGCGGTCATAGAAGCGGGCGGCGATCACGGCGACTTCGAGAACCTGAAGCTGCATCTCACCGCGCTGACCGTGGGGTACCTCAGAGAGGTGTCGGCAAAGTGAGGCGCGCGCGCTCGTCAGGCACTTGGTTCCCCGATGTAGAAACGTCACAAAGATTGGGTCGGTCGGAATCAAGGCTCAAGTGCCTCCGTCCGCCCTGGATAAGCCACCTGCAGGACGTGACCCGTTCATCGCTATGTTGAAGAGGCGCAAAAAAAAACACCGGGCCATGTGGCAAAACAAGACGTGACCCCATTGGTGGCGCGTGACCCCATTGGTGGCGGCATCGAGGTCGTCGCTGGGCGGGTCGACGACGAGGAAGTAGCGCTGGCCATCGATGTCCTCGGCGGGGGGCGGGTCGGTCGTGGTGACGTGGGCGACGGCGCCGGACGTGGGGTGACGTTCTTCCACTCGATGGAAAAGAAGCCCGGCACTAGGCCGGGCTTCCGTTTGTGGCGACTTCCGAGACGGCCGTCGGCTAGGCTTAGGATCCTAACAGGAGTGGCCCGTGCCGACTTGCAAACTATGCCTTTCCGAAGCGACGTTGCGGAACTCGCACATCCATCCGGAGTTTCTCTATCGCGATCTGTATAACGATCAGCACCAGCTGATGGGAATCAACGGCGAAGGGCATCGCGGCTACGCTGTTCTGCAAAAGGGACTGAGAGATTCGCTTCTCGGCGACTGTTGCGAGTCGTTCCTTAATCGAGAGTACGAGAACCCTTTCCTGCGCGACTGGATCGACGCGGGAGTTCCAGAGACGTTCCGCGATGAGGGCGTAGTTTATTCGGTTAAAGTGCCGGACTACGCTCGTTTCAAACTGTTCCACTTGTCCATCTTGTTGCGCGCGTCGTGGAGTGGCTTGGGGACATACGCGGACGTGTCACTGGGGCCGAAGCACGAAGAGCGAATCCGGCGCATGCTTTTGGGTGGTGATCCCGGGAAAGCGTGGCTTTACCCGATCTTTGGATATGGTGTTGCCGACCTTAGAGGGAAGGAGCCTTGGCCGATTCTGTCGCGCCCGATGGTTACCGAACTTGGCGGGCTGCGCACATACGCCAGCATCTACGCCGGGGTCGCATGGAACATTGGGGTTGCGTCGCATCTTTCGCGAGAGTTTTCGACACTTGGACTTCAGCCGGATGGAACGCTGCACGTCATCGCTACCGATTTTCGCGATACGGTTGAAGCTAAGTTGGCTGCAGACAATCTTCGCGCTGCGGAAGCTGGGCGTCCCGTGGCTGCTGAACTACATGGAAGAGCGAGTCGCATGGAGTACCGCGGCGTCAACGGAATCAGAGGAATCGTTAGGGGCCATCGCTAATAGCCTCGGCGAACGCATCTTCTACCGGAACTCCGACGACAAGAAGATCGACGATCTGTTCTCGATGATTTCGAACTTGAGGCGGCAATCGTGCCTTGTGGATTTTGTAGTAATCAGACATTAACTGAAGCGCTTTAGTCCTATTCGGCGTTCGGGCGACTGCCTGCGCGTCAGTGTCCAAAATAGAGTATGAGCCAATAAGGCTACTCTTCTTGCTAGGAACTTGCTGTTCTCCCACTTTTCCCAAAGTAACGGCAATCCAGCGCCCTCCCCAGTTATTGACCACGTCGCGCCCGAGGATTGAGCAGAGCGAGTCGTAACGAACGCGCCAGCGCTGGTCTTGCTCTATCGCTGCGAAGACTTCATCTATTACATGATGTGAATAGGGCTGAGGCATCGCCTCTAGAACTTCCTGGACGAGTGATCTGACGTCAGCAGTTCTCATTGCGATTCTCAAAGTGATGAAACTCGGTGACTCTCGTGACGCCAAACTACAAGTAGCCCCCGAGTTGGGGGGCAACGCGCATCGTTCAGCATTGTCGACATTGCGTCAAGCCGCTTTCTCGCATTTGATCAAACGGCTACGTCATGAACCACTTGCCCGTGGCGGCTGAGCATTCCGTTGATACAGGGCAGAGCGAGGGGTATGGATATCGCGCCGTCAACGGCATCGGAGGGACGAGACCGGCATGGGCGCGTTTCCAAGCGCATGCGCCACAGAATGCGGCCCGTTGGTCGGGCGGTCCGGATTCGAATGCACAGGCGGGCGTGTACGAGGTTGCAGAGGAAGCGTTCCTGTGTGCCCCCGCTCGCCGTGCGAAACAGGAACTCAACGACCGGGGATTTTCCAGCGGGAATTGGCCAAATACCGAACTGGTGCCCAACCCATCGACCCGATCTCGGAACCGTTTCCCAAGTGCACAGCGTTGATGGATGCGACGCCTCGCTCCCGCCCTGTTCCTGCCATCAACCGCGCTCGCGCCGCTGTCGCGCAAGTT
>Ga0307505_10001610_pt1 | contig 17602 bp, 25 predicted proteins | sample 23_S_MG_FD_202183 | JGI IMG/M metagenome (GOLD analysis project Ga0307505, IMG submission 202183) | Soil microbial communities from Populus trichocarpa stands in riparian zone in the Pacific Northwest, United States - 23_S | ecosystem: Environmental > Terrestrial > Soil > Riparian zone > Trees...
GACCGTTGCGTCGAACAGCGCGAGCCGCCTGACGAAGGCCACGCAAGCGGGTTTCGTAGTTTCGGTACTGGTCGTCGAGCGCGGGGCCCTGGCGCGAATGACGACCCGGCAGTTCGCCGACTATGCCGCCATGCGAACGCTGGCGCCGATCGATCCCCTCAGCAACCGCCATGCTTTGGCGGGGAATCCGAATGCGGACCTGCCGGCGCCGTCGATCCTGGCTCTGTTCGACAAGAACCTGCCGCCGGCGGAAGCCCCGCCCAGCGTGACCTGGTGGGACTTTGCCTTCCTTCGAGCACTCTATGAGATCCAGATGAACAAGGCCGCAATCTTCCAACGGGGTGAAATTCAAAGCCGGATGACCCGGTATTTGGCCAAAGTCCCCGCTGACGAGCTGTGAAGCGGGAAGCCAGGATTGCCTTATTCAGCTACGGTACGCTGCAGCTGCCCTCGGTACAGCAAGAGAAATATGGGCGCCTGCTCGACGGCACGCCCGACGCACTGATCGGCTATCGCTTCTCGCCAATCGACATCGACGATCCGGATGTCGTTCGGCTGTCAGGCAAATCCCGCCACCCGATCGCGCGGTGTTCGGATAACCCGGCCGACCAGATCGAAGGAATGGTCTACTTGCTCACCGAAGCCGAGCTGGAAGCCACCGATGCCTATGAGGTCGATCCCTACGTTCGGGTCGAAGTCATTCTGCAGTCGGATCGGACAGCCTTCGCCTATGTCCTTAGGGACTAGCGGTTTGCCGCTGTGGAGGTGCCGGCGGCTACGGCCGCGCTCGCCGTTCGCGGCGCGACCCGCTTGCCATGAACCCAGCTGCCGCCGGTGGCGAAGCTGAGCATCGGCACGAAGTCCGTGCGGCGCTCGGCCGGGATCGGTGGACCGCTCCAGTCATCGAGCACGAAATAGCGGTTGTTCAGGCGAACCAGCAGGACCGTGACCGGCGGGCCGCCGATCGTTTCCTTGCCGATTGTCAGATAGAGGTCGCGGGCCGGGAAGCCGAGCGCCCGAAGGGCCTGCATTTTGAGAATGGCGCGGTCTTCCTGATCGCCGGCGCCATGGGCCAGGGTTTCGCGCGCGCTGGCCCAATAATCGTGATAGCCCCACTCGGTTGCGTCCGACCGCCAGCGAATCCGCTGCCCGACGACCGACTGCACAAATCCGATTTGCTCGATTCGGCCAAGACCACGGGCCGGTTCAATGAGTTGCCGCAAGGCAGGCACGTGTGAACTGTCATGGTTCACCCGCTCCCATTGGTCGATGTACCGCGTCGGCCGGTAAGGCAGCGTCGTCGTGCCAAGGGCGTCCGGCGGGACTGCCTGAAGCGTCCCGGTGACCGTGATGGTGGCGGCGAGAGGGGCGAGCGGATCCGCGGCGCGTGCCGGACCAGCCAGAAGGGCCAGGCCCCCGGCGAGGATCAGACTCGGCGCAACGGCGCTGGCTAGCTTGTGTAGCTGCAACTTCCCCCCCAAAAATCGGGACCGCGGCAGGTGCCGGGTCCCGTTACGGAAGAGAAACATAACTCACATTTTGAAGAAAGTCTGCTTTGAACGGATTATTAACCGTCATCGGTAAAGCGTTATAAGTCCGAGGCAAAATGAGTCACGAACACGAGAAAAGGGCGCCTGCGCGAGCAGACGCCCCTGATCCAACGCGTGCTCTTCGCTGGATTTAGTTCGCGCTGTTACCGTCAGCGTCGGCGCCGTCCCGAGTCGCGTCGGCGGCATTTTCACCTTCCGCGCGGACCGCGTCGGCGGCGTCGTCGGCGTTCTCGACAACGTTTTCGGCGACTGCGTCGGCATTTGCCTCAATCATGTCGGCCGTGTTCTCGGCATTCGCTTCGATATTGTCGGCGGTTTCTTCCTGCGCCGTGTTGTTGCAGGCGGCGAGGGCGCCGAGACCGATAACGACAGCCAGCGTGGTTGAGAACTTCATGTGCAATTCCCCTATTCATTAACGAAATGGAACAGCCGTAGCGATTGGCGGAACATTTGGTTCCGACGGCGTAACGTGGCCGCAACGTTTTATTTGGCAATCGAGGCGATGATCCATGTCGCCGACAGGGCGACGACAACCAGCGCCAAAGAGACGCCCAGCACCCAGCGGACGACATGTTCCTGGCGGGCGCCCGTCACTTGCTCTTCACTATAATGACGCTCTTCTTCGTCGTCCGGCATGGCCATGCTCCTAGCTCGACGGTACCGTCACTTTACTCCGGTTCGGGGCGGCAAGACAGGCCCTAGCGGCTGATCGCCTTGGCCGCCGCCAAGGTTTTGGCAACGTGCTGGCTCCAGTCGAGATCGGAATGAACCATGACGATCCGGCCGCTCTGTGAAATCACATAGGATGTCCGGTCGGTGAGTCCGGCTTTCTGCTTCAGCGCGACATCATAAGCGGCAATAATCTCCGGAGTTGCGGTCGCGACAGCGAAAGAGTTGCGGCATTCTTCGACCGAGAATTTCTGCAGGGTGGGCAAATCGTCGGCCGACATGCCGATCACCCGGGCGCCGGCCCGGCGGAATTGCTCCTTGGCCTCGCTGAACGCCCGCGCCTCGAGCGTGCAGCCCTTGGTGAAAGCCTTGGGGAAAAAATAGAGGACGACCGTGCCCTTGCGGAGCTGCTCCTTCAGGTGCAGCCGGAACGGCTTGCCGGCCATTGCTCCGGTGGTGAAGAAATCGGGTGCCCGGGTGCCGGTCGGGAGAGCGGCGGGCGCAGGCAATGCGACCAGCGCCAAAGCGGATCCGATCAAGAGCTTGCGCATCGTCGAGTCTCCTTTACGCGCAGCCTAGCGCCGGCGACATGGGCGCGCCATGGCAACTTCGACATAGTGCGACCGTTGCACCGCGAAAGGATGGGCAATGCGGAGATTCACGAGCATCCTGATGATCGCCTCTGGGCTTGCCGGATGCCGGCCGGCAGCGGACCAGCCCGACAATGCGGCAGTGCCGGGCATTAGTGATTCGAAACCGGCCGCCGGCTGGGCCCTGCAGCGCGAGACTGCCGGCGCAGCGCTGGTCCTTGGCAATGCCGACGGGCGCCCGGTCATTCGCATTGCTTGCGCCAGCAAGGCGCGCCTCGTCGTCAACGTTCCCGAGTTCAAACCGATCGCGAGTGAGGAACGCCTGTCCTTTGGCGGCAATGGCGAGGTCGTCGCTTTGGTTGCGGACAGCAAGGGGGACAAAGTGCAGGGCGGAGTCTCGGCCGAGAGCCGCATTCCCGACGAGCTGAAGCGGCTCATCATCGCGCCGATCTCGGCGAGCTATGGCGCGCAGTCCAGCGGCCCGCACGCACCGCCGCCGGAAAGTCTGGCCGGCCCCTTCTTGTCCATATGTACGGAGTCGCTGACCGCGGCCCGCGTCGATGAGACGAAGCCGAAGCAGGGCACCAGCCCCTGCCTCATCCAGGACGGTACGTTGCTGCGGATGGCGAACATGCGGGCGATCGGCACCGAGCCGTTCTGGAACGCGCGCACCGACGGCCGTTGCGTCACTTATTCGACACCGGAAGATCAAACGGGAACGCGGATCTGGACCGGGGTCGACAGCGGCCCGATGGGACCAGTCTGGACCGGCAGCTTCCAGGGCAAGCCGTTCGTGCTGCGGGTGCAACCGGCGGTGCGCTGCTCGGATGGGATGTCGGACAAAGCCTATGATTGGGAAGCGGTACTGACGGTCGGCGGCGAAGAGCGCAAAGGCTGCGCCGAGCGAGTCTGATCTGGAACCATTGGCCGCCGTTCCCCATTTTCGGCTGACCACATCAGGAGAGAGATCAATGGCGAATCACGGCCCGATGGCTTGCCCGGTCGATGGCACCACACTGACCATGAGCGAACGGTCTGGGATCGAAATCGATTATTGTCCGACCTGCCGGGGAGTCTGGCTCGACCGCGGCGAACTCGACAAGATCATCGAGCGGAGTGGCGCCTCATTGGCACCGCAGAATGCGCCATCCACCCCGCCGCAGTCCGGCAATTGGGGTCATCAGCCGCAGGGTCACGGGCACAAGCCGTACAAAAAGCGCAAATCATTCCTGGAGGAATTGTTCGATTGAGCATCGGCCAGCCGGCCGCCGCGTGAGCATTAGCGCTCCGTGGCGAGCCAGCCGGTGAGGAGGTAGAACAGGACGACGACCGGTCCGGTCATCAGCAGTGCGGCGACGAGGCCAAGGCGGATGAGCAAAGCATCGACGCCGGTCCAGTCGGCCAGACCGGCGGCGACGCCCATCAGCTTGCCTTCCTGGCGATTGATCAAGAAGCGACCGTTCATTCTCAAATTCCTTGTGAGCAGTCGGTTAGGCAATCGGCAGCGCGCTGGTGGCGGAGCTGACGAAGACGAGGGCGGTGAACAAGGCGGCGACCAGCGACACGATGGTCTCATGAGCCTGCGAGAAGGTGGCAATCATTTCAAACTCCCTTTTGTTTGGCGGACCCGACGATCGGGACCACACCACTAACAATGCAGGGAGCGTGCCAAATGAGAAAAGTTGTTATTTTCCAATAGGCGTCGCCACCTAGTCGCAAAAATCCATGGTAGTTTTCACGCGGAGTTGGGAAAATATCCCACTCAACCGTTGACGATGACCCCACCATTGGGGTGCAAAACCTGGCCGGTCATGTAGCTGCTGTCCTCGCAGGCCAGGAACAGGAAGGCAGGCGCGACCTCGTTCGGCTGACCCGGCCGGCCCATCGGCACGTTCTTGCCGAAATCCTTCATATCTTCCGGCGGTTTGCCGCCCATCGGGTTGAGCGGCGTCCAGATTGGCCCGGGCGCGACGGCATTGACCCTGATGCCGTCCTTGACGAGGTTCTGCGACAAGGACCGGGTGAAGGCCGTGATGGCGCCTTTAGTGGCGCTGTAGTCGAGCAGATCCTCCGACCCCTTGTACATCGTCACCGACGTGCAATTGACGATCGTCGCGCCCTTCTTGAGGTGTGGGCGGGCCGCTTGGGTCAAATAGAACATCGCATAGATATTGGTCTGGAAGGTCCGCTTGAGCTGCTCGTCGCTGATATCGCGGATGTCTTTGTCCGGATGCTGCTCGCCTGCATTGTTGACGAGGACATCGAGACGCCCGAGCTCGCGCACGACCTTTTCGACCGCGGCCTTGCAGAAATTGCTGTCGCCAAGATCGCCGGCGACGGTGATTGCCCGCCGCCCTTCCTTCTCGACGATCCGCCTCGTCTCGGCCGCGTCATCATGCTCGCACAGATAAAGGATGGCGATGTCGGCGCCTTCGCGGGCGTAGAGCGCGGCGACGGCCCGGCCGATGCCACTGTCCGCCCCGGTGACAAGCGCCACCTTGCCTTTCAACCGGCCCGAGCCGGGATAATGCGGTTCCCAGTCGGGCTTGGGTTCGAGCTGACTCTCATGTCCGGGCAGCGCGTCCTCGCGAACCATCGGCTCGACCGTGTCGGACATGGCTCAGCCTCGCCTGGCGCCGGCCGGAACGAGGACGGGCTTGGCATCGCGCGTGGCGGCCGGGCGTCGCTCAACGGCCTGGCATTCGGCGACCAGCGTCGGGAAGTCGAGATCGGTATTGGCCGCCAGCGCCCTGGAAACGGATGCGGCGCAGCTTTGCTGATCGGCATATTGCGCGGGCATCGTGGCAACCTGGGTGCAGTCCTGCGAGCCGTCGGCGCAGCCCAGGATAGCGATGACGAAATAGGCCGGACCCATTGAAATCCCCGATGCGAGTTCAAGGGGATAACCGCGGATTTAACGGCGAGTTCCAAATGTTACGGCACTGCGTTTGCGGGGCGGCTCCAGCGCTCCTACCTAGGGGGAATGGCGGAAGCGGCGGATGTACAACGGAAGAGCGCGGGCGGTTTCACGCCGCTGCTGCGATTCCTGCCGATGTTGTGGCCGAAGGGCGAAGCCGAGCTGAAGTCGCGCGTCATCGCCGCTCTGCTGCTGGTGCTGGCCGGCAAAGCGACGGTGCTGGCCATGCCCTTTGCCTACAAAGCGGTCATCGACCGCATGTCCGAAGGCACCGCCATGTACGGCGTCGTCGCCGGCCTGGTCCTGGCCTATGCCGTCGCCCGGTTCGCCGGAGTACTGTTCGACAATCTCCGCAATGCCCTGTTCGAGAAGGTCGGCCAGGCGGCGGCGCGCAAGCTCGCCACCAACGTCTTCCGCCACATCCACGATTTGTCGCTGCGCTTCCACCTCGAGCGGCGAACGGGCAGCTTAAGCAAGATCGTCGAGCGGGGCACCAAGAGCATCGACATGATGCTCTATTTCCTGCTGTTCAACATCGCCCCGACCCTGATCGAGCTGACCGCCATCTGCGTCATCTTCTTCATCAAGTTCGGCGGCGGGCTGGTCGCGGCGACGCTGGCCATGGTTGCCTTGTACATCATCTATACGCGGCGGGTTACCGAGTGGCGCTCGCACATCCAGCGCCAGATGAACGACGTCGACAATACCGCCATCGGCCGAGCCGTCGATTCCCTGCTCAACTACGAAACCGTCAAATATTTCGGCGCCGAGCAGAAGGAGGCCGAGCGCTACGACAAAGCGATCGGTGCTTTCGCCCAGGCCGCGACCCGCAACGAAGTGTCGCTGGCCTGGCTCAACATCGGCCAGTCCCTGATCACCAACACCATGCTGGCCGGCGCCATGATCTTCACGGTCTGGGGCTGGAGCCAGGGCCGCTTCACGCCCGGCGACGTCGTCTTCATCAACACCATGCTGATGCAGCTGTTCCGGCCACTGGACATGCTCGGCTGGGTCTATCGCTCGATCCGCCAGGGCCTGATCGACATGGAAGCGATGTGGGACCTGCTCGACACGCCGGCCGAGGTGGTCGACGCGCCGGAAGCCGAGCCACTGCATGTCTCGCGGGGCGAAGTCCGATTCGAGAATGTCCACTTCAGCTACGAGCCCGAGCGCGAGATTTTGAAGGGGATCGACCTGGTCATCCCGCCGGGCACCAGTCTGGCCGTCGTCGGGCCCTCGGGCGCCGGCAAGTCGACCATCGCCCGGTTGCTCTATCGCTTCTACGATCCCACCGCCGGGCGGATCACGATCGACGGCCAGGACGTCGCCGAAGTCCGCCAGTCAAGCCTGCGCTCGGCGATCGGCATCGTCCCCCAGGATACGGTGCTGTTCAACGATACGATCGGCTACAATATCGGTTACGGGCTTGAGGGTTCGAGCCAGGACGAGATCGAGGCGGCGGCGAAGGGCGCGGCGATCGACGATTTCATCCGCTCGCTGCCCGAGGGCTATGAATCGACGGTCGGCGAGCGCGGCCTCAAGCTGTCCGGCGGCGAAAAGCAGCGCGTCGCCATCGCCCGCACCTTGCTCAAGAACCCGCCGATCCTGCTGCTCGACGAGGCCACCAGCGCGCTCGACAGCCGGACCGAGGAAGCCATCCAGGCGACGCTCGAACGACTGGCCCGGAACCGCACGACGATCATGATCGCGCACCGCTTGTCGACGATCGTCGAGGCCGACCAGATCATCGTTCTCGACGATGGCCGGGTGGCCGAGCGCGGCACCCACCGCGAATTGCTCGAGCAGGACGGGCTTTACGCCGAACTCTGGAACCGGCAGGCTGCCGAGCGCTCGGTCCTGGAAGCTGCGGAGGCAACCGAATGAAATGGATCGTTCTTCTCCTGGCTGTCGGCGGCTGCGCGACGACGCTTGCAACCGACAATTTCGGCAAGCCGTTTGCGGGGTTCGTGCCGAAGGACGTGCGTGCATTCGTCATCGATGCGCAGGCCTGCGGCCATTTCTCCGGTGAGGAGCCGTATGACGCAGAGAGGCGAGCGTTTTTGGAAACGATGATAAAGAAGACTTGTACCGGCCTGGAGGCGCGGAAGGCCGTCCTGACCCGCCGTTATTCGAACACCCCGGAAATCCTCACCGAAATATCGCAGGTCTGGGATCAGTGAAGGCGCCATCGCCGCACGAAATTTTGAGTTCCACCTTCGGCTTCGCGGAATATCGCGGGGTGCAGGAGCAGGTCGTCTCCCGGGTGATGGCCGGCGGGCACACGCTGGCCGTCATGCCGACCGGCTCCGGCAAGTCGCTTTGCTACCAGCTGCCGGCGCTGTGCCGGCCCGGCACGGCACTTGTCATCTCGCCGCTGATCGCGCTGATGCACGACCAGATCCGGTCGGCGGACTCATTCGGCATCCGCGCGGGGTCCCTGACGTCGGCCGATTCGGATCGCCAGCAGACCTTGGCGCGGCTGCACGCCGGCGAACTGGACCTGCTCTACGTCGCCCCAGAGCGCGCCACCACCGACGGCTTTCGGCAAATGATCGACCAGGAACGGCTGGCACTGATTGCCATCGACGAGGCGCATTGCGTCAGTGAATGGGGCCACGATTTCCGGCCCGATTATCGCCTGCTGCGCGGCCTGCTCGACGACCATCGCGACGTGCCGCGCCTAGCGCTGACCGCAACCGCCGACCGGCGGACCCAGGCCGACATCCTGGAGCAGCTTGGCATCCCTCAGGAAGGGTTGGTCGTGGCCGGCTTCGACCGGCCCAATATCCGCTATAATGTCCGGCCGCGCGACGGGATTGGCGGGCAGCTGAAGACCTTGACCGCCGCCCAGCCGGGGGCCGGCATCGTCTATGCCCAGAGCCGCGACAAAGCCGAGAAGATCGCCGAGCAACTGGCCGCCACCGGCCGGCCGGCGCTGCCTTATCATGCCGGGCTGGAGCCGCAGATCCGGTCGCGCAACCAGGCCGCGTTCGTCCGTTCGGAAGAGATGGTGATGGCAGCGACCGTCGCCTTTGGCATGGGCATCGACAAGCCCGACGTGCGCTTCGTCGCCCATGCCGGAATCCCCAAGTCGATCGAGGCCTTTTACCAGGAGACAGGCCGGGCCGGACGCGATGGCGACCCCGCCGAGGCCTGGCTGTTCTGGGCGGCCGAGGATTTCGCCCAGGCGCGGCGGCGGATCGAGCTGGAGGTCGAGCCCTCCCGCCAGGCCGGCGAGCGCGAGCGGCTGAATGCGCTCGCCGCGCTCGTCGAGGCGGCCACCTGTCGGCGCGCCATATTGCTGCGCCACTTCGGCGAAGATCCGCCTGCGGCTTGCGGTAATTGCGACAATTGCCTGGAGCCGCCGGCGACGATCGATGCCACCGAAGTTGCGCGCAAATTGCTGTCGGCGGCTTTCCGCACCGAGATGCGCTTCGGAGCGGCGCATCTGGCCGCCGTGCTGGCCGGCGACGACAATGAGAAAGTGCGCCAGTTCGGCCATCACAAGCTGAGCGTCTTCGGCATTGCCTCGGCCGAGGAAGTGGCATTGGTCCGCCCCGTCGCCCGGGCGCTCATCGCCCGCGATGCGCTGCGAGCGGACGCTTACGGGGGTCTGTCCTTCGGCCCGGCCGCCAAGCTGATCCTGAAAGGCGAGGAGTCCGTCGTGATCGCCGTGCCGCCGCCGCGTAAGCGAGCACGGCGAGATCGCCAGTCCGGCCCGGCCGACCCAATGTTCGAGCGGCTGCGCGCCGCCCGCCGCGACATCGCCACGACCGCGGGAATCCCGCCCTACGTCGTGTTCCACGATTCCACCCTGCGCGAGATGGCCGAAACTCGGCCCCGGACATTGGCAGAGCTGGCCCGGATCCAAGGCGTCGGCGCGACCAAGCTGGAACGCTATGGCGAAGCGATGCTTGCCGCTATGATCGCGGCAGAGGAGACGTCGGATGCTGAGGGAGCTTGACGACAAGACGCTGATCAGCGGCCAAATTCTCCCGGCCGATGTAGTCGGCCTCAAACAGGCCGGCGTGACGATGATCGTCAACAATCGTCCGGATGGCGAGGATCCGGACCAGCCGCTTTCCGCGGAAATCGAAGCTGCCGCGAGCCGGGCGGGGATGGAGTATCGCCATATCCCGATCGTCCGCGGGATGGGGCCCTCAGACGTCGACGAGATGCGCCGGGCGATCGCCGCTGTCGGTGACGGCAAGATGCTTGCCTTCTGCCGGTCGGGCAACCGCTCGACCCTGGTCTGGGCGGTGGCGAGGAGCGAAGACGGGGCGCCCCGCGAGCAGCTTGAGAAATGTGCAGCTGCGGCTGGAGTCAGCCTCGATCCGGTTGCTCACCTGCTTTAGCCGGGCGAATCCTCGGCCAGCAGTTTGCCGGCCAATTCCAGATCCTCGTCGAGAACCATGAGCCGTACGGGCATCATCGGCCCCCAGCCGAAACCGTGCATCTCCGAGTCGAACAGGATCGCCTCCACGCCTTCGCTATCGAGAAAGAGGCGGGCGAGGTCGGCCTCGACCCGGGTCTGGAAGCGCGCCAGTTCGACGAGGCTCATTTCCGTGGCGCCATTACCAGGGCTTCACGTCGCCGCGGCGATCTCGTCGGATCGCGCGGCCCGGCCGAGCATCGCGTTCCGATGCGGGAAGCGGCCGAAGCGGGCGATGACGTCATGATGCTTTCTTGCGAAGCCGAGCTGGAAATCGTTGCCGAGCGCTGTGAACAATTGCACCGAACGCTGCTGGTCGTCGAGCCGCTCGCTGTGCTGGAACGGCATGTAGAAGATGCCGCGCTCGCGCGGTTCGAGCTGGTCGTCCAGGCCTTTCCCGACCGCCGCCTGGGCCACGGCCAGCGCTAAATGATCGGTGGCGAATTGCTCGGCGTGGCCACGGAACATGTTGCGCGGGAATTGGTCGAACAAGACAATGGCGGCCAGCGCCGTCAATGGGTGATCGAGGAAGCAATCGACGGGCAGCGCGCGTTTACGGTTCCACAGCCGCTCAAACCGCTCGCGGACCTCCTCGTCAAAGGCGGGGTCGGCCTTCCACCAGCGCTCGTCCGGCTGGCCGAACCAGAAGCGGACGACCTCGCCGATCCAGTCGCTCACGCGGCCGTGCCGCCGACCGTCAGGCCATCGATCAGCAGCGTCGGCTGGCCGACTCCGGCCGGGATCGATTGGCCGCCCTTGCCGCAGACGCCGACGCCCTCGTCGAGCGCCAGGTCGTTGCCGATGCCCTTGACTCGGGTCAGCACGGTCGGGCCGTCGCCGATCAAGGTCGCCCCCTTGACCGGCTCGGCGATCCTGCCGCCGCGGATCCGATAGGCCTCCGTGCAGGAGAAGACGAACTTGCCGCTGGTGATGTCGACCTGGCCGCCGCCGAAGCTCTTTGCGAAAATCCCGTCCTTGACCCGGCTCACGAGCTCGGCCGGATCGTCGCTGCCGCCGAGCATGAAAGTGTTAGTCATGCGCGGCATCGGCGCGTGGGCGAAGCTTTCGCGGCGGCCGTTGCCGGTCGTCTCGACCCCCATCAACCGGGCGTTCAGCCGGTCCTGGATATAGCCTTTCAGGATACCGTCCTCGATCAGCACGTTGCGGCGCGTCGGTGTGCCTTCGTCGTCGATGGTCAGCGAGCCGCGGCGATCGAAGATGGCGCCGTCGTCGATGACCGTGACCCCGGGGGCGGCGACGCGCTCGCCGATCCGCCCGGAGAAAGCCGAGGTGCCCTTGCGGTTGAAATCGCCTTCGAGGCCGTGGCCGACGGCCTCGTGCAGCAACACGCCGGGCCAGCCGGGGCCGAGCACGACCGGCATCTCGCCGGCCGGCGCATCGACCGATTCCAGATTGGTTAGGGCCTGTTGCAGGGCGATGTCGATCGCCCGGCTCCACTCGGCCTCGTCGAACAGTCGGTCGTAGAGGTGCCGGCCGCCGAGGCCGTGATGGCCGACCTCACGCCGGTCGCCGTCCTTGGCGACTATCTGGACGCCGAGGCGGACCAGGGGCCGCACGTCGGTGGCGACGAAACCGTCGGCGCGGACGATGTCGATGACGCTCCAGCTGGCCGACAGCGTCACCGCGACCTGGGCGACGCGCGGATCGCGATCCCGGGCGGCGGCGTCGATCTGCTGACAGAGCGCTACCTTGCGGGCGAAGGGGATCAGGCTGAGCGGATCCTCGCCGCCATACATCGCCTGGTTGGTGCGCGGCGGCGACGCGGCCGGATTGGCCGTACGCGGATCAAGCAATTTCAAGGTTTCTGCGGCTCGGTCGATGGCGGCGGCGCTGATCTCATTGGCGTGGGCGAATGCAGTCGTCTCGCCGGTCACGCCGCGCAGGCCGAAGCCGGAAGTGGTGTGATAGTCGGCCATCTTCAGCCGGCCGTCATCGAAACCGAAGGATTCGCTGGCGCTATACTGGAGGTAAAGCTCGCCATCGTCGCAGGGCGACAGATGCTTGGCGGCCAGCCTTTTGGCGCCGGCGAGATCTAGGGCGCCGTCGCGGTAGAGGAAGCGGCGGGGGTCGGTCATGCCGGCCGGGAGTCGGCGGCGCCGCCTTTGAGGACGAAGCGGCGGTCGCAATAGCCGCATTCGACATAGCCGAGTTCGGGATCGACGCGCAGGTAGACGCGCGGATGGCCGAGCGCGGCCGCGACCTGGCCGGAGCCGTCGCAGGCAACCTGGACGCTGTCGGTGAGAATGGTTTCGGGCGGGGGGAGCGATTGCATGGCCTTCACCTAGCAATCGCACCCTGTCGCTTCAATGAGCGGCCCTATTGGTAGACGGCGGTGACGTCGAAATCGGCCGAATAGAGGCCCTCGGGCTGGTTGGCGCCGACCAGGATGATCCCGCCCACCCCGAAGTTGAAGGCGCGGGTGACCGGGTCGATAGTCTTGATCGGCGAGCCTTCAAGCGGCAGCGCCAGCACCAGGATCAGGTCGCCATTGGTGTTGGCAAGCGCGGCTGGCGGCGTGACGACGACGATCACCTGCTGGTTGGGGGAACCGGCGCCGGCGAAGCGGGCTCGGAAGCCAGGATCGCTGGGCAGGCCGGTGATTCCGCCTGCTACCGTGCGCGCGCCGGTCGCCGCGTTGATTACGACCATCCCCGAAACGGGCGAGGTCAGGATCGTCCCGAAATCCAGGTCGCTGATCTTCACCAGCGACAAAGGCACGAGGATCAGCGCCTCGCCCGTCGCCTGCTGGTCGGGGAAGACCTGCGCCGCGGCCGGTGCCGCGCACGCGGCCAGCGCCGCCGCCAAGATGCATTTCCTCAACATGTCCGAATTCCCCACCTGGTCTGGCGGGCATTCTATCTGCCGGGGCTGACCAGCCGTTGAAGATTGGGGGTTACCGCGATCTTAACCGTCAACGGCAATCATTTATGCGATCTCAAGGATATTGGACCTCGACGTCGAACGTGCCGGCATACAGGCCATCGGCCTGGTTCGCGCTGACGTTCAGCCTGGCGCCGACGCGGAAGGTGAACGCGCGCTCCGGCCCGGTCTTGCGGTCGGCCGGGCCATCGAGAGTCCAGTTGGACACGGTCATGGTCTCGGTGCCGCCCTGGCGGATGAGCGTGATCGGCCGATTGGGGATACGGATTTTGATCGGCGTGTTGCGCGAGGCGGCGCCGACGAACTCGGCCGGGAGCGGGTCACCGCCAGCGGCAATTACGCCTCCTGTCGTCGTCACGACGCCGGTGATCGGGTTGAGAATGGCGGTGCCGGCGGTGGTTACGGTCAACCAGCCGAAGTCGAGGTCCTCGACCTTGAGCAGGGTCAGCGGCCGAAGCAGGATCGCCCGGCCGGTAGCGTCCTGGTCGGGCGAGACGTCCTGCGCCGACGCCGGGCCCGCACAGGCGAACAAGGCCGCCAGCAGCGACAGGATGGAGATACGGACAGGCATGCAGTGCCAGCGTCTAGATGGTTAACGTCAAGATCACTCTGATGATTAAGGTAAAGGCGGCGTTTACCATTGTTGCTTGTCCGCAGGTTGGCCGCTGCCTATGCCCTCGCCCCCATGAGCACGGCCGAGCCCGCGATCCGCATTGACTCGCTGTCCAAGACCTATGCCGGCGGCAAGCTGGCGCTCGACAATGTCAGCATCGACGTGCCGCGCGGCCAGATTTTCGGCCTGCTCGGCCCGAATGGCGCCGGCAAGTCGACCCTGATCAACATCCTCGCCGGGCTGGTGGTGAAGAGCAAAGGCAGCGCCACCGTCTGGGGTTTCGACATCGACACCCACCCGCGCAACGCCAAGCGCTCGATCGGCATCGTCCCGCAGGAAATCATCTTCGACCCCTTCTTCACGCCGCGCGAGGCGCTGGAGATCCAGGCCGGGCTGTACGGCATCCCCGCCCGGCAGCGGAAGACGATGGAATTGCTCGGCGCCATGCACCTCACCGACAAGGCCGACGCTTATGCGCGGACCCTGTCCGGCGGCATGAAGCGGCGGCTGCTGGTCGCCAAGGCGATGGTCCATTCGCCGCCGATCCTGGTGCTCGACGAGCCGACCGCCGGCGTCGACGTCGAGTTGCGCCGCGAGCTGTGGGCCTATGTGAAATCCTTGAACGAGCAAGGCGTCACCGTCGTCCTCACCACGCACTATCTCGAGGAAGCCGAGGAGCTTTGCGACCGGATAGCTATCATCCATCACGGCCGGGTCATCGCCAACGAGCCGACCAAACAGCTCATCGCCAAGGCCCAGGACAAGTCGGTGATCGTCACTTTCGACCGCGACATCGCCGCCGTGCCGACCAACGCCTGCTATGAGAATATCGCCCTGATCGACGAGCGCACGCTGGAAATCACCTACCGCAAGGACCGGGCGAACGCCGGCGAGGTGCTGGCCGCGCTGACCGCCGCCGGCCTCGGCATCGTCGACGTCCGCACCCGCGATCCCGACCTCGAAGACGTATTCCTGAGCCTGGTGGGAGCGGAGAATGACTAGCGAACAGAGTTGTCCTGTTTGTGGCCGAGCTGTCGATACGAACGCCCGCTATCCGCGATATGTCTGTATGGAGTGCGCGAAGCGCGCCACTGCTCCCGACGGACGTCGGCTGGAGTTCTTCAACGTCGGATTGAGCGGAGGCTATGGGGCTCGATACGCCGATAATCATGAGAGGTATCAAAGCCACGATTGCCTGATCGATGGATTGCCATGCCGCGCGGATGAGGCACGATTCGGCGGTATTGTGATCGAAGCTCTCGAATGAACCGCACCTTCGACGTCCTGATCGTCGGCTCGGGCGCGGCGGGGCTGACGGCGGCGCTGAACCTGGCCGAGACGCGCAAGGTCGGAGTCATCGCCAAGGGCGCGCTTGGCGAGGGGGCCAGCGGGCTGGCGCAGGGCGGGATCGCCGCGGTGCTCGAGGAAGGCGACAGCTTCCACGCGCATGTGAAGGACACGATGGTCGCTGGCGCCGGCCTGAACGACCGCGCCGTGGTCGAGCATGTCGTTGGAGCGGCGCCGCGCGCCATCGAGCGGCTGATCGAATTGGGCGTGGCCTTCGCCGAGGAAGGCGGCGCGCTGCACCTGACCCGCGAAGGGGGGCACAGCCACCGGCGCATTGTCCATGTCGCCGACGCCACCGGCTGGGCGGTGCAGCAGGCGCTGGAAGGCGCCGCCGCCCGCCACAAGAATATCACTCTGGTCCCCGACATGGCGGCGATCGACCTGATCAGCGGCCGGCATGCGGAAAGCTTCTCGACCAGCGGCGCGATCCACGGCCTCTACGCCTACAACCGCAAGAAGAAGCGGGTCGAGACGCTGACCGCCCGCGCGACCATCCTCGCCACCGGCGGGGCGGGCCGCGCCTATCTCTATTCGACCGCGCCGCGGGGCGCGACCGGCGACGGCATCGCCATGGCCTGGCGGGCCGGCTGCCGGATATCGAACATGGAGTTCATGCAGTTCCACCCGACCTGCCTCTACAATCTCCAGGTCAAGAATTTCCTGATCACCGAGGCCGTTCGCGGCGAAGGCGGGCAGCTGAAACTGCCCCCTGGAGTCAAGGGCGGCGGCGAGCGGTTCATGCAGAAATTCGACAAGCGCGCCGAGCTGGCCCCGCGCGACATCGTCGCCCGCGCCATCGACCATGAGATCAAGCGGCTCGGCCTCGATTACGTCCATCTCGACATCTCGCACCGCGACTCGGATTTCGTCCGCGCGCACTTCCCCAACATCTACGAGAAATTGCTCGGCCTCGGAATCGACATCACCCGCGAGCCGATCCCGGTCGTGCCGGCCCAGCATTATACCTGTGGCGGCGTGATGGTGGATTTGCGCGGCCGGACCGACGCGCCGGGCCTCTATGCCGCCGGCGAAGTCACGCAGTCGGGTCTCCACGGCGCCAACCGGCTGGCCTCCAACTCCTTGCTCGAATGCCTGGTGTTCGGCGAGGCGGCGGCCCGCGACATCGCCGAGCGCTGGGACGAACTGGTCGCGCCGCCCGCCATCCGCGCCTGGGACGAAAGCCGGGTCAGCGACAGCGACGAGGAAGTCGTCATCCAGCAGATCTGGGGCGAGATCCGCCGCTTCATGTGGAATTTCGTCGGCATCGTCCGCACCACCAAGCGGCTCGAGCGGGCCAAGCGCCGAGTCGACATGCTGCGCCAGGAAGTCCACGATCATTACGCCCATTTCCGGGTGACTCCGGACCTGATCGAGCTGCGCAATTTGCTCGAAGTCGCCGACCTCATCATCCGCTCGGCCCTGTCGCGGCACGAGAGCCGGGGGCTGCACTACACGCTCGATTATCCGCAGATGCTGGACGAAGCCTGCGACACGGTGCTGGTGCCGTAAGGTCACTAAGTTCGCGTCCGATCAGGGTCCCGCGGTTCGGCCCCCCGTGTCCTCGAATTCCACAAAACGTTGGATTTTCGCCGATAGTGATTGCCCAGGAGCCGCATGAGGCGCCCAGTGGTTAGCGGAGCTCCGTGACTTTCGCTCGCCACACGGTCCGCTTGCAAGGCCAGCTCCCACAGCGCGGCGAACAGCCGGTTCTCACCCCTGTTGCAGAGGCGATAGGCGCTTTCGCGGCTCATCCCGGCCGCGCCGACTGCGGCGGTAACGCTACGGGTCGACTGCAGCGTTGCCAGGAAACGCAGCTGCCGGTCGATTGTCCAGCCGTCCTTGCGGATCCGGCGATTTGGTTGCGGCTGATTGCCCATCGATCAGCTTGGATCACAGACAGGCATCTGTAGGACAGCGAAAAATGCTCCGCCGTGCTAAGGCGGCGGCTCATTGGGGGAGGACATCATGCCGGTAGAAATTCGCATTGCCGCATTTGGCGCCTTGCTGCTGTTCGTGCACATCTTCGTCGCCACCCGCTACAAGACCGTGCAATATGGTCGCGCCTGGAACATGGGCGCGCGGGACGAGGATTTGCCGCCGGCCGACGTCATGACCGGCCGGACAGCGCGGGCACAGGCCAATTTCGCCGAGACGTTCCCGATTGCAGTCGTTGCCTTGCTCGGCGTGGTAATCGCGGACAGGACCGGACCCGTGACCGCGCTTGGCGGCTGGCTCTGGTTTGGCGCGCGAATTGCCTATCTGCCGCTGTACATGTCGGGGATCAAAGTCGTCCGAACGCTGGTCTACACGGTCAGCATCGTCGGCCTGGCGATGGTCATCTGGCCGCTGCTTGCCGGATAAAATCTGCTAAGCTCCGGCATGGCCGCCAACCCACTCGCCTGCGCCACCTGCCCGGTGCGCGACCGTGCCGCCTGCGCCGCGCTCGACGAGGAGCAGCGCGGCGAGATCGAGCGGCTCGGTGTGCATCGCAGCCTCAAGCGCGGCGACACCCTGTTCCGTGTCGGCGACGTCAGCGACCATTGCGCCACGCTCATTTCCGGAGCACTCAAGATCGCCCAGGTC
>Ga0307505_10001611_pt1 | contig 17585 bp, 18 predicted proteins | sample 23_S_MG_FD_202183 | JGI IMG/M metagenome (GOLD analysis project Ga0307505, IMG submission 202183) | Soil microbial communities from Populus trichocarpa stands in riparian zone in the Pacific Northwest, United States - 23_S | ecosystem: Environmental > Terrestrial > Soil > Riparian zone > Trees...
CATTTCTCACAGCCCTTCTGCTACGACAGCCGATAGCGGCCTGCCTGCTTCGCCGAACGACGATTTCGCTCCTCAACATAGTGTCAACTATGCCTTCGTCGCGAAATCGCCGTTCGACTCGCATCCAAGCCACTCTCGGCTGTCTCGCGACGAAGGGCTGTGAGAAATGCGGGCTAGGCTGTGCAGAAATCCGGACGGCTTCCCGGCCTGTCATCCTGAGCCGCGTAGACGGCGAAGGATCTCGTGCGAGGAACGATGATCGTGCGGGTACGAGAACCGGCCTTCTCCAACCAGCGCGGCTTGCGTTTACCGCAGGGGATCCTTCGCACCCACCCGCCACCCGCTCAGGATGACAGGTTGGTGAAGCGCGGATTTCTGCACACTCTCAGGATGACAGGCCAATATCGCGCTGGGTTGTTGCGCGCAGCCCGCGCTGTGAGCCTGTGAGACAGCACGACTCGTAGGCTCGACAACTCGACGACTCGTAGACTCAAAGGCCAATGGGCGAGCAACGAGGCGACCAGACCGACCGTAGACTAGGCGGAGTGAACGTCTGGCGCGACCGCTTCCACCGCTGGTTCTCTCCCCTGGCGCGGCGATGCCCCTTGTCGCCGAATGCCATCACCCTCGTGGCGTTGCTGCTGAACGTGATCGCGGCCTGGTTGTTGTACCGGCAGCAGTTCCTGGCGGCGTTGGGATTCATCCTCTTCGGTGGGCTCGCGGATGCGTTCGACGGCATCGTGGCGCGGGTGCAGGAGAAGAGCTCCCGCTATGGCGATTTCCTCGACCACTTCTGCGACCGTGTGAGTGATCTGCTGCTCGTGACGGGCTGGCTCCTCGGCAACGGCGTGCGAATCGAGCTGGCCATGGCCGTGGTGCTCGCGGTCATGCTCACCGGCTACATCGGCACACAGATCGAAGCCACCTGGCATCAGCGCAGCTACGAAGAAGTCGGGCGCGGTGAGTTCATGCTCGCCTTGTTCATCTATCCCGTGACCTCGTTCATCCTGCTCGACAACGGCTGGGACGCTCTGGCACCGGCCGGATTGCGCATCGTGGAGTGGATGTCCCTCGGGCTGCTCGTCTTTGCCATCCTGGGCATCGGACAGCGCATCGCGCTCGCACTACGTCTGGACCGCCGCGGCTGACTGCGTCCCCTCCTGTGTGATCTGGATCATCGGTGTTGCCGCGACCGGAGCCGCAACATCCGCCGGCGCCGCCGTGACGTCGTCGCTCCAGGTCGAAGCCGGAAACGGCTTCCCCTGTTCGATCTCGTAAAGGAGTGCGACCGTGTAGTCCGCGCGAAGCTCGCGCGCGATGTGGTCGATCGCGGCGGCCGGGAGCCCCGTCTTCTCCGCCAGACTGCCCATGAGGCTCGCGTCGCCTCGCATGTGAACGAGAGCCAGATCCGTTCCCGCGCGAATGCCCAGGCCCCGGGAGACGGTGATGTTCGCCTTCAAATAGCGGATGAGCAGCGCCTGATCCATCCAATCCACGACGCGCTCCATCGGCAAGAGAGTGCGATCGCAAAGCTCCCCCGGCTCACTGGTGGCCAGATGCTGGATCGAGGCGACGCCGTGCTCGGTGAGCAGCTCCGCGGTCGTATCGTCGATCCCTTCGACGCCGGTGAGAGGCAACTCCTCCGCATCCGCGGAGGGAGCGTTGAACAACCTGCGGGCCCGCTTCCGCAGCGCGTCGATGGCCATGTTGTGAAACAGACCCGCCAGAAAGAGAACGGCATTCGCCGCCAGCGCATCGCCGTCGGCCGTCGCCGCCGTACCGGACGGCGCGCCGGCGAACGCCGTCACTCCCACGATTCCGAACACCCAGCCCAGCACGACGGCCGAAGCGGTGCGCAGCGCGCTGGTCATGAGGAACCGCGAAGAGAGCGCGTTCGCATAGAGCCGCGCCACCATGTAATAGAGCACGGCGACGTAGGCGCCCAGTCCCGCATACATCATTCCCTGCACGCCGTTCGCGGTCACGCCCTTCTGCTGCGCGGCCTCGTACCCGGCGAAGACCGCGATGAGCAGGAAGATGCCCGTGAGGAACAGGCACGCCGACACCGCCCCCAGTGGATCCGCGCTCGTCTCGTCTACGGTGACGTTCACCCGGTCCTGTGAGCGGGCCAACGGACGCTCGCTGCGCCAGGCGTAGTACTTCTCCAGCCGCTCCCGTCCCTGCGTCCGTCGCGAGTTCGCGAGCACGACGTGAAACACGATCCCGATGGCCCCGGGCAGCAAACCCAGGGAGAAGAAGAACCCGCTGGCGTCGAGGTCCGTCAGGTGCATGCCCTGCAGCGTGAGATCGCCCACGAATAAGAACGGCAGGAGCGCGAACAGGAGCGACAAGCTCAGGACGAGCCACTTCTGTCCCTTGGTCAGACGTGTGGAGGTCAACGCCGCGACCGGCGCGGTCTCATTCGAATTTTCGGGCATGCGAGATTGTACGATCTCCGGGTGGATTTCCGCACCCGGTCAATCGCCTGATGTTAGTTGCGAGTTGCGGGTGGCGGGTCACGAGTGGCGAGAGATACACCTCGAGCCGCTCAGCAACCAGCACACCCAGCAACGAACTATTTGAACGCCTGCTCCAGGTGCTCGTAGGCTTGCTGGAGTCCGGCGCTACGGGTGCGCACCTCGGCGAACGCATCGCGCCAGATCAGGCTGACTCGCTGGAGGTTCTTCTCGCGGAGGCCGAAGAGCAATTCGCGGATCGCGTCCGAGCCGGGACCGGTGAAGTCGGCACGGGCCACTTCGCGCTCGAGCAGCAACTGCGCCTGCCGGAGCTGCTCTTCGTCGGCGTTGACGGTGGACGGCATCGTCATCGCGGGGATCTTCATCGTCGTGGGCCGGTCCGGGTCGCGCACCAGACCAGGCTGCGTCCCGCCCATGTCCACCGAGCCCGGGAGCTCTTTGAGCTGCGAGCTGAACTTGCCCATCATGAAGAAGAGCTCTTTCTCGTTGGAGAAGTTCCCCACCAGACGAGCGGTCTTGGCCAGTTCCAGATGCTCCGACTCCTGGAGCATGATGAACGCGCGGGCGCGATCCTCGAGGGCGATCCGCTTGGCGTGCACGCGCCACGCGGTGAGTGTGCCCTGAATGAAGCAGGCCTGCCCGGCGCGGATGCTCACCGCTTCCACAGTGACGTTCTCCTCGATGCGGATCGAGCCGTTGGTGGACTCGATCTCCGAGTAGATTCCTGAGTTTTGGATGACCAGATTGCCCGGCGTCTTGATCGACAGTTGCCCGTGCGTGTTGACACGGATCTCCGTCCCCCGGGGGATGATCATCGTTGGAAAATTTGCTTGATCGGCGGCTGCACTCATCACGACCTCCTCTTCCCACTCGCAAAGCCGACAAAAGCCGAAGGTAACGGCTCGAAGTTCCGGTACTCCTTGCTCGTGCGCGCGCGCATGAGCAGCAGAGCCTCGTTGCTCCACTGATAATTCAGGATGTAGATCCGTGGGTCGATGGGGGCGTAAGTGCCGGGCTGTTCCAGATCGCTACGCACCTCGTAGTGGAGGTGCGAGTTGGTGCTCCAACCCGTGTTGCCGACGGTGGCGATGACTTGTCCCTGCGTGACGGTCTGGCCCGCCTGAACATTCACCGAATCACAGTGCGCATAGATGGTGACGAAACGGTCCGCGTGCTTGAGGGTGACCACATTACCGAAACGCCACCAAGCCACGCTCTGGGAGATGGGATAGCGTCCAGCGAACGTGACCACGCCGTCCGCGGCGGCGTAAATCGGCGTACCCGACGGCGCGGAAAGGTCCAGGCCCTTATGAAAGTCGCTGGTGCGCGTGAACGGCGAGATCCGGTTGCCGAACGGAGAGGTCAGCACGAACTGGTCCGGTGGGACGGGCAGGATGGACGGCGTGTGACGCACGATCTCCTGGTTCGCCGCTTCGTACTGAGCAAGCAGGTCGAGTTGCTCCTCGAGGCGCTTCATGGCCGTGCTGAGCTGAATCTCGCGGCGGCGGGCGTCATCGAGCGGCATCTCCGAGGTGCGACGGTTGGGGTTGGAAAACCCTCCCTGCCCCAGGGTCCGCTCCAGACCGTAAACCGTGATCAGCTTCTCGACGCGCAGTCGTTGCTCTTCGAGACTCCGTTCGATGGAGCTCATCTGCATGACGTTCTCACGCAACCTCTCCTGCTGGATCCCGCGCTCTTGTCGCTGGTCGAGCAGGAAATTGGTCTTGTAGACGCGGCGAATCACGGTGGGCGCCGCGGCCATCGAGCCGATGAGTCCGGCCAGCACGATGGAAAGCGCAATCAAACCGATGACCACGCGGCGGCGGTCCAGGAAAAAGTACCGTACGCGCCGGCGGATGTCGCTCGGATGGATCTGGATTTCGATCATGATCACGACCCACGCACGGACGGAGCGCGGGTCGAGCAGTGTAGCACAGGGAAATGTGCACACCTCAAGGTGCACTGGTTTCGCTGGATCGTTGTCGGTTGCCGGTTGCCGGTTGTCGGTTGTCGGTTGTCGGATTGTCCGCAACAAGACAGATCACCCCAAACTGAGAACCGACAACCGACAACCCAACCCGCGCGGATGCGGAATTTACGACACGGCGCCGGCCGTTCGTAAGACGCGCTCGTTAGTTATTATGCGCGCTACTACGTCCGTCCGGAGCCCCATCCAACCATGTCCGTCCGACTCGCGCGCATCGCCTGTCTTGCCAGTGCATCCTTCGTGTTCGCTGCTTCGGCGCAGCCGGCTGAGGGAATCTTCTTCATCGGGGCAAACGACGGACGTTTCGTCTGCCGGCCGGGAACGCATGAACAGGCTGCGCGCATCCGGCGCCCGGCGCCGGACACCCTGCGCACCATCCCGGACGGCGTTCGCGTCCATTCCGGACTGCGCATCGTTCTCAAAGGCACGACGCAGTTGAATGCCTTCCCCGCGGCGAAGGCTGCATTCGAGAGGGCGGCAGCCATCTGGGAAGCGAAGATCGCCGATCCGGTCACCGTCACGGTCAGTGTCGACTTTGGCCCGACGCTCTTCGGGGACTCGTGGTTGCCGGGCGAGCTCGGTGCGACGATCGCGGAGGACCGTGAATCCGCGTACGACGCCTATCGCAAAGCTCTGGTTGCTCACGCGGATACGCCGGAGGAATCCGCCCTGTACGCGGCGCTTCCGAAAACCTCGAGCCTTCCGACCACTCTCGGAGCGCGATCGCTCGCGAGCGCCTCCAGTGCGCAGCTCCGCGCCCTGGAAATGTTGCCGGCCACCAGCTCCGATTCCGACGCTCTTCTCGGGCTGAACTCGTCCTTTCCTTTCGACTTCGATCCTTCGAACGGAGTCGACGCCAACTCGGTGGACTTCGAAACCGTTGCCGTCCACGAGCTCGGCCACGTCCTGGGGTTCATCTCCAACAGCGGCTATCTCGAAGACGGCTACTCGCCCAGCATCATGGACTTCTTCCGCTTCCGGCCGGCCATCACGATGGCCACCTTTGAGACGACTCCGCGCGTGCTGTCCGATGGGGGCGAACAGGTCCTGTTCGGCGCCGGAGGAACGAAGACGGCGATGTCGACCGGAATTGGCGGGGACGGCGAGGACTCCAGTCATTGGAAAGGAAACCTCGACATCGGCGTCATGAGGCCAGCCTTCGGGAATGGGGAACAGGCCGCGATCACCTCCGCAGATCTGGACGCCTTCGACCTGCTCGGCTGGACCATCAACCGGACCACCTCCACCTGCACACCCTCCTCCTCGGCGGCCTGTCTTCTCAGCAACCGTTTCCGGGTGTTGGTCAACTACCGGAATCCGTTCTCCACTCCGCCGGGGGCGACCGGTGACTTTCTGGTGCGGCGACTCAACCCGGCCGGATCGAATCCCGACGTCGCCACCTTCGGCTTCAATGACGCCAACGCCGTGGAAGTGGTCGTGCGCATCCAGGACACGCGACCCTTCGCCCCCCGGTTCGACATCTACTACGGCGGAATGACGGACGTGGAGTACTGGGTGAACGTGACCGATACGGTGACTGGCACGACTCGGCAGTACCACAATGCCGCAGGCAATGTCGGCGGCGGATTGGATCGCGCGACATTCCCTGCGAACTGAGTACAGTGCCCCGGAGGAAAGTGCCCGGTCGGTTTGGTTGTCAGTTGTCGGTGATCGGTTGTCGGTGATCGGTTGTCAGCGCCCGATCGCGACGTGCAAGGATCACCTCCCAACTGAGAACAGACAACCTGACAACAGCGTCGGGCGGACACTCACTTACGGGAAGCTGTACTGAGCGTCGACGGCGACGCTCACTCTTCGATCGGCGCGCGGCGCATGAAGCGCTTCACGGCCATCGGCAATAGCGTCAGCGCCAGCATCAGCACGCAGACGATCGTCAGGCGCTTGAGAGCGTCGCCCTCGCTCATCGAGCCGTTGAAGAGCGCGTCCGCGCAATAGGCGAAGACGAGCATCGACGGAACGATGCCCAGGAGAGTCGAGGCGATGAAGTCACGGGTGCGCACTCCCGCGACTCCGGCGCCATAGTTCAGCACCGCGAAGGGGATACCTGGGATGAAGCGCAGCGCCAGCAGCGACGAGAACCCGGCATGGTCGACCTGGCGCGCCACGGCGCGGCCGACCCGCCCGAATCGCTGGAGGAGTCCGTCCCCGATGAACCTCCCCATGTAGAACGAGGCGATGGCACCGAGCAAGCCGCCCACAATCGCGTAGAGACTCCCGAGCGCCCAACCCCAGATGAAGCCGGCCGCCAGGCAGAAGACCGACGCGGGCAACGCCAGCACGCAGGCCAGCATGAACGCGCCGATGAAGATGGCCGGGCCATACCAGACGTCGCGCAGGTTCTCGACGAACGCGCGGACGTTGTCGCGCGTGAACTGCTCGCGCATCGGAGAGAGGTAGATCCCCACCACGGCGACAGCGAGAAGCACCAGCGCCACCAGGCGAAACAAGGTCCGTTTTGACACGCCACCCTGAACCGCGATCGGATTGAAGCGATTTCCCTACTTGTGGGACTGGTTGCTGGTTGGTTGTCTGGGGGCGCTGGTCGCTCAGGCGAATTCATCTTGCAGAGGCGCCCCATGCGACGCACCGTTAAGCAACAGGAACCACCAACCAGCAACCGCTAGGAGATCTTTCTCTGCACGGAAACTGGAGGCTTCGGGTCGAGCCTGACGACCCGATCTGCATTTTCGTGCTCGATCACCTGGAGATAGGCGAAGAGGGTCTCCAGACTTCCACCAAACTCGGCGTCGAGTTGGCGGCGCGCTTGGCGTGTTTCTTCGACGATGGGGTCTTTCATGACTCAACCTTCCATGAGCTCCTGCGGAGTATAGATCAACGGCGGCTCGAAGCCGTGCCGCCGGCAGATCGCGTTCACCCGAGGAATCGTGACAGCGTTCGCGATGTGGGTGCAGTTCCACGTGAGAAGGTAGTCGAGCCCGTTTGTCGCAGCTACTGCGATGTGAAGCGCATCCTCATTCGCCTTTTGAGGAACACCGGAGCCGGCAATCAAGGCAGTTGCAAGATCGAGAGCTTCGCGTGTCACTTGAGCGAGCCGAAGCTCTCGGACAATGGCAACACGTGCCGCAGCCATGACGGGATCCCCACGCTGGGCTTCGCCCACGACGACCGCCGAAGCGTAAAGCTCGAACCGCTTGCGCCTGCCTTGCCACCACTCACGGGTAAGGTCCTGGTTGGCTGCCACACGGGCACTCGTACTCGGCCGCGCGACCAAGTAGCTGATGACGCTCGTCTCCACGTAAATGCTCGGAACCACGCTGAAACCCTAACCGATCGCGGTCGCGAACGGAAGTTGTGCATCACTCGAACGATGGACACCTTGCTCTGGACACCACGGGAGAGTGGCGGAATGGACGAAGTCGCTGAGTGGCTGATGTGGTGGTGTCTACAGGGTAGGTTGGCCGGCCGCTTTTCATCGCCAATACTTGTAGTTGGACCAGATCTCCCGCAGGGGCCGCTTGGTGCGCGTGAGGAAGATCGGGCCGTTCTCGTCAGGGATCGCGGTCGGGTGGAAGCGCTGACCGGCCACCTCAATGCTCTCGTAGAGCGGACGCGTGCGGACGATGGACGCGGCGATGACGATCATCGACTCGCCTGTGTACTGCCGCGGACCCCACAAGTAGTAGTTCTGATGACCGCTGATTGCGGGCGGCAGGCCGTACTTGGGACCGTAGAAATCGATCGCGGCGGCCTGCCCGTAGTTCGAGCCGAAGATGGCTGTCTTCGCGCGCTGTTCCACGGGAAGTGCGTGATAGATCCGTGCGACCTCGCGCACCATTTCCTCCCATCCGAACTGGTCGGCGAAGAGCTGCGGCATGTCCGACGTATGGGACACCTCGGAGCGGTGCTGCTTGACGCCGAGCTCTTTCTGATACGCCAGGTAACGCTCCGGCCTGAGAATCGGGAGGACGAGCGGTGCGGAGATGAGTCCACCGGCGATCACCATCGTGAATGCCGTGACCGCCGTCCAGCGCCGCTGGCCCCACCAGACGGCGCCCGCCGCGAAGAGCATCGGGTAGATCGGCGCGACGTAGTAGTTCTTCGCCTCCAGCGCGATGAACGTGATCAGCACGACCACGTACGTGATGGCCAGTGCGCGATACGTCCGTTGGAAGAAGAGCCAGATCAGTCCCGCGATCCACACCGGGGCGAGGAATGGATTGAGCATCATCACCTGCTGTACGATGAACGGCAGCGGGGCCATGACCACGTTCTTCCCGGTCTCTTTCACGTTGCGCAATAGCTCGAGAGTCGGAAAGCCATGCTGCACCTGCCAGATCAGGTTGGGCAGGAAGATCAGCAGCGCGATTCCCGCTCCCAGCCAGATCCAGGGCTTCGCCAGCGAGCGGCGCAGCGGAGTCAACACCATGGCCACGCCCAGCCCGAAGGCCAGGAAGACGATGGAGTGCTTGGTCTGCAGCGCCAGGCCGGCGGAGACGCCGAACAACAGCCACCACTTCTCGCTGGCACCGTTGGCGATCTCGATCACGACCAGCAGACACGCCAGCCAGAAGAGATGCTCGAACGGATTCATCGAGAGGATCGAGTCCATCCCCAGGTACATCGGTGTGAGCAGCACGGTCACGCATGCGAGCGCCTGCGCCTTCCGCCCTCCACCCAGTCGCGCCGCGAGAACTCCGGCCATCATCACGCGCAGAGCCCCGGCGATCGACACCGGCAACCGGAACGCGCGCAGCGAATCCCCGAACAGCTCCCCGAGGCGGGCCATGAGCGCCACCAGCGGCGGATGGTCGACGTAGCCCCAGTCGAGATGCCGGCCGCACGCGAGGAAATACAGCTCATCGCGAAACCAGCCGTAGGAATCACTGACGTAAAGGTGAACCCCGAGCTTCACCGCGGCGAACGCGAGGACGAGCGGCCAGAAGACTTTGCGTTGCATCGGTGAAAGTACGCGGCGATTCGGCGATGGTTGCTGATCTTTCACTCGTCTTCGGGTGATCGAGTCGTCGAGTCATCGAGTGCAGCGGCAACACGGTCTCACGTATCCAGAGGTCGGCGTCTCATTCGGCATCCACTCTCAGAGCTTGTGCAGAAATCCTCGGCTCTCCCAGCCTGTCATCCTGAGCCGCGTAGACGGCGAAGGATCTCGTGCGAAAAACGACGAGCGTGCGGGTACGAGACTGCGGTCTTCTCCGGTCTGCGCAGCATCGTTTACCGCAGGGGATCCTTCGCACCCACCCGCCACCCGCTCAGGATGACAGGCTGGGAAAGCCTTGGATTCCTGCACACGCTCTCAGGGTTGCTCACTGGACATCCATGAAACACTGAGTCTCTCGAACGCTCGACGACTTGACGACTTGACGACGAGACTAGGAGCTGCGCGGCAGAAACGCACGTTGGCCTCGGAGCGACCGTACGTGCCCAAGGCTATGCCAACCAGCGCCGCCGGTCGTACCGGCTACGCCAGGCTCTCGACGATCATGGCGATCCCCTGCCCTCCTCCGATACACGCAGTGGCCAGGCCGTAGCGCTGCTTGCGGCGGCGCAGCTCGTAGAGGAGTGTGAGCACGAGGCGCGTGCCCGAGGCGCCGAGGGGATGACCGAGGGCGATCGCTCCTCCGTTCACGTTCAGCTTCTCCGGATCGATGCCGAGCTCCTTCGAGACCGCGAGGATCTGGCCGGCGAAAGCCTCGTTGATCTCGATCAGGTCCATGTCCTCGAGGGTCAGGCCCGCCTTCTTCAGCGCGATCTTCGTCGCGGGCACGGGGCCGATGCCCATGATCTCGGGATCACAGCCCGCGATGCCCCAGGAGACGATGCGTCCGAGGGGCTGCTTGCCCTTTTCCTTCGCCTTCTCCGCCGTCGTCACCACCAGCATGGCTGCACCGTCGACGATCCCCGAGGCGTTCCCGGCCGTCACGAAGCCGTCCTTGGCAAAGGCCGGTTTCAGTTTCGCCAACCCTTCCGGAGTCGTCTCCGGGCGAGGGTGGTCATCCTCGGAGATCAGCTCGCCCTTGCGCCCCACCGGAACGGGAACGATCTCCTCTTTCAGGCGACCGGCCTTCAAGGCCTCGTCGGCGCGCTTTTGGCTGCGCAGAGCGAACTGATCCTGTTCCTCGCGGGAGATCTCGTACTTGCGCGCGAGATTGTCCGACGTCTGGGCCATGTAGAGACCCGCGTAGGTGTCGAGCAGGGCCACCATGAGAGAATCCTCCATGGGGCTCTGTCCGAGCCTGAGACCCTTGCGCGCGCCGCGCACGACGAACGGCGCCTGGGACATGTTCTCCATGCCGCCGGCCAGAACGGTCGTGGCCTCGTCGAGCTGAATCTGCTCGGCCGCATTGACGATCGACTGAATGCCAGACCCGCAAAGGCGATTCACCGTGAGGGCCGGGACTTCCTTCGGAACGCCGGCCTTGAGTCCCACGTGACGCGCCCCGTAGATGGCATCGCCCGAGGTCTGCAGGGCATTGCCGACGATGACATGGTCCATCTCGTCCGCGCCGAACCCGCTCCGCTCCAACGCCGCCTTCGCCGCGATGACGCCCAGGTCGATCGCGCTGATGTCGCTGAAGTGTCCGTTGTACTCCGCCATCGGCGTGCGTGCGCCGTCGACGATCACAATGTCTTTCACGGTATTGCTCCTTTTCGCCGAACCGTCAACGTACGGCGGGAGGAGGATATTCGAGCGCGGCGTCTCTGTGGAGCGGTGGGCTCCAGCCCTCCGGGGCACTCGCGACGCTTGTGCCGAAGCCGCGTGATGCTCTCGGAACGCTTGCGCCGAGAGCCGCGCCGGCAGAGGGGAAGCTTCCCGCGAGAGCCCGGTGGGCTCAAGCCCACCGCTCCACAGGATGCTCGCTGGCTTCGAGCCACCTTCATCCGTCAACCCGCCGCCGGCTGAGCGCAAAGATCGCGATCCCCTCGGTGAGAGTCATCCAGACGCTGCCTTCGATCCCGAAGGCGCCTCCTGTGAGCCAGGCCGGGCCGGTGCCGCGCTCGACGAAGAGGGTGAGCATGGAGTCATAGCCGCTGACTTCATGTCCGAGGATGGGGCCGGATACGATGTTCCAGGCCAGGTGAAGTCCGATGGGAAACCAGAGTCGCTGGTAGCGCTCGTAGGCCAGGCCGAGCAGGATTCCACCGAGCAGGATGTTCACGAGGCCCAGGTACGTCACGGCCATGTTCCCGGCGTGCAGTCCTGCGAAGACCAGTGCGAAGAGATAGAGCGCCACGTTCCGATTCCAGAGGCGCAGTTTCTGGAAGGCATACCCTCGGAAGAGGAGCTCTTCGTGAACGGCGGCCGGGAGGAACACCAACGCCAGCTCGAGCCATGGGAAGCCTCGTCCCGGCTCATGCCAGACGGAAGTCGACAACGTGACCATCAAGGCGCACACGCCGATCAGGATCGCGCCGAAGGCGCCGCCCAGCAACGCCTCCGGGACCGCCAGTCGGGGTGGGACGAAGAAGCCGAGAGGCCACCGTCCGCGCTCTAGAATGCCGATGGTGCCGGCGGTCGCGACACTCACCGCGAGCAATCCCGTCCACTGGACGAACGGGAATCGAAACCACACCAGTCCGATGAGTGTGGCAACATACAACAACACGAACACGATCAACGGCAGTACGACGCGGTCGGCCGAGGCCGCGCGTTGTTTCCATGAAGGAGTCGAGGAGGATCGATGAATGATGCCGCCGCCCTGCTGCTGCGTCTCGTAGGGGGCCTGATCTTCCTGCCGCACGGGTGGTCGAAGATCGCCGGCGAGGGCGGCTCCGCCGCGTTCGCCGCCGACGTGGCCACGAACTACGGCATCCCGGCTTTCCTCGGGCACGTCGCTGCCTACTCCGAGGTCGTCTGCGGGATTCTCTTGATCGTCGGACTGCTCACGCGGATCGATGCCTTCCTCCTGGCTGCCACGATGTTCGTGGCCACTTTCGTCGTGCAGCTTCCCGACGCCTTGTTCGAAGTTCCACCGAACGCCATCCGGATGTTCGTAGCGATCCGCGGGATCGAGATGCCTCTGGCGTTGTTCGCGATCTCAGGCGCACTCCTGTTTCTGGGACCGGGACGATTGTCGCTCGATCACCTGCTCGGAATCGAGCGGAGAATGCGGGCGCTGCTACCGAGCCGGCACAGCCGGTAGCGGAAGCCACTGGTACTCACACCCCGAGATTTCGTGAGGAAGTGGCTGTCATCCCTCGCTCGACGCTTCCAAGAAACTTCCGATGTTTTGCAGGGTCAGAATGCAAACAAATCGGAGGCTGCATCGCCCCCCTCATCCGGCCGTTGGCCACCTTCTCCCCCCAAAGAAGCCGGCGGGAGAAGGCTCTCGAATTACACACCCTCGCGATGAACCAGTTCAACGAATGATGAACCCAGCTCGCGATGAGCCCACACCGAGAGCCTTCTCCCCTCCGCAGAGGGGAGAAGGTGCCGAAGGCGGATGAGGGGTCACTCTCGCGGCAGGTACGCAGGCTTTTGTTTCATTCGCTCAGACGCGCCGCGCGCGGCGTGGCCCGCTCGGGATGACAGGGCAGCGTTGTGTTGAGTTGGCGGGGACAAAGAGTCGAGCTCCCGAGCAGAGCGAAAGCCCCGCAAAAAGGAAAGCGGCGACCGAGGTCGCCGCTTTCGCGTCATTCAGAGTGGGGTTCGAAGCTACTGACCGATTGCCGCGGCAGCGCCGCTGGCCAGCGGGTCTTCGACGATGATGCCGATGTTCTTCGCACCGCTGGCGCGGGCGAGATCGAGGAACTTCATGGTGGTGTCGTAGTCGACGTCACGGGCACCGGCGAAGAAGACCATCTTGGAAGTGTTGCCGCGAAGGACGTCCCGGATCCGTGCCGGGAACTGTTCCATCGACATCTCTTCCTTGTTGATCAACACGCGTGGCCCGGCCGCGAGCCGGAGGACGATCTGATCCTGCACCGCGGACGGAGGGAGGTTCGGCGGTGCTTTCGGCGGAACCTTGACCAGATAGCCCATCTGCACGACGGGGGTGATGACCATGAAAATGATCAGGAGCACGAGCACGACGTCCACGAGCGGTGTGACGTTGATGTCCGACTTGATGGAACCACTGCCGCCGACTTGCATGTGCCTATGCCTCTCCCCCGGATTTCCTGGGCTGCGAGATCAGGCCGACGTCGTTGAAACCGACTTCGCGGCAGGCCTTCAGGACGTCGAGAATGTCGCCGTACTTGACGAGACGATCGCCTTTCACGGCGATCTCGCGATCGGGCGTCTTCTCGAAGATCTCTTTCAGCGCCGTTTCCACCTGATCCTTACGGACGACGTTCGGGCCCAGGTAGACCGAACCGTCTTGCTTGACGGAGATCTGCAACTGTTTCTCCGTATCTGGCGTGGTCTCCGGGGCGTCGGTCACCGGCAGGTTCACCGGCACACCCTTCTGCAGCATGGGCGTGACGACCATGAAGATGATCAGAAGCACCAAGCAAACGTCAACCAGCGGCGTGACGTTGATGTCCGACGTCAGCGCCGATTGGCTGAGCTTCTTGAGCGAGCTACCCGACAGTTTTTTCATTGCCGACACCCGCTTCCTTCAGGAAGTAGATCGCCATCTCGGAGCCGGAGTTCGACATCTCGACGGTGAAACGATCGACGCGGTTCTGGAAGTAGTTGTAGGCCCACACCGCGGGAATGGCGACGAGCAGACCGCCGGCGGTGGTGAGAAGTGCTTCTGCGATACCGGCCGACACGGAGGCGATACCGCCGCCCGAGGTCGCCATGCCTTCGAACGCCTTGATGATGCCCATGACAGTGCCGAACAGACCGACGAACGGTGCCGTGGCGCCGATGGTGGCCAGAACGCCGAGGTTCTCTTTCAGCTCCGCGACGGTGATCATGGCCGTGCGGTCCATGCCCTGGCGAGCGGCTTCGACGGCCAGCTCCGGATTGGAGGTGCGCTTGTCACGGCGCGACGCCTCGAACTCCAGGAGACCAGCAGCGATGACCTTGGCCAAGTGGCTGTTCTTGTACTTCTTGGTGACTTCGATGGCCTGCGCGTAGTCACCCTTGGTGAGCAGGTTCGAGAGGGCACCGAGCAGCTTGAGCGACTGGTTCTTCGCCTGCTGGAACACGATGAACCGCTCGACCATCACCCACAACGAGTAGACCGACATCACTCCCATGGTCACGACCACGGCTTTTCCAACGAATCCCATCTCCGCCCACAGATGGCCCCATGACATATCCATTTGACAGTTCCCTCCTAATCCCTGATCCGCTGAGCGCGGACCGATCCTTAGTTCAGTTTGAAGTTGACGGTGAGGTTGAAAATGACGTCGACCGGCTGCCCGTTGAGAGTGCCCGGCCGGAACCGCCACTTCTGGACCGCATCCGCGGCGGCCTGATCCAGACCGAACGGCAGCGGCTTGAGGACTTTGACATCGCGAACGATGCCGTTCTTATCGATGATGCACTCGACGATGACGATGCCGGCCACGCGGGCCTTGCGTGCCACCTCGGGGTAGTGAGGGTCGACGCGGCTGATGACCACCGGAGCCTTGACGTCGCCACCGACGCGCAGCGGAGCCTGCTCTTTCGGAGGAGGTGGCATCGTATCGGTCACGATTCCGCCAACCACGCCGCCGACCACGCCGCCGAGGACACCGCCCTCGACGCCGCCTTCGACGCCACCTTCCACGCCGGCGTCGGTCGCCGAGCTCTCGACCGGCTTGACGGAATCAGGAACCACCGTGGGGGCCAGATCCTGGAGATCCTTCGGAATATCAACGGGCCTCACTTCCACCGGCTTGACGGATGCCGCTTTCGGTGGAGGGGGAGGAGGAGGAGGGGGAGGAGGAGGCGCGGCCGCGACCGAGTACTGCGCGACCTGGGCCGGCGAGTTCTCCGGGAACTCGATGTTCCACACGGCCCCGAAGAGCGCGCCCGCGATGACCACGACGTGTAAACCGACCGAGACCGGCAGCGTCATGTACTTCTGCAGACCGAACTTCTGCTTCTTCGATTCGACGACTGTTGATTCGAACATGGCTAGTTTCCGTTCAGCTCTTGTTCCCGGCGGCTTGCGCGGCCGCCTCGGCCTTCTTCTTCTTCACGATCGCGACGGCCTCGTTGCGGATACGATCCGCCTCGGCGACGAGTTGCTGTTGTTTGACCGGATCGGTCTCGAGCGGCGCCTGCTGCCGGTGAAGGAGGCTGAGGTAGACCATGGCCTCGAAGTAGTCCTGCTTCAGATTCACCGCTCGTTGAAGGGCGTCCTTCCCCCTCTCGATGATCTGAAGGCGCTCGGCCAGGTCGGCCGGTGGATTCTTCGCGACCTTCTCGTAGCAGACCACGCCGTACACGTAGAACGACTCCGGATTCTTCGAGTCGAGCAGCGTGATCTTCTCGTACCAGTTGAGCGACTCGTTGAAGTTGCCCTGCTTGGCGTAGAGCGTGGCGATCGATCGCACCGCCTCGAGGTCGGCCGGATGCGTCTTCAACCAATCCCGGAAGTAGTTGATCGCCTCCGTGACCCGGTCCGCATTCAGGTAGAGGTTGATCAACGCCTCTCGTGCGATCCGGTCCTCAGGTCGCTTCCGCAGGTAACTGCGCAGCTCCTGAATGGCGCGATCCGCGGTCTTCACATTCGCCGGCGAGGTGTCTTCCGGCTTGTAGAGACCGATGAACGAATACCCGATCATCCGATCGAGATCGGGAAATCCCTTAGGGTCGATCTCGCGGGCCCGCTGATAGTGCTTCAGCGCCGTCTCGTATTCCTCTTTCGCGTACGCGTCGTTCGCGTCGCGAATCTGAATGCGAGCCTGCACCTGCTGGCAACCGCCTAGAGACAATAGGGAAAGAGAAAGTGCCGCAATGAGGCACAGCTTCTTTTTCATGTGATTCCGAACTCCCAGATGAGTGATCGCAGAACTGTGCAGGGCGTTTCGGGCTGCATCCCGGCCCGCGTCAGGCAATGGCCAGCGAATATACAGATGGGTCGCATTACCGTCAACCTGTTTGCTAGTACCTGAAACCGAAAGTTTTAGCGGAAAACGCCGAACTCAAAATTGCCCCTTCCATGCCGTCCGTACGCGCCCCCTGACACTTCGCTTTCGGGGGTTCGACACGCGAGGCTCGAAGAAAGAAACCGGGAACCGCTCGTCCCCAGAAATTAACGCACGGAAGACCCCTGTGTGGCGGAGCTTCTCTCCCCACACCTGAGCCCGTAGCGGTCGAGCCCGACGTGAGAATCTCCGTGCGCCGCAGAGGTTCCGCCAGCCTCAATAGGTCGGTTTCCATTCCATCGTCAGATCGCTGATGGCTGTCCACAACTCCGGAAACAACGGCTCGCGGGTCCCGGCTTCCAACTGCGCCGCAGGGACACCTTTCAGTGACATGACCCGATCTCCGATGATGCGGAACGCCAGGCGCATGTGCGTGAAGCGCCACTTCATGAAGGCCTCGTCGTAGTCCATCATGGCCTGCACCAGACGGAACAGTCCGTAGTGCTCCTTCGGAGTCCGCTCGATCTCGAGCACCGTCACGCCCCTCTTCGCGAGCAGAGCCTGAAAGCGGGGCCAGAGGCGCTTGCCCACGTCGAGCAGCCTGTGGAACCCGGGAGACTCCTGCCCGCTCCCCCGCCCCAGCGACGTCGTGCGCAGCACGTGATAGTCCGCCGGAGCCATGGTCTCCAGGATGACGATCTGCTCCCGCAGGAGATCGATGATCAACCGGCAGCGGTGCAACAGGTCCGCGGCCGGCTCGGGCGCGTCGTTGTCGAGCTGCACGCCGGCCCGCTCGATCTCGTAGTCGATGTGGTGAAGCCAGAGCTCCGCGCTCTGATGGGTGATCTGAAAGAGCCGCTCTTCCGGATTGGAGAGCCGGTCGACCGGCTTCTGCAGTTCGAGCAGTTCCGGAACGCGAACGTAGCGCTCGTAGTCGGTGGAGCCTTTGCCTTCGAGAATGGGTCCGGTGTGGGGCATGCGCGGCGGATGATAGCCGAGAAGTTGTTGCTGGATGTGAGTTGCGGGTTGCGGGTTCGCCTGGACGAGTATCCGCTTCGGTCAGCCTTCCAAGGAGCACACCGTGCAGCCTCTCGCAGAGGTGGCTGTCATCCCGAGCGTCGAGCGGGGGGACAGGGGGGGCGGGGGGCCAAAAA
>Ga0307505_10001612_pt1 | contig 17581 bp, 16 predicted proteins | sample 23_S_MG_FD_202183 | JGI IMG/M metagenome (GOLD analysis project Ga0307505, IMG submission 202183) | Soil microbial communities from Populus trichocarpa stands in riparian zone in the Pacific Northwest, United States - 23_S | ecosystem: Environmental > Terrestrial > Soil > Riparian zone > Trees...
CGACATAGCCAGAATTCTAAGCTCGAACGAACTTGACGACGAAGCTTTAGATTACATTGGGAAGGCACTTGTCCTTCGTCCAGGCGATCCGGTAGCATCCACCTACAAGGCAGAGTTTCTTTTTTGGAAGAAAGATTTCGAGGCAGCAGAGTCCGTCATTCGCTCCGTGTTCGACGAGAATACTCTGGTGCCTGGCTTATCATTTTTTGTCCGTGCCCGGATTGAAGAAAGAAACGGGCTTTTCGCTGAGGCCGCGTCGGACTTGTTCACGGTATGGGAGCAGGATTTCTTACAAATAGTTGAAGATCCATCCTTGCGCTCGCTAGTTTACAGACTCCGGAAGAAGCACACCGTAATATCGACGGGCCTGATGTTCGCGGATTGTCTTATTTATGCTGCTGGCGACAGCAAGGACGATCAGTCAAGAATGGAAGAAAACTTGGCAGTGTCAGTAAAGGTTCTCCAGCTTATTCAACGTAGTATTCTGGAGAACGATCTGGACGATTCCGTGAAAGTTCGCCTCGGTGAGGTTGTGCGTCGAGCTAGTGTTCTAATTACCGAGTTGTCCGACGAAATCAAAGCGGAGTTTGAGGGCCTGAATGGATATTTATGCTATTCTCCCGAGAATGCTGTTGAACCTTTCAAGTGAGTTGACACTTTTAGAACTCGAATCCGGTTCCTTATCGATTCCTGTCTTCGTCGATAATTTCCTTGTAGCGTCTGCCCAATGGATAGCGGGCACAAAAGGCGGATTCCATCTGGTCGATGGTAGTTACGAGCCCTACACACCTCCGATAAGAGCCGTCAGAACACCCCTTCAGCGGGGTGAATCGGGTCTTGAAATTCACTTTCTTAGCGAGCCTAGTCCTCAACGGATGGAGGGTTGAGTATGAACAGAATCGCTTAGCCTAATCCACCCGTAACGGCCGACTCAATCAGCTTTTGCGCAACCGATAAAATCACGTCTGGAATCTTGCCCTTCACAGCAGCAACCATTCCAAGAGCTTTCCCTTTGTCCGGATTTTCGGCTCGCAATTCTTGTGAAACCTGGGTAAGCGTCTCTGTTAGCAATTGTATTTGCTTGGCAATCTCGGCATTTCCCGCTTCTTGGGCAATGTGGACATTGGAGGCATCAGCGGAGGCAGAGATTCCGATTCCGCCACCCTGGGCGATGCCCAGTGCTCCAATCCCACCACCTTGAACGTTTGAACTCATTCCGATCACTGAAACGCTAAAGGAGAATTGATTTGGCTGGTTGCTGAACGATGCAATCATCACATCGAGAATCTCGGCAGCTTCGCTTACTGTCATTCGGATATACTCCCTTTGATAAGTCGGTGCCTACGAAGCATAAATGCAACCTATGGCAGCAAAGATTAAGTCCACTCGGTAACTCTGTCAATTCAAACGAGCCTGTGCGGGAGCCCGGGAGAAAACTGCGGAAGAACAACGCCCTTTAGGGGTCAGCGTCTAAATAGTTTGCCTAATTTATTCAAACGGGCACACACTAATTTCTTGCGTCTCAATATATTGGCGCTTAGGAAGTTTTGTCAATATACTAACCAACCACTGGGGCGCTTATGAAAGCAAAATTACTGATGTTCTCGCTGGTGCTGGCAATGTTTGCAGTGTCGGCATTTGGTCAAGATGAGGAATTTTTCAAGGGCGTTGAGCTGTATCGGGAAGGTAAGTTCCAGGAATCTTCTGATGTATTGCAAAGAGTCGTCAAAGCACAGCCAAAAAACATAGTTGCTTGGAGGTATCTGGGGGCCTCTTTAGAAAACCTTGGCAGGCACGATGAAGCGTTGGCGGCCTTTAAGAAAAAAGGCGGTGGAAAAACTCCGCGACTGGAGTACGACAAAAAACTGGAGATCACCGGAACTGTAAAGGCTCCCTATGACGACGATCAAGCTAGCCGAAGGCGTCTACAGGGTGACGTTGTCTTATTGGTCGAGTTCAAAGCGGACGGTACTATCGGGTTTATTGCAGTGCTACGCGACCTGTCTCCCGGACTCACGAAAAGTTCGATCGCCGCTGCGCGAGGAATCACATTTCGGCCAGCCGTTGTAAACGGAAAGCCCGTTCCCGAGATCAGACCCGTTTCATACCCTTTTCGCTTCAAGTAACCATTTCCAAAACTTGCGGCTTCGCCGCTCTATTTGCGGAAAAGCTGTGCTTTTCCGATGATTCCCTAAAACTTCCCGCGGCTACGCCGCCCGCTTTCACGCTTCACCCGGCGGCACAGCCGCCCTAATTTTTTTACTAGCTACCGGAAAGGCGAAGCCTTTCCGCAAATAGACAGGCATAGCCTGAAGAACCCTCTAATCTAGCCCGCCGGAAAGGCGGAGCCTTTTCCGCAAATAGACAGGCATAGCCTGAAAGAGTTTCCAAACAGATTCTCATTTCAGGCGAGCACTTTTTTCCGGCGGCTGTGCCGCTTTATTTGCGGAAAAGCTCTGCTTTTCCGATAATCCTAAAATCTCTTGCGGCTATGCCGCCGCCTCCTCAGCGTATGTTCAAAGTCTCTCGCGACAAGCCCGCATACTGGATGACCTCCGTCACCCACAATCGACTGCCGATCTTCCGGCGAGACGAGTTCAAAAAGCTTATTACCGACGCATATAACGAAGCGCGCGAGAAACATAAATTTCTCATCTTCGCCTACGTAATAATGCTCGACCATACCCACGTCATCACCGATAACGCGCACGAGATCAAGGACATTCTGAGATATCTGAATGGCGTTTCGGCCAACAAGATCATTAAATACCTCAAAGCGAACGAGCACGAAGAGTCACTCGCAAAGCTTCGAATTCAGGAGCGTGCGGACAAACAAAAACATTCTGTTTACCAACACCACCCGAACGCAATCCGGATCACCGGCGAAGACGCGTTGATGCAAAAGGTGAATTACATCCACCTGAATCCGGTTCGTGAAGGTTTGGTCGAACATCCGGATGATTATTTGTATTCGAGTGCTCGCCTATGGCATGGCCGCGCGATCGAGGATGAACCGTTGATAACCGATCACAAGAAGATCGAATGGCGAGCGGCATAGCCGCCTTGAGGTTAGGGAGCCTAACGGAAAAGCACAGCTTTTCCGCAAATAGAGCGACAAAGCCGCAAATGCCCTGCCCGCCGAATTATCTTGCGGAGCAAGCCGGGATTTCGATACCCTTTAGTTATGGGCTCCGAAACGAGCTGCCTGCTTCCCTCTCGGTTCCCCAAATTCCCATGCGGCGCAAATGCTCTTCTTGCGATCTTGTTGGCTTTGAATCAGACCTCGTCTGCAAAAGATGCGGTTCTGCGATGGCTGCCGACCTCGGGCCGAAGCCTGCGACAGAGTCTCGTGTCGAACCCCGTCGAGCCAAGTCTACCGGTCTGCTAAAATTTTTCGGGATCGCCTTCCTGGCTCATGTGGTATTCCTCTTCGGCTATGTTTACCTAGCCAACAACTTCTTCGGGCCTGGGGACCTGCCTTTAGACAGCATAGTGATCCCATACTACCTCTGGCCGTTGTTCGTCCTGCCGTCAGGTGGCGGAGGTTCGCACGGCGGCGAACTCTTTTTCGCTGTCTTCTCGATCCCGATAAACTCCTTGATCTGGGCATTGATTCTATCGACCTTCAAGCGCATCGGATCCGCACCCCAGCCAAGCTAACTCGCCCGCTTTCGCAACACGCGGCCCATGTCAGTACCACCTACGGTAGTGGGTGGTTTTACTCTACCGATTGACTCCTTATCCGAAGACAGGTCAACACGCTACCACCAACCCACCGCTACCGCAGTGGGTACTGACCTGTGCCGAGATACTCGTAGCGGCTCAGCCGCAACGCGCTGCGGTCGGGCTGTGCCACAGCCCGACCAGTGCGCATGGACGAAATCGTGTATTGACACTCCGTTGCATCTATGGCATTTTAATCGCCCGGCGTTGTTAACTCGCCGACGACGATCTTTGACATTCCGACTTGCCCGACGCAGACGGCCCAAAATGCCCCGCATGTTTCATTTGGCGTTCCATTTCGCGTTCCATTTGCTGTGGAAAAATCGTAAATGAAACACCCGTTCCGCTAACTATTGGCACAGCAGCACTTATCACCATGGCCAAAGTGTTCCATTTGCTGTTCCATTTGCTGTTCCATTCCTCGCGCTCAAAATGGAACGGAACACTAGGCTTGATTTTCGAAGAGGTCGAGAAAACGCCGGGCAATTCCGGCCCGAGGTCAAAGGTCATATTCGTTGCTTTGGCGGTGCCGTCGAGCCACGGGTGATGAGGTAGGTCGGGATCTTGATCTCCACGCCCTGCTGGTGCGGCCGGTCAACCGTTAGCAGCAGTGCCTCGACCGCACGGCGGCCGATCTCGACGCGGGGCGAGCAGACGGTGGTCAACGCGGGTTCGGAAAGGCTCGCGAACGAGATGTCGTCAAAGCCGATGATCGAAATATCGCCCGGAATGCTCAATCCCGCGGCCTTAAATTCCTGCATCGCACCCAACGCCATCATGTCGTTTGCGACCACGACGGCGGTCGGCCGCTTCTTTTCAAGAAGTATCCGCCGGGCCGCGTGCCGGCCGCCCTCAAAACGAAAATCACCCTCATAAATACGAGGTTTGGTGGCAGAGCGTACGAACTTTTTCATCGCCGCTTTAAACGCATTTTCGCGGATTATCGCCGAATAGATCTCGTGCGAGCCGGCGATATGAGCAATGTCCGAATGGCCGAGCGATACGAGGTGCTGGACGGCCTCGAAAATGCCGACCTCGTAATCGAGGATGATCGTACTCATCTTTTCATCGACGATGTGCTGGTCGTGAAAGACGATGCTCGTGCGTTTTAGCTTCGCCGCCTTAACGAAACTCGGGTCGAACTCCGAATTCATCAAAATGATGCCGGCGACCCGCATCTGGATCAGGCGATGCACGTAGTCGATCGCCCGCTGCGTGTCGTAGTCCGTGTTCAGCAGGATCAGCGAATATCCGTTCGAGAATACTGCGGATTCGACGCTCTTGATTATCTCCGGGAAGAAGGGGTTGGCGATGTCCGAAACGAGCAGCCCGATCATCTTGCTCTTGCCGAGCGCAAGGCTCTGCGCGTGAGTGTTCGGGTGATAATCGAACTTTTTGATCGCCTTTTGGACCTTCTCGCGGGTCTCGTCAGAAACATACTTCGTATTGTTTATGACGTGCGAGACCGTGGCGGTCGAGACCCCCGCTTCTTTTGCGATGTCTTTTATTCGCATCGTTTAGACGGTAGTGGAAACCGTCCGAAAAATCAAAAATCGAACTGGTCCACGTTGTCCTTATTGAAGATGAACGGCTTGCCCAGACGGACCTCATCGCCGACGATCTCGATACTGCCGAGCCTCCCGGCCGAGATGGCTTTGTCACCAGCCTTCAGCTTCGAATCGCTCAATGCATTAGCCGCAAACACCGTGAGATAGCCGAGGTCGCCGGTGTTCCACAGGACGATGCTGTCGATGATACCTTCCTTGATATACGGCTTGCACATGTTCGGCAGCGACAGGCCCGTGACCTTCACATCCGACCGACCCGACTGTTTGACAGCCTCCGCGACACCCGGGACCGCCGGGGCAGCGATGCCCATCACGAGCCTCACGTTCGGATACACCTTGAGAACGTTCTGCGTCTCCTGAAACGCCCGGTCGCGGTCGCCGTCGCTCGGCTGGGTCGCGACGAGCTTGATATCGGGATACTTTTCAGCAAGCCGCTGCTTGATGAACTTGATCCATTCGTTCTGGTTCGCGGCGGTCAGGCTAGCGGTGATGATAGCGAACTCGCCTTTGCCGCCGAGAATACGGGCCGCTTCGTCAGCCAACGTCTCGCCGATCCCCTGCGGCGTCGCCTGATTAATAAGAAAATCGCGCGCGTCCTTCTCCGCATCCGCGTCCCACGTCACGACCTTGATCCCTTTCGCCTTGGCCTTACGAAGCACCGTCGAAATGGCTTCTTTGTTCTCTACACTGACTGCGATCGCATCGACACCGCGCGTGATCCAGGCCTCTACGACCTCGTTCTGCTTGGCCGGGTCGAGATCCGTCGGGCCATCCCACAGAAGTTCGGCTCCAAGCTCTTTGGCTGCTTCCTCGGCACCCTTGCGGCAGCTGATGAAGTACGGATCGCCTTTAGCCTTCGGCATCATTGCGATGACATGTTTCGCCCTCGACGGAGCCGTGGAGTTCGATTGCGACGAAGGGGTCGTAGATGATCCCGTATTCGACCCATCCTTGATCGAACGGACCAGCATCCAGTTCGTACCCGCCACGATCAACGCGGCACCAATGATCACGCCGCTAAGTAAGCCAACTTGCCAATTCTTCACTTCAAATTCCTCCTCTGCTCTCGCGGGCGGCCTTTCGCGTCCGATCCGAGCCATTCGATCGATCAATATTGTGCCGAGCAGCAACGCTCCTGTAAGAACCCCACCGAGTTCGCCGGGCAGCCCACTCAGGCGAAGGCCGTTCTGCAGAACGACGATCGCGAACAGGCCGAGCACAGTTCCAAGCACGGTGCCGCGGCCTCCGAATATCGACGCCCCACCGAGTACCACAGCGGCGATCGCGGTCAACTCGTATCCGGTTCCCGCATCCGACTTCGCCTGTCCAAGATGCGCGACGTAAATGATGCCCGCGAGGCTAGCTCCAAGCCCCGACAGACAATAGATCAGGTTCAGCCGTCGTCGGACCTTGATACCCGCGTACCGAGCCGCCTCTTGCGAGAATCCGATCGCATAAAAGCTCCGTCCGAAACCCGTTCGATGCAGCCACCACCACACCGCCGCCGCCGCGGGTACGAAGATGAAAAGCTGCGTCGGAATAATTCCCAACGCGTAGCCTTGGCCCAGGAACAAGAATTCGGGCGGAAACCCCGAATAGTTCTCGATACCGCGTGTCAACCCTTCTGCGACACCGCGAAACAGCGAGAAAGTTCCGAGAGTGACGATCAGCGGCGGTGCCTTGAGTTTCGTGATCATCGCGGCGTTCAAGGCTCCGCCCACGAGTCCGACGATCAACGTGATAGCGATCGCAAGCGGCAACGACACTCCGCCGTCTCGCCACAACGACCCCATTACAACGGCGGACAGGCCCATCATCGATCCTACCGAGAGATCGATGCCGCCGGTGATAATGATCGGCGTCATCACCAGTGCAAGCAGCCCGACCTCGACGGCAAGCCGCGTGATCTCGAAACCGTTGGCTCCCGTCAAAAAGTTGCTGCCGGAAACCGCGAAGATCGCACACTCCAAGAGCAGTACGACGATAAGGATCCACTCGTTATTCGGAAACAGCCGGGCGGCCCAGCTTTCTTCCGTTTCAAGCGGTCGCTGAAGCTGTGTTTCTGGCCCTTCCATTGTTTCCCAAACGTGTCAACGCAACATCGGCGACGAGGGCGGCGAGAATGATCGCGCCTTGGATCGCCTTTTCCCAAAAGGGATTGATACCTAAAAATGTAAGTGCCGTGCCTATCGTCCCGAGCAAAGCTACGCCGATGAAAGTTCCCAAGAGTCTGCCTTGTCCGCCTGAGATCGCCGCTCCCCCGACGACGACTGCCGCGATCGCCTTCAACTCAAATCCGATGCCCGCATTGCCGGGGATCGCGTTGAAACGTACGGCATTCAACAGGGCCGCAAGGCCGGTCAATGCTCCGAGCAGAACGAACACTGATGCCGTCACCCTTCGTGCATCGATACCGGTGAGCCGAGCGGCTTCAGCGTCCGAACCGACCGCGTATACGTTTCGGCCTGACGAGAGATTCGCAAGGGTGAACGCGGCAAAGGCGAAGGTCGCCAGCACGATCAGGACCATCAGTACCTCGCCGTTGGCTTGCGAGAGGCCGAACCACTGGAAATCTTCAGGTAACCCTTGCACCCAGGCACCTTCCGTCAGCCACCGTAGCGCATCGCGAAGTATTACAAGCATCGCGAGCGTGACGACGATGGACGGCAGGCGAAGATATCCAACGAGATATCCGTTGAGACTGCCGAGCAATCCGCCGATAACGAGCATGACAAGGAATAGGACGGGCATCGGGACGCCTGTCTTCGCGAGCATTCCGCAGACGATACTGCATACAGCGAACTGCGAGCCAACGGAAATGTCGATCTGCCCGGTCAGGATAACGAACGTCATCCCGATGGCGATCAGCATGATCGGAGCGTTGTTTATGACGAGGTCGCGGATGTTCGAGAAGCTGAAAAACTCCGGCGAGACCACACCGACGACGGCAAGCAAAGCCGCGAATGCGATCAGTGCCGAGACCTCTTGTTTGCGAAGCCTAAAGCTCAATTGTCTCCTTGTCATGTCCGAGGGCGGCTGCGAGGATCGAATCCTGAGTCGCTTCGGCACGGTCGAAGATCTTCACGATCGTGCCCTTATTCATTACCGCAATGCGGTCGCTCATCCCCAGTATTTCGGGAAGCTCGGATGAGATCAGGACTATCGCGACACCCTTCTCTGCGAGTTCCATCATCAATTCGTGGATCTCAGATTTTGCCCCGACGTCGATGCCCTGCGTCGGCTCGTCGAGGATGAGAACGGTCGGCTCGGTCATCAGCCATCGGCTCAACGCGACCTTTTGTTGATTGCCACCGGAAAGTGTAGAGACCGAACTGTGGATGTCATTAGTTTTCACACCGAGACGCCGAGTGTACTCGGCCGCTATCTTTCTCTCGCGTGCAAAACTGAACGACATTCCTCGAAGGCTAGTCAGATTCTTTAGCGAGGCAAGCGTAATGTTCGCGCTGATAGGCAGGTCAAGCACGACACCATGACGACGCCGGTCCTCGGGGAGATATGCAATGCCCTGATCGATCGCTTCGATCGGATGCCCGATCGAGACGGGTACGCCGCCCTTCAGGATCTGGCCGGAGTCTCGCGTTTCCAAGCCGAAGATAACTTTCGCCAGTTCGGTGCGTCCTGCTCCGACGAGTCCCGCGACACCGACGATCTCACCGGCTCGGACGGCAAGGTTTACGCCGCTTATTCCAGCCGAACGAGATGCGAGATTACGAAGCTCAAAGATAACGTCGCCCTTCGTGACCTCACGCTTCGGAAAGACCGCCGAAAGCTCTCGGCCTACCATCAAACGAACGAGTTCTTCAGGTGTGACGCCCTCGATCGGCCTGGTTTCGATCGTCCTGCCATCTCGAAGAACCGTCACGCGGTCGGCAATAACCGGCAATTCTTCGAGGCGATGTGAGATGTAGATGATGCCCGCACCGTCCGCTTTGAGTCCGCGAATGACTTCGAACAGATTCCTCGTGTCTTCTTCTGAAAGGGAAGCGGTCGGTTCATCAAAGATGAAAAGCTTCGCATCCGAACCGAGGGCCCGCGCGATCTCGACCAGCTGCTGCTGCGGCATCGAAAGCGTCGAGGCTTCCGCATCGACGTCGATCCTCGCCCCGATCTGGCTTAAGAGCTCTTTTGAGATCGACCTTCGTTTGTTCCAATCGATCAGCCCGAGGAAGCCCGCATTACTGCCGAACGTGAGATTCTCTGCGACGCTTAGTTCGGGAAATAGCGATGGCTGTTGATAGATCGGTGCGATGCCGAGTTTCTTTGAAATTGCGGGAGAGTTTTCGGTGAGCGTGCTGCCGTCGAAATGGATCGAACCTTCATCCGTGAGCACGGCCCCGGTGATGATCTTGATCAGCGTCGACTTACCCGCACCGTTCTCGCCTACGATCGCGTGCACCTCGCCGCGGCCGACCGAAAACGACGCATCGCTCAACGCTCGAACTCCGGCGTAGGACTTTGATACTCCGTTTACTGAAAGGAGCGGTTCGCTCATATCAATCGATCAAGACAACGATCAGTCGTTTGGGACCGTGAACTCCTATTGCGAGAGTAAGCTCAATATCCGAAGTTCGCGACGGACCCGTAATGAAGGTTATAGTCGGGTCGATGTCGTTCGACAATTCGTCGAGCACGCTGTGCATCGACGGCCTGATATCGCCCGATTTCAGCAAGCAAATATGGATCGGCGGTACGAGCGACACGAGTCTGTGTCTTTCTTTCGACGACCGCAAGACGAGAGTTCCGGTTTCTGCTATAGCAAGCTGTGCCGTACTAATCCCGGCGTCAACAACGAACAGAACTTCTCTCGACGGATCGGCGATCACCTCGACGCCTACGGACGTAATGTTTCTAAGTAGACCCAGATCCGAGATCGCGACTCGCTTGGCTTGTAGGTCTCCAAGTAATTCTCGGATCGTCTCAACCGCTTGTTCCTCAGTCGCGACTCGATGAATCTCACCGCCAACGGCTGCGAGTTCGGTGGAGAACCGATCAGCGAGATCCATCTTTGAAACGTCTGTCGCTGACGTCGTAGCCGAAAGCGGCGATGGCCGAAGATGGGAGTACAAATGCTCGAACGGGGTACTTTTTGCCAGGCTTGAGCGAATATTATCGAGCATCAGAGTACGGGCGATCATCGCGACTTGCCTCCGTTCTTCAACTCGCGTTTCCAAAGTTCGCGAAACGATTCAGGGGCTACTGCCGGTGCGTCTCGCCAGGCGGTCCACGCTCCTAACGGCGGAGCGGAGGATGCGATCAGGCCGCTTACCTCTCCAACCTTTCCGTCGCGGACGACGAGCCGCTGAGCCAGACGGGCGAACTTTTGCAAGAATCTGTATCGTCCCGGCGTCTTCCAGAAACTCCCATACAACTTGAACGCGAGACTCTCGCCGAACCGCCGCGGCACTTTCTCATCTGCCGCAATGCCGTTCGCCGTTCCTTCAGTGATCTCGGCCCGAAGATGAAGTAGCAGCTCCGGAATGTCGATCTTAACAGGGCAGACCTCGCGGCAGGCTCCGCAGAGACTCGACGCATACGGAAGCCGCTTGGCCTTCGCGAGCCCCTCAAGCTGTGGGGTAATAACTGCTCCGATAGGTCCGGGATAGACGGCACCGTATGCGTGGCCGCCGACCGACTGGTAGACAGGACACGCATTCAGGCACGCGCCGCATCGGATGCAAGCCAGACTCTGCCGGGTAACCGGGTGTGCGAGCATCTTCGAGCGGCCATTGTCGACGAGTACGATGTGCAGTTCTTCGGGACCTTCGTCATTCTCGTGCTTCTTTGTTCCGGTGATGATCGATTGATATGCGGTCAGTCGCTGGCCCGTTCCGGAGCGAGGCAGCAGTTCGAGAAAGACGGCAAGGTCAGTAAATCGAGGGAGCAGCTTTTCAATTCCCATCACCGCGATGTGCGTCTTAGGCAAGCTTGTAGTAAGCCGGATATTACCCTCATTCTCAAGGATCAGAATGCTTCCGGTTTCCGCCACGCCGAAATTCACTCCGCTGATCCCGACGGTCGCTTCGGCGAATTTCTGACGCAAGATTCGACGGGCCGTCGCGGTAAGCTCATCGACGCCGGCTTCTCTATCAGTACCAACCTTCTCAGCAAAAAGCTCCGCGATCTGTGCCTTGGTCTTGTGGATCGCCGGTACGACGATATGAGAAGGAGTTTCGCCCGCCAGCTGGATGATCCACTCGCCGAGATCAGTCTCAACAGGTTCGATGCCTTCCGCCTCAAGCGCATCGTTGAGGTGGATCTCTTCGGTCAGCATGCTCTTCGACTTGACCACCATCTCGGCGCCGCTTTCCTTCACGAGTTCAGTGACTATCGAACAAGCTTCTTTTGCGTTGCGAGCCCAGTGGAGCTTCGCACCGTTAGCCTCAGCATTTTCGGCGAACGCGACTAGATATTTGTCGAGGTCTCGAAGAACTTCGGATTTGATCGAGCGAGCGGTTTCTCGCGAGGCCTCCCAGTCCGGAACGGTTGCGATCGCAGCCTTTCTTCTAGTGCCGAACGTCTTCGCGAGGTTCTGCAGAGCTCCTTGAAGGACGGGGTCGGCAATTGCCGCCCGTGCATTCTTGTCAAAGTTTTCGGCTGTTTGGGCCTGCATCTATTCGTGCGAGTCGAGTATCTCGGCGAGGTGCATCGCCTTCACTTTCGAGCCGTTTCGCGAGAGCCTGCCGCCGATCTGCATCAAGCAGCTTGAGTCGCAGGATACAATGGCCCGGATGTCAGCCTCCTCGATAGACTTGATCTTGCGGTCAACCATTTGAACCGAGATCTCTGGATACTTAACAGAAAACGTCCCACCGAATCCGCAGCAAACCTCGGCGTCTGGAAGCTCAACAACCTCCGCGTTCTCCACGTTTTCGAGCAACTTCCGAGGCTCACGTTTGATCCCAAGATCCCGAAGGCCGTGGCAAGCATCGTGAAATCCGATTCGGCCTTGGAATGCGGCTCCTGTGTCGTCGACACCAAGAATGTTGACGAGGAACGATCCGAGCTCATGAGTCTTTTCAGCAACCTTTTCGGACCGCCCTCGCCATTCGTCGTCATCCGGGAATAGCTCGTGAAAATGCTTGACCATCGCCGTGCACGAACCGGATGGAGAGACGATCGCATCGGCATCCGACCCCTCAAATATCTCGATAAATCGCTCAGCAAACCCTCGTGCCTCGTGACGATAGCCGCTATTGAAGGCAGGCTGGCCACAGCAGGTTTGACGCTCGTCAAATTCGACGTCGCACCCCGCACGGCGAAGCACATTCACAGTACACTCGCCAACCTTCGGAAAAAGCTGGTCAACGATGCAGGTTACGAAGAGCGATACTTTCACTTAAGGATTCGTGGAGCTACGTTATCGTTTTGCGAGGAATCTGTCTAACTTGAGTTGCTTGATCTTGCGAAGCCCTTCAACGACCGATTCGGCATTTACCAGGGCTCCGGCAAGCGAAGTGTGCGTGTGATCAATAGTCGTAAAGTAATCGGCTCCGACTTTCTCCTGACCTATTTTCTCGTACTTGAGCGCGGTGATCTCGTTCAGATCCAGGAAGAAAACGGAAGTCTCCTTCGCGATAGCCTTCGACCAGCCGCCGTAACTGTCGCCGGCTCGCACGACCTTGCCATCTCTCCACTGATTCCTAGGCACGGGAGAGACAAGCACGACGATCGCTCCTTTCGCCTTCGCGTCCGAGATGTACGTTCGAAGATACGACCCGAAGGTTCGCACGGTTTCCAGCTTCTGAGTCGCCTCGATCGTCACGTCCTGCGTTTCGTTTCCGATCCCTCGAACCGAGCCCCTTGCCCGCTCCTTGTCGAGCGAGCCGCCGTCGTTGTGGCCGAACTGAATGAGAACGATGTCTCCCTTCGAAAGCAGCGGCGTCAACTCGTCCCAAAGGCCCTCGGTGATGAATGTTCGACTGCTCCGCCCGCCGCGAGCCTTGTTTACGACCTCGATCTTTGTCGGGTCGAAGTACTCAGCGAGAACATTTCCCCAGCCGCGAAAATTGCCGGAGGAGTTGTTCACGGTGGAATCTCCAACGAGAAAGAGCTTGGGCAGCTGCTGGGCAACCGCTCCGGCTTGGTAAAACGAAAAGATCGAGAGTAGCAGTAGCCCTCTTATCATCCGTCTATATGTAGTGTCGTTCGATCTCGTCATAACGATCGGCTTGATCCGGATTTACCGCGATCGGTGTGAATTCGTTGAAGCTCGTCACGCGTTCGACGTGCCGGCGTGCGTCGGCAAGGTCCGGGAACTGTCCGGCCGCTATCGCCTGCACAAGAGCGTTTCCGACCACGGTCGCTTCAAACAAGCCGGCTCGAACTGAGAGGCCGGTCGCATTGGCCGTCATCTGGTTCAAGTACCGGTTACGGCCGCCGCCGCCGAGGATCTCGATCCTCGATACGTCTATCCCCGTAAGGCGTTCGGCCGTTCTCAGGACCGAGGCGTATCTGAACGCGAGCGAATCATATATCAGCTTTGCGACGCTCGACGGATCGCCATTGAATTTCTGACCGGTCTCGGCCAACTGGTTCGCGATCGCATCCAGCATGCTCGGCGGATTTACGAATCGCGGATCGTCAGGAAAGATCACAGCGGACGGATCGTTCCGAACAAATGCGGCATCGATCAGTTCGTCATAGCTGGTTTCGATACCTTCGGCTTCCCATTCTTTGCGGCAGCGTTCGACCAGCCACATCCCCATCACGTTCTTTAGGAACCTAGTCGTTCCGAAGACACCGCCTTCGCTCGTGAAATTCGCCTCCGCGGCCTGTTCGTTGACCAATGGCTCCTCAATCTCGACACCGACAAGCGACCATGTTCCCGAAGAGATGTAAGCAGACGTCGATGAAAGCGGTGCCGCCGCGACAGCGCTCGCAGTATCGTGGCTCGCAACCGAAACGACGCTAATCTCGCTATTGGAAAGCGTTCCACGCGATGTTCCGGGCTCGACTATCTCGGGAAGTAACGACGCCTTAATGTCGAGTCGAGTTAGGATCTCACGGTCCCACGCACGCGTTTCGACATTGAGCATCTGAGTAGTCGTCGCGTTCGTGAACTCCGCAGCCTTCATACCGCAGAGTCGATAGTTGATCAGGTCAGGAAGAAGGAGAAGGGTTTCAACCTCAGCCACGCGATCCATGTCAGCGTACACCTGGTAGAGCGTGTTGAAATCGAGAAACTGAATTCCCGTTCGCTTGAATATCTCTTGCTTCGAAATTCGTTCGAAAACCTGATCCGGAATACCCTCGGTGCGTCGGTCTCGGTAGCATATCGGATCCGATATGAGATCCCCACGAGCATTGAGCAAGCCGTAATCTACGGCCCAACTATCGACCCCGACACTCACTATCTCTCGATCGAGATCACGAGCACGAACCTTCGCAGCTTCGATGCCGAGCGAGATGTTTTCAAAGATCAACTTAAAGTCCCAGCTAAGCCGGCCGTCGACCTCACGCGGAGGATATTGGAAACGGCGGATCTCTTCGAGCAGAAGTCGGTCGCTTTCGAACGAGACCAGAAAGACCCGTCCGCTTCCCGCGCCAAGGTCGACAGAGATGTAGAGAGGTGCCCCCATTTACGAGGTCGGAACTTATACGATACCCGCGGAGACGCCGATGGTTGCGGGGCGCTCCGACGCCTTGCGGTCGCGGTATCCGCTTTCGCGATAGGCTGCGATAGGGTCGATGGCCCCGCCTGATCTCTCACGCGCGGCGGCAAGTATGCAAGATACGTCCGTTATGAACGCTTCTTTAAGCGTTCCCAAAGCGACGATCGGATCGGTTGCCGTCTGCGCTTCAACGAGCTTTTCGCGATCGACTAATGACGCCTGGACGAACGCACGCGATATTTCGATCGAACTTACGATAAGCGACTCGATCGGATCCGTCAGGTTGTGCGACTGGTCGAGCATATATGCCGGATCGAAACCCGGGACGCCGCTTAGCTCGGCATCGACCAACTCGTTAAAGATCAAGAAAAGTTGAAATGGCTTCACCGAGCCCGAATCGAGATCGTCGTCGCCGTACTTGCTGTCATTAAAGTGAAAGCCGCCGAGCTTGCCGAACTGAATGAGCCGCGAAACGATCTGCTCTATGTTGACGTTCGGGGCGTGGTGGCCGAGATCGACGAGACAGCCGGCCTTTTCCCCGAGCTCGCGTGCACAGTGATAACTCGTGCCCCAATCGCTAATGACGGTCGAGTAGAACGCAGGTTCGAACATCTTATGTTCGAGGAACAGTTTCCAATCATCAGGGATCGCCGCGTAGATATCTTTTAGCGATTCCAGATAGCGTTCTAGTGTATGTCGGAAATTCGTTTGGCCGGCAAAGTTACTGCCGTCTCCTATCCAGACTGTCAACGCTTTTGACCCGATCGCTTTTCCTAACTCAATGCACTCGAAGTTATGTTCGATCGCCTGACGACGAACGGCCTTGTCGGCGTGCGTAAGGCTCCCGTACTTGTAGGAAAGTGGCTGGCCCGGCTGATCCTGAAACGTATTCGAGTTCATCGCGTCAAACTTAAGGCCAAGTTCGGCCGCAGCGTTTCGAAGTGATGAAATGTCTTCGGGTTTGTCCCAGGGAATGTGCAGCGACACGGCAGGCGTCGTGCGCACCAGTTTATTGATCGTCGAACAGTCGTCAAGCTTCTCGAAAACGTTTCGCGGTTCGCCTTTGCCGGCGAAACGGGCGAATCGCGTACCGCCGGTTCCGACGCCCCACGACGGCACAGCCACTCGGAGTTTGGAGGCCCGGTCGATGACATCTCCGATCTCGATACCTCGCCGTTGGAGCTTTCTCGAAAGGTAGTCAAGGTCTTCGCCGAGCGTAGCTTTCCGAGCCTCGTTGTTTTCGTCGATCAGGTCTTGTCCGATCAGGAATCTCGCAGCCATGTCAGCCGATCTCCGTCAATCTTACTTAACGCATAAATCCGTCTTGAAGTCCGCCGTCAACCGGGATGATGTGCCCGGTCGTCTTTGCAAGTCGTTTACTCAGGAACAAAAAGATCGCCTCTGCCTGATCAGACGGTTCGATCGGCGTCTGAGTCAGGGAGCGGTTCGCATAGAATCCGGAGAGCTTCTCGGTAAGAGCGTCAGTCTCTTCGGTGTCTTCGAACGGGATATCGTATTTCGTCAGGGAGGCGATCACGCGGTCACGCGGGAACATCGTGCTGCCCTTTACGACTGTCGCAGGTGCCACAGCATTCACACGCACGAGCGGAGCCATTTCGATCGCCAGTTCACGAACGAGGTGATTCGCGGCCGCCTTGCTCGTGTCGTACGCCAGGCTGCCCTTCTTTGCTACGACGGCGTTTGCGCTTGTGGTCAGGATCACGTTCCCCGAAAGGCCTTGCTCCTTAAAGATCTGATTCGCTTCGTCGGCAACAATGTAGGCACCTTTCACATTGATACCGAACGTGAAATCCCACATCTTGTCGTCGATCCGGCCGGCCTTGTCGGGCGGAACGAATACTCCGGCGGTAACGATGACCGCGTCAATTCCGCCGTAAGCGAGGATGACTTTCTTGAAAAGTTCGCGGACCGATTCTCGGTTAGTCATGTCGCATCCGAGGCCGATAGCGACGCCCGCGTTTGAGATGCCCGTTCCAGAGACTCCGATCCCGGGGCCGTATTTGGCGATGATCTCATCGGCAGTAGCCTTGGCTGTCGCCTCGTCTTTATCGACACAGACCACGTGAGCGCCATCCTTAACGACCCGGAATGCGGTTTCCTTGCCGATTCCCGCTCCGGCGCCGATGATCACATGGATCTGCCGGTCGAGTTCTTTTTCCGGCGGCATTCGCTGGAGCTTGGCTTCCTCGAGCGGCCAGTATTCGATGTCAAACGCTTCCTGCTGGTCCATTGCTTCGTATTCGTCGATGGCCTCAGCTCCACGCATCACTTCGATCGCACAGTTGTAGAATTCGCCTGTGACGCGGGACTCGCTCTTGTTCTTGCCCCACGCGATCATTCCGAGTCCGGGGATCAGAACGACCGTCGGGTTCGGGTCGCGTATTGCGGGCGAGTCAGGTCGCTTGCACCGTTCGTAGTAGGCGGCGTAATCGTTTCGATACTGCTCAATGCCTTCGACGATCGCCGTTTTCAGACTATCGACGTCGCCGGAAGCCGGATCCCAATTCACGAACAGCGGCTTGATCTTCGTTCGAAGGAAGTGGTCCGGGCACGACGTTCCGAGTTCTGCGAGTCGCGGCCCATCGACGCTGTTGACGAACCGCAGCATGTTCGGGTCGTCCTGGACGGTTCCGACAA
>Ga0307505_10001613_pt1 | contig 17565 bp, 12 predicted proteins | sample 23_S_MG_FD_202183 | JGI IMG/M metagenome (GOLD analysis project Ga0307505, IMG submission 202183) | Soil microbial communities from Populus trichocarpa stands in riparian zone in the Pacific Northwest, United States - 23_S | ecosystem: Environmental > Terrestrial > Soil > Riparian zone > Trees...
GTTTTTGCAGATCGGAACGTCCGCGAGGCGCTGATCGAGCTGTTCGACTTTGAATGGGCGAACACCAACCTCTTTCACGGCGCCTATCGGCGCACGGCCAGTTACTTCGAGGGCTCGGAGCTTTCAGCGCGCGGACGCCCGACGAGTGATGCCGAGCGTGCGCTGCTCGCCACCTACCCGAGTGCAGTGACTGAAAGCGTAATGAACGGGACATATCAGCCGCCGGTCTCCGACGGTTCGGGACGCGACCGTGGTCGCCTGAAGCGCGCGCTGGAGTTGTTTGCGGCGGCCGGTTTCCAGCTTAAGGGCGGAACGCTTTACGACGCGAAGAAGTCTCCTTTCACGTTCGAGATCATGGTTGCGACGAAGGACGAGGAGCGGCTCGCTCTCGCCTATCTCAACATGCTCCGGCGGGCGGGCATCGCGGCGAAGATCCGGTTTGTTGATGCGGCGCAATTCGAGCAGCGCCGTCAAAACTACGAATTCGATATGATGCCCTATATCTGGCAGCAGTCGTTGTCGCCGGGCAATGAGCAGTCATTCTATTTCGGCGCTGCCGCGGCGGACGTTCCGGGCACGCGCAACTATATGGGTGCAAAAACCCCCGCCATCGACGCGATGATCGCGGCACTTCTGAGAGCGACTGATCAACAGTCGTTTCAGACCGCGGTCCGGGCGCTCGATCGCGTATTGATGTCCGGCGCTTATGTGCTGCCGCTCTATCATTTGCCGCAGGAATGGATCGCGCGCTGGCCCACGATCGACCGTCCAAAGACTCTTTCGCTCTACGGTTCGCCGGTCGAGACATGGTGGAGGACGGCCACGCAATGAACGCCCCCTCGGCCGCATCCTTTGCCGGCGGCGTCACGCTCGACGCGCTGTTCCGCGCCAACGTCTCGGCGCGCCCGAACTTTATCGCGCTTGTCGATCCCCCTAACCGGACGAGCTTCACCGACGGAACGCCGCTCAGGTTAAGCTACGCGAAAGCCGAGGAACGGGTCGAGCGGCTGGCGCGAAAGCTGCGCGGGTTTGGAATGCCGCCCGGCAGTGTGGTGGCGGTTCAGTTGCCAAACATTGCCGAGACTGCAATTTCGTTGCTGGCGATTTTGCGTGCGGGCTATGTCGCGGCGCCGGTGCCGATGTTGTGGCGGCGATCGGACCTGATCGCCGGGCTCGCGGGTGTGTCGCCGAAGGCATTCATCACCCTCGTAAAGTTGAATGACGAGCGTCCGGCCGAGATCGTGTGTGAGGCCGCCGCCGAGCTATTCGATCTGAGTTTTCCCTGCGCTTTCGGGGAAGACGTACCCGACGGCCTCGTGCCGCTCGACCGGGAAGATTTTTCCGATCATCCCGAATTTCCGGCAACTCAAACGGATACCGTGTCGCTCGTTACCTTCGACGCGGATGCCGAAGGGTTCTTTCCGTCGGGACGAAACGACGCGCAATGGCTCGCCGCCGGAATTGCGACCCTGCTTGAGGCGCGGATTGAGACCGGCGATGCAATCGTCACGACGCTGCCGCTGAGTTCGCTGGCGGGATTGGCGTCGGCCTTTGTGCCATGGCTGCTGTCGGGCGGAACGCTGCAACTCGCGAACGGACAGTCGAAAATTTTTGGCGGCGTGGGTCCCGAGGAGCGCGTGCATTTTGTTGCACCGGCCGCCGCGCTCGGCATTCTCGCCCAAACCGTCACCGCCCCCTTCGTGTCGGCGATCGCGGTTCATCGCAATGCCGGGACGCATGCGATTGATCTTTCGCGGGTGCCGGCCGGTCGTGTGGTGGACTTTCACAACTTTGGCGAGACAGGCGCGGTTGTGCTGATGCGGGAAGACCCCCGTTCAGCGCTCGCCGTGCCGCTCGGCGGGATTTCGGCGCCGTCCGGCATGGCGGGGGCGCCAATCGTGATCGAAACTAAACAAAAAGACGCGCAGATCTGGCTGCGAGGCCCCATGGTGCCGCGGGAAGCATATCCGCCGGGATTGGGCAATTACCGAACGGCGCGGGACGCCGATGGCTTCGTCCGTACCGGATATCGCTGCCGGAGCGATGGAAAGGGCAGCCTGATCGTTGAGGCCGGTCCTGAACGAGTGGTTTCCGTGGGCGGTTTACGATTTGGTCTCAATGATTTGCAATCGAGGTTCGCGTCCATCGGAGAGGACGTTAAGATTCTGACGGTAGAAGACCCGCTGCTTGGCGAGCGTTTGCGGATCGAGGCGGCCAACCCAGGGGCCGCCGCAGCCGCGCTGCTGGCGGCGGGGCATTCGCAATTGATCGTGGATGCAACCAAGGAGGAGTTTAGAAGTCGTGGCACGGGTTGAAGACAACAAGGGGCGTGTTTCGCTGCAAATCGACGTCGTATCCGACGTCGTTTGCCCGTGGTGCTATGTCGGCAAACGCCGGCTTGAGCTTGCGCTCCGCCACCGTCCGAATATCAAAGCCGAAATTCGGTGGGTCCCCTATTTCCTCGAGGCACGCGTGCCGGCTGAAGGCATGCCGCGGGTGGACTACATCGGACAGAAGTTCGGCGTTTATCAGCGCTTCACGCCGGGACACGAACGGCTGATTCCCCTCGGCGCCGACGTCGGCATCGAATTTCGTTTCGACAAAATCTATCGCCAGCCAAATACGACGGACGCGCATCGCATCATCGGATGGGCGCAGAAGTCCGGCCGGGCGAGTTCTGTCGTCGAGCGCCTCTTCTCGATGTTCTTTATCGAAGGCGGCGATCTTTCCGATCGCGAAATGCTGGTGGCAGCCGGACGCGCTGGCGGTCTGGACAGCGACGAGATGCGGCGCGACCTTCTGACGGAGCGGGACAAGCGTTTTGTCGAGCGGCAGGCGACCGCCGCTGCGCGCGCGGGCATCGGCGGTGTGCCCTTCTTCGTATTCGGCAAGAAGGTTTCAGTCGCCGGGGCTCACGAAGTCGAGGTGCTTGCCGCAGCGATGGACCAGGCCCTCGGCATCGAGAAGACGCCTGCCGCGAACTTCGCATAAGCGGTCAGGCGGCCTTCGCCGGATCCGCCAATTCCACTAGCGTTTCCAGAACGGACTTGGTGCCGCGCAGGCGTTCGCCGACCTTCTGCCAGTCGCGAAACACGACGAGCTTTTGATCCGGGCGCACGCGCGCATCGGTCGAGCCGTTCGTAATCCACGAGATCAGCCCTTCGGGATTTGCGAAAACGCCATCACGGAAGGTGATCACCGCGCCCTTCGCTCCGGATTCCACGCGCTCAACATTTGCACGGCGGCAGAGCGCCTTGATTGCGACAATCTCCAGCAGGGTCTGTACTTCTGGCGGGAGCGCGCCGAAGCGATCGACCAGTTCCGCCGCTGCGGCATCCACACCCGCCGGGTCCTCAAGGTCGGCAAGGCGACGATAGAGGCCAAGACGCACCGAGAGATCGGGAACGTACTCTTCGGGGATCATAACCGGCGTGCCGACCGCGATCTGCGGTGACCACTTGTCGGCCGCGGGTGCGGAGATGCCCGCTTGCAGGTGCGCGACGGCTTCGGCCAGCATTTCCTGATAGAGCTCGTAACCAACTTCGCGGATATGGCCGGACTGATCGTCACCGAGCAAATTGCCTGCACCGCGAATGTCGAGGTCGTGCGAGGCAAGTTCAAACCCCGCGCCGAGACTGTCGAGCGACTGCAATACCTTGAGACGCTTCTCGGCCTGCTGTGTGACGGGCTTGTCGACCGGTAGTGTAAAGATCGCGTAGGCACGCGTTTTTGAGCGGCCGACGCGTCCGCGCAGTTGATAAAGCTGGGCGAGGCCAAAACGGTCGGAGCGGTGAACGATCAGCGTGTTTGCCGTGGGAATGTCGAGGCCGGACTCGACGATGGTCGTTGAGAGCAGGACCTCAAACTTCCCCTCGTAGAACGCCGACATGATGTCTTCGAGTTGCGTCGGCGGCATTTGCCCATGCGCGATCGCGAGGCGCACTTCGGGGACGTTTTGAATGAGAAAGTCGCGTGCGCCGGCGAGGTCCTCAATGCGCGGGCAAACATAGAAGGCCTGCCCCCCGCGATAGCGTTCGCGCAGCAGTGCTTCGCGCACGACGAGCGTATCGAACGGCGTGACGAAGGTACGGACGGCGAGACGATCGACAGGCGGCGTCGCGATGATCGACAGCTCGCGGACGCCCGTCAGCGCCAGTTGCAGCGTACGAGGGATCGGCGTGGCGGTGAGCGTGAGGACATGCACTTCGGCGCGCAGGTCTTTCAGGCGCTCCTTATGAGCCACACCGAAATGCTGCTCTTCATCGACGATGACCAGGCCAAGGTCCTTAAAGGCAACGGACTTGCCGAGCAGCGCGTGCGTGCCGATGACGATGTCCACCGAACCGTCGCGAATGCCCTGTTTGACGTTGTGCAACTCGGCCGACGACACGAGCCGCGACGCTTGCCCGAGCCGCACCGGAAAGCCACGGAAGCGCTCAGAGAAGGTCTTGAAGTGCTGGCGAGCCAGCAGCGTCGTCGGAACGACGACCGCCACCTGCTTGCCGTTCAACGCGGTCGCGAAAGCGGCCCGCAATGCCACCTCCGTCTTTCCGAAGCCGACATCGCCGCAGATGAGGCGGTCCATTGGCCGTCCCGTGGCGAGGTCGTCCAGCACCGCTTCGATGGCGTTTTTCTGGTCTTCGGTTTCCTCATAGGGAAAGCGCGCACAGAATTCGTCGTAGGGTCCCTGCGGCGGGACGAGCTTTGGCGCGTCATTCAGCTGGCGTGCGGCGGCGATGCGGAGCAGTGCATCGGCCATCTCCAGCACGCGCTTCTTCATGCGCGCCTTGCGGTTTTGCCAGCCGGCGCCGCCCAGCCGGTCAAGCTCGGCGCCTGCTTCGTCGGAGCCATAGCGGGACAACAGGTCGACGTTCTCGACCGGCAGGAACAGCCGGTCGTTGCCCGCGTAATGGATTTCAAGGCAGTCGTGCGGGGCGCCGAGCGCCTCGATGGTTTTCAACCCGACGAAGCGGCCGATGCCGTGATCGACATGCACGACCAGGTCACCGGCGGCGAGGCTTGTGATCTCGGCGATGAAGTCCTGCGCGCGGCGCTGGCGGCGCTGGGGACGCGCAAGGCGGTCGCCAAGTATGTCCTGCTCGGAGAGGACGGCCGCCTGCCCGCTTTCGAAACCCGTTTCGAGACCAAGAAGCGCGAGACCTGTCGCGCCTCTTGGTAATGCTACTGTTTCAGCCCATGACGCGACGGGGCGCAGATCGGTCAGACCGTGATCGGCCAGCAGTTGCCCGAGGCGCTGGCGGGAGCCTTCACTCCAGGCGGCGAACACCACGCGGCGTCCCTGTGCCTGCACGGCGCGCGCGTGTTCGACAGCGGCTTCAAACAGGTTGCGCTTTTCGTCGGCGCGCTCGGGGGCGAAATTGCGGCCCGGCTTGGCGCCGGCGTCGATAACACCCGCGCTCTCCGGCACAGCGAAGGGCGTCAACCGGGCAAGTGCCGCGTCCTCCAGCAAGCGATTCCAATCGTCCGGGTCGAGATAGAGACGCTTGGGAGGGAGCGGTCGATAGACCGGCTGCTGGTTCGCCTCCAGCGCTTCGTGTCGCGCCGAATAGTAATCCCCGATCTGATCGAGCCGCTCGCGCGCGGCCTCCTCAATCAACGGTTCGAGGACAACAGGCACGCCGGGTAGATAGTCGAAGATTGTCTCAAGCTTTTCTGCGAAGAGCGGCAGCCAATGCTCCATGCCCGGATGACGGCGACCTTCGTTCACCGCTTCCGCCATGGGGTCGCTTGTCGCGCGACCGCCAAATTCCGCGGCGTAGTTCAGGCGAAAGCGGCGGCGTGAGTCTTCATCCAGTTGCACTTCGCTGGTCGGTACAAGATCGAGCCCGTGAAGCTGCTCGGTCGTGCGCTGCGTCTCCGGGTCAAACGCGCGGATCGACTCCAGCTCGTCACCGAAGAAGTCGAGCCGCATGGGCGCAGATGCGCCTGGCGCATAGAGGTCGACGATGCCGCCGCGCACGGCATACTCGCCAATGTCGCGTACCGTGGACGAGCGTGCGAAGCCGTTGGTTTCAAGCCAGCGCACCACATCGTCCATCCGGCGCACCTGGCCCGGTGCGAGCAGCAGGCTTTGCGCCGCGACCTGTTCGCGCGCAGGTACGCGCTGAAGTGCGGCGTTGACGGTTGTGAGAACGATGGTGCCCCGCTGCATCTGGCCGCGGGCAATGCGGGACAGGCTTGCCATGCGCCGTGCAGAGACGGCCGCGTTCGGCGACACGCGGTCATAGGGTTGGCAGTCCCAGGCGGGGACCGACACTGTTTCGATCTCGGGTGCGAAAAAATCGAGCGCACGCGATAAAGCGGCCAAGCGCTCGGCGTCGCGGCAGACGACGACAAGGCTCGCGCCCTTCGCGGTGCTGCGTGCGGCGGCGCGTGCGAGGTCTGCGACGACCACGCCCTGAAAGCCGTCGGGGACGCTCGCGATCGTCAGCGCCTTGCCCGGCGCGAGACGCACGGAGGGCAACGAGGGCTTGCTCATGGCTTGGCCATCCCCTCGCCGGTCCGGTGAAATGCGACAAGGCGACGGAACATCACGCCGTCGGCATGTGCAGGTACTGTGACCTGCCCCACGACCCACGAGAAAAGGTCGGGATCGGGCGCTTCCATCAGCGCCTCAAAGGCATCGAGATCGGTCACGGACATCGCCGCAAGCTCCGCATCCGCGAAGCGGCCCAGCACGAGGTCCATCTCGCGCGTACCCCGGTGCCACGCCCGGTAACGCAGTTTCCGGCGTCGTTCGTCCAGTTCCGGGGTGCCTTGCAAGTCCATGTCCATCAACGCCAAAAACCCGGACGGGGCCGGGTGCGGTTCTATACCGGCAGAGTGTGGCAAAGTCAGCCGCCGCCCGACGCAGACCTGTTGCGACTCGGGAATGGCTTGGCCACCTTGCGCGGATCATGCGCCCGCCCGTCCTCGATCCCCTGTTCGCGCCGCTCACGAGCCTCAAGGGCATCGGCCCCAAGCTCGTGAAGCCGTTCGGCAAGCTGCTCGACCGGGCGGAGCCGCGCGTGATCGACCTCCTCTTTCACCTGCCTTACGCGGCCATCGACCGCCGTGCGCGGCCAAAGCTGTCCGAGGTGCAGGCGGACACGATCGCGACCGTGAAGGTCGAGGTCGACCGGCACATTCCCGGGCGCGGCCGGGCGCCGTTCAAGGTGATCGCCTCGGACGACACCAACACGGTCGAGATCGTCTATTTCAACATTCCACGCGACCGCATCGAGACGATGCTGCCGGTCGGTGAGACGCGCTACCTCTCGGGACACATCGGCCTTTACGACGGCCGATTGCAGATGGTGCATCCCGACCGCGTTCTTGACGAGAAGGGACTCGCCGATCTGCCGGAAGTGGAGCCGGTCCACTCGCTCACGGAAGGACTCGGCGCGGGCATCGTGCGGCGCGCGGCGACGGGTGCGGTTGCGCGTCTTGCCGAGTTGCCGGAATGGCAGGACGCGGCTTTCGTGGCGGCGCGCGAGTTTCCCTCGTTCACGGCCGCGCTGCGCCTGCTTCACGGACCGGCAGAACCTTCCGATGTCGCGCCGGAATCGCGGCTGCGCGCGCGTCTGGCCTACGACGAACTGCTCGCGCACCAGTTGGCGCTCGTTCTGATGCGGAGCGAGATGAAGCGCGAAGCGGGCCGCAACAATTCCGGCGATGGAAGGCTGCGCGCGAAGATCGAAGCCGCACTTCCCTTCCAACTTACTAATTCACAGCGCAAGGCGCTCGATGAGATCGGCCATGATCTTGCGGACGAGACCCGCATGTTGCGGCTGCTGCAAGGCGACGTTGGGTCGGGCAAGACCGTCGTTGCACTGCTCGCGGCCGCCGCGGCGATCGAAGCCGGGCGTCAGGCGGCGATCATGGCGCCGACGGAAATTCTCGCGCGCCAGCACTACGCGCGCATCGCGCCGCTCGCCGATGCAGCCGGCATCCGATACGCGATCCTGACGGGACGCGAACGGGGTCCTGCCCGAGACAAGCTTCTGGAGGAACTTGCGGCGGGCGGGATCGATCTGCTCATCGGCACCCACGCCATCTTTCAGGTAGGCGTCGAATTCCGCGATCTCGGCTTCGCCGTCGTGGACGAGCAACATCGCTTCGGTGTGCATCAGCGCCTGGCGCTCGCTGCCAAGGGCGACGCGGTCGATTTTCTGGTGATGACGGCGACGCCGATCCCGCGCACGCTGGTGCTGACCTATTTCGGCGACATGGACGTGTCCGAACTGCGGGAGAAGCCCGCGGGCCGCTCGCCCATCGACACCCGGACGGTTTCGCTCGACCGATTGGATGAGGTCGTGGACGCGGTGGGGCGTGCCGTCGCCGACGGTGCGCGGGCCTACTGGATTTGTCCTCTGATCGAAGAGTCCGAGCTGGTTGACCTCGCCGCCGCCGAGGACCGCTTCCGCTACCTAAAGGAACGGTTCGGCAAGAAGGTCGGCCTCGTGCATGGCCGGATGCGCGCAACCGAGCGCGACGAGGCGATGGCCGACTTCGCTTCAGGCAAAACGCCGGTTCTCGTCTCCACGACCGTTGTTGAAGTCGGCGTGGACGTGCCGGAGGCGACGGTCATGGTGATCGAACAGGCCGAGCGTTTCGGGCTTGCACAACTGCACCAGTTGCGCGGGCGCGTGGGGCGCGGACGCGATCAATCGACCTGTCTCCTGCTCTACAAGGCGCCGCTCGGCGAGACGGCCCGGCGACGGCTCGCGAAGATGCGCGAGACGGATGACGGTTTTGAGATCGCGGAGGAAGACCTCGCTTTGCGCGGAGAAGGCGAAGTGCTGGGCACGAGGCAGAGCGGGCTGCCCGGATTTCGGATCGCGCGGCCTGAGTTGCACCGCGACCTGCTTGAGACCGCACGCAAAGATGCCGCGCTGATCGCGTCACGCGACCCGGCGCTGGAGACTGAACGTGGCCGCGCGCTCCGACTGCTATTACATCTCTTTGATCGTGATGAGGCGGTGCGTCTGATCGACGCCGGTTAGTCCACCGCTTCCGGCAGCTTGCGCATCACACGCGCCCGGTCGGCGTGCTTCTTGATGTACTTGTGGTACTCGGGCGCGACGAGGCCGGCGGTGATCACGAGCTTGGCCGCATCCTCGATTGACATATCGAGCTCGACCAGTTCACTGCGTTTGCAAAACAGGAGATATCCCGACGTCGGATTGGGTGTGGTCGGCACGTACACGCTCATCACCTGGTCTTCCTGCTTGTCGCTTTCGTTCAAAATCTCGTAGAGCTCGCCCTTGACCTGCGACGAGACGAAGGCGATCGACCAGAGATTGCGACGCGGGTATTCGACCAGCACGACCTGATTGAAGGTCGCGGTCTTGTCCGTGAACATGGTCACGAACATCTGCTTCAGGCCGCTATAGATCGTACGCACGAGCGGCATGCGGCCAAGCAGCCCCTCGCCGTAAGTGATGAGGCTGCGGCCGAGGAGGTTCGCGGTGAAGAAGCCAAGCAGCGTGATCAGGATGATCGCCAGCACCACGCCGATGCCGGGAATCGCGAACGGAAGATATTGCTCGGGATTGTAGCGGCTCGGAATCAGCGGCTTCACCCAGCCGTCGATCCAGTGGACCATCCACCAGACGATGTAGACGGTGATCGCCAATGGCGCGGCGATGACGAGGCCGGTGAGAAAGTAGTTCCGCAGGCGCGGCATAACGCCGAGCCGCGCCGGTACGTCGGCTGGAGGACTGGGCGATGGATCGGGGACCGTGTTCATCCGTTCTCGCCTGCTGGTCACAACCTATTCGACCGTGACCGACTTCGCCAGGTTGCGCGGCTGGTCCACGTCCGTGCCACGCAGGACGGCCACATGGTAGGCCAGAAGCTGCACCGGGATCGCATAGACGATGGGCGTAATGGTCGACGGCATGTCGGGCAGCGTGAGGATCGTATCCGCGCCGACCCCCGCCTCCTCGGCCCCGCGCTTGTCGCTGAGCAAGATGACCCGCCCGCCGCGCGCCAGCACCTCTTGCATGTTTGAGGCGGTCTTTTCGAACACTTTGTCGTAGGGCGCGATCACGACGACCGGCATCTGCTCGTCGATGAGCGCGATGGGGCCGTGCTTCAGCTCCCCCGCCGCGTAGCCTTCGGCGTGGATGTACGAAATCTCTTTCAGCTTTAGCGCGCCTTCCATGGCGAGCGGAAAGCTGGTGCCGCGACCGAGATACAGAACGTCGCGCGCGGTTTCGAGCTGCTTCGACAGGCGCTCGATCTGCGGCTCCAGCGAGAGCGCATCGACCATCAGGCGCGGCACTTCGATGAAAGCGCGCACGAGCTTGCGCTCATCGGATTCCGATAAAATTCCGCGTGCTCGACCGGCCGCGACGGCAAGGCAGGCAAGCGCGGCAAGCTGGCAGGTGAATGCTTTGGTCGAGGCGACGCCGATTTCGGGGCCGGCGAGCGTCGGCGCAACCACGTCGCTTTCGCGCGCAATGGTCGAGCTCGGCACGTTGACGACGGCGAGCGTGTGCTGGCCGTGTTCTTTGGCGTAGCGGAGCGACGCGAGTGTGTCCGCGGTCTCGCCCGACTGTGAAACGAAGATTGCGAGGCCACGCTCAGGGAGCGGCGCTTCGCGATATCGAAACTCGGATGCGATATCGAGGTCGACCGGCAGCCGCGCAAAACGTTCGAACCAGTATTTTGCGACCGTGCCGGCATAGAAGGCCGTACCGCAAGCGGAAATCGTAATGCGGTCGAGCTTGTTGAAATCGAACGGCAACTCGAAGGGGAGCCGCACGCATTCGCGGGCCATGTCGATGTAATGCGCCAGCGTGTGGCCGACGACCTCGGGCTGCTCGTAAATTTCCTTCGCCATAAAATGGCGGTGATTGCCCTTGTCGACGAGGAACGCGCCGGCATTCGACGTCTGCTTCTGACGCTCGACGCGCTTGCCTGAAGCGTCGCGCACTTCGACTCCGGCGCGCGTGACGATCGCGAGGTCGCCCTCTTCCAGATAGGCGATCTGGTCGGTGAAGGGCGCGAGCGCGATGGCGTCCGATCCGATGAACATTTCTCCGGTGCCGAAGCCGATGGCGAGCGGGCTGCCGCGGCGCGTGCCGACGAGCAGGTTCTCTTCGCCCTCGAAGAGGAATGCGAGCGCGAAGGCGCCGCGAATCTGCGGCAGCGCGGCCGTTACGGCTTCGACCGGCCCTTTCCCGCTCTTCATTTCGGCGGTGACGAGATGCGCGACGACCTCGGTATCGGTCTCAGTGCGAAAAACTGCGCCCTGTGTTTCGAGCCGTTCACGCAACTCGCGAAAATTTTCGATAATGCCGTTGTGAACGACCGCAAGCTTGTCGGTGGCGTGCGGATGCGCGTTCGTTTCGTTCGGCGCACCGTGGGTCGCCCAACGCGTGTGACCGATGCCGATCGTGCCTTGCAGCGGTTCTTGCGCGAGACGCGCTTCCAGGTTCTTCAGTTTTCCTTCGGCGCGGCGGCGCGCGAGATGGCCGCCCTCGAGCGTAGCAATGCCGGCGGAGTCGTAGCCGCGGTATTCGAGCCGCTTCAGCGCATCGACGAGGCCGTGCGCAACCGGCTCGCTACCGAGAATGCCGACAATTCCACACATGGCCGCGAATTCCCTCCTGCCGCCAGGCGACAGACCCTAGCGGAACAGCATTTAGAAGCCGTTCCCCGCTCCGGAAAATCAATTCGGTTAACAGCGGATTGCAAGCAAGAGCTGGCGCCGGGGTTAATCCTCGCTTTTTTGCCCGCCTTTGAGCGACCGCAGGTCGCGGGCCCAGCCTTCCTTGTTAACCTGGCGGCCGCGCGCGACGCCCAAGGCGTCGTCCGGGACGTTGCCCGTAATCACCGAGCCGGACGCGACATAGGCGCCGGACCCGATTTTCACCGGCGCGACGAGCGACGAATTGGAGCCGACGAAGGCCGCCGCCCCGATCTCGGTGCGGTGCTTGCCGAAGCCGTCGTAGTTGCAGGTGATGGTGCCGGCCCCAATGTTTGCATTCGCACCGACTGTGGCGTCGCCGACATAGGAGAGATGGTTCGCCTTGGCGCCATCGCCGAATGTCGCCGCTTTCGTTTCGACAAAATTGCCGATCCTGACGCCGTTGCCGAGCTTTGTGCCGGGTCGAAGGCGCGCGAAGGGGCCGACGCTTGCGCCGGCGCCGACGGCTACGCCTTCAAGGTGCGAGAAGGAATGGATCACCGCGCCTTCCTCGATTGTCACGCCCGGTCCAAAGACGACATAAGGTTCGACCACGACATCACGGCCGAGTTTCGTGTCGGCGGAAAAGTGAACCGTCTCGGGCGCGATAAGGACCGCGCCTGCTTTCATGGCGGCGTCGCGAAGACGCTCTTGCATCCCCGCTTCGGCGATCGAGAGCTGCTTCTTGTCGTTCACACCCATGACTTCCTCCTCGGCGGCCTCGCGCACGACGACTTTCAACTTGTCGGCGCGCGCGAGCGACACGATATCGGTCAAATAGAATTCGCGCTTGGCATTCCGGTCGGTGATGCGGTCGAGTAGCGCGAGTGCATGCTTGCCGGCAATCGCCATGGCGCCGGCGTTGCAGAGATCGACCTTGCGTTCTTCGTCCGTCGCATCGCGCTCCTCGCGGATGGCAGCGAGCTCGCCGTTCGTCGCAAGCAGGCGCCCGTAACCCGCCGGATCGGCAGCGCGGAAACCGAGCACAGCGACGGATGCTTCGGACAGTGCGCCGGCCAATGACTTGAGCGTTTCGGCACGAAGGAGCGGCGTGTCGCCAAACACGATCAGCAGGTCGGCACCGCGTTCAATTGCCTTGCGTGCTGCGAGCACCGCGTGCGCCGTGCCACGCCGTTCGGTTTGGATGAAAACGTCCGCGCCGGGCGCGTGGCGTTGCGCCTCGTCGGCAACGTCCTGCCGATCGGGACCGACCACGACCGCAATGTGACGGGCACCGGCCTTGCTGACGGCGGCGATGGCGTGTGCCAGCAACGAACGGCCCGCCACGCGGTGCAAGATTTTCGGGATGCGCGAGACCATGCGCGTGCCCTCGCCCGCGGCAAGCACGATCGCGGTGGGTTCCATCCGGGCTCCGGCGGGGTCGGTCATCTGGAACAGCGGTTTAGCGGATCGCGACCAACGCCGATAGCGGAGGCGAAGCCGCCCGACTCTGGTAAATTCGCGGCTGGACTGATTCGCGCGGGCGAATCAAGAGGCGGGATTCGCTCGGAATGAGCCAACGAAGTTCTTGGGCGAGCTATGCGATCTGGGGCTCCATTGCGACCTGCGCGGTTATGGCCGCCGCGGTCACAATCACGCTCGTGGTCGGGAACCACCGGGGGGTGCAGTTCGCGTCCGTATTGAAGCGGAGCACGCCAGCCGCCGTGACGGAGCAGACGGCGGAGGCGCCTTTGCCACCGCCCGCCATCGTGGCCACCCCCTCGGTAAAGGATCATGAGATCGCGCGGCTCAACGATGCGCTGCGGGCGCTTTCGGCGGAGCGGGATCGGCTTGAAGATCGGCTGACAAAGCTCGAGCAGACGCTCGGCGATATCACGGCCTCGATTAATGCGCGCGCAACAGAGCCGTCGCCGGCCGCTGCCCCGGTCCCGCCGCGGATCGTGGAGCAGGTTCAACCGGAGCCGCGCGCCTTGCCGCGTGTTGCGGCGGCGCCCAGCCAGCCGGTCCCGCCGGAGACGAGCCGGCACGGCGTGCCGGCCGCGGGCGCGATTGAGGCCCCCGGCGGTGAAATTTTCCTGCGCTATGTCACAGCCAAGCCAGTGATAACGCCGCCAAGCGCCACGCAACCGCCGATGCAGATCCACGCAACTCCTGTCGCGCGCGAGCCAGCGCCGGCCGCGCAGGGGGAGTCTGCAGCGTCGCGAACCGAGTTCGGCATCGATCTCGGCGGCGAGCCGAATATCAATGCGCTGCGAGCGCGCTGGACGAACCTGCAGGGCGGTCATGGCGCCACCATCAGCCACCTGCGGCCTGTCGTGAGCGTGCGCGAGGGCACTCGCCCCGGCAGCATCGAACTGCGCCTGATCGCGGGGCCGGTGTCGAACGCGGGTGAAGCGGCGCGGCTTTGCGCCTCCCTGCAAGCCAAAGGCGTGAACTGCAACACGGCGGTTTATGACGGTCAGCGTCTGGCGCTGCGCTGAGTTGCGTGGGGGCCGATTGCGGTGCGCCACGTTGACCGGTAGCTAGGCAACGCAAGCTACAGCGCCTGGTCTCCATGAAATCCCGTCTCGGCATCTACGCCCTTTTGGCGCTGACGCCCCTGCTCTTCTCCACCAATGTCGTAATTGGCCGCGGGTCGGTCGCACTCGTGGAGCCGTGGACCCTGGCGTTCTGGCGCTGGGGGCTGGCCGCACTCATTCTTCTTCCCTTCGCCTGGACCGGTATCGTTCGTCATTGGCCCGACTTCCGTGCCGCGTGGATCGAAATCCTCATCCTCGGGCTGCTCGGGATGCTGGTCTGCGGCGGCCTTGTCTATGTATCCCTGCACTGGACGACGGCGACGAATGCAGCGCTCCTGTACACCGGGTCGACGCTCTTCATCGTCGTGCTCGACGCGCTTTATTTCCGGCAACCCCTTTCAATATCGCGCATCGCCGGTCTCGTCATCGGTTTCCTCGGCGTCGCGACCATCGTCCTCCAGGGCGACCCGACACGCCTGATTTCGCTCGATTTCAACAAAGGCGATCTTGGCATCGCCGTGTGCGCGTTTTCGTGGGCGGTCTACTCGGTGATGCTGAAGGCGAAAAAACTTCGCGCGTTGCCGACGCTGCCGCTCTTCGCGGTCATTGCGGCGGTCGGTGCGCTGACGCTTGTGCCGCCGATGCTTTACGAAGCGGTCGTGCTCAACGCCGTTCCCACCGCGCCGCGTGCATGGATCAACATCCTGATGCTGGCCATCATTCCGTCTGTCGGCGCCTACGGAATCTACCAGATTTGCGTCAAGGAAATCGGACCGTCGATCACCGGCGTGTTCATGTATTTCATGCCGATCTACAGCGCCGCGCTCGCCGCGCTGACGCTCGGTGAGTCATTTTACGCCTACCACGCGATCGGCGTTGTGCTTGTGCTGGGCGGCGTGACCCTCGCCAGCAATCCATTCGCGTTCCGCAAAACGGGCTAGACAATTGCCGCATGGCAAAGTCCATGGCAGGCTTTGGCATGCACCCATTCGTGCCGACGCCGCGACAAACCAACTTTTTGCTCTTGCTCGGCTTCGTGTCGATTGGCGCGGGCCTTTACCTGCGGCTGCAGATCGTCGAGTCGGAACCGCTGGCGGCGGCGTGCTTCGCCGGTCTTGCCCGCGCATCGTGCGGGCTGCGCCGCTTCATCTTTGAACTTTATGGTCTGGAAGCCTTCGGCGGCATCGCGCTGATTGCCGCCGCGGTTCACTTTGTCCGGCCGGATATCACCGCGTTCTCGGTTGCGCTATGCGCGGCAATCCTCGGGTTGTTTCTGCATAATGTCGTTCCGGCGGCTTTCGCGGCGGCAATTCTCATCATGAGCTTCGCGCGGCCGGAGCGCGGCGGCAGGCCCAGGCGAGCGCGAAGAGAAGCACCGCGAGCCACACCGCCTGCCAGTTCCAGAGTGACTCATTAAAGACGGTGAGAGCCGCCGACGCGGCAAGCACGAGGGCCGCGGCCTTCTCTGCCTTGCTGTCATTCCGCAGGCCGGGCGGACTCGCCAGGGAGAGGACAAGAAAGGCAACGGCCGGCCCTGTGAGCGGTGCGAATGGGAGCTCGCGGCCTTCAGGATCAAAGACAAGCGTAAGGCCGAGCGCCAACGCAACGAAAACCGTGAGGGTGAACAAAGTGCCGGCGGCACGTGAAAGCGGATGAACATGACGGCGGATCGATGGGTCGAGCAAAGATCCAAATCCCTCGAACGGCATTTGACGGATGACCGCCGCAGCACAGACAGGCGGCGCCACCAGTGCCAGCACGACCAGGGCGCTGCCGAGCAGCCATTCTCCGATCGAGTGGCTTTGGATTGGGAGGTCCGCAATCGCCAGACCGACGAACGGACTTGCGCCGAGCGCAATGCAGGCCACGGCGCCCCACTTTGCCGACTGAGCGGCATGCGGGCCCGCGCTTCGCACACCGAGAAAGCCCGCGGCGAATATGACAAGCGCGAGCATGATGCCGGTCGCGCCTTGCGTGAACCAGAGCGGGTGATTGAGAACGGTGCCGCCCAACTGAAATTTTTGCGGAGCGGAGGGTGACGAGAGCAAACCCCAATGCGCGGCGGCCGTTCCCATGCGAAACGCGCGCGCCGGATTATCGATTCCCTCGAAGAGCACGAGTTTAAAGCGACCACCCCGCGCGGCTGCCAGCAGGTCGTGAACCACGCGCGCCTGTGTCGAGGGCGCAGGAAGGGCGGCCTCGCGCATCCGGCCCGTACTCGGCCAGCCGGTCTCCACCACAACTTCCTTGCCCGGATAGGCCGCCGCGATGGCCGCTCTATCGGCCACGGCTGTTGCGGCGGCGTCAGCGGCCGCGGACGGAAAACGCGCGTCGTAGAGCGGGACACGCAGCAGGATCAGATCGACGGCTGCCGCGAGCTGGTCAGCCGCGAGCCAGGTATCGGGCAATTCCGCGGTTGCGACGGGGAGTTTCGTACGCCGGCGCAACTCCTGAATGATCTCCGTCAGTTCGGAGGCTCGCAGGCTCCTGGTGCTGAGCACGCGATCGCCCGCGACAAACGCCGTTATCGTATCGCGCTGCATCTCGGCCAGAACGATCGCGCGCTCGATCTCACCGCGGTTCTCGGCGGAGTCGGGACCGAATGTCAGGCCGACCAACACCTTTAGCCCGTGCGTGGCTGCAACATCCACGACACGGTCGAGCCCGAGGCCTGTGCGATACGTTCGGACGCAGGATGCATGCCTCGCCAGCGCGGCCACTTCGGCTTCGATCCGTGCGAGCGGAATGTCGGCTTGCTCTTCTTCCCAGAGCGCCGCCGGCGCATAGGAGACGCAGCCGAATTTTTCGCCCGCCGTGAGCGGGCTGCGCGGCATCTGGACGGGCAGGCCGAGAACATACCACACCAGGCCGACAATCAGCGACACGGCCGTGAGAAGCGTCAGCGGGTGCCGCAGATACGCCGTACCATTCATCGGACTACTTCACTTGAAGGCAGGAAGATTCGTCTCAGGCCGGCATCGCGCGTTCCACGAGCTGCACCCAGTAGGACGAGCCGAATGGAATCGCCTTGTCGTTGAAATCGTAGGCGGGGTGATGGAGGTTGGCGCTGTCACCGTTGCCGATGAAAATGAAATTGCCCTTGCGTGCCTGAAGCATGAAGGCGAAGTCCTCGCCGCCCATCACGGGCGTCAAGTTGTCGTCGACACGCTCCGCGCCAGTGACTTCGCGAGCGACCGACGCTGCAAATTCCGTCGCATCCTGTTCGTTCACAACGACCGGATAGTCGCGCATATAGCGCACGGTCGCCTTGGCGCCGTGCAACTTCGCGACTGCCTGCGCCACTTCCGTGACGCGCTCCTCGAGCAGGTCGCGGATCGGCGCCTTGAGGCTGCGGCATGTTCCACGCAGGAGCGCGTGCTGCGGGAT
>Ga0307505_10001614_pt1 | contig 17535 bp, 12 predicted proteins | sample 23_S_MG_FD_202183 | JGI IMG/M metagenome (GOLD analysis project Ga0307505, IMG submission 202183) | Soil microbial communities from Populus trichocarpa stands in riparian zone in the Pacific Northwest, United States - 23_S | ecosystem: Environmental > Terrestrial > Soil > Riparian zone > Trees...
GCTTGTTGATGACCTCGACCATGTGCACCGGGATGCGGATGGTGCGGGCCTGGTCGGCCATCGCGCGGGTGATCGCCTGGCGGATCCACCAGGTCGCGTACGTGGAGAACTTGAAGCCCTTGGTGTAATCGAACTTCTCCACCGCGCGGATGAGACCGAGGTTGCCCTCCTGGATGAGGTCCAGGAACTGCATCCCGCGACCCGTGTAGCGCTTGGCGAGCGAGACGACCAGACGCAGGTTGGCGCCGAGCAGGTGGCTCTTCGCGCGCTGGCCGTCGCGGGCGACCCACTGCAGGTCGAGTCCGAGCTGGTTCGACTTCTCGGCGGCCGACATGTGCGACAGCTTCTCTTCGGCGAACAGGCCCGCCTCGATGCGCATCGCGAGCTCGACCTCTTCCGCCGCGTTGAGCAGCGGCACCTTGCCGATCTGCTTCAGGTAGTCCTTGACCGGGTCGGCGGTGGCGCCGGTGATCTGAGTCGAATAGACCGGGATGTCGTCCTCGTCGCTGGACGAGATGACGATCGCGCCAGTCGGCAGCGGCTCGCTGAACGCGGGCTTGGTCTCGGCTTCCTCGTCGTCGTCCTCATCATCATGGGCGTCGGCGGATTCCGCTTCCGCCTCGGGCGCGGCGGTCTTCGCCTTCGCCTTCGCCCGGGTCGCCGGCTTGACGGGCTCGTCGTCGGCGGCGACCTCGAGGTCTGCGTCGTCTTCGAGGGCAGCGGCATCCAGTTCGACATCGTCGTCGATCTCGGGAGCGTCGTCCTGGGCCGCGGCCTTCGACGTGGCCGCGGCCTTCGTCGCTGCGGCGGTCTTCGCCGCGGGGGCCTTCGCGGTCTTGGTCGCAGGCGCCTTCGCCGCCGTGCTCTTCGCTGAAGTGGTCTTCGCTGCTGCCGGCTTCTTCGCCGCGGACGCGGGGGCCGTCTTCGCGGCGGTGCTGTCTGCCGACTCCTCGGTGGTCTTCGCCGCCGCGGTGTCCTTCGCGCTGCGTGCGCGAGTGGTGGTCTTCGTGCCTGAGGTCACGGTTCGCCTTTCACCGGCGGGCGGGTGTCGTGCGTCCCCCGGTAGATTTCGGACACTAGTAAGACCCTTGTCAAGTCCCCGCACCGCAGAGGAAGCCTCGCGGAGCCGGTTGACAACGGGTCAGGTCATCTATTGTCGCACACTTGCCGGAAACTCCCGACGTGCGCTGTCGACACACCGAAGCACAACGCCCCGCGGCGTTCCGGCATTCCGAGAGGCCGCGTCAGCGCTTGTCGTCGTCGCCGGAGGGACGGCTGGCGAGGAATCGCTCGAGCTCGGCCGCGAGCTCGTCGGCGCTCGGCAGATCGCCGGTGTGGATGATCGGCGTCGCCAGAGTCGAGCCCGCCATGTACGCGTCGTAGCGCTCCTCGAGCCCCTGCACCATCCGTGACAGTTCCTCGCTCGACGAGACCTGCTCCTCGACCTTGGTCAGGTAGTCGCGGTTCTCATCCCGCAGCTCGTCCCCCGCGAAGACGAGTCCGGTCGCCACCGTGAGGCTGTCCAGGGCCGCCAGCGCAGCCGCCGGGTACTCGGTGTCTCCGAGATAGTGCGGCACCAACAGGACGAATCCCGCAACGGCGACCCCGGCTTCGGCGAGCCGGTACTCCAGCAGGTGACCGGCCGTCGACGGGACCTGCGTGTGGGGCTGCCACACCGAATGCGCCTCGGTGAGCTCGGGGCGCGTGCCGCTCACGGTCGTGCCGATCGGCCTCGTGTGCGGGACGGGCATCGGGATGGAATGCACCCACGTGACCGTCGACACGCCGAGAGCCTCGACGAACTCCCCCACGGCGGCGACGAACCCGTCCCAGGCGAAGTCCGGCTCGTATCCGGCGAGGAGGATGAAGGGCTGGCCCAGGGAGTCGTGCGCGAGCGAGATCTCCAGTCGAGGCGGCCTGTAGTCGGTGAGGTGGTCCTGATCGAACGAGATCAGCGGCCGCCGGGCGCGGTAGTCCAGCAGGACATCGTTCGCGAACACCGCCAGCGGCGTGGGCTCCAGGTCGTCTCGGAAGTAGTCCACGACGCGGCTGATCGCGCTGCCCGCGTCGCTGAAGCCCGTGAGCGCGATGACCATCGGGAGAGCGCGGGGCACCGGGGGCGCGGACGCAGCACGCACGAACAGCGGACCGGGAAGGGGCATGGCTCCATGCTACGAGCAGCGTCGCGCGCGGGGGTCGCGCGCATCCCGCTCAGAGCGAACAGGCCCGATCTCGACGGAAGAGGCGCGACCTAGGATGGGAGCCATGTCGTTCCCCGACCTCGAATATCGCACCGATCCCATCCGCGAGACCGACGCCGACGCTGTGGTGCTGGCCCTCCCCCCGCTCGAGGGGGACGACGCTCCCGATCTCGCCGACTGGCCGGGGCTGCGCGAGGCGCTGACGGCGATCGGGTTCACCGGCGCTCCGGGCAGCTTCCTGCGGGTGTATGCGCCCCAGAGCACCGCGCTTCCGCTCGCTGTCGTCGGCACAGGGAAGGATGCGGATGCCGCCGCCCTGCGTGACGCCGCCGGCGCCGCGATCCGCACGCTCACCGGCTTCGGCGCGGTCGCGATGGCCGCTCCGCTCGCGGATCCCGTGCTGTGGCCAGTGCTCGCGGAGGGCGCGGCCCTCGGCGGATACCGCTTCGACGGGTACAAGAGCGAGGCGCCGAAGACGCGCGCCAGGCGTGTGGTCGTGCACGGCACCGCCCCCGAGAACGCCGACGCGCTCGCATCCGCCGCCGCGACCGCCGCCGCCGTGGCGCTCGTGAAGGATCTCGTGGCCACTCCCGCAGAATGGCTCAGCCCCGCGGACTTCGCCGAGCGCGCCGCCGCCGCGGTTTCGGACCTTCCGGTGACCGTCGAGGTGCTCGACGAGGCAGGACTGCGCGAGGGCGGATTCGGCGGGATCCTCGGTGTCGGGCAGGGATCGGACCGCCCGCCCCGTCTGGTCCGGCTGGACTACGCGCCCACGGACGCGCAGCGCCACATCGCGCTCGTGGGCAAGGGCATCACGTTCGACACCGGCGGACTGTCGCTCAAGCCCGCCGCCTCGATGGTCGGCATGAAGTACGACATGTGCGGCGCAGCGACAGCCCTCGCGGTTCTGCGGGCTGCCGCCGCCGTCGCCTCCCGGGTCCACGTGACGGCGTGGCTCTGCATCGCCGACAACATGCCGTCGGGCGGCGCGACCCGTCCGGGCGACGTCCTCCGCATCGCCGACGGGACGACGGTCGAAGTGCTCAACACCGATGCGGAAGGACGACTGGTGCTCGCCGACGGACTCGTGGCGGCCAGCCGCGAGCATCCCGACCTCATCATCGACGTCGCCACGCTCACCGGCGCGATCACGATCGCGCTCGGGACGCGGCACGCGGGGGTGATGGGCGACGACGACGCAGTCGCCGAGTACCTCGCCGCCGCCGCTCACGCCGGCGAGCCCGCGTGGCGGCTGCCGCTCCCCGCGCACATGGTCGAAGAACTCGACTCGCCGATCGCCGACCTGCAGAACGCGAAGATCGGCGATCCCGCCGGCGGGTCGCTGTTCGCCGGATTGTTCCTGCGGCATTTCGTGGGACGCACGAGCGAGGAAGCCGATGCTCCCCGCATCCCGTGGGTGCACCTCGACATCGCCGGCGTGGGAATGAACAAGGGCGGCGGGTACGGATACACCGACAAGGGCCCGACGGGTGCGACAGTGCGCAGCCTGATCGGCCTCATCACCGGAGAGGGGTCGCGATGACCGATCACACGTTCGACCTGGTCGTCCTGGGCGGCGGCAGCGGCGGGTACGCCGCCGCGCTGCGCGCTGCCGAACTCGGCAAGACCGTGGCCCTGATAGAGAAGGACAAGGTCGGCGGCACGTGCCTGCACCGCGGCTGCATCCCGACGAAGGCGCTCCTTCACGCCGCCGAGGTGGCGGACACCGCGCGTGACGCGTCGGCGATCGGCATCCGTGCCTCGTTCGACGGCGTCGACCCCGCGGGGGTCCGGGCGTACCGCGAGGGGATCGTCGCGAAGAAGTTCAAGGGCCTGGAGGGGCTGATCAAGGCGCGGGGCATCACCGTCGTCGCCGGCGAGGGCCGCCTCGAGGCGGGGCCGGCAGTGCGCGTGGGCGACGACCTCTACCGCGGCACGGACGTCGTGCTGGCCACCGGCTCGTTCAGTCGTTCGCTCCCCGGTCTCGAGATCGGCGGTCGGATCCTCACCAGCGAGCAGGCGCTGCAACTGGACGAGGTGCCCGCGCGCGTCGTGATCCTGGGCGGCGGCGTCATCGGGGTCGAGTTCGCGAGCGTGTGGCGTTCCTTCGGCGCCGACGTGACGATCGTGGAAGCCCTCGACCACCTGGTCCCGAACGAGGACGTGACGCTGAGCAAGGCCCTGGAGCGGGCATTCCGCCGCCGAGGCATCGCGTCGTCACTCGGCGTTCGTTTTCAGTCGGCCACGCAGACCGCGGATGCCGTCACCGTCACGCTCGAGGACGGCACCGCCTTCGACGCGGACTACCTCCTCGTCGCAGTCGGTCGTGGTCCGGCGACGCACGGCCTCGGGTTCGAAGAGGGAGGCGTGTCGCTGGATCGCGGCTTCGTCGTCACAGACGAGCGGCTGCGCACGGGCGCGGCGCACGTGTGGGCGGTGGGAGACATCGTCCCGGGGCTGCAGCTCGCGCACCGCGGCTTCCAGCAGGGCATCTTCGTCGCCGAGGAGATCGCAGGCCTTCAGCCCGTCGTCGTCCCGGACGTGCAGATCCCGAAGGTGACCTACAGCCACCCCGAGGTCGCCTCGGTCGGCCTCACTGAAACCCAGGCCATCGACGCCCATGGCGCAGACGGCGTCGTCGCCTACGAGTACAACCTCGCGGGGAATGGAAAGAGCGAGATCCTCGGGACGAGCGGCATCGTCAAGGTGGTCCGCGCCAAGGACGGTCCCGTGCTCGGGGTGCACCTGGTCGGCGACCGCGTGGGCGAGCTCATCACCGAAGGCCAGCTGGCAGTGGGCTGGGAGGCTCATCCCGAAGACCTCGCGCCGTTCGTCCACGCCCACCCGACCCAGAGCGAGGCGCTGGGTGAGGCCTTCCTCGCCCTCGCCGGCAAGCCGCTGCACGCGCTGTGACGCTCGGCCGCGCACCGCATCACTAAGCTAGAACGACATCGGCATCCTGAAGGAGACAAGCCCATGAGCACTTCCGTGGTCCTCCCCGCGCTCGGCGAGAGCGTCACCGAGGGAACGGTCACCCGCTGGCTGAAGAAAGTCGGCGACACCGTGGAGGCGGACGAGGGACTGCTCGAGATCTCCACCGACAAAGTCGACACCGAGATCCCCTCCCCCGTCGGCGGCGTCATCGAGGAGATCCTCGTCCAGGAGGACGAGACCGTCGAGGTGGGCGCCGTCCTCGCCAAGATCGGCGACGGCTCTGGAGCGTCCGCCGAGACGTCGGCTGCCGAGGAGGCGCCGGCAGAGGCGTCTGCCGCTGAGCCGGCGAGCGAGGCCGCGGAGGCTCCCGAGGCCGCGGAGGCTCCCGCAGCGGAGCAGGCTCCCGCAGCGGAGCAGGCTCCCGCAGAGGACAAGCCTGCGGTCGCCCAGCCGTCCGCATCCGGAGGCAAGGAGATCGTCCTGCCCGAGCTCGGGGAGAGCGTGACCGAGGGCACCGTGACCCGCTGGCTGAAGAGCGTGGGCGACGCAGTCGCCGTCGATGAGCCGCTGCTGGAGATCTCGACGGACAAGGTCGACACCGAGATCCCGTCGCCGTTCGCCGGTGTGCTGCAGGAGATCCTCGCTCAGGAGGACGAGACGATCGCCGTCGGCTCGCCCCTCGCCCGCATCGGCGAGGAGGGCGCCGCCGCTCCCGCGGAGACCCCCGAGGAGTCCGCACCGGCGCCCGCCGCGGAGCCCGCACCCGCGGCAGAAGCAGCAGCGGCCACCGAGCCGGCTCCGGAGCCGGCCGCAGAGGCACCGGCGCCGGTCGCCGCCGCATCCGCTCCTGCGTCTGCCGCACCGATCTCCGGAGACGACTCCGATCTCGTCTCGTACGTCACCCCCCTCGTTCGTCGGCTCGCGCAACAGCAGGGCGTCGATCTCGCGACGGTCACCGGAACCGGTGTGGGCGGCCGCATCCGCAAGGAGGACGTGCTGAAGGCGGCGGCAGCGGCATCCGCTCCCGCTCCGGCTGAGGCGGCGCCCGCTGCCGCCGCGCCGGCTCCGATCGAGGTCTCGCCGTTGCGCGGCACGACCCAGCCGATGTCGCGCCTGCGCAAGGTTCTCGCCGAGCGCGCGGTCGCCTCGATGCAGCAGACGGCCCAGCTCACCACGGTGGTCGAGGTCGACGTGACGAAGCTCGCGAACTACCGAGACAAGGTGAAGGCGGACTTCCTCGCCAAGACCGGGGACAAGCTGTCGTTCCTGCCCTTCTTCGCACTCGCGGCCGCCGAGGCGCTGCAGGCGTACCCGGTGATCAACGCCACGGTGGACGGCACCGACATCGTGTACCCGCCGAGCGAGAACCTGTCGATCGCCGTCGACACCGAGCGCGGTCTCCTCACCCCGGTGCTGCGGGATGCCGGTGCGAAGACGATCGCGCAGATCGCCCACGAGATCGCCGACCTCGCTGCGCGCACGCGCGACAACAAGCTGAAGCCGGACGAGCTCGCAGGGGGCACGTTCACCCTGACGAACACGGGTTCGCGCGGCGCGCTGTTCGACACCCCTGTGGTGTTCCTGCCGCAGTCCGCGATCCTCGGCACCGGCGTCGTCGTCAAGCGCCCCGGGATCGTCTCAGTCGACGGCAAGGACGCGATCGCGGTGCGCTCGTACGTCTACCTCGCGCTGTCGTATGACCACCGCGTCATCGACGGCGCGGACGCCGCGCGCTTCCTCGGCGCGGTGAAGTCGCGCCTCGAGGCCGCGGCGTTCGAGGCCCAGCTCGGAGCCTGACCCGCCTCTCGACTCATGGCTGCTTCGCGACGTGCACGTCGCGAAGCAGCCATCCTTCTTCCCGGAGCATGATCACGACCAGCTGCGACTCGACCGCGGCGTCGACCGCGTCCACGCGGAGCACCGCGACACCGCCGAAGTCGTCGAGCACCGTGGTGCGCCGCTCGTCGCCGACGAGGTCGATGACGCCCGAAGGGTAGCCCGCCCCGGGGTCGGCCATCACCGACGCGAGACAGTCCGCGTCGTCCTCGCACGCCAGGCGGCCGGCCAGGAGGAGGTCCGCCACCGCGGCCAGGTCGACCGGTGTCACCGCCCCGTCCTCCTGGATGTCGGGGGCGTCGGGCGGCGCGTCGTGCGGGAGGACAGCTGATGCGGATGGCGCGCCGGGATCGGCGGTGTCCGGCGTATCCGGGATGTCGGCGGTGGCCGGGCCGCCTCCCACCGGCCACAGCATGCCGCCGGCAATCACCACCGCGGCGACGGCCGCGGCTGCGATAATCGGCTTTCGGCCACCGCTGCGCGGAGCCCGCGCGCGTCGCCACAGCGCCGTTGTGGCACGTGAGACGACGTCGGCGAAGTCCGCATCGACGAAGCGTGCGATCCCGTCGATCAGCGCAGGTCGCGGCTCTCGCTCCTCGAGCACGGGCGCTCCCGCGCGGCCGGCCGCGGACACGTCGCGCGCCGCTCGCGGAGCAAGCACGTTCGTGGCGAGCGGGAGCGGATCGGCGCACGCGAAGAGCGACTCCTCGGCGCGTCCGAGGTCGCGGGGCGAACGCCGATCCGTCGCGAGCACCGACTCGGCGTCGGCGAGGGCCTCTGCGCAGGCGCGGTCCGCCGACAGCGCGCGCAGCAGCGCCATCGTCCCTTCCCGGGCATCGTCGCCGACGCCGGTCGCGAGGACAGGACGGCCGGACTCGGTGAGCCACCACTCACCGCACTCCACGGCGTGCGGCCGGGCATCGCGGCGCGCGTCGCCGCCGCCCACCTCCCCCATACCTCGCAGCAGACTCACGGCGAGCGTGATCGTCTCCCCGACAGCCAGCGGCACGCCGGCGGCCGCTCGACGGGCGACGAAGTCGGCGACACGCTCGACGCACAGCGGAAGCGCGGCATCGTGACCGTCGCTGCGGCGCACCACGTCGAGCGCCGCGAGCACGTGGCCGTCGGGTGCGGCATCCCACCCCGCCCACTCGCTCCCGAGGGCATCGGCATCGACCAGGACGAGCGACTGCCCGGACTCGAGGCGCACGAGCATTCCCGGCCACGGACCGTCGGCGGGCGCGCCCACGCGTCGCACGGGCCGGTAAGGGGCGAGCAGGAGGTCGTCGGCGGTCACGTCTGCAGTCTCTCCCGCCTCGCGAGCCGGCAGACCGCGGAGCGCGAAGCTGTGGACGACGGGAGTCCCGACTGCTCCTGGGGAGGAGGAGTGAGCGCACGAAAGGTAGTCTTGGAGGCATGTCCTCCCGCAGTGCCGCGCCCGAGAAGCGCCCGAACTTCTTCTCGCAGTTCCGCTCCCTGTACACGTTCACGCAGAAGGCGTACCCGTGGCTGCCCTTCCTCCTGGTGGGCATCCTCGTCCTCGGCATCGCCGCGGGCGTGAGCGCCGGATTCCTGATCCCGCCCTTCGCCATCTGGAGCGTCGTCCTGTGGGGCATCACCGGCCTTCTCCTGGGCGTCCTGGGGTCGATGATGACCATGACCAGGCTCTCGACGAGCGCGATGTACAAGAAGATCGATGGGATGCCGGGGGCGACCGGCCACGTGCTCTCGACGTCACTCGGGCGTCGCTGGCAGTCGAGCGAGATGCCCGTCGGCATCAACCCCAAGACGCAGGAGGCGGTGTATCGCGCGATCGGCCGCGGCGGCGTCGTCATCGTGGGCGAAGGATCCCGCGGGCGCCTCACGCGCCTCGTGAACGACGAGCGCTCCAAGATCCAGCGGGTCGCCTCCGGCGTTCCCGTCACCGTGATCTACGTGGGCCACGGCGATGGCGACGTCACGATCGCGAAGCTCGCTCCCACGATCAAGTCGTTGCCGAAGAAGGTCGATAAGGCGACGATGGCCGCCGTGATCAAGCGAGTCGACTCTGTGTCGCAGTCGCTGTCGTCGCTGCCGATCCCGAAGGGCATCGACCCGACGAAGGTGCGCGCGCCGCGACCTCGGTAGGGCGACGTCACGGCAGCGCTACGCGCGCACCAGCATCGTGCCGGCTGCCTTGTCATGAAGGCCGCGCTGGTCGGCATCCCACACCACGGCCGGGATCACGATGATCAGCAGCGCGGTGCGCACCACCGGACGCCACAGCCCCACCCACGCGCCGTCGAGGCGGACCAGCCGCAGGCCCACGATGCGGTGCCCCGGGCTTCCCTGGATCGTCGGGATGAACGCGACCTGGATCGCGGCGAAGATGGCCAGGATGGCCAGCGGGTCCCAGGCGAAGAACCCCGAGATGAGGTACGCGGCGCCGTAGTCGATGAAGAGCGCGCCGATGCGGCGGCCGAGCCGCCCGATCGAGCCGCTCCCCTCCGCGGGCAGTCCGAGCCTCTCGCCGGCATAGCGCTGCGCATCCTGGGTCACTCCTCCAGCGTATCCAGGCGCGCGTAACATCTCTGAAACAATGGTGTCACTGCGGGGCAATCCCTCCCGGGTACCGTGCCAAGCAGGCCCGCGCTGCGGGCGGCAGTTCCCGATGCCCTACCTTGGAGCCTTAATGTTCAGAGATTCATCCGAGGTGCTGAAGTTCATCAAGGACGAGGACGTCAAGTTCCTCGACATCCGGTTCACGGATCTTCCTGGCGTGCAGCAGCACTTCAACATTCCGGCAGCCACCGTCGACGAGGACTTCTTCACGGTCGGCCAGCTATTCGACGGCTCCTCGATCCGAGGCTTCGCGAACATCCACGAGTCGGACATGCAGCTGATTCCGGATGTGTCCACGGCGTACCTCGATCCGTTCCGCGACGCGAAGACCCTCATCATGGTCTTCGACATCTACAACCCCCGCAACGGCGAGATCTACTCGAAGGACCCCCGGCAGGTCGCCAAGAAGGCGGAGAAGTATCTCGCCTCGACCGGGATCGCCGACACCGCGTTCTTCGCACCCGAGGCGGAGTTCTACATCTTCGACGACGTCCGGTACGAGGTGAAGCAGAACTCGAGCTTCTACAGCGTCGACTCCGAAGAAGGTGCCTGGAACACCGGACGTGAGGAAGAGGGCGGCAACCTCGCCAACAAGACCCCGTACAAGGGCGGCTACTTCCCGGTCTCCCCCGTCGACAAGCAGGCTGACCTCCGCGACGACATCAGCCTCAAGCTCATCGAGGCCGGGCTCATCCTCGAGCGCGCGCACCACGAGGTGGGAACGGGCGGCCAGGCCGAGATCAACTACCGTTTCGACACGATGGTCCACGCGGCCGACGACATCCTCAAGTTCAAGTACATCGTCAAGAACACCGCAGAGCAGTGGGGCAAGACCGCCACGTTCATGCCGAAGCCGCTCTTCGGCGACAACGGCTCGGGCATGCACACGCACCAGTCGCTGTGGAACGGCAGCGAGCCGCTGTTCTACGACGAGAAGGGCTACGGCGGGCTGTCCGACATCGCCCGCTGGTACATCGGCGGCATCCTCGCCCATGCGGCGTCGGTGCTCGCGTTCACCAACCCGACTCTCAACAGCTACCACCGCCTGGTGAAGGGCTACGAGGCACCGGTGAACCTGGTCTACTCGGCGGGCAACCGCTCGGCGGCGATCCGCATCCCGATCACCGGCTCGAACCCGAAGGCCAAGCGCATCGAGTTCCGTGCGCCCGACGCCTCGGGCAACCCGTACCTCGCGTTCGCGGCGCAGCTCATGGCCGGTCTCGACGGCATCAAGAACCGGATCGAGCCGCACGAGCCGGTCGACAAGGACCTCTACGAGCTGCCGCCCGAGGAGGCCAAGAACATCCCGCAGGTGCCGAACTCGCTCCAGGACTCGCTCGACGCCCTCGCGGCCGACCACGAGTTCCTCCTCGCCGGCGGCGTCTTCACGCCCGAGCTGATCGAGACCTGGATCGAGTACAAGATCGAGAACGAGATCAAGCCCCTGGCTGCGCGTCCGCACCCCTTCGAGTACGAGCTCTACTACGGCGTCTAGTTCGTTCCAGCACGCACGAGGAGGGAGCCCCGGGGAAGACCCGGGGCTCCTTCTCGTGTCCCGCGTCAGCCGTAGAACAGCTTCTCGAAGACGCGTCGCGCGCGTCGCGTCGCGCCCATGTAGTCCTCCTCGACCTGGGTCGCCGACCGCGGCGGGTAGCCGAGGAGTCGGCCGATGCCGTCGAGACGCTTGCGGTCGACGGGGAGGATGTCGCTCGTCTGTCCGGACAGCAGCGTGTTGGCAGACCGCAGTCGGCTCGCGAGGCGCCACGCCTCGGCGAGCCGGTCGGCGGAGCTGGCGGGGACCAGACCCGCCTCCTGGGCGGCTCGCAGCGCGCCGAGCGTCGAGGTCGTGCGCATCCCCGGCACGGCGTGGGCGTGCTCGAGCTGGAGCAGCTGCACCAGCCATTCGACGTCGCTGAGCGACCCGCGCCCGAGCTTGAGGTGCCGGGTCGGGTCGGCGCCCTGGGGCAGTCGCTCGTTCTCGACGCGCGCTTTGATGCGCTTGACCTCGCGGAGGCCCTGCGGGTCGACGACCTCGGGATAGCGGACGCCGTCTGCGAGCTCGGTGAACGCCCGGATGAGCTTCACGCTTCCCGCGACTCCTCGCGCCCGCAGCAGCGCCTGGGCCTCCCACGAGAGCGACCATCGCCGGTAGTACGAGGCATACGCGTCGAGTGATCGCGCGATCGGTCCGTTCCTGCCCTCCGGGCGCAGGCCGGCGTCGAGGTCCAGGGGAACGCGGTGGTCCTCGGAGTAGCGCCGCAGGGCGGACACGATCTGGACGCTCAGTGCGTGCGCCCGCTCAGGATCCACGCCGCCCGGACGGTAGACGTACATCACGTCGGCATCCGAGCCGAATCCGAGCTCCCGTCCCCCGAACCGTCCCATCGCGATGACCGAGAAGTCGAGCGCGGCGTCCTCCGCGGGCACGATCTCACGGCGCACCGCGCGCAGGGTCGCCTGGATCGTCACCTCGGTGACCGTGGTGAGGGCCTCCGCGACCTCCTCGATCGTGATGGTGCCGATGATGGCCGAGATCGCGATGCGCAGGAGCTCGCGCCGCCGCAGCGCCCGCACGGAGCGCATCGCGTCGTCGATCGTGTCGTGCCGGGTCTGGATCGCTCGCGCCTCCTCCTGCAGGGCGACGCCCGATCGCGGGCGCAGCAGCTCCGGATCATCGAGCCACGCCGCCGACTCGGGGATCCACTCCATCAGCTCGCCCACGTACCGCGAGCCGGAGAGCACGCGTGTCAGGCTCTCGGCGGCGCCCGACGAGTCGCGGAGCATGCGCAGGAACCACGGGGTGTCGCCGAGGCGCTCGCTCAGGCGCCGGAAGGCGAGGAGACCGTAGTCCGGATCGACTCCGTCCGCGAACCAGCGGATCATGACGGGCATCAGGTGTCTCTGGATGGTCGCCTTGCGGCTCAGTCCGCTCGTCGGCGCGGCGATGTGCCGGAGCGCGCCCGCAGGATCGGCGAAGCCGATCGCGGCGAGGCGATCGTGCGCCTGCTCCGTCGACAGCGCACGCTCCTCGGCGGGAAGCGCGGCCACCGCCGACAGGAGCGGTCGGTAGAACAGCCGCACATGGATGTCGCGGACCTCGCGCTTGACCGACTCCCATCTGCTCCAGAGGGACTCGCCCGAGTCGGCGAGCCCGGTGGCACGCGCCAGCATGCGCAGGTCCTCGGGGCGCGCGGGCATGAGGTGGGTGCGCCGGAGGTTCCGCAGCTGCACGCGGTGCTCCAGCAGCCGGAGGACGCGATAGTCATGCGAGAACGCGGCCGCCTCGGCACGGCCGATGTAACCTTCTGCGACGAGGGCGTCGAGGGCCTCGAGGGTGCCGCGCTGACGGATGCGGTCGTCCGACAGCCCGTGGACGAGTTGCAGCAGCTGTACGGTGAACTCGATGTCGCGGATGCCGCCGGGCCCGAGCTTCAGCTGGTACGGGATGTCCGCCGACGGTATGTGCTCGGTGACACGTTCGCGCATGCGCTGCACGCTGTCGACGAAATTCTCCCTCGCCGCGCTCGTCCAGACCTTCGGCTGGACGGCGTGGACGTATGCATCGCCGAGACCCCGATGACCGGCGATCGTACGCGCCTTCAGAAGCGCCTGGAACTCCCAGCTCTTGGCCCAGCGGTCGTAGTACGACAGGTGCGAGTCGAGGGTGCGGACGAGCGCGCCCTGCTTGCCCTCCGGCCGGAGGTTGGCGTCCACCTCCCACAGCGGCGGCTCCACCTCGATGCCGGAGATGCCGCGCATCGTCTGCACTGCGAGGCGGGTGGCGATGTCGACCACCCTGCTCTCACTGAGCCCGGACGGACCATCGCCGTCGTCGTCGACCCCTGCGACGAAGATCACGTCCACATCGCTGACGTAGTTCAGTTCGCGCGCGCCCGTCTTGCCCATGCCGATGATCGCCAGTCGCGTTGCGGCGACCTGCTCGCGTGGGAACAGCCCGGCCCCGGCGGCGCCGCCCGAGATCCGCGTCCGTGCCACCGCCAGCGCTGCCTCGAGCGCCGCGCCGGCGGCATCCGCCAGCGCTGCCGCCACCGCCGGGATCTCGTCGACCGGCGAGGCACTCAGCAGATCGTAGGCGGCGATGCGCGCCAGAAGCCGTCGGTAGCGGACGCGCAGCGCGACCCAGGACGCCTCGCCGCCGTCGGCGGCGAACCCGTCCACCTCGTCGACCGCGTCCAGGATCTCGGTGAGCATCTCGTCGGCGGACGGCAGGTCGCGCCCTGCCCCCGACAGCTGCGCGAGCTCGGACGGATGCCGCAGGAAGAAGTCCGCGAACCCCGACGACGCTCCGAGTAGGGCCCACAGCCGCCGCCACCCCGCAGCGTCTGCATGGAGGTCCCGCACCGCTCCAGGATCCCGGCGCGCGATGCGGGCCAGTGCAGCGAGGGCCTCGTCGAGGTCGGCAGCGGCGGAGGCCTCGGCGAGCAGCGCCTCGCGCAGGAGTCCCGTGTCGGCCTCCACCTCGGCCAGCAGCGTCTCGGCCGCGGTGAGCCGCCCGAACCCGAGCCGGGCGAGCAGGGTCAGCGCACTGGTGCGTTCGCTCGCGGACATGTGTCGGGAGTCGGCTCAGAGCATCTCGAGATTGCTCTTCAGCTCGAAGTGGGTGACCTGCGAGCGGTACTCCTGCCATTCGCGCCGCTTGTTCAGGAGCACGTAGTTGAAGACCTGCTCGCCGAGCGTCTCGGCGACGAGTTCGGACTCCTCCATGTACTCCAGCGCGAGGTCGAGGCTCGCCGGAAGCGGCGCGTACCCGAGGGCCCGGCGCTCCGAGTCGGTGAGTGACCACACGTTGTCCTCGGCCTCGGGAGGAAGCTCGTACTCCTCTTCGATCCCCTTGAGTCCGGCGGCGAGCATCAGGGCGTAGGCCAGATACGGGTTCGCGGCAGAGTCCAGCGCGCGGTACTCGACGCGCGACGACTGACCCTTGCTGGGCTTGTAGAGCGGGACCCGCACGAGCGCGGAGCGGTTGTTGTGACCCCAGCAGATGAAGCTCGGCGCCTCGTCGCCGCCCCAGAGTCGCTTGTACGAGTTGACGAACTGATTCGTGACCGCGGAGATCTCGTTCGCGTGCCGCAGGAGTCCCGCGATGAACTGCCGGCCGACCTTCGAGAGCTGGTACTGCGCGCCCTCTTCGTAGAAAGCGTTGATGTCGCCTTCGAACAGCGACATGTGCGTGTGCATGCCGCTGCCGGGCTTGCCTCCGAGCGGCTTCGGCATGAACGTCGCGTAGACGCCCTGTTCGATCGCGACCTCCTTGATGACCGTCCGGAAGGTCATGATGTTGTCGGCGGTGGCCAGGGCGTCGGCATAGCGCAGATCGATCTCGTTCTGTCCCGGACCGCCCTCGTGGTGGCTGAACTCGACGGAGATGCCGAGGTCCTCGAGCATGCGCACCGAGCGTCGGCGGAAGTCGTGCGCGGTGCCGCCGGGCACGTTGTCGAAGTACCCCGCCGAGTCCACCGGCTCGGGACCATCAGGCCCGAAGGACGAGGACTTGAGCAGGTAGAACTCGATCTCGGGGTGAGTGTAGAACGTGAAGCCGGCGTCGGCCGCCTTCGCGAGCGAGCGTTTGAGCACGTGCCGCGGGTCGGCGACGGCGGGCTGGCCGTCGGGTGTCGTGATGTCGCAGAACATGCGCGCAGTGGGGTCGATCTCGCCGCGCCACGGCAGGATCTGGAACGTGGTCGGATCAGGGTGCGCGAGCAGATCGGATTCGTACGAGCGCGTGAGACCCTCGATGGCCGATCCGTCGAACCCGAGGCCTTCGCTGAAGGCCCCCTCCACCTCCGCAGGTGCGATAGCCACCGACTTCAGCGTTCCGATCACGTCGGTGAACCAGAGGCGGACGAACTTCACACCCCGCTCTTCGATCGTCCTCAGAACGAAGTCACGCTGCTTGTCCATCGCATCCTCTCCGGTGCCCGGTGCGGCGTTGCCAGACTACTGGTCGCCGGGGGTGTCGTCGGACGTGGCGGAGGCTCCCCACCGGTCGTCGCGCGCCTCGTCCTCGGCCCACGCGCGGGAGCGCTCGCGGATCACCTCGGGAGCTTTGGCGGCTTCCTCCGGGGTGTCGAAGGGTCCCGCGCGATCGACCGCGGGCGACTCGAAGCCCTTCTCGACCTCGCCGGACTTCAGGTTGTACCAGTACTTCTCACTGTCGCTCGCCACGGTGCGCTCCTTCGGTCGCCCTGCCCATGGGTCGATCCTAGTGACCGGTCGCAATCGGCGAGGGCGACCTGGATAGGCTGGGCGCATGGCATCTCAGGCGACACGAGCCGTCGGCGTGGACATCGGCGGAACGGGGATCAAGGCGGGAATCGTGGACCTCGACGCTGGTCGGCTGATCAGTGATCGGGTGAAGGTCGCCACCCCCCGGGGCGCCGAGCCGAAGGACGTGCTCGCGGCGGTGCGAGAGGTGCTCTCGGTCCTCGCCATCGAGGAGGATGCGATCCCGCTCGGAGTGGCCTTTCCCGCGATCGTCAAGCACGGGCGCACTCTGTCGGCGGCGAACGTGTCGGACAAGTGGATCGGGTTCGAGGCCGAGAAGTTCTTCCAGGACGGGCTCGGGCGCGAGATCCACTTCGCGAACGACGCCGACGTGGCCGGCGTGGCAGAGCTGCGCTACGGGGCGGCCAAGGACCAGCCGGGTCTCACGATCCTCACCACGCTCGGCACGGGGATCGGCTCGGCGCTGCTGTACGACGGCGTGCTCGTGCCGAACTCGGAGCTCGGACACGTCCAGCGCGCCAAGCAGGGGAAGGACGCCGAGGCGTACGCCGCCTATTCCGCGATGGAGCGCGACGAGCTGTCGTGGGAGGAGTGGGCGGAGCGGCTCCAGTGGTACTACAGCCACATCGAGTTCCTGTTCAGCCCCGACCTCTTCGTGGTCGGCGGCGGCGTCTCCAAGCACGCCGACCAGTTCCTGCCGCTGCTGGACCTGAGGACGCCGATCGTCCCAGCGGTGCACCGGAACAACGCCGGCATAGTAGGGGCCGCCGCACTCGCTCTCGGCACCCACCCCGGACTGCACGACGCCTAGAGAGGCGACTGAGGGCTGGAGAGGGGCGAATGGGCCGGCCTGTACGCCGGGTTCTGTCCGGGGGCGCGAGCCCCGTGGACGGTCATCTCTCTCGGCGACACGTTGCCGTGCCGCTCCAGCGGCCTACCCGGGGACTCGGCGGGCCGCGTCATCATCCCCTGTCTGGCCTTGCTCCGGGCGAGGTTTGCCGTGCGAGCCGCGTCGCCGCGGCCCCGGTGGTCTCTTACACCACCCTTTCACCCTTACCGCAGCCGACCCTTCGACGAGCTCGGGGACCGGTGCGGCGGTCTGCTCTCTGTGGCACTGTCTCGCGGATCGCTCCGGGTGGGTGTTACCCACCGCCCTGCCCTGTGGAGCCCGGACGTTCCTCGGCGCGCGACGGCGAACCGCCTCGCGACGCGACCGTCCAGCCGACCCATTCGCACCGGCGAGTCTAGTCGCGGCACCTGGGCGCCGGCCCCGAGTCAGTCCTTGACCGCCGACTCGGCGATGTGCACATCGAGCGGGAAGTCGATCGGGAACTCGCCGAACAGCAGCCGCGCTGCCGCGGCCGCGGCGTCCGTCACCGCCTGAGCCGCAGCGTCCGCCTGGGCTGCGGGAGCGTGCACGACCACCTCGTCGTGCAGGAAGAGGGCGAGGTGGGCGCGACGGCCGAACACCGGTCCCGAGCGCGGCGCGGACTCCTCGAGCGGCACGTCCGGCAGCGCGGCCAGACGGGTGCGCAGCTCGGCGAGCCACGCCAGCGCCCACTCCGCAGCCGTGCCCTGCACCACGAAGTTCCGGGTGAACCGGCCGCGGTCGCGCGCCTGACGTCGTGCGCGCGTCTCTTCGGCAGCGGACGCCTCGATCTCGGTCGCCCGGGACTGCGACTGCGCCCACCCATCGGACGGCGGCGGCGAGGTCCGG
>Ga0307505_10001615_pt1 | contig 17521 bp, 15 predicted proteins | sample 23_S_MG_FD_202183 | JGI IMG/M metagenome (GOLD analysis project Ga0307505, IMG submission 202183) | Soil microbial communities from Populus trichocarpa stands in riparian zone in the Pacific Northwest, United States - 23_S | ecosystem: Environmental > Terrestrial > Soil > Riparian zone > Trees...
AAGCCCTCTTCGAAGCGGCTCGAGCCGCCCGACTCCATCGCAAGGCCATTGCCTGATGACCGCCGACAAGAAAAAGCCGGCCGAAGGTCCCGACTACAGCGAGACGCTCTTTCTTCCCGAGACGAGCTTCCCGATGCGCGCCGGCCTGCCGCAGAAGGAACCGGAGCTGCTGGCGCGCTGGCAGAAGATCGCCCTTTACGAAAAGATGCGCTCTGCCGCCAAGGGCCGCCCGCGCTTCATCCTGCATGACGGCCCGCCCTACGCGAACGGCAACATCCATATCGGCCACGCGCTCAACAAGATCCTGAAGGACCTCGTCACCCGCACGCACCAGATGGCGGGTTGGGATTCCAACTACGTTCCGGGCTGGGACTGCCACGGCCTGCCGATCGAATGGAAGATCGAGGAAGAGTATCGCGCCAAGGGCAAGGATAAGGACCAGGTCCCCATCAACGAATTCCGCCGCCAATGCCGCGAGTTCGCGGAGCACTGGATCGGCGTGCAGCGCGAGGAGTTCATGCGCCTCGCGGTCGAGGGCGACTGGAAGCATCCCTACACGACCATGAGCTTCGACGCCGAAGCGCAGATCGCGCGCGAGCTGATGAAGTTCGCGATGAGCGGCCAGCTCTATCGCGGCTCCAAGCCCGTCATGTGGTCGGTGGTTGAGAAGACCGCGCTCGCCGAGGCCGAGGTCGAGTACGAGGACTACACGAGCGACACGGTCTGGGTGAAGTTTCCGATCATCGACGGCCCGAAGGAATTGAGCGGCGCGAGCGTCGTGATCTGGACGACGACGCCCTGGACCATTCCCGGCAACCGCGCCGTCAGTTTCTCAAGCCGTATCAGCTACGGACTCTATGAAGTCACGGCGGCTGCCGCCGACAACTGGGCCAAGGTTGGGGAGAAGCTCATCCTCGCCGACAAGCTCGCGGTCGACGTAATGAAGTCGGCGCGTGTCGAAGGCTTCGAACGGCGCGGAAAAGCCGATCCTTCTACGATCAACGCGCTTGCGCATCCGCTGCGCGGCAAGGGTTACGAGTTTGTGGTGCCGCTTCTCGACGGCGACCACGTCACGGACGAGGACGGCACCGGCTTCGTCCACACCGCGCCCGGCCATGGCCGCGACGACTTCGATATCTGGACCGCGAAGACGCGCGACTTGCAGGCGCGCGGCATCGACCCGACCATTCCTTATACGGTCGACGAGAACGGCTTCTACACGAAGGACGCGCCGGGCTTCGACGGCAAGCGCGTCATCGACGACAAGGGCAAGAAGGGCGACGCCAACGACGCGGTAATCGAGGCGCTGAAGCAGGCGGGCAACATCATCGCCCGCGGTAGGCTCAAGCATCAGTATCCGCATTCGTGGCGCTCGAAGAAGCCGGTCATCTTCCGCAACACGCCGCAGTGGTTCATCTCGATGGATAAGCCCATCGAGGCGCTGCCGTCGCCCGCGGGCGCCGCGGCCTCCAGCGGTGTGCTGAAGAACGACAGGCGCACGCTGCGCGAACTCGCCCTCGACGGCATCAAGACCGTGAAATGGGTGCCGCCGCAGGGCGAGAACCGCATCAACGGCATGATCGAGAACCGCCCCGACTGGGTGATCTCGCGCCAGCGCGCCTGGGGCGTGCCCATCGCCGTCTTCGTGCATAAAGAGAGCGGCGAGGTCCTGAAGGACGAGAAGGTCAACGCCCGCATCGTCGAAGCCTTCAAAAAGGAAGGCGCCGACGCCTGGTTCGCGGACAAGGACGGCGCGCGCTTCCTCGCGCCCGACTACAAGCCCGCGGACTACGAGAAGGTGAACGACATCCTCGATGTCTGGTTCGATTCTGGATCGACCCATTCTTTCGTGCTCGAAGACAAGACGAATTTCCCGGCGCTGTTCGGCATCAAGCGCAAGCGCGACGGCGGCGACGAAACGGTGATGTACCTCGAAGGATCGGACCAGCATCGCGGCTGGTTCCACTCCTCGCTGCTGGAGTCTTGCGGCACGCGCGGCCGCCCGCCCTTCGACGTGGTGCTGACGCACGGCTTCGTCCTCGACGAGGACGGCCGCAAGATGTCGAAGTCGCTCGGCAATGTGGTCTCGCCGCAGGACGTGATGAAGCAGTCCGGCGCCGACATCCTGCGCCTCTGGGTCGCCGCGTCCGACTATTCCGACGACCTGCGCATCGGGCCGGAAATTCTGAAGACGACGGTCGATACCTATCGCAAGCTCAGGAACACGCTGCGCTGGCTGCTCGGCAGCCTGCACCATTTCCACGAGTCGGACCGCGTGGCCTTCGAGCAGATGCCGGAGCTGGAGCGCTTCATCCTGCACCGCCTGTCGGAGCTGGATGACGAAGTGCGCAAGCAATATGCCGCCTTCGACTACAAGCGCGTCTTCGCCGCGCTCAATACCTTCATGACGACCGACCTGTCGGCGTTCTATTTCGACATCCGCAAGGACGCGCTTTACTGCGACCCGATCTCGTCGGTGACACGCAAGGCGTGCCTCACGGTGCTCGACCGCGTCTTCGCCTCGCTCGTCACCTGGGTCGCGCCGATCCTGTCTTTCACGGCGGAAGAAGTGTGGCTCTCGCGCTTCCCGTCCGAGGACGGATCGGTGCATTTGCAGCTCTGGCCGCAAGTGCCGGGCGAATGGCGCAACGACGCGCTGGCGGAAAAGTGGCGCAGGATCCGGACTGTCCGGCGCGCGGTCACGGGTGCGCTTGAAGTCGAGCGGGTCGCGAAGCGCATCGGTGCGTCGCTCGAAGCCGCGCCCGTCGTCTATGTCGCCGACGCGGCGTTGCGTGACGCGGTCAAGGATGTGGACCTCGCGGAAGTCTGCATTACGTCGGATGCGAGCCTCGAAGCGGGCGAGGGGCCGGCCGATGCGTTCCGTCTCGACGAGGTAAAGGGTGTGGCGGTCGTGCCGAAGCGCGCCGAAGGAAAGAAGTGCGCACGCTCCTGGAAGATTTCTCCGCTCGTCGGCAGCGACAAGGAGTTCCCCGACGTCACCCCACGCGACGCCCAGGCGTTGCGCGAGTATCACGCCGCCCGCCGCGCAGCCGGGTAGCGTCGCGATGCCCGCCTCGCGCGACCGCGTCCGATTCGGCCTGACGCTCGCCGCCGTGATTCTGGTGCTCGACCAGCTCACGAAGTTCCTCGTCCTTTACGGGCTGGAACTCCAGCTCGGCGAGCGGCTGATCGTCACGCCATTCATGGACCTCGTGCTGACCTACAACCGGGGCATCAGCTACGGGCTGTTCCAGCAGGACGGAGATTTAGGCCGCTGGTTCCTCGTGGCCGTGAAACTCGCCGCCGCGGTCCTCTTCGTCTTTTGGCTGATGCGGGCCGAAAGCCGCGTGGTTGCGGCCTCTCTCGGCCTCCTGATCGCCGGCGCGGTCGGCAACGCCGTTGACCGCATGTTGCATGGAGCCGTGATTGATTTCGTCTCGCTCCACGCTCTCGGGTTCTACTGGTACGTCTTTAACCTTGCCGACATCGCCATCGTTGCCGGGGTCCTTGGCCTCCTGTACGATGCTGTGAAGGGGAGCGTCACGAAATCGCCGCCATCGGGCTCGACCTGACGGGCGGGGTTTGGCCGGGTCTTGTGCCCGGCGCGTACGGTAGGGACGGCCTGACCATGTTGAATCGGCATTACCCGCGCGCCTCGCGAGGCATCTTTCCGCTTGTCCTCGCATTCTTGGTCGCAGCCGCGGCGCCCGCTTGGGCGCAGGAAGGCGCGACACCGATGCAAAAATTTATGGATGCGATCGGACTGATCGAAATCCCGAAGGACCCGATCAATTATCGCGAGCGCGCTCCGCTCGTCGTGCCGCCGTCTCCTGCGCTGGTTGCACCGCGCGGTGCCGACGACATGCGGGCACACAATCCGGACTGGCCGACCGACCACGACGCCGGCCGCCGCGCCTCGCAGAAGAAGTCGGAAGACGAGCAGTTCACTGACGAGCGCTTCTATGGCGGCGTCCGCCTGAGCCCCGATGAGATGAAGCGCGGCACACGCCGCGCAACCCGCGGTCTCGATCAGCCCGACCCCCACACGCCCGACACCGGCCGCCTCTCGCCTTCGCAGCTCGGCTTCAAGGGCTGGAACATGAAGAAGGAAGAGCGGGTGGTCTTTACCGGCGAACCGGAGCGCCGTAGCTTGACCGAGCCGCCGCCCGGCCTGCGTACGCCGTCGACCGACGCCCCTTACGGCATCGTCACGGAGCGGCCTGAGCCGACGAAACGCGATTCGATGGATCGCGGCCCTGACTATCACCGGTAGACGTGAACGCCCGCCGGCGCACGTGATCGCCCTATGAGCGGCATGCGCCACCGAGTGTGCGGCCGACTGGTCCTTTGTCTTTTCTGGAGTGAACCGTTTTGCGTCTAACGCGAAGGCCTGTCATGCAGACTCTTGCCGCGGTGGCGATCGCCGGTACGGCGGCGCTCACCATGTCCCGTCCCGCCGAGACCGCGATCGCCGGTCCCGATATCTCGAACTTCAAGCTCAAGAATGGGATGGAAGTCGTCGTCATCCCGGACCGCCGCACGCCGGTGGTCACGCACATGGTCTGGTACCGCGTCGGCTCGGCCGACGAAGAAGCAGGCAAAACAGGCATCGCACACTTCCTCGAACACCTGATGTTCAAGGGCACCAAGAAAAATCCGAGCGGACGTTTCTCAAAAGTGCTCGCGGAGATCGGCGGCCAGGAAAACGCCTTCACCTCGCAGGACTACACCGCCTATTTCCAACGCACGTCGAAGGAGCACCTGCCGCAGCTCATGGAATTCGAAGCCGACCGCATGACCGGCCTCGTCCTCACGGACGAGAATGTACTGCCGGAGCGCGACGTCGTGCTCGAGGAGCGCCGCTCGCGCACCGACAGCGATCCATCGGCGATCTTGTCCGAAGCGGCGCAGGCTGCGCTCTTCGCGAACCATCCCTACGGCAAGCCGATCATCGGCTGGGAGCATGAGATCCGCGCGCTCAACCGTCAGGACGCGCTCGACTTCTACAAGATTCACTATGCGCCGAACAACGCGATCCTCATCGTCGCGGGCGACGTGAACGCGGACGAAGTCCGCGCGCTTGCCGAGAAGACCTACGGCGCCGTTCCAGCCGCCGCGAGTATCAAGCCGCGCGTTCGCCCGGAAGAGCCCGAGGCGCGTGCGCAGCGGCGCGTTGAATTGGCCGACCCGCGTGTGAAGCAGCCGCAGCTGTCACGCTATTACCTTGCCCCGTCCTACGCCAATGCGGCGGCCGGCGAGGCCGAGGCGCTCGATGTCCTGGCGCACATTCTCGGGTCCGGTTCGCTGAGCCGGCTCTATCGCGCGCTGGTCGTGGAGCAGCAGATCGCGGTGAACGCGGGCGCCTGGTACCAGGGCACGGCGCTCGACAAGGGCCGCTTCGGCGTTTACGCGACGCCGCGCCCCGGCACCACGCTCGACGCGCTTGAAAGTGCGATCGACCTCGTTCTCGCGAAAGTGGCGGCCGACGGGATCGAAAGCGCCGAGCTTGAACGCGCCAAGACCCGCCTGATCGCGGACTCCGTATATGCGCAGGACAACCAGTCGCGGCTCGCGCGTATGTATGGCAGCGGCATGACGACCGGTTCGACCGTCGACCAGATCAGAACGTGGCCCAACCGCATTCGCGAAGTGCAGCCGGAAGCCGTACGCGAAGCCGCACGCAAATGGCTGGAGCTGCGCCGCTCCGTGACAAGCCGCCTACAACCGGCTGCGCCCAAGTCGGAGAAGCCTTCGTGAAACGGACGATCGTCACCATCATGACCGCTATAGCCCTCACCGTTGCATCCGCGGTCGCCTCCATGGCGGCCAAGATTGAGCGCGCCAAGACGCCGGGCGGCATCGAATTCTGGCACGTCCGCGACGACACGCTGCCGATGATCTCCATGGAGTTTGCTTTCCGCGGCGGCAGCACGCAGGACCCGGCCGAGAAGGCGGGCACCGCCAGCATGATGGCCGCCGTCCTCGACGAAGGCGCGGGCGAACTTGACGCTCGCGCCTTCCAGCAGCAGCTCGAGGAGCGCGCGATCGTTCTTTCCTTCGCAGCGCATCGCGACACGACGCGCGGCTCTCTAAAGTCGCTGATCGAGAACGGCGAGCAGGCCTTCGGGTTGCTCAATCTCGCGCTCACCAGGCCGCGCTTCGATGACGACGCCGTCGAGCGCATTCGCGCGGGGACGCTCGCCAGCATTCGCCGCCGCATGACCGATCCCGGCGATCTCGCGCAAGACCGCTGGTTTGCGCGCGCCTTCCCGAACCACCCTTACGGCACGCCGCAGCGCGGCACGCTGGAATCGGTGGCCAAGATCGGCGTTGACGACCTGCGCGCGATGCATCGCGGCACGCTTGCGCGCGACAATCTGAAGATCGCAACCATCGGCGCCATGGATGCGGCGGCCGCGGGTCTTCTGGTCGATCGGGCTTTTGCCGGCCTCCCGGCCAAGGCGAAGCTCGTGCCGGTGACTTACGCCTCCCCGCAGGGCGTGGGCGAGCGCAACGTCGTTGAAATGGACGTACCGCAGACCGTCATCATGTTTGGCGGTGCGGGTCTCAAGCGCTCCGATCCGGATTTCATTCCGGCTTATGTGCTCAATCACATCCTTGGTGGCGGCAGCTTCTCTTCGCGCCTCTATCTTGAGGTTCGCGAGAAGCGGGGCCTCGCCTACTCGGTTTACAGCTATCTTGCCCCGATGGATTACAGCGGCCTTTTCATGGGTGGCGTTTCGACCCGTAACGACCGCGCCGCGGAGTCGCTCTCGATTATTCTTGGGGAAATCAGGGAAATCGCTGCCAAGGGCCCGACCGCCGAGGAATTGGCAAAGGCCAAGAGCTATCTGATCGGCTCGTTCCCGCTCCGTTTCGATTCGTCGAGCAAGATCGCGGGCCAGTTGCTCGAAATCCAGCTCGAGAATCTCGGCATCGACTACATCGACCGCCGTAACGGCTTGATCGAGGCGGTAACGGCGGAAGACGTAAAACGCGCCGCCAACCACTTTCTGACCGATGCAAAAATGCTGGTAACGCTGGTCGGCCGCCCTGATCTCGCGCCCGAACCGGCGCGCCCTGCCGCGCCGGCCCCGCGCGGATGATCGAGACGGTTTCGCCTCCCGCGGCTGCGCTGCTATAAGATTGAGCGGGCGGAAATCATCTCCGGGGAGGGGAAGCAGCAATGCGTAACAAGCCGGTTCGGCGTCTAAGGCCGCACGAAGCGGGCCTCGCCGTAGTTTTGGCCGGCCTTATCGTCGGCAGTTGCGCGACCGTTGAAGCGCCCCTGGGGCCGATCGGCGATTCCGCGGGCGAGGGCGCAACCGTCCGCGCCACCCAACAGGGGCAGCCCAGCGACATCGAGTGTCCCAGCGTCACCATCCGCTCGGGCGCGTCGGCATGGCAACTGCCGTCCGGCGGCCGCGCCACCGACGTGCGCTATCAGGGCGCGCTCGGCCAGCTGGTGCGCGAATGCGCGATCCTCGGCGAGACCATGACCATGCGCGTCGGCGTGGAAGGACGTTTGCTCGTCGGCCCGAAAGGCGGACCGGGCAGCGTGAAGGTGCCGATCCGCATGGCGCTCGTGGCTGAAGGTCCGCAGCCCAAGCCGCTCTGGAGCAGATTCTATAACGTCGATGTCTCGGTGCCGGAAGGCGCGAGCCAGGCCGTGTTCAGCATCGTCGAGGACGATCTGACCTTCCCGATGCCGTCGAACCGCGAAATCGGCAATTACGTCGTCTATGTTGGCTTCGATCCGCAGGGCGCCGCTGCTGCCGCGCGGCCTGCCGCGCCCAAGGCGAAGCCCAAGCCCGCCGCGCAGCCGCAGGCTGCGAAGCCGGCGCCTGCCGCGAAGTCGTCGCCCCCACCGGCCAAGTCATCGCAGCCGCAGTTCGAGCCGGCACCCGCGCCACCGCCGGGCGTATTCGCCCCGCCGCCGGGCCACACGAAATAACCACTCATCGGAAATAAATCGGCCCGCGAACAAGGTTCGCGGGCCGAAACTTTTAGATTTCAGGCTGTAGCTCGACGCTTAACCGAGGCGGCCCTTCACGTCCTTGATCGCGCCCGAAATCAGGTCGTCGGCCGTCTTGCCCTTGACCGTCTCGCCAAGCACACGCTCGGCGGCGCGCACGGCGGTCTCGGCCGCGGCGGTGCGTACGTCTGCGAGCGCCTGCGCTTCGGCCTGCGCGATCTTCGTTTCGGCGAGCTTGGTACGGCGCGCGACGAACTCTTCCATGCGGCGCGCGGCCTCGGCGGCGATCTCCTCGGCCTCGCTCTTGGCGGCCTCGATGATCGCCTTGGCCTCCGACTCCGCTTCGCTGCGCTTCTTCTTGTACTCGGCGAGCACCTTCTCGGCTTCCTCGCGCAGCTTGCGCGCTTCGTCGAGTTCGCGGCGGATGCGCGCGGTGCGGTCGTCGAGCGCGGTCGCGATCGCGCCGAACGCGCCGGCGCGCCACACGATGACGAAGAACAGCACGAAGGCGACGGCGACCCAGAAATCGACCGATTGGAGCAAGGACATCGTCAACCTCAGTGCAGGGCCGCGTCGACTGCCCGCTCAAGCGACTGCTTGGCCGGGGCCTCGCCGGTGAGGCGCTTGACGATCTCGCTCGCGGCATCGGCGGCGATGCCGCGCACATTCGCCATGGCGCTCTTCTTGGTGGTTTCGATCTGACGCTCGGCTTCGGCGAGCTTGGCGGCCAACTCGGCTTCGAGCCGCTTCTTGGTTTCCTCGGATTTCGCCGAGAATTCCGCGCGCGTCGCGCCCGCAATCGCCTGCGCCTTGGCGCGGGCCTCGGCGAGCGCCTTCTCGTAGGCTTCGATCGCGGCTTCGCTCTCCGCGGTCAGGCGCTTGGCGGCTTCGAGGTCGCCATCGACCCGGCCTTGCCTCGCGGCAAAGATCGAGGTGAGCCGCGGCAACGCCCAGCGCGACAGCAGCACATAAAGCACGACGAAGCAGATCACGAGCCAGAACAGCTGTGATGCGAACGTCTCCTGATTGAAGGGCGGGAAGGGCGCCTTGGCCGCGCCCGGCGCTTCCGTGCCGGTCTTTGTCTGGGCGTATGCCGTGGAGATCACGATCGGTCCTGGATCAGAGCGCGAACAGGAGCAGCAGCGCGATCAGTAGCGAGAAGATGCCGAGCGCTTCGGTCACGGCGAAGCCGAAAATTAGGTTGCCGAACTGCGCCTGCGCGGCCGACGGGTTGCGGAGCGCCGCGGCAAGGTAGTTGCCGAAGATCGTACCCACGCCGACGCCGGCGCCGCCCATTCCGATGCAAGCAATGCCGGCACCGATGTACTTTGCGGCGATGGGATCCATGTGAAAACTCCTCTTTCGTTTGTTAGGGCTCAGTGGCCCGGATGAAGCGCATCGTTGAGATAGATGCAGGTGAGAATGGCGAACACATAGGCCTGCAGGAAGGCCACGAGGAATTCGAGCGCGATCAGCGCGGTGGTGAGGCCGAGCGGCAGGATCGCGCCGACCCAGCCGACGGCGCCGAGGCCGCCGAGCATGATAATGAAGCTCGCGAACACCTTCAGCGTGATGTGGCCCGCGAGCATGTTCGCGAACAGACGTACGCTGTGCGAGATCGGCCGCGACAGGAACGACATCACCTCGATCAGCATGATCAGCGGCATGATGACGATGGGAATGCCGCTCGGCACGAACAGCCTGAAGAACTTGAAGCCGTGCTTGTAAAGGCCGACGCCGATCACGATGAAGAAGACGAGCAGCGCGAGAACCGCAGTGATGACGATATGGCTCGTCACCGTAAACATGCCTGGGATCATGCCGAACATGTTGAGGACGAGAATGAAGCTGAACAGCGTGAAGACGAGCGGGAAGAACTTCCGCATCCCTTCGTCGCCGGTCGCCGACTTCACCATGTCGGCGACGAACTCGTAGGTGACCTCGGCCACCGACTGAACGCGGCCCGGCACCAGCGAACGTCCCGCGGTCGCGAGCACGAGCCCGCCTGCCGTGAACAGGACGGCGGCGATCATGAAGGCCGCGGAATTGGTGAAGGCGATTTCGACGCCGCCGATTTCGCCGAGCGTCGCGATCTTCTTGATCTGGAATTGGGAAATGGGATCGGCGGCCATCTGTCCTGTCTCGGTCCGTCTCTACTCGCTCTGCGGGCGGATCAGCCCGGCGGAGCGCATCGCATTCAGGGTTCCCGCGGCGAAGCCGAGCATGAGAAACACGATCAACCCCCACGGCGACCAGCCGAGGAAATAATCCACCAGCCAGCCGATAAATCCGCCCAACAGGATTCCCGCGATAAATTCGCTCGAAAGGCGCAGCGCGCGAGCGAGGTTCGAAGGATTTCCTCGTCCCTGCGCCGACGGGCCGTCATCGGCCTTCGGCTTCGGTGAGAGGGCGCCGATCTGCTCGCCGAGCTTGCGCAGGCGAGCCCTCAACGCTGCATCTTCGGCGGCGCTACCCCGCCGGTCGATCGGCGGGCGGTCATCCGCCATCGGATTTCCTTCGCACTACGGAAATGGCCCGCGAGAACTGCAAGCCGCGCGCAAATTACGGGCGGGGTGGGGGCAAGTCAAGGATCGGGGCGCGCCGAAACACACCCTATCCAATTGAAAGATCGTCGGAAAATGCCAGCGGCAAGATGACCGCAGGGGTACGGAGCCGGCCCACACCCGCTCATTCCCGCGCAAGCGGGAATCCAGTTTTAGGCCCCGCTTTCGCGGGGACGAGCGGTGATTTTCGAGCTTAGCTCGCCTCGCGGAACTGCTGCGCGGTCTCGAGATTGACCGAGACGAGCTGCGAAATGCCCTGCTCGGCCATGGTCACCCCGTAGAGCCGGTGCATGCGCGCCATCGTGATCGGGTTGTGGGTGACGATCATGAAGCGCGTGTCGGTGAGCTTCGTCATCTCGTCGAGCAGGCCGCAGAAGCGATCCACGTTGTTGTCGTCGAGCGGCGCATCGACTTCGTCCAGTACGCAGACCGGCGCGGGGTTCGTCAGGAAGACGGCAAAGATGAGCGACATGGCCGTCAGCGCCTGCTCGCCGCCCGAGAGCAGCGACAGGTTCTGCGGCTTCTTGCCGGGCGGCCGCGCGATGATGTCGAGACCGGCCAGCAGCGGGTCCTCATGGTCGGTCAGGATCAACTCGGCCGTGCCGCCCGCGAACAGGCCGGTGAACAGCTTCTTGAAGTGGTTGTTGACGGTCTCGAACGAGGCGACGAGCCGCGCCCGCGCCTCGCGGTCGAGATTGGAGATGCCCTGGCGCAGCCGCTTGATCGCTTCGATCAGGTCGTCGCGTTCGGCGGCGAGGCTGTTGTGCTGTGCCTCGACCTCGGCGAGTTCTTCCTCGGCGCGCAGATTCACGCCGCCAAGCCGCTCGCGCGTATCGGTCAGCTTCTGCACTTCCGCTTCGACCGCCGCGACTTCGATCGTCTCGGGCTGCTCGCCCAGGATTTCGGCGATACGGCCCGCGTCAGGGGCACCACCAAGTACTTCGCTGACGTCGCGGAGCAATTCCGCGCGGCGCTGGCGCGCGCCTTCGATGCGCGTCTCCGCGCGCGCAGACTCTTCGCGCGCCGATGACAACGCTTCATGCGCCGCGCGTGCGGCGCGGTCCGCATCCGTCGCCGTCTGCTCGGCCTCCGAGAGCCGGTCGCCCGCCTGTTGGCGCGCGGCTTCGGCCTCTGAAATCTTCGACATCAATTCCTGGCGCTGCGCGGCGAACTGCGCCGGCGCCTCGTCGAGCGTGCTGCGCTCGGTGCGGGTCTCGGTGACGCGCTCGTCGAGCGACTGCAAATGCACGCCCGCGCGCTCTTCGCGCTCGTGCCATGCAGCACGCTCCGCACTGATTGCAGTGAGCCGGTGCGCACGCGCCGACCGCTCGCGCTCGATGCCTTCGACTTCGGCCTTGATCGCGGCCAGCGCGGCGCGATCCTGACCGACGATGGTGCGGCACTCTTCGAGTCGCGCTTCGAGCGTTGCGGTGACGGGAAGGGTGCTGATCGCAGTCTCGCCCTCGACGCGGCCAGCCGCCGCTTCATCACGGCTGGAGACAAGACGCGTGCGCCCTTCCGCCAGCGCGGAAATCCGGGTCAGCCGCTCGTTCGCGCGGCGTTCGGCGGAGGCGAGCGCCTCGCGCGCCGCGTCGAAGGCGGTCTGCATGAAGCGGTGCTGCGCGCGTGCTTCGCCCTCGGCGGTCTCGGCCGCGCGGGATTCCTCTTCGGCCTTTACGGCAGCTTCCGTGAGCCGCGTGACATGGCCGCGTGCGGCTTCGATCTCGCGGTCAAGCTCGGCCAGCCGGTTGCGTGCGGCGAGACGGCGGGCCGCCGCCGTCGGCGCGTCGGATGTGACGGTGAAGCCGTCCCAGCGCCAGAGGTCGCCTTCGCGCGAGACAAGCCGCTGGCCCGGCTTCAACTGCGCGGCGAGCGCGCGGCCGTCGGCGCGCGAGACAATTCCGATCTGGGCGAGGCGGCGCGCGAGCGCCGCTGGCGCGGTGACATGCGCAGAAAGAGGTTCTGCTCCTGCGGGAAGTGCAGGGTCGCCGAAGGTCTCGGCACCAGCCCAGTGCATGGGCGAGGCGGTGTCGGTCGGCGCATCGAGATCGTCGCCGAGGGCTGCACCGAGCGCAGTCTCAAAGCCTTGCGCGACCGTGATCGTGTCGAGCACCGGCGGCCAGAGCTTCTTCTTTTCGACGTCGAGAACTTTAGCGAGCGTGCGCGCCTCGGTTTCGAGGCGATGTAACTGGCTCTCGGCCTGCGCGAGCGGGCGGCGGGCTGCATCAAGTGCCTGCGCCGCGGCTGAGCGTGCAGCCTCCGCGCGCAGCGCGGTGGCGTCGGCGGCAGTGAGCGATTCATGCGCGGCGGCGCTTTCAGCACCGAGCCGTGCGATGTCGGCGTCGGCGGTTTCCTGCAAGGCGGTGGTTTCGCGGTCGATCTCCGCGATCTCGCGCTCAAGCTTTGCGATACGCTCGCCCGCTTCCGCGATCGTGCGGTCCATCTGCGCGCGCCGCGCGGTGAGATCGGCCAATGCGGCTGTCGCATCGGTGAACGCCTGTTCGCTGCGGACGAGCGCGGCCTCGGCGGCGGCAAGACGCTCGCGTGCGGTCGCTTCGCCTCGTTCGCTCGCAGCCGTCTCCGCCGCAAGCGCCTGTTCCTCGGTGCTGAGGCGCTGCAAGACTTCCTGCGCGTCCGCGGCGAGCGCGCGCTCGCGCTCGATGTCCTGGGTGAGCTGTGCGAGACGACGCTCGAGTTCCTCGGTGCGGGCCTTGGCGCGGGCTTCCTCCCGCTCAAGGTCGGTGCGCGCGACCGTCAGCCGTTGCAGGGCCGCGGCGGCGATAGCTTCGGCGTCGCGCAACGGCGCAACCCGTTCTGCTGCCTCACCGCGTGCGCGATTGGATTCGCCATGCGCCACGGTGCGATCCGCCACGGTTCGCACGGCGAGATCGAGCACGCGTTCGGCTTCGGCGACCGCCGCTTCCGCCTCGCGCCAGCGCAGCGCCGAAAGGATGGCCTGCTGCTTGCGAATTTCCGCCGACACATTCTTGTAGCGAACGGCCTGACGAGCCTGCCGCTTCAGGCCGTCCATCTGGCTCGCAATCTGCGTGATCACGTCCTCGACGCGCTGAAGATTGTGTTCGGCGCCCTTGAGACGCGTTTCGGCCTCGTGCTTGCGCTGATGCAGGCCGGCGATACCGGCCGCCTCCTCGAGCAGGCGGCGGCGCTGCTCGGGCTTCGCATTAATGATTTCGCCGATCTGGCCCTGGCGCACGAGCGCGGGCGAACGCGAACCGGAAGAGGCGTCGGCGAACAGGAGCTGCACGTCGCGCGCGCGTACCTCGCGGCCGTTCACGCGGTAAGCGGAGCCCGCTTCGCGCTCGATGCGGCGCGAGATTTCGAGCACGTCTTCGTTCATGCCCTCGGGCGCGCTGTGGTCGGTGTTGTCGATCGACAACACCACCTCGGCCATATTGCGGCTCGGGCGGTTGTTTGTGCCCGCGAAGATCACTTCATCCATGCTCGGAGCGCGCAGCGATTTGTGCGAGCTCTCGCCCATCACCCAGCGGAGCGCCTCGACGAGATTGGATTTGCCGCAACCGTTCGGCCCGACGATGCCGGTGAGGCCCGGCTCGATCAGAAACTCGGACGGTTCGACGAAGGATTTGAAACCGATCAGCCGCAGACGGGTGAATTGCATGAATACGCCTTTACGCGCTCACGCATGTTCCGCGTGATTCGCTTCCGTCTCCAAGATGCTTTGCCGGGGAGACACCTGCAAGGCAGGAAAGCCCCTGTTTTCACGGGCTTTTTCGCCCATCAGGATGATTTCAACAGCGGCTCGAGGATTTTTTCGAGTTCCGGCATCGACAGCGCGCCGACATACTTCTTGCCGTTGATAAAGAAGGTCGGCGTCGACTCCACCTTGAACTGTTCGTTGCCGCGTTGCGCGACCGCCTGAATTTGCTCGGCGAGCTTCTGGTCCTTCAGGCACGCTTCGAACTTCTCCTGGCTGAAGCCTGCCTGACGCGCGATACGCAGGAAACCGTTGTAAGGGTCCTGCGCCCAGCTCTGCTGCTGATCGAAGATCGCGTCGAGCATCGGATAGTATTTGTCGTCGGCGCAGCGCGCGAGCATGAAGCCCGCAATCGCGACCGGCGCCGGCTGCGTCGGAAATTCACGGAAAATGAGTTTCACCTTGCCGGCGTCGATATATTTCGATTTCAGCGCCGGGTAGGTCTTCTGGTGGAACGTCGCGCAGTGCGGGCAGGTGACCGACGCGTATTCGACGATCGTGACCGGCGCGCTGTCCGAACCCAGCACTTTGTCGCCGAGCGGTCCCGCCTTGTAGAGTTCGACGAGATTCACGTCCTGTGCACGCGCCTGTTGGATGCCACTCAATAGAGCGGGTCCGGTCAGTGCGGCGGTGCCGATGCCGGCAAGCAGGTGGCGGCGCGAAAGGGTCACGAATACCTCCAATGGGGCTGTCGGCCCCAAGCATTCTAATTAACAACGAAGCGGAATGTGGCAAGTCTGGGAACTCTTGCCCCGGCGCCCATCACGCCCGCGTGACGCCGCCTTTCACCATGGCGCCGAGCCGGGCCAGAGCCGATTTCAGCCCCTCGTCCTCGAACGCGCCGAGGCTCTCTTCGACCGCCGCCACCGCCTCGGCGGCCGGCTCTACGGGCAGATCGGGCCTGCGCGCCTTCCGTGTCACCGGCCCCTGCCGGATCGCGAGCCGCCCGACACAGGCCCAGCCGAAATAGCGGTTCACCCGCTCGATCACGACCGGGGCCAGGTGCTGCAATTCGAGCGCATAGGCGCCCTCGACCCGCACGGTCAGCGTCCCGGTGGAGAACGGGTCCTCGCGCCGCGGCCAGACCAGCTTCAGCGGCTCCGTTCGGCCAGCCAGTTCCGGCCCGACGATGTCTTCCCAATGGGAGATGATGTCGACCGCAGCAAAGCCCTGGCGCTTGAAGGCCGACTGCAACGCTCCGCTGACGAGATCGGCGAGCGGGCGGCCTTGCGCGCGTCTGGGCTTGTTCACGGTGCGGCTCTCTGCCAATCGAAGATCATGACGCTAGCAGGCGATGCGGGCCAAACGAAGCGGCGCGGCGGCTCGGGCCCCGCAATCCCCGGTCCGTCGGCGCAGGACGTGCTCGCCTGGTACGACCGCGAGCGGCGCGATCTGCCGTGGCGCGTGGCGCCCGGCCGGAAGCCCGATCCGTACCGGGTCTGGCTCTCGGAGATCATGTTGCAGCAGACGCGCGTCGAAACCGTGACGCGATATTACGAGCGTTTCCTCGAGCGCTTTCCCACGGTCGAGACCCTTGCGGCCGCGCGCCTCGACAGCGTGCTGAAGCTCTGGGCCGGGCTTGGCTATTACGCCCGCGCCCGCAATCTCTATGCCTGCGCCTGCGAGGTGGTTCTCCGTCACGACGGCCGCTTCCCCGACACGGAAGAAGCCTTGCGTGAGTTGCCGGGGATCGGAGCTTACACGGCGGCCGCGATTGTCGCCATCGCGTTCGGCCGCAAGGCCGCGCCGGTCGATGGAAATATCGAGCGAGTGATCGCCCGACTCTATGCCATCGAGACTCCGCTGCCCGCCGCCAAGCCCGAACTGCGGCGGCTCGCCGAACGGCTCGTGCCAGACGAACGGGCGGGAGATTTCGCGCAGGCCATGATGGACCTCGGCGCGACCATCTGTACGCCGAAGCGCCCGGACTGTCCGCGCTGTCCGTGGAACAATGTCTGCGTCGCGCGGGTACGTGGCGAGGCCGAAGATCTGCCGCGCCGGACGCCGAAGTCCGAGGGAGCGCTGCGCCGCGGCGCGGCTTTCGTCGTGCTGCGCGACGACGGCGCGATCCTTGTCCGCCGCCGCCCGCGCGAGGGCTTGCTTGGCGGCATGACGGAGATTCCCGGCACCGACTGGAGCCCCGACTTCAACCTCGCGGACGCCAGCCGCGCGGCAAATCGCCTCGTTCCCTTCGTCCCGACCATCCAATGGCGGCGTCTGCCGGGCAGCGTTCGCCACGTCTTCACGCATTTCCCGCTTGAGCTGACCGTCTTTGTCGCTCCCGCTCCGAAGGAGACGGAGGCCCCGCGCGGTATGCGCTTCGTGATGCGCGAGCGGCTCGGCGCTGAAGCACTGCCGACCTTGATGCGGAAGGTGGTGGCACATGCCCTGCCGGACGAGCCAGCCAGCGTAAAAAATGCGTAAGGTGGTTCCGCTACAGAACAAAATGCCCTTACAATCGACGCAACGAAAACCTGAGGCAGAAAACACCGTATGGACCAACATCCGCTGATCGCGACCATCGCACTGGGCCTTGTGCTCGCCTTCGTGCTGGGCGCGGTGGCGCAGAAGCTGCGTATTTCACCCCTCGTCGGTTATCTGGTGGCGGGCATCGTCGTTGGTCCTTACACGCCCGGATTCGTTGCGGACCAATCGCTCGCAGGTGAACTCGCCGAGATCGGCGTCATCCTGCTGATGTTCGGCGTCGGCCTGCATTTTTCCATCGGTTCGCTCTTATCCGTTGCGTCGATCGCGATCCCGGGCGCTATCGGCCAGATCGCGGTCGCGACCCTGCTCGGTATGGGGCTCTCATGGGGGCTGGGCTGGAATATTGCGGCCGGCCTGATTTTCGGGCTCGCACTTTCGGTCGCGAGTACGGTCGTGCTGCTGCGGGCGATGCAGGAGCGGCGGCTGTTGGAAACCAGACGCGGCAAGATCGCCGTCGGCTGGCTTGTGGTCGAGGACATCGTCATTGTCGTCGCCCTCGTCCTCATTCCGCCGCTCACCGAATTGCTGCTCCAGACTTCGGGCGCGAAGGGCGCCGACCCTGTCAATCCCTTCGCACAGCCGGATTTGCTGGCAATGCTCGCGCTCACGCTGGGTCAGGTGGCTGCATTCGTTGCGTTGATGCTGGTCGTCGGCCGCCGCGTCATTCCGTGGATCCTGCACTACATCGCCCATACCGGATCGCGTGAGCTGTTCCGCCTTTCGGTGCTGGCGATCGCGCTTGGCGTCGCCTATGGCGCG
>Ga0307505_10001616_pt1 | contig 17517 bp, 12 predicted proteins | sample 23_S_MG_FD_202183 | JGI IMG/M metagenome (GOLD analysis project Ga0307505, IMG submission 202183) | Soil microbial communities from Populus trichocarpa stands in riparian zone in the Pacific Northwest, United States - 23_S | ecosystem: Environmental > Terrestrial > Soil > Riparian zone > Trees...
TCGATGTGCAGCGCGATGCCCTCGGCGGCCGCGTCGCCCAGTTGCTCGGTCAGGCGGCGCACGTCGCTGAAGGCCTCGGGCAACTGGTCGATCGCGTACAGATAGTCGGCCAGCGCGATGCGCGCATCGCGCGCCGCCAGATGGCCGGCAAGCTGCGCGCGCAGCCCGTCCAGCATCGCGGCAGCGAGCGTCGTGGCCGGCAGCCGGTAACGCGACCACGCAAGCAGCGGCAGCGCGACCAGCAGCACGTCGTGCGGCTTGCCGGCGATGTCTACGGCGGTGGATTCGGCGCAGCTTTCGGCGAGATCAGCGAGGTCGTCGTACGCACGCTGGCTGTTGCGCGCCAGATCGTCCAGCGCGGCTTCGATCGCGTCGTCGCTGCGGCGCGCGAGGCGGTCGTTGATCAGTTCGATGAGGCGGCGCTGCCACAGCTGGTCTTCCAGCCGGCTGCCGGATTCGGACAGCCGACGGGCCATCTTGACCAGCGTATCGGCATCCACCGACTGTCTGGCACGTGTACTGGCGCGGTTGCGGCGCATGGAGATTCTCTCGTCTTTCCTACGAAAAGTTTGCTGCGAAAAGCGGACCGGGATTATCGCATCGCAGCGGGCGTCGCCGGCCTTCTGCCGACGCGCGTGATGCGCGGGTGACGATCGGCCTGCAGCGGTTGCGTCGCGGATTCGCGCTCGAGGTGACGCACCAGCGCTTCGATGTCCAGCATGCCCGTGTGGGCATTGGTGGCCTCGCGCAGCACGCGGAAGCTGTCGCCGCCGCCGGCGAGGAAGTCGTTGACCGTCACACGGTAGCGCGCATCCGCGCTGATCGCGCGGCCGTCCAGCCGCAACGAGTCGGCGACGATGCGCTGACCGACGGGCCGTTGCGCGTCCCACGCGTAGCTGAAGCCGCGCGACGGCTGCAGCATGCGTGCGCGCTCCGGATTGCGCGCGCTCCACTGCGCCTCCAGCAGCTCGCGCAGTTGCGCGCCGGTCAGCGTCAGCGTGATCAGCGAGTTGCCGAAGGGCTGCACGGCGTAGAGGTCCGCGTAAGTGACCGCGCCGCCGTCGCGGCGCGAACGCAGCTCCGTACGGATGCCGCCGGGATTGGTGAAGGCGATCTGCGCGCCGTGCTCGCGCGTCGCGGCGAGCTGCGCATCGGCGATCAGCCGGCCCAGCGCGTGATCGCCGCCGGCCGTCGCGTTGCGGTCGAAGCTCTCGGCGATGTGGCCGACGGTGCGCGAGCCCAGCGGCGCCGCGCGCTCGCGATAGTCGTCGACGAGCGCCGCCACCGCCGCGTCCGGCGCGAGCGCCGGATAGCGCGCCTGCAGCGCTGCGCTCGCGGAACGGCGCAGGCCATTGGGAACCGGTTCGTTGCGCGCGACCGTATGCTCGGCATCGACACGGCCGCTGGCACGATCGATGGCCAGGTCGACGACCGCCACGAGCCTGCCGAACGACGCCGCCTGGATGACCACGCGCCCGCCGATGCGGCAGTTGTACGCGCGATGCGTATGGCCCGACAGCACGACGGCGATCGCGGGATCCAGGTCGCGCTCGATGTCGAAGATGGCGCCGCGCGGATTCGCGCAGTCGTTGATGCCGCCTTCGGTGTCGCCGCCCTCGTGCACGATCGCGACGATCGTCTGCGCCCCTTGCGCGCGCAGCGCCGCCGCCGCCGTGTTCAGCGCCTGCGCTTCAGCCGAGAAGCGCAGGTCGCGCACCCCTGCGGGCCGCACGATGCCCGGCGTGCTGCGGGTGACGGCGCCGACAAAGCCCACCTTGACGCCATCGAACTCGCGCAGGATGCCCGGCGCAAGGAACGGCGCAGCGTCGCGACCGGCAACGTTGGCTGCAATGAACGGAAAGCGCGCGCCGCGAAACTCGGCTGCCGCGCAGCTCAGGTGGAAGCGGCTGGCGTTCGGTGCGCAGCCGCCGTTCGCCAGCCGCAGCAGTTCGTCGCCGCCGCGATCGAACTCGTGGTTGCCTGCCGCGTTGAGTTCCAGGCCCATCGCATTCATCACGGCGATCGTCGACTCGTCGTAGAACAGGCCCGAGACCAGCGGCGACGCGCCGACCAGATCGCCGGCGGACACGAAGATGCTGTGCGGCGCGCCGGCGCGCAGTTCGCGGACACGAGTGGCGAGGTACGCGGCACCGCCGCTGGCCAGCGGCAGCGTGCGCGACGCGTCGTGCGGGTCAGGCACCGCGATGACGTTGTCACCGGGTTCGAGGTGACCGTGGAAGTCGTTGATCGCGATGATGCGCAGCGCGACGCTGCGCGACGCCGGCGGCACGGAGGAGGGCGCACTCTGTGCGGCGAGCGCGCCGGCCAGGAGACAAGCCGCCGCTGCAGCAACGGCATGCAGATGACGCGGAGGAAGGAGCATGTGCGCAAGCTTAGCCGCGCCGCCGCTCCGCAACGCCCTCTGTTACAGTCATCGGCCCGCTCTCCGTTGCCTCTGCCGCATGAACGCCGCCACCACGTCGCTGCGCCACGATGCCGAAGTCATCGGCCTGGTGGGACTCGCGCACGGCACGTCGCACTTCTTCCACCTGATGCTGCCGCCGCTGTTTCCGTGGCTGATGCGCGACTTCTCGCTCAGCTACACGGAAGCGGGCGTGCTGATGACGGTGTTCTTCGTCGTCAGCGCCATCGGGCAGGCACTGGCCGGTTTCGTCGTCGACCGTGTCGGCGCGCGCCCGGTAATGTTCTTCGGCATCGCGACGCTGGCCACGTCCGGCATCGTGCTGGGGCTGGCCGACAGCTACGCGATGCTGGCGCTGACTGCCGCGGTCGCGGGACTGGGCAACAGCGTGTTCCACCCGGCCGACTTCACGCTGCTCAACCATCGCGTGACGCCCACGCGGCTCGGGCATGCATTCTCCGTGCACGGGCTGTCGGGCAATCTCGGATGGGCGGCTGCGCCGCTGTTCATGGCGGGCATCGCCGCCGCGGCCGGCTGGCACGTCGCAGGTTTCGCGGCGGCGGCCGTTGGATTCACGGTGCTGGCGGTGCTGGTCCTGCGGCGCAATATGCTGGGGACCGCCGCGCGCGCGGTGGTTGCGCAGCCGGAGTCGGCAAACCCGGTTCCGGCCGATCAGCAACTGGGCTTCCTGCGGTCCGGCGCGGTGTGGCTGTGCTTCTGCTTCTTCCTGCTGACCACCGGTGCCGTGGGCATCCTGCAGACCTACGCGCCCGCGATCCTCAGCGAGGTCTACTCGGTGGCGCTGGTCTTCGCCACCGGCAGCCTGACCGCGTACCTGCTGGGCGGGGCCGCGGGCATGATCTTCGGAGGCTTCCTGGCGGCGCGCAGCGAGCACAACGAGCGACTGATCGCCGGCGCGCTGGGCCTGTCGGCCGCGACGGCCCTCGCGCTGGCCACCGGTGCGGTGGCAGTATGGATGCTGCTGCCGCTGATGGTGGTGCTGGGCTTCGGCGTCGGTGTCGCCGGCCCCAACCGCGACCTGCTGGTGCGCCGCGCGGCCACCAGCCGCTTCGGCAAGCGCGCCTTCGGCCGCGTCTATGGTTTCGTGTATTCGGGCGCCGATGCAGGCTTCGCGGCAGCGCCGCTGCTGGTCGGGCCGCTGCTGGATGCCGGGCACTTCAGCGCGGCGCTGCTGGCAGTCGCCGGGCTGCAGGTCGCGGCGCTGGCCACCGCCTGGCGTGTCGGTGGCGCAGCACGCGCGCTGCGCACGCAGGAAGGGCATGCTGCGTGAGCGTCACGTTCACGACCACCGATCTGCTGGACGCGCATGAAGACTCGCTGGCCGCGGGCCGCCTGCAGGTGCTGCAGCCCGGCCTCATCGCGCTGGGCGGAAGGCGCAGCTTCGCGGGGCCCGTCGTTACGCTGAAGCTCCACGAGGACAACAGCCTGCTCGCCGATCTGGTGAAGACGCCGGGCGGGGGCCGTGTCGTCGTTGTCGACGGCGGCGGCAGCCTGCGCTGCGGCATCTTCGGCGGCAATCTTGCCGCCACTGCTGCGGTCAACGGCTGGGCCGGTGTCGTGATCTACGGTTGCGCACGCGATGCCGACGAGATCGACGCCTGCAACCTCGGCGTACGTGCACTGGCGCTGCATCCGCGGCGTTCGGTCAAGCGCGGTGAGGGGCAGAGTGACGTTGCGGTGAGCATCCTTGGCGTCACCATCCGGCCGGGCCAGTGGCTGTACGCCGACCGCGACGGTGTCGTCGTCAGCGACCAGCCGCTCCTCTGAGCTGTTCCGGCGCCGCATTTTCAGATCACGCCGACCATGCCGCATGGCGGAACAGACGCCGTGCGCAGCAGCATCCGTGGTTTCATGTTCGACAATCAGCTTCCGTATGGCGAATAAATTTATTTAAACAATTGATTTTGTTGCGGTTAATTTTTAGTCTTATAAAAGTTATACATCTTGCTGCGCCGCGCGAGGGTCCGTAGAGTTTGAACTGTCCATGGGGTGTTCCCGGACACGGATTCTTGGCCTTCAACGTGGGAGAAGTCGATGTCGGCTCGTGAACTGGAAGCACAGCGGTTGCAGAAGGAATGGAACGAAAGCCCTCGCTGGAAGGGCGTGAAGCGCGGCTACACGCCGGAGGACGTCGTGCGGCTGCGCGGCTCGGTAGCGGTCGAACACACGCTGGCGAAGCGCGGCGCCGAGAAGCTGTGGCGCTCGATCAACGAGGACCCCTTCGTCAACGCGCTGGGCGCGCTGACCGGCAACCAGGCGATGCAGCAGGTCAAGGCCGGACTGAAGGCGATCTACCTGTCGGGCTGGCAGGTGGCCGGCGACGCGAACCTCGCAGGCGAGATGTATCCGGACCAGTCGCTGTATCCGGCGAACTCGGTGCCCGCCGTGGTTCGCCGCATCAACAACACCTTCACGCGTGCCGACCAGATCCAGTGGATGGAAGGCAAGAACCCCAATGATGCGGGCTACATCGACTACTTCGCGCCCATCGTCGCGGACGCCGAGGCAGGCTTTGGTGGTGTGCTGAATGCTTTCGAGCTGATGAAGTCGATGGTCGAGGCGGGCGCCGCCGGCGTGCACTTCGAAGACCAGCTCGCTTCGGTGAAGAAGTGTGGCCACATGGGCGGCAAGGTGCTGGTGCCGACGCGCGAAGCCGTCGCCAAGCTGGTCGCTGCGCGGCTGGCGGCCGACGTCATGGGCGTGCCGACCCTCCTGGTCGCGCGTACCGATGCCGAGGCGGCGGATCTGGTGACCTCCGACGTGGACGACAACGACCGGCCGTACCTGACCGGCGAGCGCACGATCGAAGGCTTCTTCAAGACCAAGCCGGGCCTGGACCAGGCGGTGTCGCGCGGACTGGCGTACGCGCCGTACGCGGATCTGGTGTGGTGCGAAACCGGCAAGCCGGACCTGGCGTACGCGCGGGCCTTTGCCGAAGCGATCCACAAGCAGTTCCCCGGCAAGATGCTCGCCTACAACTGCTCGCCGTCGTTCAACTGGAAGAAGAACCTCGACGATGCGACCATCGCAAAGTTCCAGAAGGAACTGGGGGCGATGGGCTACAAGTTCCAGTTCATCACGCTGGCCGGTTTCCACGCGCTGAACTACTCGATGTTCAACCTGGCCTACGGCTACGCGCGCGAGCAGATGAGCGCTTTCGTGCAGCTGCAGGAAGCCGAGTTCGCGGCGGCCGACAAGGGCTTCACCGCGGTCAAGCATCAGCGCGAGGTGGGCACCGGCTACTTCGACGCGGTGACCACGACCATCGAGCGCGAAGCGTCCACCGCCGCGCTGAAGGGCTCGACCGAGGACGAGCAGTTCTTCGAGTCGAAGTCGCAGCGCAAGGCTGCCTGACGCACCGGCTCCCGCGACAGCGGGGGCCGCATCATCGACCGCGAAGCAATCCCCGCGACAGCGGGGACTGTGCTGCGATTCGCAGCACGCGCGGGGTCGCGCGCCCTTCACCTATACTCGCGCTGAAGAGCTGACTGGCGCCGCCGATGCGCGCCGCGGCCGTTGCGCGCGGCGCGCTTCGCAGCCGCGCGCCTCCTGCACAACATCCCGATCTACGGAGACAGCAGTATGAGCTTTCCTCAGGGCGTGACCATCACTGCGCCGCTCGCACCCGGCTACGAGCGCATCCTCAGTCTGCCAGCGCTGCAACTGGTGGCGGACCTGCACCGCGCCTTCGAGCCGCGTCGCCAGCAGCTGCTGGCCGAGCGGGTTGCGCGTGCCAAGCGACTGGATGCGGGCGAGCGCCCGGACTTCCTCGCCGCGACGAAATCGGTGCGCGACGGCGACTGGAGCATCGCGCCGGTGCCCGCCGACCTGCAGTGCCGCCGCGTCGAGATCACCGGGCCGGTGGAGCGCAAGATGATCATCAACGCGCTGAACTCCGGGGCCGATTCGTACATGGCGGACTTCGAGGACAGCAACGCGCCCAACTGGGACAACCAGATCACCGGCCAGATCAACCTGATGGACGCGATACGCCGCACCATCACGCTGGAAGCCAGCGGCAAGTCCTACAAGCTCAATGACAAGGTCGCGACGCTGGTGGTGCGGCCGCGCGGCTGGCACCTCGACGAGAAGCACGTGAAGGTGGACGGGCAACGCGTGTCCGGCGGCATCTTCGACTTCGCGCTGTACATGTTCCACAACGCGAAGGAACTGGTCGCGCGCGGCTCGGGCCCGTACTTCTATCTGCCGAAGATGGAGTCGCACCTGGAGGCGCGCCTGTGGAACGACGTGTTCGTGGCCACGCAGAAGGCGCTGGACCTTCCGCAGGGGACGGTCAAGGCGACGGTGCTGATCGAAACCATCCTCGCGGCCTTCGAGATGGACGAGATCCTGTACGAGCTGCGCGAGCACTCGGCAGGGCTGAACGCCGGCCGCTGGGACTACATCTTCTCGTGCATCAAGAAGTTCAAGGTGGACCGCAACTTCTGCCTGGCCGACCGCGCGAAGGTCACGATGACCGCGCCGTTCATGCGCGCCTACGCGTTGCTGCTGCTGGCGACCTGCCACAAGCGCAACGCGCCGGCCATCGGCGGCATGAGTGCGCTGATACCAATCAAGAACGACGCGGAGGCCAACGAAAAGGCATTGGGCGGTGTGCGCACCGACAAGGCGCGCGACGCCACTGACGGCTACGACGGCGGCTGGGTCGCGCATCCAGGGCTGGTACCCATCGCGATGGAAGAGTTCACGAAGGTGCTGGGCGATCGCAAGAACCAGATCGACAAGAAACGCGACGATGTGAAGATTGCCGGTGCCGAGCTGCTGAACTTCCAGCCGGAGACGCCGATCACCGAGGCGGGCCTGCGCATGAACATCAACGTCGGCATCCACTACCTGGGTTCGTGGCTGGCCGGCAACGGCTGCGTACCGATCCACAACCTGATGGAAGATGCGGCCACCGCGGAGATCAGCCGCTCGCAGGTCTGGCAGTGGATCCGCTCACCCAAGGGCGTGCTGGACGACGGCCGCAAGGTCACTGCGGAGATGGTGCGTGCGCTGATCCCCGAGGAACTCGCGAAGGTGAAAGCCAGCGTGGGACCGGATTCGCCGACCTACGATCGCGCTGCGGCGATCTTCGAGAAGATGAGCACGCAGGACGCATTCAGCGAGTTTCTGACGCTGCCGCTGTACGAGGAACTCGCGTAGCTGCGGCCGCCTGCACCTCGCAAGAGGGGTCAGACTCGACTTTCTTCTGGGGAAAGGTGCTGTCTGTCTTTTGACGGCGTTGGCTACCACGGTGTGTGGCGGTCCGGGCCGACGCGCATTTGCAAATGAGGGCAGGCGCCCGAGGAGCGCAGCACTGGCGGGGCCGTCCGGAACGCGGACCGAGCGCCGAGGGGTGCCGGCTATGGGCACTGCTTCCCCTACGGCGCGAGAGTCTGCGGGCCGGCCGCCAGTGCGAGTACCGCAGGGTTGCCCGAAGGGCCGCCTGACGTTGAGGAGGCCCGGACCGCCACACACCGCGGCGCGATGACATACCGAACACTGCGGACAAAAAACAATCCCCGCTCTCACCGCGGCGGATGAATACGCTAGCTGCCCCAGCTCATGAGTCCCAACAGCTCGCGGCGCGTCTTCGGACCATAGGTGACGAAAGCCGGGTCCGGCCGCTCGCGATACTCCTCGCGCTCGAGCGCCAGCTTGTCCTGCTTCACGTGCGTCTTCACCACTTCGGGCTCGATGGGGTAGATCCTCAGCGCGTTCAGACCGAAGATCTTCGCGCGCAGCTTCGGCGTCATCTCCGCGTAACCGTACTTGTCGCGCCACGCCGGCGAAATCTGGAACGTGCGGAACGCCTGGATCTGGTCCTGCGGCGAGCCGTACCAGATGGAGTCCGTGCCCCACAGCACGTTGTCCTCGCCGCAGTACTTCACCAGCTTGCCGACAGTGTGCGCGGCGGTGTCCGGATCGCGCATCGCCAGCCGCCACGTCGAGCCCAGTTCGCCGTAGACGTTGGAGTTGGGCTTCACGCCGTTTTCCAGCAGGCTGGTCACCAGCGCGTCGATGCCGTCGCTGCGCTTCGGGTCGTACGGGCCTTCCGGCTTGTCGGCGACGAAGCCCGAGTGATAGATGAGGAAGTTCACGTCGGGGTAACGCTTCGCAACGCGACCGATGTCCACGCAGGTCGAGTGCTGGTACGACTTCGGGCCGAAGGACAGCCCCTTGTGGATCGCGATGTTGCGGATGCCCAGCTTGCGCGCCTTCTCGATCAGCGCGATGCCCGGCGCGTCGTCCATGTAGAAGCCGCCCGTGTCGCCCGGCCCCCACTGCGTATAAGTCTTCCACGCAGAGATGCGGTAGCGGCCGGCCAACTCGTCCATGCCTTCGAGGTCACCCGGCTGGTTCGGATTCACGCGGCCGTGCAGCAGCAGCCGGTGTGTGCCGTTCAATCGCTCGACGATCTGCGCGGTCGCGGCCGCCTCCTCGATGGTCAGCGGCTCGCCTTCGCGCGTCGACGGCACGAACGACAGCACCATCAGGTCCGTGTCCGAGTCCATGAACACGTCCTTGACGAACTGCTGCGGGCCGATGCAATTGAGCACGTCGAGTTCGCCCGGTCCGCGGTGCGGCGCGCAGCGCGCATCGCCCGCGAAGCCGGCGAAGGGCCGCGCGCCCGGCGGCAGGCGCTTCAGCCACGCGCCCGTCGGGTTCACGAAATGGCCCTGCACGTCGAAGATGAACTCGTTGCCGTCGACACTGGAGCGTGCGAGCTGCAGGTCCAGTGCGGCCTCGCGGTGCACTTCGAACCAGCCGCCGGTCTTGCCGGCACGCGCGTAGGCGGCGTTCATCGCCAGCAGCGTCGATGCTGCGCCACAGGCCGACACGAGGAAGCCTCGTCGCGACAACGCCAGCTTGTGCGCATTGGCTCCCGCCTGTGCGTGCGCCAGCGCCTGCGCCAGATGATGCTCGGGCCCCAGCGGAATCGGCGCGTACTCGCCGTTCGTCGTGGTGTCGAGCTTCACGGGGAGACGGCGACCTTCGGGATCGTTCGCGTAGCGCATGGCGGGCTCCTGCAGCAACCTCGGCAAAGACGGCCTTCCCCCGACCGGCATTTAAACGGTTTCCCGCCTGCGCGGGAATGACCGCATCGTGCGATGCGGCCGACCCGTAGCGGGCTCAGTCCTCGAGTTCGGCCTTCGCCAGCTCGACGTCCAGCCGCTCCATCGCGTCCAGCGGCTCGCACTCGGCGGCCTCGGCGTACAGCGTCTCGGCCTGCTTCAGCGCCTTCTTGCCTTCCAGCATCACCAGGCCGTTCGCATATTCGATGCGTGCGATCGCCGAGTCCGGGTTCAGCTTGATGGCCGTCTGGTAGTTCTTCAGCGCAGTGTCCTTCTTCGCGCCGTAGGTCAGCCCGCCAATCATCGCGCCCACCTTGTCGATGACCTCCGCGTGATAAGACGCCAGCGCGATGTGCGCATCCGCATGCTTCGGCGCGAGCTTGATCGCGGTCTCCAGCGCGGCCTTTACCTTGCCGCCGATGCCCTGCGCCAGTGCCTTGGCCACCGAGATGCCCTGTGCATAGCGGCCCAGCGCATAGGCCTGCCAGTAGTGCGCATTGGCGTTCTTCGGCGCCGTCGCCTGCAGCGCGACGGCGCGATCGGCGACTTCCTCCAACAACGTGAGCTTGCGCTTGTCGTTGTCTTCCAGGTAGTTCGCGTAGATCGCCTGTGCCTTGTTGGCGACATTGGTGCCGGCGTCGCCGGCGGCCAGACCGAGCTCCACGGCCTTCGCGAAATCGCCCGCGTGGAACGCGATCCACGCCTGCACGACCGCATCGTCCTTGGGGAAGGGCTCGGCATCGCCGCGGTGCAGCCGGTCCCAGTTCTTCTTCAGGCTCGCTGCGGTGTAGCTGTACTGCTTGTCCGCGTACGGAAACTTCGCCCAGCCCTTGGCCATCGTGGGTCTCCCTTTGTTGTTGTGCGATCGTCGATGCTCAGTTCTGCAGGTACTCGGCGGCCAGCCGCTCGAACAGTTCGCGCGACGCGCCCGTCAGGTAGGGAGCGGTCAGCGCCATCACCTGGTAGCAGCCGCGCTGCAGCGCCGCGCCGACGACGTCCGGTTCGTTGAAGCGCCGCGGATCCAGCACATACGAATACGACAGCCAGTAGGTGGCGACCACCACCATGTTCGTTGCCAGCGCCTCGATCTCGCGCGGATTGGCATGCAACTCGCCGGCGCGCGCCAGTCCGTCGCACAGCAGCCGCGCCACCTTGACCTTCTGTGTCAGCAGCTGCTTGAACTTCAGTTCCAGCGTGCGGTTGTTCGCGAGCAGGTTGTTCAGGTCGCGGTAGAAGAAGCGGTACTTCCAGATCAGCTCGAACAGCACGTGCAGGAACAGCCACGCGTCCTCGACATTTGGTGAACGGTCCGCGGGTACCGCCAGCAGCGAGTCGATCTCACGCTCGAACTGCTGGAACACGCAGTTGATGATGTCGTCCTTGTTCTTGAAGTGGTAGTACAGGTTGCCGGGGGAGATGTTCATCTCCTCGGCGATCAGCGTGGTATTGACGTTGGGCTCGCCGAAGTCGTTGAACAGGCGCAACGACAGGTCGAGGATGCGTTCGCGTGTACGCCGCGGCGGTTTGCGTTCCATGGGCGGGCCTGGTTTGGGCCTTGATGAGCCTTGGGGGGAACCCGCGCAGGATAGCGCAGAGACCGGCCGCGCCCGCGTGCCGGCAGAGCAGGCTGGGCTAGGCCGCGCTGCCGGTGTAGATCAGCCAGCGCTGCAGATCGTCCAGCGTATGCGTCAGCAGCCGCGTCGCTGCGGTGGACGCGGTCTCGCGCCACAGGCCGCGGCTGCGGCGCAGGCTCTTCACCAGCGTCAGCGAACGATCGCGCAGCACCTCGGTGCGCAGCGCGACGCCGTGGCGGGCCAGTACCGGTGCCAGCTCGTGGCGCCGCGCCCACAACTCGGCGCGCGTCTTCTGGTACGCGTGCTCGCACAGGCGCCGGCGGCTGGAGTAGGAGAACAGGTTCGTGAAGAACATGTCGGCATCCGCGCGATTCGGCTCGAACAGCAGGATGTCGGTCTTCGGATACGCGGTCTTGTAGCGCTCCAGCCCCGCGCCCAACCGCGAGTGGATCAGCGAGCGGAAGGTTTGCGCCAGCACCACCGGCAGCCCGCCTTCGACCAGCTTTTCGAGGCCGTGCTCACCCGTGCCCGCAAACTCGCGACTGCTCGGCGTCGAATCGAAGGGCACCAGTGGGTTCATGCACAGCATCAGGTCCACGCCCTGTTCCAGCGCCACCGATGCGTGCAGCGTCTTGCGCAGCGCGCCGTCGACGAAGTAGCGGCCGTCGATCTCCACCGGCGGGAACAGCCCGGGCAGCGCCGCGGACGCCTGCACTGCGCGCGAGATCGGCACGTGCTCGGTGCCGGGGCTGCCGAAGGCCACGGACGCGCCCGTGTCCAGGTCCGTCGCCACCAGGTACAGCTTGCGCATGAGCCGGCGGAAGTCGTTGGTGCGGCCGGGTGCCGAGAAAGCCGCTGCCAGATAGCGGTCGACCTCATCGCCGCTGAACACCCCGGTGGGAATCGCGCGGCCCAGCCGCGAGAACGCGCTCATCATCGAGCTTGCGCCGCCCAGCGCGTAGTGCCACACCGCACCCAGCAGCAGCGGCGGCAGCGATGCCAGCCGGCGCGCGTACTCGCGCAGCGCGGGCCGCAGCAGCATCGCGGGCTCGAAGCGGTCGCGGCTCTTCTCGCCCTCGATGAAGGCGCGCGACATCTGGTGCGGCGTCAGGCCGTTGGCGAGTGCTGCAGCGATGAAGCCGCCGGCGCTGACACCGACGTAGATGTCCAGGTCGTTGAGGTCGACCCCTTCCAGGCTTTCGGCAAGCGCCGACAGCGCGCCGATCTCATAGATCGCGCCCAGCGGGCCGCCACCGGCCAGCGCGAGGCCGATACGCGGCTGCGCCGGCGGTCGCGGCCGTCGGGAGGCAGGACGACGGGGTTTGTGCGGCTTCATGCGCGACCTCGGACCGCCGGCAATACCGGTCCCGCGGTGGCTGCGGTACAGCGGCCACCACGCGGGCGCGCCGTGGCGTCACGGCGCGCCGCCGTCGCAGACGACGACGTCAAGCCGCCTTGCGGGCGCGCTTGGCGGGAGCCTTGGCCGGACGCGACCTCGTCAGCGTGGCGACGCTGCGCGTCAGTTCCTCGACGCGCCGCGTCAGCGCCGCGATTTCCTTGTTGGTAGGCACGCCCAGGCGCGTCAGAGCACGCTCGACGCGCTGCTCGAAGACGGTTTCCAGCTTGTCCCAGGTGCCGTTCGCCTGCTTCTGCAGATTCTCTGCCACTTTCGTCACTTTCGCGGTCACGTCGTTGACGGTGTCTTCGGTGGCCTGCATCGTGCGCTTCTGCATGCCGGTTCCTTCGCGTACCAGGGCTTTGAATACCTTGCGACCTTCCTGCTGCGTCTTCGCAAACGCCCCCAGTCCCGCCAGCCAGATCTCCTGCGCCGATTCCTTCACCGCGGCGCGCAGCTGATTGTCACTCTCCGACTTGTGCGCCATCGCCTTGAGTTTCCTGACCATCGTCGCTCCTTGTTCCGGGTGTTGGTGACTGATGACACAAGTCTAGGAGTCGCCTGCTGCGCGGAACAGCCGGCGCATAGAGCGGCGCCTCTAGCGCAGCGCAGGGCCGCCCCAAGCAAGCTGCGCCGCAGGGCGAAGCCCGCAGGCTTAATCAGCGCAGCGCCGGCGCTACACTGCAATGAGATTCGGTCAACGAACATCCACGCACACGGCGTCCGGCAGGGCGCGGAGGAGACATACGATGGCGTACTTCGTCACCGGCGCCACCGGTTTCATCGGCAAGCGACTGGTCACCAAGCTGCTCGCACGCGGCGGCGCAGTCGTCTACTTCCTGATCCGCAAGGAAAGCCTGGACAAGGTGCCGGCGCTGCTCGACTACTGGGGCGCCAGCGAGGAACGCGCGGTGCCGATGGTCGGCGACCTGGGCAAGCCGCTGCTGGGGCTTTCCAAGGCCGACCAGAAGAAGCTGAGCGGCAAGATCAGGCATTTCTTCCACCTTGCGGCGATCTACGACCTGAAGGCCGACGCCGACAGCCAGATCGTCGCGAACATCGACGGCACGAAGAACGCCGTCGCGCTGGCCAACGCGATCGGCGCCGGCATCTTCCAGCATGTATCGTCAATCGCGGCGGCCGGCATGTACGAAGGCGTGTTCCGCGAGGACATGTTCGACGAGGCCGAGAACCTCGACCACCCGTACTACGCGACCAAGCACGACTCCGAGAAGATCGCGCGCAAGGAAACGAAGATGCCGTGGCGCGTGTACCGCCCCGGCCTGGTGGTGGGCGACAGCCGCACCGGCGAAATGGACAAGGTCGACGGGCCGTACTACTTCTTCAAACTTATCCAGAAGATGCGCGGCCTGCTGCCGCCGTGGATGCCGGCGGTCGGCATCGAGGGCGGCCGCATCAACATCGTGCCGGTGGACTTCGTGGTCGACGCCATCGACCACATCTCCCACTTGAAGGAGGGCGACGGCAAGGCTTTCCACCTGGTCGATCCGACGCCGTACCGCGTCGGCGACGTGCTGAACATCTTCGCGAAGGCGGCGCACGCGCCGCAGTTCTCGCTGCGCGTGAACGCGGCGCTGCTGGGCTTCATTCCGAGCAGCGTGCGGCGCGGCATGCTGTCGCTGACGCCGGTGCGACGCATCCGGGATACGGTGATGAAGGACCTGGGGCTGCCGGAGGACATCATCTCCTTCGTCAACTACCCGACGCGCTTCGACGCGCGCCAGGCCACCGCCGCGCTGAAAGGCACCGGCATCGCGTGCCCGCGGCTGGAGGACTACGCGTACCGGCTGTGGGACTACTGGGAGCGCAACCTCGATCCCGACCTTTTCATCGACCGTACGCTGAAGGGTCAGGTGCAGGGCAAGGTGGTGGTGATCACCGGCGGCTCGTCGGGCATCGGGCTGGCGGCCGCGCACAAGATCGCGCAGGCTGGAGCGACCACCGTCATCGTCGCGCGCGACCCGGAGAAACTCGCCGCGGCGAAGAAGGAGATCGAGGATGCGCTGGCCGCCGACGACAACTCCAACGGCGGCAAGGTGCTGACCTTCTCGGCCGACCTGGCGAGTCTGGAGGGCGTGGACAAGGCGGCCGCGTGGATCATCGAGACGCTGGGCGGCGCCGACGTGCTGGTCAACAACGCCGGCCGCTCGATACGCCGCGGCATCGAGGCGAGCTACGAGCGCTATCACGACTACGAGCGCACGATGCAGATCAACTACTTCGGCGCGCTGCGGATGACGATGGGCCTGCTGCCGCACATGACGGCGAAGCGCCGCGGCCACGTCATCAACATCTCGTCGATCGGCGTGCTGACCAACGCGCCGCGCTTTTCGGCCTACGTCGCGTCCAAGGCGGCGCTGGACGCATGGACCGCCTGCGCGTCGTCGGAGTTCGCCGACGTGGGCGTGAAGTTCACGACCATCAACATGCCGCTGGTGCGCACGCCGATGATCGCGCCCACCAAGCTGTACCAGAACGTGCCGACGCTGTCGCCGGAAGAGGCAGGCGACATGATCGTGCGGGCGATCGTCTACAAGCCGGCGCGCATCACCACGCGCCTGGGCGTGTTCGGCGCGGCGCTGCACGCGGTGGCGCCGCGAGTTGCGCAGATCGTCATGAACACGACGTTCCGCATGTTCCCGGACTCGGACGCCGCCAAGGGGCCGAAGGAGGGCGAGAAACCCAAGGCCACCGCCGACCAGATCGCATTTGCGAACCTGATGCGGGGGATCCACTTCTAGCCGGCGGCCGTGGCAGCAGCGGCCACGATTTCTCCGGCACCGTCGTTTTCCGCGTCTCGCGGCAGCGGCCTTTCGACGATTTCGATCAGCCGGCGCAGCACGGCGTCGCTGCCGGTCATCGCCAGGTGGCCGATGCGTTCGAACCAGATCGCCTCGGTGCAGGCCAGCACCTGCGCGTCGCGCGGCACGATCAGGTTGTCGTGCTGGCTGGCAAAACACACGAACTCCACGGGCTCGGCGCTGCGGGCGAGGTTAGTCACGTAGTCGCAGGCGCGACGCATCTGCCGTGCGTTCGCGCCCTTGCCCAGCCGCGCGAACAGCGTGCCGTGATGCGGCGTGTCGATGGTGACGACGCGCGCCACCGCGTCGTGGCCGCGGCTGCGCAGGTAGGCGCGCGCGGCGAGCCCTCCCATGCTGTGGCATACCAGCGTCACGCGTGCGGCGCCCGTGGCCGCGCGCAACTGCGCGACCGCCTGCGCGATGCCATCGGCGTAGTCGTCCACCGAGCCGTAGGGCGGCTCCAGATTCACGGTCGCGCAGTTCCAGCGCTGCGGCACGTCGCCTTTCAGCAGCCAGGGCCGCCACACCGCGCGGTTGCACATGTAGCCGTGGATGAACAGCACCGCGGGCCGCTGCGCGTCCGGCACCAGTGGAGACTCGGCGAAATCGGCGCGCCATGGCTGATCGACGTTGAACACCATGAACGAGCGCCAGGTTTCACCCCACCAGACGCGCAGCAGCGTGAACGGCCCGATGCGCGCGATCGGCCGCCGGTCGGTCAGCGCGCCGGTGACGAATTCGACAGCCAGCGGCACGCCGTGGATCGCCAGCGGCAGCAGCGCGCCTGCCAGCAGTGCGAGCCACACGGGGACACCCAGCCACGCCAGCCCCCCCGCCAGCGCGAGCGCCGCGAGCGTGACCACCACGCCCGAGATCTGCAGCATGCGGGCCAGCATCAGGTCATGGCCTTGTACTGCATCGCCGGATCCACGTCGATGTACAGCCATTGACGCTGCATGATCGGATGGCGGCGGTAGCCCAGCACCCAGGGTTGCGCAAGGTCGTGGTAAACGCGGTGCAGGTGGAACTTGTAGGGCATGTACGCCACCAGCAGCCGCGTGGCTTCGAGCAGTGCCGCGCGGCGTTCCTCGCCGTCGGGCAGTTGCCGCTGTCGCTGATAGAGGCGGTTGTAGGCCGCCATGTCGAAGCGCGCGTCGTTCGACGACTCGCGATTCGGGCCGTAGGCCAGGCTGAAGAACAGATCCGAGTCGGGCTCGGTCGCCTGCCAGCCGAAGCCCCACATCATCAGCTTGCCGGCCAGCGACTGCTTCAGCAGTTCGGGCCACTGCGCGACATAGAACTCGGTGCGGATGCCCACCGCATCCATGGAACGCTTCCAGTGCTCGTTCTGGCGCCGATCCAGTTGCGTTGGGGACGAGGCGATCTCGATGAAAAGCGGCGAGCCGTCGGGGCGTTCGCGCCAGCCGTCGCCGTTGCGATCGACGAAGCCGTAGGTGTCCAGCAGCGCTCGCGCTCGTGCGGGGTCGTACAACGCCATCTCGGTGGGCGGCTGCGTGTCATAACCAAAGGTGTTGGGCACCAGCGGCGATTGCGCCTGTACGGCTGACCCGCGGAAGATCTCGCGGATGTAGCCGGGCGAGTCGAAGGCCAGCGAGATCGCGCGCCGCAGCGCTACCTGCTCGGGCGAAATCCCGCCGACCATCGGATGCTCGATGTTGAAGTAGCTCAACGTGATGTCCGACATCGCTGTTGCGCGATGCTGCACGCCACGACGCTTCAGGTTGGGTGCGAGCTCGCCGTTGGGCACCGTCAGCGGAATGAACGACGCCGGCACCGGCAGCAGGTCCAGGGTTTCCTGCATGAAGGCCAGCCAGCGCGGCTGTTCCTCGGAGATGATCGAGATCTCCACCCGGTCCACGAGCGGCAGGCGCCGTCCGCGCAGATTGCGGACTTGCTCGGCCAGGTCCGGTGCGTCGGCGGACGCGGCGAAATCGTAGACTTCCTCGCGGAAGCTCGGGTTGCGTTCCAGCACGATGCGTGAGCTGCGTCGCCACGACGCGAGGCGATACGGGCCCGTGCCGACCGGGTGCGCACCGATGGTGTCGCCATAGGCTTCGACCACCTCGCGTGCGACTGCCGCAGTGACCGGTGACGTGAACGTGTAGCTGAAACGCGGATTGGGCTCGGCGAGCTGTACGCGCAGCGTGTAGCGGTCCAGCGCGCGCAGTCCGGCCACCGGTGT
>Ga0307505_10001617_pt1 | contig 17515 bp, 17 predicted proteins | sample 23_S_MG_FD_202183 | JGI IMG/M metagenome (GOLD analysis project Ga0307505, IMG submission 202183) | Soil microbial communities from Populus trichocarpa stands in riparian zone in the Pacific Northwest, United States - 23_S | ecosystem: Environmental > Terrestrial > Soil > Riparian zone > Trees...
AATCCGGCAGGAGCCTCACGAAGCTTCTGTTGGTCGAAGGTCCACCGATTAAACAACTCCCCTTGGGCCTGACCTTTTAAGTTGGCTTCTTTTTCTGTCCGGCTCTCTGCCTGAATAGCGTAGGACCGCTCGATAGAGAAGCCCCACCCACCGACGATCACGGCCAATGCAACCACGACAGAGACCCTGCCGATATACTTAGGTTTCACGCGTATGCCACGTTCACTCTCGTCTATATCTCAATTTCTGCTTATTTCGATGGCGGGTTCTTGAGATCGAGAATGTCCTGCTGGAACCGGTCGCGGGCGGCCATGATCGTGTCTCGACGTCGCCACCGACCCCAGGTCCACCATCGAAGACGATCCCGAAACGTGACACCGGGTGTTGGAGCGCTTCCACTGGGCGCCTGCTGAAAATCATAGCCCTGCTGCGACTCGCGACTCTCGAAGAATCGGCGGTAGAGGTGATCGTACAATCCTTTGCCTGAGTCGCCCACGCCCATGGCACTCTCCCTACAATAACAAGTCCAATTGATGGCTTTCCGTCACCGGAGCCGAACAGGTCTGGCGTTGGCAGACATATGCCGTTGGCTGCCCGTTCACACTTGTCTTCCCTTCGGCGAGCGACAAGTCAGACTCTCCGGCACGACGAACGGCTTCGACCACCTGCACCGTACGATTCGGCAGATAGCGTCGATGGACTGTTGAGAGCAGTGATTCGGTCATCGCATCGCCACGAGTCCCGACCACGACAATCTCGTGTGGCGTCGTCAGGTACCAATCCAGCGCGCAGAGCATCGCCGATGAGCCATAGGCATTGTGCTCTATCGTACTCCGGAATACCCGGAACAGCTGCTCGACGCGGTCATAATACCTCTGCTCCCTTGTGAAGGAAAACAGCCTCAACAAGACCAAGGCGACGATGGCATTACCGGATGGAATCGCGCTATCGGTCCCGGACTTCATGCGATGGAGGAGGACTTCGTGGTCTCGGCTCGTGTAAAAACACCCTCCCGCCGCCTCATCCCAATATCGCTCCAGCAAATGGTCCGTCACCTCACGGGCTTGATCCAGATACCATCGATGCGACGTCGCCTCAAACGCGTCCAGCAACGCGGCGGCGAGACAGGCTGCATCGTCCAGATAGCCGTTCAAGCGCCCTTTCCCCTCCCTGACCGTACGATACACTCGCCCGTTCTCGACCGCATAGTCCAGCAGAAACGTGAGTGCCTGTTCCGCAGCCGCCAGATACGCGGGAACCCCGAATGCGTGATAGGCATCGAGATAGGCGGACACCATCATCCCATTCCAGCTCGTGAGAATATTGTCGTCCCGCTGCAGCTTCATCCGCTGCTCGCGTGCGGCAAGCAACTGTATCCTGGCAGGCCGCAACAAGGATTCTGCCTCCGCTTGCGCGTCGGGGTCGAGTTGAATTCCACCGAGCCGGTTCAACACGTTCTTGCCTTCAAAGTTGCCGCTCTCCGTCACCCCATAATGCCGGCTGAACTCCTCAGCCGTTTCGGCCCCCAGCACCGCCGCAATCTCTCCCTGCTCCCAGACGAAGTAGCTTCCCTCATGCCCCTCACTGTCGGCATCCTGTGCGGCAAAGAACGCGCCGTCCGGATGTGTGAGTTCACGACGAACGTACTCTAAGGTCTCTTCCACGACTTCACGAAATCGGTTCTCCTTCGTGAGACGCCATCCATCAAGATAAATCCGAACCAGCTGCGCGTTGTCGTAGAGCATCTTCTCGAAATGGGGAACCAACCACCGGCCATCCACTGAATAGCGATGGAACCCCCCGCCGAGATGATCGTAGATTCCTCCGGCTGCCATGGTTCTTAGCTGTAAGAGGACCTGTTCTTGATGGGAGACATCCTTTGTCCGAGCCGTCTGACGCAGCAACAGGCTGAGCGGAGGAACCGTCGGAAATTTTGGTCCCTCACCAAATCCGCCATGCACCGGATCGAAAAACTGCCCTAAATTCTTGGCTGCCTCGTCGAGCAAACGATCCGTCAAGGGATCGTCAGACGGCTGCGGCGTTCCGACCCGCAGCAGTCCAGTTTTCACCTTCTCCACATTCTTGCGGACATCGTCTCGATGATTCCGATAGGCCTCGACGACACCGCGCATGACATCGGGAAATCCCGGCAGGTTGTAGCGGGGCGCCGGCGGGAAATACGTCCCCCCGTAGAACGGCTCTTGGTCAGGCGTCAGAAACATCGTCAAGGGCCACCCGCCCCCTCGTCCTAGAAATACCTGCGCGGACTTTTGGTAGATATCGTCAAGATCGGGCCGCTCTTCTCGATCGACCTTCACGTTAATAAAGTCCCGGTTCATGAGACCGGCAATCTCGACATTTTCAAAACATTCATGGGCCATGACGTGGCACCAGTGGCACGCCGAGTAGCCGATCGACAACAAAATCGGCTTATCCTCTGCCTTTGCCCGCGACAATGCTTCCTCGCCCCAGGAATACCACTCCACTGGATTCTCCGCATGCTGCAAAAGATAAGGGCTGGCTTCTGTGATCAGCCGATTCCGAAAACGATTTGCTTGTGCGATCGAATCTGTCATCAAATCTTCATCCTGAGAATTTGATATAGTACCTTGCCTGCAACCGCTCTGCAACGAGTCAGTCTATGTTAACGAGTCAGTCTATGTTATAGTTCTGTGCTAGCTTAAAAGGCTCACTGCATGAACGGCTCGACGCGCAGCTGCTCCCCCTCCGTTGTTGTGATCATTCTCCTGGGAATCATCCTCGCTCTGCTTCCCTTAGGGAGCCGAGGTTACGCGCAATCGGAGGAAGACCAGCGTGCATGGCTTGGTGCACTCGATAGCCTGTCGAGCGAACGGATGCTCGCCGACGTGCGCACGTTAAGCAGCCCGGCTTTCAACGGACGGCAAGCCGGATCTGCCGATGACCTGCGATCCGCACAATGGGTTGCACGGGAATTGACTTTGGCAGGGGTACAACTACCGCTCATTGACAACAACGGGATCGCCTTCCCTTCTCCCAAGGCCAGGAAGGAAGAGCCCGTTGGCATCATGGCCTCGATGGTCTCCACGTCACTCATCGAACCCGACCCGGTCGTTCGCACCGGCGCAGCGGACCAGTTGGTCACAGCGCAGTTGAGTAGAGACTACCTCCCGGTCTTTGACTCCCCCTCTGCCGATCTCCAGGGTCAGGTCGTCTTCGTCGGTTACGGCATTGTCGATCCCGCTCAAGGAATCGACGATTACGCCGGCATCGATGTGAAGAACTGCATCGTGCTCTTCCTGCGTGGCAAACCGGATCACTACCCAAGCCCCGTCAGCCATGCAGATAAGATCCGCTTCGCACGAGATCGAGGAGCCTTGGCCTATCTGACTGCAACAGGGCCGATTCTCAGCCCATATGAAACTCGCCGCGGCGCCACGGGAAGGCCCAGCGCATTTTATGGGCAGCTCTCCCCTGACCAAGCCCTCCCTGGCGCATGGATCAGCACGGAATTGGCAGAGACTCTCCTCGCCGGAAGCGGCGATGAGTCCAATCCTGACCACCTTCGCACTCTCCAAGAACAACTCAATAACGCCCCATCAGCGCGATCGCGCCTAGCCAATCGATATGCATCTCTCCATTGGAAAACCACGATAGAGGACGGCTTGCTGACCAACGTGGTAGGGCTCATCCCTGGGACAGGACCGGATACCATCGTCATCGGCGCCCATCGCGACCATTTCGGGCGTCCAGCGGGCCTCTGGTTTCCAGGCGCTGACGACAATGCATCAGGAACAGCCATAGTACTGGAGGTCGCACGGGCCCTTGGGAAAATTGGCCTGCGTCCTCAACGGACGATCCTCTTTGTCTCCTTTAGTGGAGAGGAGAGAGATTTGCTCGGGTCACGCCTCTATACATCGAGACCCGTCATCCCCCTCGGCTCAACGAAGGCCATGATCAACATCGACCATGCCGGAGTGGGAAACGGACTGTTAACCGTCGGTATCACAGGGTTTGGAAAATCCACGTTAAAGGAAGCAGGGTGGGCAGTGGGTTTGGTAAACAAGCTTGACCTGTACGGATTCTTCCCCGGCGGCGACCACGTACCTTTCAAAGAGGCAGGAATTCCAACCGTCACCATCGTGAGCGGCGGGGTCCACCCGCACTTTCATCAGCCCACTGACACCGCCGACACGATCAATCCGGAAATTTTGCGGACCATAGCACGGTATGTCCTCGCGCTCACCTGGCAACTGGCGAATGCTCAATAGAAAGAACATGCGCGGCTAAGGCCGAGGTTTAGCCTGAAACGCTGGCGGGATTTTTGAGCATCCTATCAGGGGATCTCGTCGAGAATAGTGGATTGGATCGATGGCAACGGCGCGGTTTGGCGTGGAGGACCGGGAAGAACGATTGGTGAGCCGACCTGGTTGGCGCCTTGGATGAGTCCGATCGTGAGTTGCGGCCCGAGCGTGCTCACTGCTCCGCTCCATGCTTGACCGGTCGTGGGATTCCGAAAGCTATACGATTGGAAATTGTTCCCGGGGTTGTACAGATATCCCTGCGTGCCTTGATTGTCGAGATAGAGACTCCCTAGGCCTGGCAGCTTGAACAACGGCGCGACCCCACCATCGAACGAGCGAACGCTGGAGATGGACTGACCCCAAGCTTGCGAGGTCATCGACGGGAGCGCAAACAGGAGCACGCTCAGCACAGCCAGCGCTGCCGGAAACGCTGAGACCGGTAGAAGAATTTGCTCGACCCGATGCCTTTGGAATCGCATAGCAGTTAGTCCATGACAGGTCCGTCCGACACCATTATAGTATGGAGAAAGATTCCTTGTCGATCAAAGGGGGCGTTATGAAGCAGAATCTTGCAGCATGTAGATGGTGGCGCACATTTGGCTATGCCGTCGGAGTCAGTCTGGTTCTGTCGCCTGGACTTAGCTGGGGACTGGAGATCGACAAGGCGCCGCCCATGGAAAGACGGGAAACCATCTCCCTCGCCGACGCGGCGCTTCGAGCGCTGAAGCATAATCTGGACATCAGTATCAGCCGCCAGACGAAGGAAAGTCGCCAGGCCGATATCACCATCGAACAAGCTAAGTTCGACCCGACTCTGAGCGTGAACGGCCAATTCAACCGAACTGTGAATCCGCTTAATCGACCGGTCTTCGGCGCGACCGGGAACAACTTAACTGGGATTACCACTTTTGACCAAAAAAACCAATCCATCACGTTTGATGCCACGACAAACCTGATTACTGGCGGCAACGTCGATCTGAACTATAGCCCCGCGCGCACAAATGTAAACCAGAATCTGGCCACGGGATTCTTGTTCAACCCTTCCTATACAGGCGGTCTCGCGCTGACCCTCACGCAACCGCTCCTCCGCAACGCCGGGATCGACCTCAACAAGACCTTCATCCGCGTCGCGCAGAATAACGCCACCGTGGAAGAGCATGTCTTCCGCGATCGTGTCCTCACCGTCCTGGCCACGGTGGAACAAACCTATTGGGAAGTCGTCTTCACCAATGAAAATCTGAAAGTGGCAGAAGCCGCCATGAAAGCGGCTCAGGAACTCTTGGCCAGCAACCGCGCGAAGGCGAAGGCCGGTATCATGTCGATCGTCGATGTCTTGCAAGCCGAAGCCGCCGTCGCGTCGCGGGTCGAACAAGTCCTGGTCGCGGATAAAACAATTCGAGACCAGGAAGATCAGCTACGCCGACTGCTCAATCCCGCGGAAGAGGACCTGCGTCAGGACGTGCGATTGACTCCGCTCGATCAGCCAGTGGTGGTCCTCGAACCCATCAGTCTGCAGGAAGCCATCGACACGGCCATCGAGCAGCGGCCGGAAATCGTCCAGGCGAAGAAGAACATGGAGTCGAGCGATCTCAATACACAATTTGCTAAGAATCAACTCCTCCCGACTCTGTCGCTTCAAGGCACCATGGGACTTGCGGGGCTGGGAAAGGACTACGGCGACTCAGCTAAGAATAACTTCAGCGGCGATTTCTATAATTACGGAGCCGGGTTGGTATTAAGCTACCCGCTCGGCAACCGCTCGGCCTGGAGCACCTATAGTAAGCGGCAGCTGGAGGAAAAGAACGCCGAAGCGTCGTTCGTGAGCGTGCGGCAGCAGATTATCGTGGGTGTGCGCGAAGCAGTTCGGCGCGTCCAAACGGATTTTAAGCGGATCGAAACGACTCGATCGGCCAGAATCATGGCGGAGAAGCAGTTGCAGGCGGAGCAAGAGCGCCTGAAAGTGGGGCTCAGCACCACACGCTTTGTGCTCGACTTCCAACGAGATCTCGCGACGGCGCAAGGGAATGAATTGCGCGCCACGGTGGACTACAACAAATCGCTCTCCAACCTCGCGCGGCACAAAGCCACCACACTCGACCGCTATAATCTCCAATTAAACTGATCTCCATGACGGCGCCTGAGCCCGGTCTGCGCGCGACACCGACTCAGGCCAAAGAATGGGGAGCAGCCCAGGCGCTGCTCCCCGTCGCCGCGACGCTCGGCTACTACGCACTCCCCCCCTCGCTCCAAGAACAGACGCTGGTTCAGTTCGCGCCACAGACTGGCGCATATCTCGCCTTGGGTTTTTGGGCCGCGCGCAACCGCGACATCGTATCTCGGCTTGGGCTGGAGAACGGAAAAATCCGAGATGGTCTACGCTGGGGACTCTTGATAGGCCTGGTTCTCGGCTGTCTGAATACGTTCGTCATTCTCTCGGTCTATCCACATTTGGGCTATGACATCAGTTTCCTCAAGACCACGCCGCATGGCCGGCTGCCCTTCTTGGTCATGGTCCCCTGGTTCATCTGCGGCATCGCCATCCTTGTGGAACTGAATTTCCGTGGATTTCTCCTCGGACGGCTGGCCGCACTTGAATCGAGGCTATGGAAATCGGGCTTGGCCCAGCGCCACTCGCCTCTCGCCCTCATCACCTGCGCGCTGACATTCGCGTTTGACCCCTTCATGGTCAATACGTTTCAACATCTCCACTGGATCGCCCTCTGGGACGGGCTCATTTGGGGAATCATCTGGCTACGCACACGTAATCTCTACATCACGATCGTCGCGCACGCGGTCGAAGTCATCGCGATGTACAGCGCAGTGAGAGCGGCGATTGGATGAGAACCTGTCACAGACCCTGCCATCTGATATCGAGGCAGCAGGACGCCTGACTCGCAAAGCTCAAGCGCGTGACCTCGTTGTGTTTCATTTCCCACCACGATATACAAGGCAGGGCAAGGCGATGGAAGCGTTTCAATGAACCTGAGGAGGAGGCAACGTGAGTGACTTCGTGAAATATACCGTGTACTTTCTCTGGGCGGAACGATTGTGAGCGTCTCCACCTACCTTGGGTCGCAAGGAAAATCGTTTCTTGCCGCCTTTGCCAGCACCTTCCCCGCCATTACCGGCTCCACGTTCGTGCTGATCTATCTGAACGGCGGCAATGATGCAATCGTCAGTTACGCAAAAAACTTGCTGTGGTTCGTCCCGCCCTGGACGGTCTACGTCGTGTCCATGATAGCGGCCGTCCCCCGATTCGGCTTCTGGCCCTCCATGATCGGCTCGCTCGTGCTGTATCTGGGCTGTGTGGGGGTGGTGAAGGTGGCGTCGAGATAGATCGTTGGCGCTCGCGCAGGTGTCTCGTGACCAAATGCTCGGGCCGCTTAGCTGAAATGAAGCCGATTCATTTCGCCGAGGGTCGACACCATCTGATCGAGTGCTGCAGTGACAGAGCGGCTCGCGGCTTGAGACGGGCCATCGGCGCCGGCCCAAATGTTGGGAGGGTTTTCGATCTCACGCACGTTCTGACAGAACCGGACGATCGTCTGTTTCCAGTGGATGGGACCTGACCCTTCATCAAGAAATTGGACTCGATCCCGCGAAAAGGGCTGGTCGAATTGCGCGGCCCGCAGCTGCCACATCTGTTCCATCGCCTTCTGCCGCTCGGGACTGAGTTCCAACCCGCTGGCCCGCTCATTGAGCGCCGCGAACAGTCCCCCGACAATGTGGTCGACCTCCGATTCAGGGAACACGCCGACGCACGATTGCATGAGCAGATATTTGTGAAAGAGGAACACCTCGGCGCTGATACGGGCTTCGTTCGCGGAAGGATCGTAAGCCCGGGCCAGCTCTCGTAACCCATCGCCCGACGCTCCTTCAAGGCAGGCGCCCAGCAAATGGGCCAACTGGCGCCCGAGCCCGAGATACTCTGCCTGAGGCAGGCGCTGCATGATCTACTCCGGCTCCACGACAACCGCTGTGCCGCTGGCGCTGACCATCAACATGCTGGCATTGGCGCCGATCGTTTCATAGTCGATATCGATGCCGACAATGGCATTGGCGCCCAGATGACGAGCCTGCTCGCGCATTTCGCCGAGCGCAATATCTTTGGCCTTGCGCAGCTCGGCTTCATACGCCGCCGATCGGCCACCCACGATATCACGAACCGACGCGAAGAAATCCCGAAAGATGTTCGCACCGAGGATGGCGTCCCCGGAGACCAAGCCCAAATACTTGACCGCTTTCTTTCCGTCGAGACTCGGTGTTGTCGATAGAATCATGATCCCCTCCCGCTGAATGCCCCCATCCTCTCACCATTTCGAAGGAATCGCCAAGCCTTTTGCCGAATCCCTTCGATCCCGAGAAGTCTGAGCGACACATACCCTGATCGCATGCCGGAGTAGATATTCATGAATGGTCCGCGCTACGATCATGCATTTGTACCTCTCGGAGCGCGTGCCGTGGAACCCACCCCTCTACCTCAAAACAAGTCTACAGACCTCATCGTGGAGGGCGCGCGGCAGAATAATCTGAAGAACATCTCGCTCCGTATCCCGCATAATCAGGTCACAGCCATCACCGGCGTATCAGGATCGGGGAAATCCTCGCTCGCGTTCGACACGCTGTTCGCCGAAGGCCAATGGCGCTATGTGGAATCGCTCTCTACCTACGCCCGGATGTTTCTCGACAAGGTCAATCGCCCCGATGTCGACAGGCTGATCAACGTCCGCCCCGCCATTGCAATCGAACAGAAGAACCCCATCCGGACCGCCCGTTCAACGGTCGGAACCACGACCGAAATTGCCGACCTCTTGCGGCTCCTGTTCGCCAAAGTGGGCCATCCCGTCTGCCCCGATTGCGCCATCGATGCGCGCAGTTTTCACCCTGGCAGCGTCGTCGACGACCTCCTGGACCAGTGCGGCGACGCTCGAGCGATGATCCTCTTCCCTGTCACAGCGCCGCCGCCGAAACAGGACCAGGCCTTTCTCCAATCGCTGCTGCTGCGCGGATTCACCAGAGTGCAGTGCGGTGAAGAAATTCTCGATCTCCATGAGATCCAGACCCTTCCCAAGTCCAAGCCGGACCGTCTGCATGTGATTCTCGATCGGCTGGTGATCCGGGAAGACAATCGATCCCGCCTCGTCGAGGCGATCGAAACCGCGTTTCTCGAAGGCGAAGGCCTCTGCCGTGTCGAGGTCATCGATCAGGACCCCCGCACCTACAGCACACACTTTCGCTGCCAACAATGTGGCAGAACCTTCGAACCGATTCGCCCGGTCCTCTTTTCCTTCAACCACCCACTGGGCGCCTGTCCGACGTGCAAAGGGTTCGGCAACATTCTCCGTTACGATCCAGACCTCGTCATTCCCGACCACAGCAAGTCGCTCGCCCAAGGCGCGGTTGAGCCCTGGAGCAAACCCAGCGGCGATTGGTGGCAGAAACAAATGTTGCTCTCCATGAAACGGCGCGGGGTCGATCTTGCCCTCCCCTATAAAGATCTACCCAAGCCTATCCAGCAGATGCTCTGGAACGGAGAAGGCAAGATGGGGGGCGTGCAGCAATTCTTCGAATATTTAGAAGGGAAACGCTATAAGCTTCATGTGCGCGTGATGCTCAGCCGCTACCGGACCCCAATCCCCTGCCCGAGCTGTGACGGGTCCCGTCTCCGACCGGACGCCCGCTATGTGAAGATCGTGGGTAAAGATATTCATGAGCTGTCAGCGCTCACGATCGAACAGACTGATGCCTGGATTACAGCTCTTACCCTCTCTCCCTACGAAGAGCAGGTCGCCCGCGACATTCTTCGACAACTGACGGCCAAGCTCGGCTTTCTCCTCCGCGTGGGCCTCGGCTATTTGACGCTCTCCCGCCAGACCCGCACGCTCTCGGGAGGAGAGGCCCAGCGGGCAGCCTTAGCCAACCAACTCGGCGCCCGTCTGGTCGGCACGCTCTACGTCCTCGACGAACCGACCATCGGTCTCCACCCGCGTGATACCGCGACGCTCGCCGGCATTCTGCGAGAGCTGGCAGTCCAGGGCAACACCGTGGTCGTCGTCGAACACGACCGCCAGATGATGCAGGCAGCCGACTACCTTGTCGAGCTGGGCCCCTTGTCGGGCGAGAAGGGCGGCGAGGTGATCTGTGCTGCGCCACAACAGGAATTCATGGCAGACCGGCGGTCGATCACGGCACGCTACCTGCGCGGCGAAGACGAAATCGCAACGCCCAGGTCTCGGCGAAGAGGAAACGGAAAACTGCTTGTCATCGCAGGCGCCTGCGAAAACAACCTCAAAGATCTGTTCGTCCGTATTCCGCTCGGCATGTTGATCTGTATTACCGGCGTCTCGGGCTCCGGCAAGAGCACCTTGGTCGAAGACACGCTCTACCGGGCCATCGCCCGCGCCTTTCGTATCGCGTCACTGCCGATGGGCAAGTTTCGCGCAATCAAAGGGATCGAACATCTCACCGGCATCAAGCTCATCGATCAGGAACCGATCGGTCGAACGCCCCGCTCGAATCCGATCACCTACCTGAAAGCGTTCGATGAGGTGCGCGCGCGCTTCGCCTCTGAACGCGATGCGCTCCGGCGCGGGCTCACGCCGGGCCACTTCTCCTTCAATACCACCGGGGGCCGGTGCGACCGATGTGAAGGGAGCGGCGTCGAAAAACTCGAGATGTATTTCTTTGAAGATATCTATGCCACTTGCGAAGCCTGCGACGGAAAGCGATTCAAACCGGACATCCTCTCCATACGCTATCGCGGGAAAACGATCCATGATGTGTTGCAGATGACGGCTGAAGAAGCGTTGGGATTTTTCAGCGGCTCGTCCAAGCTCACCGAAAAGCTCCATCTCCTCTCGACCATCGGGCTCGGCTATCTCCGCCTCGGCCAATCCGCGACCACACTCTCAGGTGGCGAAGCCCAACGGTTAAAAATAGCCGCCGAACTGCCAACTGCCGGGGACAGGCACCGGCGGGGACTGTCCCCACAAGGGACTGTCCCCCTTCACAGCCGGACAGACGGGGACAGGGACAGGCACCGGCATAGCCGGAGCCAGTCCCATGATGTGCTCTATATCATGGACGAGCCGACCACCGGGCTACACGTCGAAGACATCAAGAAACTCCTGGCCATGCTGCAAAAACTGGTGAACAGCGGCAATACCGTGGTGGTGGTGGAACACAACCTCGACGTCATCAAGTCAGCGGATTGGATAATCGACCTAGGACCAGAAGGCGGCGCAGCAGGCGGACACATCGTAGCAGAAGGACGACCGGAGCAAGTGGCAAAGGTAGCTGGTTCTCATACAGGACAATTCCTCTCGTACATCCTCACCTCACCATCAGATCATAGCTAAGCCACGGCACCCGTTCATTCCAATATCAGCTCGGAAATGAAACCGATGCAGGACGAACAAATGTTAAAGATATAGAACAGCTGGAGTTGTATGGAAATCCCGACAGGTCGTCACCTGTCTAAGTTGGACCGGAGTAAAGTCGGGGCATGGAGGAAACACTCGTGATACCTGAGTTGACCATCCGCTTTACGGATCTAACGCTGTGACTTTATTGCAATAAGTAATTGCCGCGGTATCCTCCCCCCTACTTACGTACAGATTGTTTTCCAGAACTGTAGGGAAATAGCATGCTATTTGCGTGTGACCATCAAAGCTGAAAACGACGATGGAACAGGGATTGTGATTGATTGATAGGGGTCGGTAATGTGGCATCCAGGCAGTAGGTCGGTTTCAAATATCGACGTTAGCATTTTCCACCAAACAGAGAGTGGTCAAAATTGAGCATCTTTCAACTGGGTGCATGAGGTACAGAACCTCTATTGAAATTTACGTGCGGGGGCATAGCTGAAGTCAAACTGACCCGCTACCCGCATCCAGATTGTATTGCTGTGAGATGGCCCGGATACGAATCCCGGCAACTATGTTCAAACCAATAGATAATAGGTGGTGAAGAATGAACACATTCAATAATAATTCGAAACCACTCACATGGTTTATGGGATTGCTGCTGACTGCTTTTGTAGCCGGATGCAGCGGCGGCGGTGACGGTGGAGGAGGGGCCACTGCACAACCCGGCACGCTGGGCGTTTCGCTGACCGATGCACCGGCCTGCGGCTTCGACCAGGTGAATGTGACGGTCAGCATGGTGCGTGTCCATCAAAGCGACAATGCTTCCGAAAATGCAGCCGGCTGGACCGATATCACCCTCAACCCTCCGAGGAAAATCAACCTGCTCGACCTCAACGATCCTACGCAAGCTCCTAAATTCGCGCTCGAGAGCCTTGGCGAGACACCGTTGCCCGCGGGCCATTACACGCAACTGCGCCTGGTATTGGACCGTAACACTGGTCAGTCATTGGCCAATTCGGTTGTCCTGGAAAACACAACTGATGAGATTGCACTCGTTACGCCCAGTGCAGTGCAAAGCGGCATTAAATTAAATTGATCCACCAGTTCAAGGTGGCTTCCGGACAACGGGTCGATCTGTTGCTGGACTTTGATGCCTGTCACTCAATTGTGAGGACTGGAAACGGCAAGTACATACTGAAGCCTGTGATCAAAGTCATTCCCTTTGTGCTGAATGGCATCGAAGGCTTCGTCGATACGGCCCTGCTCGGCAGCAATGTGGTCGTGTCAGCACAGGTGAATGGCGAAATCGTTCGTGCAACGATGCCGAACACCCAAACCGGCAAATTTTTCCTCGCCCATCTTACGCCAACAAATCACGACGTCGTGATCACCGCAGATGATCATGCGACAGCAGTCATTTCCGGAGTACCAGTCCCGACTACCACCAGTATTACAGCGGTCAGCACCAGCGGCGCGCCAATCCCGGTCATCACTCCCCCTACGTTAGAGGCCTCCGCGACCCATAGCATCGGCGGCACGGTGACGTTGAGCCCACTCAGTGCAACTGATGAAACTGTTTTTGTGGCAGCAATGCAAACTTTGGGAAGTGGTCCGACCGTGACTGTGAAATCTCAGGTCGCTGTTTCTGAAGTCGATCCTCAAGACAATCCAACCGGCAACTACCCGTACGCACTGACGCTGCCCATTGAAGCACCATCGCTCGGGCCGTATGCCACACCTTTGCCAATCGTGTTTGCCAAACAACCTGCAGAAGTTGGAGTCAACTATACTCTCCAGGTCTCCGCGACGGGTTACCAAAGCAAGTCCCTCAACATCCCTGACATTTCCGTTGTGGATACACCCCAGGACTTCACCTTGACTCCATAAACCAATGGCTTCTGACCGCAGGCGGATCGCCTGCGGTCAGAGTGGTCACGTCCATGCCTATTGCGCAGGCAGGATAAACCGGTGTTGCGACTTTCAGCGAAGCCGGAGGGCTCGTTTGTTCTTCTTCCTCTCTCTGCCTACATATCTCGGAAGTTCTGAGGCGACTTTGCCGAAGGAGCGAAGAAGCTGAGGCGGTGACGGGGAGAAGGAAAGCGGAAACTGACTGAGTTTTTCTCTTTGGCTCTCTAAGGGGTGGGCTGGCTGATCCCCGACTGCGCGCGTCCAACGAGGGCCTTCCTTCCTTCTTTCCCTCTCCGCCGGGGATGGAACGGATGTGCGTCGAGGCAACAACATAGCGTCAAAAGAATATCAGGGAGCATAATAAGGAAGCAGGTGACAGCATGCTGCCCGAAGGGCAGCGTTTTATAGGAACCTGCGGGGAATGAGAAGGAGATTCAGCCGGCTGTTTAAGTGCAACGCATTATGGTGTTGCGAGACCGCGCGCCGTTCGTCAGCCTCACGACGTTTATACAATCCGATCCATCGATCTCTCACCAAGGGTGTGTCAGGGCCTTGTCGCGGACTTTCGCCGGAAGAGCGAAACTCGCAAGCCTGCTCTGTGGGGAAGGAAAGCTGGAACTGACCGAGTCCGCGAGGGAATTCCAGAAGGTTTCCGCCCCACAGAGCAGGCTTGCGCGCTCTGGAGGCGAGGAAGCGACAGGCCCTGACACACCCGACCTACTTTTTTTGCGGCTCCAGCAACTTCTCGCCCTTCTTGAACACGGCGAAAATCGCCTGCGAGGGACAGCCATCCAGGCAGAGGCGGCAGCTTTCCAGGCAACGGGACGAGTCGAATTTGTAGGGAGGGGTCGAGAGCCAGGCGCCGGTCGGACAGATCGGAACACAGATGGCTTGATGCGTGCAGCGGTCGGGATGACGGATGAGGTGATCACGAATGACCATCATGGGTTTGACTCCTTCAAAGAGACCTTGGGAAAAGATCTCGAACATGTTTCTATCCGGAAGGCTGCTCACTTCCACTCCTTCACGAGTTCTTTCAACCGATCTTTCAGTTCCGGATGCTGCTCCAAATTGTTGTGAATCGCTCCGAGAATCTTTTCGACCCTGGCCGATTTGAGAGCATCTTTGTCCTTCTTGACCAGTCGATCATACTCCACATAGGCAGCCTGATGTATCGGCTCGAGGAGCGCCCGGGCTACGGCCAAGGCCTCGCCCAACTCGTAAGGCTCCGATGCCATGGCGGGCATGATGGTAAAGGCGCCATCGGTGCACACCAGCACTGCAGTTCCCTGCTTGCCCTTGAGCGGGATGACGGCCTTGATAGTTTTTCCTGTCAAGGCCTCCCAGTCGCCGAGTAATCCCGGAAACTGCTTCATGAAGGCCACCTTTTCCAGGTTGGCTTTCCACTTCTCTTCAACGGCCATATCGATCCTTGTGGTGCGACGCTACGATGTGAGCGGAGGGACGGTCGTGGGAGCTGGGTGATCGGGCATGACGAGACGGGTCACGACCTCGCCTTTAATGACGTGGCGTTCCATGATTTCCGTCACGTCGGCCTCGGATTTGACCTGATACCACACGCCTTCGGGATAGATCACCACGCTTGGTCCTTCTGCGCAGTGATCGAGGCACCCGGCTTTATTCGCGCGAACGACGTCTTTCAAATCCAGCCGCTTCGCTTCTTGCTTGAAGCGGGCGTGGAGCGCTTCGGATCCGAGCTTGGAGCAGCTCCCACGGGGATCGTCGGGGCTCCGCTGATTCGTACAGACGAAGATGTGGCGTTTGTACCCAGACATGATCGATGATGGTTTATACGGGAATGGTGATGGTATTGAGTCGTTCGAGTAAACGGTTGACCTCGCCGCTCTCGAGCAGAGGTGAGCGTTTCTCAGTGGCATCGAGCAAGGCGACGATTTCTCTCAGGCGCAACCCCGCACGCTGGAACTCATCGGGCGTTGACAGGTGAGAGCCCTGCCCGGTTCCGAGCTTGTCGATTTCAGCGGTGATATCTCGGAAGTCTCGTTGGAGATTTTTCTGCATCGAACAGCTTTCGCAGTACCATTTCGGACTTTGGTCGGTCGAGGGGGACAGTCGGTCATAGGTCCGGCCGAAAAAGTCCTTCCCGAGCGATAACTTGATAAGCGCAGCGCCGGTGGCGCCGCAAGCATTGCAGGACCCAGCTGCGGAATCCATAGAACCTCCCCCCTATCGATCGTGAGCGAACCCGCACCGTCATGAATAGTGCGGGCGAATGAGCGGGCGAATCTTACACCAGGCCCGCGCGCACTGTCCACATGGCAGGGACGTGCCCAGGAGCCAGCTCGTGTATTTTCACAACCATTATATATAGAATGAATCGAGCATTACTCGGATGGATGGTACAAGGAGGGAATGGTCATGGTCATCGGGGTGCCGAAAGAGATCAAGGACCATGAGTATCGTGTCAGTGTCACGCCTGATGGGGTGCGGGCGTTGCGTCATGCCGGACACCACGTGTGGATCGAACGATCGGCCGGAGTCGGCAGCGGGTACTCAGATGAGGATTATCGAAATGCCGGCGCGACCATGGCAGAGTCAAAAGAGCAGCTGTTTCAGCAGGCGATGCTCATTGTAAAGGTCAAGGAACCGCTGCTGTCCGAGTGCCGCTTTTTCCGCCCGGGTCAGACCCTCTTTACCTATCTACATTTAGCCTCGTTGCTGGAGATCACAAAGGCCCTCCTGGATACCACGATTACGGCGATTGCCTACGAGACGATCGAGGCAAAAGACGGCACGCGGCCGATGCTCAAACCGATGAGCGAAATCGCGGGGCGGATGTCGGTGCAGATCGGCGCACACTATCTGGAAAGGACGCAAGGAGGGCGCGGGCTTCTCTTGGCCGGTGTGCCTGGCGTGGAACCGGGACACGTCGTGGTGCTTGGGGCTGGAGTGGTGGGTAGCGAGGCGACTCGAATCGCTGTCGGGATGGGGGCTCGGGTGACGGTGATCAATCTTGACCTTGAACGGCTCCGGGCACTCGACGAATTGTATCAGGGTCGAATTGTGACGCGCGCCTCCACGCAAGCTGCGATTGACGAGTCAGTGATGGCTGCAGATCTTGTTATCGGGGCGGTCCTCGTCCCTGGGGCTCGAGCGCCCAAATTGGTCTCGCGTGGAGTAGTGGCGCGCATGAAGCCGGGAGCCGTGGTGGTGGACGTCGCTGTCGATCAAGGCGGCTGCTTCGAGACCACAAAACCCACGACCCATTCGGACCCGGTCTATGTGCTGGATGGAGTGCTCCATTATGGTGTGTCCAATATGCCGGGAATTGTTCCGCATACGTCGACAGCCGCATTGACGAATGCCACGCTTCCATATCTTCTGCGTCTGGCCTCGCAGGGAGTAGAAGAATCCGTACGGGCAGACGCTGGACTGGCGAAAGGGGTGAACCTGTCCGGCGGAAAGATTACCTGTCGAGAGGTGGCCGATGCCCATGGCTTGCGTTTCGACCCCTTGATGTAAGACAATCGCCGCTCGCTTTGTGGTTCTGTTGATTTTGTCGGGGCGTAGCGCAGCCCGGTAGCGCACTGCGTTCGGGACGCAGGGGTCGGAGGTTCGAATCCTCTCGCCCCGACCAAACAGAGCTCGCTCGTGCCACCCGCTAATTTTCGTTTTATCGAATCTGCTGCGGGCGGAAAAACCCCTCAAGTTTCTTTTGTTTCAATACCATACAGAGCTTGCTCAACCCGGAACCTTTTCGTATATAGTTCCGCGGCCGGCGTGCATCGAAACTCCTCCAGCATTTTCTTTTTCCCTTTCAGAACCGTTGAACGAAACCTACCCGCGCGGAATCGCAAAACGCGTGACGCTTCTGCGGAGGTGTGAGAGTATCCCTTCGATGACCGAACCTCTTGAATCGGCAGCTCTCCGCGCAAGACTTGTTGTAAAGGGAAAGGTCCAAGGAGTCGGGTATCGAGC
>Ga0307505_10001618_pt1 | contig 17515 bp, 16 predicted proteins | sample 23_S_MG_FD_202183 | JGI IMG/M metagenome (GOLD analysis project Ga0307505, IMG submission 202183) | Soil microbial communities from Populus trichocarpa stands in riparian zone in the Pacific Northwest, United States - 23_S | ecosystem: Environmental > Terrestrial > Soil > Riparian zone > Trees...
CGCCATGTCGATCTCGAACAGGTGCCCGTCGCTAGAGCCGACGATCGCAGCGCCGCCATCCGGACGGATCACGGCGCTAGAGCACGACAGGTCGCTGAAGTCACCCGCCGCCAAGTCGATGGTCTGCGCGAGGCCGGCCGCGCCCGCGGCCGCGTCCGTCCACAGGCCGATGTGGCGGCGCCCGGCAACGATCAGGCGTTTCCCGTTCGGGTCGAGCGCTAGGCACTGGACACGCTCGGGCCATGCGAGGGGAAGCCGATACAGCGGGCGCGGAGCGGCATCGGCCTGCCATAGCGTGATGCCATGCGTGGCGCCACGCGTTCCCGCCACCACGAACCGCGTTCCATCGCCGCTGCGGGCGACAAGAGGATCGTCCAGCGGCAGCGTCAACATGCCGGCAAGCCCTGGCCGCGCCGTCAGGGCAGCGAATACGGCCCGCTGCACATCGTTGCGCACCTGCACGATTTCGTCATCGAGCATCGGCACGAAACGCGCCCTGGCCGTCAGCGCTTGCAGCTGTCGCCACGTCTCGGCGGCGTGCCGCATCGCTAGCTCCGGTTCCTGCATCGTCTCTCGCGCGACGTTGCCGGCCCGATCTCGAAGCGCCGCCAATTCGCCTTGCACCGTCGAGCGCCACGCGCCGAGCCCCGCCGCCACGATCGCGAGGGTCAGCACCCCGCCGGCAAGGGTCCATCGGTTGCGCGCGCTCCGCCGGCGCCGCTGCTCCTGCTCCTGCCAGTCGGGGTACAGCGCCTCGGCGGTCGGGGGCGGCGCAACACCTGCTCCGCTCAACAGGTCGGCGACCAGTCGCAGACGCTCGCGGCCGGCGTCGCGCACGCCCTTCCATCGGCGCGCGCGCCAGCCTCGCAGTCCACGCAAGTCGTACCAGACGCTGTGCCGCAGGCCGGCCTTCAGCACCGGCGGCGGGAAGATCTGGTCCGGCGCAGCGGCCGGATCCGCGCCATGCGTTACCGCGATGTGGATTGCATCCTTCCCGCGGTGCTCGAGGAACCAGCCGATCTCATCGGCCACGTAACTCGAACGCGCAGCGCCGGGCGAACACAACACGAGCAGTTCGCGCGACGCGTCGAGATGGCTCTCGATCATCTGCGCCACCGAGAGCACGCGGCCGGACCGCCGCCGGAGGAAGGAACCGCTGTCGAGGCAGATCTTCAGCGGCGGCAAAGCCCGCCCTCGCATCGCCGGCGACGCGTGGAACGTCGTCAGGAATCGGTGCAGATCGCGGGCAAGAAGGTAGTCCGGATCGGTCGCGTAGCTGATGAAGAGGTCGAACTCGAACTGGGCCGCATCCGCGCCGTCCGGCGGCTTGTTGCCCGCGTCAGGGCGCCCTGGCGCGCTGTTCTCGGGTCCATCCATGAAGGCCAGTCTATGGCGAACACCTCATCGCCGAGAAACGGAAGTCGCCGGCGCTCCCGCCATGCAAGTCGTCATGCCGGGATAGGCTCATCGTAGGGCGCCGAGCGCGGCACGAACACGGCCATGTCGCTGGTCTTGGGTCGCTCGTGCCGTAGGTAGGCCTCCAGGGCCCGCCCGGTCACCGCCGCCGAGCGCGCCGAAGCCATGGCCATGGCGCAACCCGAGTTCGCGGCGCACGCCGGGCTGCAGGAACAAGTCGCACTCGTATGGGCTCACGTGGCGGATCGGGCGCGGGCCGACCAGGCGCAGGTCGAGCGGCAAGCCAAGCTTGGGGCTTCTCATCGAGCCTAGGGCCGCAGGCGCGCCGGCCGGTGCTTGCGAGAGGCTACGTGTCCAGGCTGAAATCCCGCAACCGGCTAGATCAGCACGATGGCAACCGAGGCGGTGAGCCCCGGCGGTTCCATACCATCCCCCTGCGCCCCAATCGCTCTGGCTGCCGCCTACCGATGTCTTCCCCTTCCAGCCTCCTCCAGGCGAGTCCGACCGGTAGCTCTCGGGCGACAAGATAAGGGAAGCGGAGGTCGCCGAAGGGTCGCCAGCGGGTGTAGCCCGCCGCTACCCGTACGACCGCAGCCAGTCTTGAACGGTCTTCCAAACTCGGCCTGGCAGCTCTGCAGCGGGAGGAGACGGCGAGGCGTACCCGCTTTCAAGCAGCTCAGTTTAATGAATCGCGGAGCCGGTCAGCCGCTGTTCGCTTAGATCGACAACCGACTCATTGGCGATGTCCGTGTCCCGAGGAGTTGGCGTCGGTGAGCCGCCGCTCACGGAGAGATTGCTGCAGGCGTGTGCGAGCAGGCGCTCCTTGACGCCGTTCACGAGGGAGGCGGCGATCCTCATCCCTGGGCTGGTGAGCGCCGATGCGGCACATAGAGCACCGGAGTGTCATCGAGCGATTGCAGCTGAGACCGGACCCAAGCCTCGTGTCTTCGGTGTTGCCGCAGCCCAAAGAGACCTAGCCCCAGCAAACTCAGCACATACGGGAGGACAACAACCCCAAGTACCACGTGTTCAGGCTGCTTCACGAAGTTCTTGATCGCCTCGCCGGTGGACGGCGTGCTGTCCGAATTGCGGCAGCTTTCAGCTAGGTGCGGCAGTTGATCCGCCGCCAGCCGCCTGGTGGCGTCCCGATATATGCGGACCTTGGGCGGGTAGATGCCGAACACCTTGTGAAGCCCGTACTCGTAGTCCGCGGATGGGTGACGAACGCGCTGGGCGTCGCGGCGCGCGGCGTTGCGGGTATACCGAACAAGTTCCTGCCCCCTGGCACGCAACTCGTCGCGAAGCGGCTTCCACTCCTCAGGTAGCGGCTCAAGATCATCAAGTCCGTGCATGGTATCGAATGTTAAGCGGCCGGAATCGCGTGTCCCTTTTTGGTACATCCGGTCGATGCACTCGCTTTCGAGAGCGACGTGCTCGCGCAGGACTTCGCACACGCTGTGTGGTGATCTCATACCCGGCTCCGGTCGTCCTCGGGGTCTTCGGACCCCATGAGCTTCGAGCTTCGCCAGTGACAGCTGGTAGCCGAATGTAGGCGCCAAGTACATCGATTTCATCGCCACTTTGCCGACTGCCAGCCTGCAACTTCAACGACAGCTACGGAGCAGGCAGATCGAGAGATCGGGTGACTCTTGACAGTCTGTTCCTGCCGCTGGCCACGGGCAGCTTCCTGGCATCCCACCCGGCCATGCTCGCGTAATAGGTGACAGGAAACAGACAGCCGCATCCACCTGCACTGCCTAGTGCTGGATGGCGTCTACGGACGCAGCTCTGATGGTGAACCGGTCTTCGTTGAGATGGCTGGGCCGAGCGATGAGGCGCTGAAGGCGATGCCGCAAATGATCATCACCCACATGATGAGGCTGCTCACCCGGCGAGGCGCACCTTGGATGCATTCCGACGCGTGAGCCAGCGGACCCCGACCGACCGCGAGTCAAAACGGCCACCCCCCAGGCACAGCCGTGATCGTGTCCCACGTCTAGCCACTTGGCTCGGCAAAGGCAGCATCGCGAGCAACGCCAAGGTCGAGCAGGTGCACTCGGCCCGAGTCCCCGCCAGCGGCCAGTATCCGGCTGCCATCGGCAAAGACGCAAGCCCAGACCGTGCCTTCGGTCGTGAAGCAGCCGGCCGGGAGGCCTTCGGGCAGGCCCCACACGCGAAGCGTGCCGTCTCCGGAGGCGCTGGCGCACCAGCGACCGTCGGGGCTGATCGCCAGTTGCCAGATTCGGTCTTTGTGGCCGCGTAGCGTGGCATGCAAAACGCGCGCCGCCAGGTCCCACACGTGCAGCAGGCCAGCACGGTCACCCGAGACGGCGTATCGGCCATCGGGCGTGGTGCCGATCGCCACCACCGCGTCGCCGTGCTCGTGCGTCGTGAACAGCGGCTTGCCGGCGGCCAGCGACCACAGCCGCACACGGCCGTCCGTGTAGCCCACCAACGCGCGGGTGTCGCCGCGCAAGGGCGCGACCACCTCGGCATTGCGCTCTTCCGTGCGCAGGGTGCGAAGGGATTGGCCGGTGTTCGCGTCGAAGACCTTGACGTCTCCCGCGCAGGCCAGCACGCGGCGCCCGTTGTCGGTGACAGCGACGTAGCGCACCAGGTCTTCCGTCGCACGTGTCCAGACGAGAGTGCCCGACGGAAGGCGTATCCGTGCCAGGCACTGCCCACTGCTGGCCGCGGCCACGCTGCGTCCGTCAGGAAACAGGTGCGCCAAGCGCTCCGTCGGCCATTCGCCGCGGGACCCAGACATGCGCGCCGAACCCTCCATGCGACCGTCCGAGAAGCGCCAGCACTTCAGCGTGCCATCGGACGACGTCGTCACCACACGCCGGCCATCGACCGTGACCTGCACGCTGTTGACCGACTCTGCATGGCCCTGCCAGCGGCCCAGCCGCCGGCCCGTGGCGCTGTCCCAGATGCCGACCTCGTGGTCCCACGACGCCGACAGCAGTTGCGTGCCGTCGGGTGTGAACGCAAGCGACGTGATGCGGCCGCCGTGCCCCGGTGTCGGTGCGGCCGCTTCGCGTTCGGCGGGCCGCCATACGCGCAGTGAACCGTTGACGTCCGCCGACACGGCCAGTGCCGCATCGGGCGTGACGGCCACGCCGAGCACGTCGTCGGCATGGCCCTGCAGAACGGGACCGAAACGACCACGGGCCGTGTTCCACACGCGCAGCGTGCCATCCATCAGAGCGAACAGCGCCTGGTTCGCGCCGCGTGCCACTGCGATCGAGTTCGCGTACGGTTGCACGCGTGTCGTGCGCTTGGCCGGCACCTTGAAGCGGCGCAGCAGTCGGCCACTGTGCAGATCCCAAAGCGCGAAGCGTCCGTCGCTGGGCGCCGTGAGTACACGCACATCGTCCAGTACCGCCACTGCCATGACGAACATGTCGTGACGCAGTTCGTGACGGCGCTCGCCCGTGTCCAGGCGGCGGATCTCGGCCGTGAAGCCGTCGGCCGCCACCACCGCATGCACACCGTCGCCCGCCAGCGCCAGCGCCTTGATGGCCCCGTGGCCGTCGAGTGCGATCTTGCGCCGCAGCGCGCCGGTCGCCACGTCCCACACGCACAGCACGGGTTTGACGCGCTGCGTCGCGTCGGCCGGGCCATGGCCGCTGACAAGGTGCAGACCGTCAGCGCTGAACGCCGCCCGTTGTGGAGCACCCGGCAGTGCCGTCAGTGCGTGCAGCAGCGCCCCGCTGTCGACGTCACGCAACTCGATCTGCCCCTGGCCGTTGCTGCTGGCGACGATGCGTCCGTCGGGCGACAAGGCCAGCAGCGGCGTTGCGGCGGCGGCCAGCCTGCGCTCCAGCCGGCCGCTGGCGACATTCCAAACGCCCAGCCACTGCTGCACGATGGCCAGCACGCGGTATCCGTCGCTGCTGATCGCCACCTGCGGTGCCGCCCCTTCGGCCGCCAATACGCGCACCCGGCCGCCACCGGGTGCCGCCAGGCTCGCGCTGCGCGGCAGCAGCAGGCCGCCGGGCGCCGTGCGCGCGGCAGCCAGCACCTGCTGCACTGCGGCATCGGGTTCGTCGAGCAGGCGGCCGAGCAGTTGCGACGCCAGCTGGTCAGGGTCGCCCTGCAGCACCACCGCCGCCAGGCGCAGACCATCCTGCAGCGGTCTAAGAGCCTGCGCGGGCGGCAGCAGGTCGAAATCGTCCACCAGCGGCTGAGGCCCGACGGCCGTCACCTTGGCCTGCAGGAAGCCGAAGTCCAGCAGCAGCGCGCGCAGCGCCGCCACGTCGCCGGCACGCGCACGGTGGATCGGCAGCTCGTTTAGCGCGCGGGCACGCTGCGCCTGCCAGCCCGTGAGGGCACTGCGCGCGCTGGCTTCGAAGTGCGCGGCCAGTTGGCGGTGCGCCGACTTCCAGCGCGGCGAGGTGCGGGCCGCGCCGCCCAAGCCGAGGCAGCGCCGGCGCACGGCCTGCACCATCTGGCCGTGGAAGAAGGCCAGCAGCCCGTCTCCCGAGGCTTCGTCCATCGGCCGCAAGTAAAACGCCAGCGCTCGATACAGTCGGATCCAGTGCAGCCGTGCGAAGCCGGGGTCGCGAGATTGCAGTAGGTCCAGGATCTCGGGTTCCAGCAGCCCGCTGCGCGATGCCGCGATCAGCCCCAGCACTTGCTGCGCCAGCGAGCGGCCATGGTCCTGCTCGATGCGCGTGAGCACCTGGTCGAACAGCTCCTCCAGCGAGGACGGCAGGGTATCGATGCGTACATCCACCGCCTCGTGGTGGCCGAACAGCGACAGTTCCTCCACGGCGACCCACAAGTAGAGCGGCAGCGCGGCGGCCGGACGCTGCCGGGAGTCCAGTAGCGCCTGCCGCTGGGGCGCCGTAAGCCGCTTGCCGCGCAGCTCCAGCAGACGGTCGACCAGCGCCGCACGCTCGCCGGCAGCCAACTGCGGCAATGGCAAAGCCTCGGCGGCCGGCGGACGCAGACGCTCCAGCAGCGGTCCCGGCAGCGTGCTGACGACAAGCGCCACGCCTGCGGGCAGCGCGGACGGCAGCCAGGCGATGTCGGGGATATCCAGCTGATCCAGGGCGTCGATGAACAGCACCACCGGCGCGGCACGGGCCGCCTTTGCGAGCAGCGCCGTGAAATGCGCGTACAGGGTCTCGCGGTCCGCCGGCGGCGGCGTGTCGTCACCGGCCGCCGGCTGCAGCGCCCCGCACAGCGCCCGCACGGTGGCTTGCGGTACTGCCGACCCTGGCGCGGCGCCGATGAAGTGCGGCAGCACCAGCGCCTGCGGCCAGGCTTCGCGGCAGCGGCGTGCAGCCTCGGCCAGCAGCGCCGACTTGCCGCTGCCGGGTTCCCCGCTGACGACCAACATCTTCCCCGCCGCGGTGCGTACGTAGGCCAGTACGCGCACCAGCGTTTCGTCGCGGCCAACGAACAGGCGCGTACGTTCGAAAAGGTAACGCTCATGCGCCGCGCGGCTGTCGATCTCGGGAGTGCGCGCGGCACCGAGCTCCGATTCGATCGCCGACCAGAGGTCTTCGCACAGCACCTGACCCCAGGCGTCCAACCCGCCCAGGGCCACCGTACCGTGGCGCAGCAGCAGCGCGCGCAGATTCGGGCCCAGGCGTGTCTGCTCTTGCGGGCGGACGACATCGTCGTCCAGGGCGCGCCGCTCGGCACCGGTCAACCTGGCGGGCAGCAACGCTGGCGTCAGCCGCTGGCCTTCCACCACGGCATCGTAGTGGCGCGTCATGCCAACGGCCTGCAGTTCGATCCACTGGCGCAACACCCGCAGCCGACGACGGCCGGCTTCATCGGGCTCGGCCAGCATGGCGGCCAGCGCTTCGCAGCCCGGCGCGGCACGGGTGTCGCGCAGGCAGAAGCGCAAGCGACTGCTGGCCTTGGTCTGCAGCGCGTGGCGGATTTCGAGTTCGGTGATCGATCGCCCGGCGGCGCCCGGCACACCCTCTACGGCCGGCGGAATCCAGCCGTATCGATCACCTATGAGGGCCACGAACCAGTCGCAGCGATCGATCTCCTGCAGGCACAGCGCCAGCGCGCCGTGTCGCACGCTGTCCTCCTCGGTCACGCCCCAGCGCAGATCCACGCTCACCAAGTCCACGCCGCGCTGCAGGCAGCGGTGGCGCAGTTCGGGCCAGACGATGCGGTTCAGGTGGTCGCGTTCGGCATGCATGTCGCGGAACGTAGACGACACGAAGATCCGCACCAGCCCGCCGCGCGGCGATCGCGCGCCGTCTTCCGCTAAGCTGGGGACATGCGCCACGCCGTCAGTCTACGCAGCGCGACGAACCTCTCACGGGGAACAAGGCGATGCAGTCCTGGCTTCGACTCGCCATCCGTAACTACGCGCAGGTGAAGGGCGCGGTGATGCTTGCGGTTGGTCTGAAGGACGCCAAGCGGAAGTCACAGCCTACGCGTCATCATCACCACCACCACGTCTATGTCGTGGAGTTAGCAGACCAGGTGTGGAACGAGGCCCGCTTCCGCAAGGCCAACCCGGACCATCGGCTGGGCATGCGCTTCGTCTACGTGGGCATGACGGGGCTGGACCCCGACCTGCGCTTCGACAAGCACAAGGCAGGGATCCAGGCAAATCAGTTCGTCTTCAAGTACGGCCTGCGCCTGCTGCCGACGCTATACGAGGTCTACAACCCGATGCCGTACGAGGCCGCCCGCGAGATGGAGGTGGAACTGGCCATCGGCCTGCGTGAAGCCGGCTATGGTGTTTGGCAGGCTTGATGGCCACCAGAACCAAGGACAGCACCTTGGGCCCAGGTGACTACCGCAACGACGCCAGGCGTGCAGCAGCTTCCTTCTTACCCAGGGTCCTGAGCGTCGCAATTGCCGACAGGTGCCTGGCTTGGGGGCGGGCCTTGCCCTCCTCCCAGTTGTAGATCGACTGCCCGGACGCGCCCACCAGCAACCCGCAGTCCAGTGCCGACAGGCCCAGTCTTCGCCGCTGCGACGCCAGGCCCTTTGCGGTGAATCGAAGCTTCTGCGCGGGCTGTGCCTGCGCTTCAACCGGTGCAGCTTTCGCGTGGGCCTTGCTCAGGCGGCGAAGTTCAAGTTCCAGCGCCTGAGCGCGTCTCTTGAGCGTAGCGATCTCGGTGCGGTATACGCCAATGGCCTTCTTGAGGCCCAAGGTGTCGGCGCGCACTTCCTTGCGCGCCATGCGGGAGATCTCGGTCTTCAGGAGGGATGCAATATTTGCCATGCCTGCCATTGTGCCGCGAGGTTCGGCGCAGCGTCCCACGTGTCGTCGATCCGTCCCGTGCCCGAGCAAGCAGGCGCGAACTCGATGTCTAGCCGACAGATGACGGCTATATCGCGTCTACAAGGATTCATCCCCTTCGCGCACCAACATCCCACGCCTAAAATGCGCCGCCCCCAACCCCCGGGGGAACTCTGTCACTCTCAATACCCACAACTCAATGGCAACTGCAAAGAAATCGATGACCAAGGCACCGGCCAAGAAGGCGGCCCCCGCAAAGAAGGCTGTCAAGGCCGCAACGCCGTCCGGGCCTGCGGTGAAGCCCATCAAAACGGCGTTCAACAAGAGCAGCCTGAATACGCACCTTGCTGAACTGGCCGCGGTTGACCTCAAGGCGGTGCGAGCCGTCCTGGCCTCGCTTGAAGCAACGATCCTGGCCTCCGTGCACAAGAAGGGGCTGGGATCGTTCACATTGCCCGGTCTGCTGAAGGTTAGTGTGGTCAATGTGCCTGCCAAGAAGAAACGCACGGGCATCGATCCGTTCACCAAACAAGAGCGTGTATTCGCCGCGAAGCCTGCGACAGTCAAGATCAAGACGCGCGCGCTGAAGAAGCTCAAGGACGCGGCGCTCTAAGCAACGGTCCCGGCCCGTTGCCGTCGATTCCGGTTCGGCCGGCTGCTGCAGTGACATGCTGCCGCCAGTCCGGGCCGTCGGACTGCCGCTGCGGGCCGCCGAGTTCGGCGGCATTCCCTGTGACTGGGCGTGCCGCATGGTCACCTGCCCCGCCCCTGAGATCGATCCTCTCTGAATACACGGCCGGCCGGCCCTATATCCGGAACCGATCCAGGGTCGATCAGATGCAGCCGTGGCGGCGTGCTCTGCCGAGCGGAATTTCGCTGGTCATCTTCTAGGCTGCGGCATGCGGACTGCATGCGCGGCCCTGGTAAGGCGATTCGCATGCCTGGCGTCAGCCAAGGCCGGCTCGGGACCGAATCCCCGGTGTCACGACGCATTGCTCGCCCTCGCAGATCTCGACGGGTCGGCTCGGACGGCGCAAAGTGCAACCGTCCCTTCGCGATGCTGACCGCCCGTGCCACCAACCATCCGGTGATGCAGCACTTCCACCGACCGCAGGACAAGCGGCGCATGGTCGTCCTGCTGCAGCCCGAGCAATACCTGCCCGGCCCTGGGCCCTTCCCGCTACCGCGGGGAGGGGCTCTTCTTGCATCGCCGAACTTGGCGCCGGGGTCGTCAGCCGGCTCGTGCGCGAAAGCTCCAGTGCAACCTCACGGCCGGGCAGCAGCGGCGAACTCGGATCGAGGCTCGGGTTGAGCCGCAACTACGCCTTGATCTGCAGGACCGTCGAGCACCACAGCGGCACGGCGCGCTGCTTGCGTCCCTTGCCATGCAGATCCACGCAGGCCACGCCATCAAGCACGTTCACGCCGAGTCGTTCCCCGGCGGACACATGGTGGTTGCCTGCCGCGCGGCAAACACCTGCCGCAGCAAAGGCCGACAGCAAAGGCCTCTGATCTTGGCGCGCAAGCGCCATGGTGCTCCAATGGGCACCATGGCCGCTACAACGATCCAGCTGCGCCCTGCGGCAGCGCTTCAGCCGCTGGTCAAGCAGTTGTGGTGGAGCGAGTCCCCGGCGCGCGCGCCGGGCTCGCGCGAGCATGTGCTCCCCACCGGGCAGATGCATCTGGTGTTCCGCCTGTCGGGGCCGGCGCTGCGGGTCTTCGCGGGCCGGGAAGGCTTGCAAGAGCGGGTCATGCACGACCCCGTGCTCGGCGGCGCGCGATCGGGCTTCTACGCCAAGGAACTGGGGGCGCCCGTCGTCTCGATCGGTGCGCAGTTGCAGCCGGGTGCCGCGCAGCTTCTGTTCGGCGTGAGTGCGGCCGAGTTGGCCGAGCGCCACACCTCGCTGTGCGACTTGTGGGGAACGCAGGCACGAAGCGCATGGGAACAGATCAGCGAGGCGCGCGGCCCGCAGCGGCAACTCGCGATGCTGCAAGCCCTGCTCGCGGCGCGGCTGCCCGCGATGAAGGGCCTGCACCCCGCGGTGGCGAAGGCCCTGGCGATGGCGCGCGGCCATCGCATCGAAGAGATGGTGCGCGCCAGCAGCTACAGCCATCGTGGATTCATCGCGATCTTCAGGCAGGCCACGGGCCTGAGTCCGAAGCGCTACGCGCGGCTGATGCGGTTCCAGCAACTGCTGGCCGCGCTGCACGGCTGTCCCGCATCGACATTGACGGAACTGGCGCTTGCGGCGGGCTACAGCGATCAGGCGCACATGACACGCGAGTTTCGCGAGTTCGCGGGCGTCACGCCCGCGCAGTATCGGCAGCCCTTGCCCGCGTCGCCGCACCATGTGCCTTTGCGCAGGCCGCGGGTCAGATTCGTTCAAGACGAGCCGCCCGCCCTGGCCTAAGGTGGCGCTGTCGCCTTCTCGAAAGCCACCGACATGATTCACGAACTCTTTGCCTACCTGTGCGTTCACGACACGGCCCAAGCCATCGCCTTCTACGGTGCGGCCTTTGGTGCCAAGGAGAAGTTCCGCCTCATCGAGCCCGGTGGCCGCATCGGCCACGCGGAGCTGGACTTCGGCGGGACCACAGTGATGGTGTGCGATGAGTTCCCGGAGTACGGCATCAAGGGGCCGCACGCCTGCAACGGCACGCCGGTCACGATCCATCTGCATGTCGACGATGCCGATGCGCTGATTCAGCGCGCGCTGAACGCCGGGGCGGCGCTGGAGATGGCCCCATCGGACGCGTTCTACGGCGAGCGCAGCGGCGTGGTGCGCGATCCGTTCGGACACCGCTGGAACATCGGTCACAGCATCGAAGACGTAACGCCGCAGGAAATGCAGCGGCGCTACACGAGGATGATGCAGGGCGAGTCGTCCTGAGGCATCCAGGCGCGGCCCCGGCCGCGTTGGCTATCCTCGGCGGCGACGGGCCTGCAGACCCAGTGCACCCAGGCCCAGCAGCAGCAGCGCGGTGCTTGCCGGTTCGGGCACCGGGCTGCCGAACTGCTGCACGGCGCTGACGGCGAGGTCGGTGTAGTTGGTGAACAGGCCGTCCATGCCCATGTCCAGGTAGCGCTGGTATTCGGCGGCGGCCAGCGTGCTGTCGCTCTGGGCGAAGGTCCAGCCATGCACCAGCAGGCCGGCGGCATGGGCCTGGTCGATGAAGCTCTGGGTCAGCGCATAGGTGCTGTTGTTGATCAGCACGCCGATGCCGTCGGCAAAGCTGGCCACCTCGGACAGCGACAGCGCCGACAGGCCGGCACCGACCACGCCCAGGAGGGCGCTGCCGTCGCTGCCGGTCACCGCCACGCCCAGCTGCACCAGTTGCATGTCCAGGCCCAGCGCATCCTGCTTGGCGTCCAGGCTCCTGACGGTGGCGTCGCTGAAGGACTGGATGAAGACCTTGTCGCTGGAGCGGCCGTAGTCGTTGAGCACCAAGGTGGCGAGGATCTTGTTCTCCATCTCCGGGTCGGCCTGCTTGGCCTCGGGGTAGAGGCCGATCTGCCGGCCCCTGGCCGCGCTTTGCGTCTTCACCAGATCGATCACTTCCTGGAAGGTCGGTACCCTGTACTCGGTGTGGCTGGGCGTGAAGCCGGGGTAGCTGTCGCCGGCCGTGCCCAGCGGCTTGACGGTCAGGGTCCTGATCTCGGCCAGCGTGAAGTCGGCGACCCTGTAGTCGCCATTGCGCGCCGCGAACAGGCTGCCGACGTTGGTGGTGCGCTGCAGGGTGTCGTCGTGCATCGCGACCAGCACGCCGTCCTTGGTGAGCTGCAGATCGGGCTCGATGTAGTCGGCCCCCATCTTGATGGCCAGCTCGTAGCCGCCCAGCGTGTGCTCGGGCAGGTAGCCGCTGGCGCCGCGATGGGCGATGACGATGGGCTGCGCCGCCTGGGCGGGCACGGCGGTCAGCACGCTGCTCAGCATCAGGCCGGCCAGCGCAAGGGTTGCGAACTTCATCGGGCACTCCTCTTGGTCGTTGGGTGCGGCGAGACTAAAAAGCGCCGATGACCTCGCGATGACAGGACATGAAGCGACCTGATTGGCGAGGGCCGCGGCCGGTCTTGCAGGCTCCCGCCGGGCCGGTGGAAATACTGGTATCTTCGGCGCACGTTCTGCCGGCCCCAAGGAGACAACGATGAAGCGCTTTTCCGCTGTCGTGCTTGCCGCTCTCATGGGCAGTTGCGCGGCCTTCGCCGCCGAACCGATCTCGATCCTCTTCGTCGGCAACAGCTACACCTTCGGCCGCAACGACCCGGTGATGAGCTACAACGCCGCCGCCGTCACCGACCTCACCGCGGCGATGTGGCAGGCCAACCCGACCGGCAGCAACGTATTCGAGCCACATCCCTGGGGCGGCGTGCCGGGCATCTTCAAGCAGTTCACGGTGCAGGCGGGGCTGAACTACGAGGTCGCGCTGTCCACCCGCAACGCGGCTTCGCTGCGCGGCCACTTCCTGAACTCCAACCCGGCCGGATGGGACCTGCGCGGCAACATCGCCTCGCAGAAGTGGGGCAAGGTCGTGCTGCAGGAGCAGAGCGACGAGCCGCTGCCGCGCCAGCCCGGCCTGGCGTCGAACCCCGCCTACTTCAGCGCCTACGCGAACATGATCGAACGGTTCGTGCACCACGGTGCGGCGCTCAGCTACCGCGAGTACGAGATCATCGGCGGCAGCATCGCCGCCTGCCAGGACCTGACCGGCGCCTCGGCCGGCAGCTGCAACCTGCTGCGCGACATCCCCGCCAACCCGAACGCCAGCGCCGACACCGACCTCTACCTGTACCAGACCTGGGCGCGGCCCAACCTCGTCAATGCGCCGTTCACGACCGTCACCGATCCGGTCACCGGCGCGGTGAGCTTCACCACTACCCCGGCGACTTCGTTCTACCCGACGCTCGAGGCGATGACGGCCGACCTGCACGCCGCGTACTACGGCGTCGCCGCCGCGAACCCGAACTTCGCCGGTGTCGCGCCGGTGGGCGACGCGTTCATGCTCGCGGTGAGCAGCGGCGTCGCGACACGCGACATCTACGCCGCCGATGCCGCGACCGACGGCCTGATCGACCTATGGTGGGACGACGGCACGCACGCCAGCACCTGTGGTTCGTACCTGAGCGCGCTGACGCTGTTCGGCAGCATCACCAGCGTCGATCCGGCCCTGCTCGGCGCCGGCGAGATCGCGGCGATGGAGCTCGGCATCAGCGCTGCCGATGCGCTGGCGCTGCAGCGCGTGGCGAGCATGCAGCTCGGCTTCACGCCGGCGGTGCCCGAGCCGTCGAGCTGGGCGCTCGCGCTGCTCGGCCTCGGCTTCGTCGGCTGGCGCGCGCGCCGCCTGTCGCGGATCGCGCGGCACGCTCCACCTGACCGTTGACGCGCACAGGCGTCACGCCGGCTCCTTCCCCGCTTTGGCCTCGCTGAGCGCCGCGCAGTGCAGGGCGTTGCCGGTCACCGGGGCTGAACTCACGATCGCCTCCTCGCTGGCGAGAAGGCGAATCCGGTCCGTGCAACTCGTATGAACAAGTCGGGCCACTAAGCCGCCATCGCCGGCCGGCGCCGCTTGCCGGGAACGGGTGCTCCGACCAGTTGCGACACCACCAGTCGCACGTGCGACTGCATTGCCGCCACGGCCTTCTTGTCGCCGGACAGGTGCTTTAGCAGCGCCTGCTGGAACAACCCGTCGAAGATTGCATAGGTCACGCTGCTCGGTGCGCGCAATGGCTCACCCGTGATCTCGGCAAAGCGCGACATCACGCGCCAGATCATCTTCTCCAGGCTTCTGTCGATTTCGGCCACGTCGGCACGGAAGGCTTCTTCGAAGAGCGACTGCGCGCGCAGGTCGTACCACAAGCGGTGCAGCGGCGCCTCCTTGCGCAGCGTGTCGCCGAGCGCCGCGGCGAAGCCGTCCAGAAGTTCGTCGAACGACGTCGCCGTGGCGGTGACATCGTCGTAGCGCTTCACACAACGCGCCTTGTACTGGCGCACGCTGCACAGGATCAGGTCGAGCTTGTCGGTGAAGTAGTAGTGCAGCACGCCATGCGAGAACTCTGAGTTCTGAGCGATCTCGCGCAAGCTCGTGCGCGCATAACCCAGCTCGGCCAGAGTCTGCAAGGCGGCTTCGCCGAGTTCGGCGCGCCGCTCGGCGAACTTGTCGTCACGTCTGCGTGGGGCGATTGCCATGGCGTCGATTGTAGGGACTGGGCGCGCAGCAAGTCATCTTGACGATCGTCCAGATAGGTCTTGACAGTCGTCAAGACGACTTCTAGCATCACCTGCCTTCCTTGACGAATGTCCAAATTACACCCAGGAGACAAACATGAACAAGTTCGACCTGAGCGGCCGCAAGGCCTTGGTCACCGGGGGCGCGCGCGGCCTCGGCGAAGGCATGGCGCAGGCACTGGCGCAGGCCGGCGCGGCAGTGATGATCGGCGACGTGCTCACCTCGCTTGGACGCGACACGGCAGGCCGCCTCGCCACCGGCGGCGCCAAGGTCGGCTTCGTGCAACTCGACGTGACCAAGGAGGTCGATTGGCTGGCTGCTGTCAAAGCGACCATCGACACGTTTGGGGGCTTCGACATTCTGATCAACAACGCCGGCATCGAGGTGACGGCGCTGGTGGCCGATATCGAGCCTGCTGAACTACGTCGCATGCTCGACGTCAATATTGTTGGCACCGCACTGGGCATGAAACACGCATTCCGGGCGATGCGGCCCGACGGGGCCGCGGGCAAAGGCGGTGCCGTGGTCAACATCTCCTCGGTGGCGGCGACCATCGCGTTCCCGGCCATCGCCGGCTATTCGGCCACCAAGTCGGCCGTGGACCGACTGACCCGCGTTGGGGCGATGGAATCCGGCAAGCTGGGCTACGGCGTGCGCGTCAACTGCATCTATCCGGGCCTGGTGGCCACCGAGATGGGCATGAAGCTGGCGGGCGACGTGGTCGCCGCGGGCCTGTTCGCATCGCCGGAAGCTGCCGTGGGCGCGATCGTCGAGCAAACACCCGCAGGACGTTTGGGTGAGGTCAGCGACATGGCCGATGCCGTGGTCTTCTTGTGCTCCGATGCCGCACGCTTCATCACCGGCGTCGGCCTGCCGGTGGACGGTGGCATGGGCATGTAGGTCCGCGGGCCTTCAATCCACACAACCAGGAGACACAAGCATGAGCAACAAGAAACCCGTCGTCGTCTATGGCGCATCCGGCTACACCGGCCGCTTGGTGTGCGAGTACCTGCGCGAGTACGGCATACCGTTCATTGCCGCGGGCCGCAGTGCGGACAAGCTGAATGCAGCGATGAAGTCCAACGTCGCCGGCATCGAGACCGCAAGCTATGAGGTCGTCGAAGTTGTCCACACGGTCGAAGCACTGACCCACCTCTTCAAGGGTGCCTCGGTCGTGCTGAACACCGTGGGTCCGTTCGCCAAGTTCGGCCCCGAAGTCGTCGAAGCGTGTCTGGCTACCAAGTGCCACTACACCGACACCACCGGCGAGCAGGACTGGCTGATCACCCTGGACCAGGAGTACGGCGCGCGCTTCGCAGCCGCAGGGCTGCTGCTGTCTCCGGGCCTGGCCCAGATGTACACCACTGGCGAGATCGCGGCGCAGCTGTGCCTGGAGACCCCTGGCCTGGACACGCTGGACATCGCCGTGTTCTGGGGTGGCAGCCCGACCATCGCCTCGACGCAGACGATCCTGGTCAATGCGGCCATGGCCAAGGCGTACTACCTCGAGCAGAACCAGTATGTCGAGTGGCAGCCCGATGCCGGCCTGTACCACTTGTCGATCCCCGGCCAGCACGAGGCCGCGCTGGCCCTGCCCTGGGGCGGCACCTCACACCCTGTGTGGTTCAAGAAGGACCCGCGCGTGGCCAACGTCAAGGTGCTGGGCGGCGTGTTCAACAAGCCGCTGATGCTGGGCGTGCCGCAAATCGTTACCGCCGCATTGAAGGCCACCGAAGGCATGAACGACGCCGACCGCTACGCCGCACTGGCGCAGACGGCGGCCAGCGTGATGAACAGCATGCCACCGCGCGAGAATCCGCGCATCAACAAGTCGGTGGATTCGGTGCACGCCTGCGGCCCGCTGGCGCGCGCGCACTGCGTCATCTTCGGCAACTGCAACTACAAGCAGACCGGCTTGCTGCAAGCCTTTGCCGCGGCGTCGCTGCTGCAGCAGGCGCCCAAGCGTGTGGGCTTCGCCTCGGGTTGCCAGGCCTTCGGCCACCACGAACTGCTCGGCACCCTGCGCAGCTTCGGCCTGGTGCAGCCCCCCGTACTGACTGTGCACCGCTGAGCGGGCCCACGTGATGCGCCTGATCGATTACCTCGACAAGGGCGCGATGCTGGGCGAGGCCGCACCGTGCCTGACCATGGGTGAGGTCGACCTGTCGTATGCCGAGGTGCAGCGCCTTAGCTACCGCATCGGGCGTGGGCTGCAGCGCTCGGGTATCGCCCCTGGCGAGAAGGTGGCGATACTGTCGAGCAACGACGCCACCGCCTTCACCTGCGTCTTCGGGTTGTCGCGCGCCGGTGCCGTGTGGTGCCCTGTGAACCCGCGCAACGAAGCCTCCGAGAACCGCTTCATACTCGACGCCTTCGACTGCGCGGCACTGTTCTTCCACAGCGCCTACATGCCGATGGTCGAACAGATGCGCGCCGGATTGCCCAAGGTCCGCGTCTTCGTCTGCATCGACGGTCCGGGTGGATTCGCGCCCTCGCTGGCGCAATGGCTCGAAGGCGTGAACGACGCGCCGATCGAGATCCAGCCTCTGGACGAGGTAACCATCCCCCGGCAAAGCCGGGGGCATTCGTGATGGGAGCCGCTCGAAGCGGCTGGGAGGGGTCGCTGACGCGGCCCCTCACTTT
>Ga0307505_10001619_pt1 | contig 17511 bp, 13 predicted proteins | sample 23_S_MG_FD_202183 | JGI IMG/M metagenome (GOLD analysis project Ga0307505, IMG submission 202183) | Soil microbial communities from Populus trichocarpa stands in riparian zone in the Pacific Northwest, United States - 23_S | ecosystem: Environmental > Terrestrial > Soil > Riparian zone > Trees...
CTGCTCAAGTCGGCCGACCCGCGCCAGTCCATCGCGATCCAGCCGAACTATCTCGGCGACGCCGAAGGTTACGACCTGCGCATGATGATCGAGGGCGTGCGCGTCTCGCGCGAGATCCTGGCCCAGTCCACATTCGATGCGTTCCGCGGCGAGGAAGTCTTTCCCGGTTCCGGCGTGGTCAGTGACCGCGAGGTCGAGGCCTTCGTGCGGCGCAAGGCCGAGACGATCTACCACCCGGTCGGCACCTGCCGGATGGGTCTGGACGCCGACGCCGTGGTGGACGGCCAATTGCGTGTGCACGGACTGCACGGCCTGCGCGTGGTTGACGCATCGATCATGCCCTCCCTGCCGGGCGGAAACACCAATGCACCGACGATGATGATCGCCGAGCGCGCGGCGGATCTCATGCTGGACTGCGCGTAGCGCCCGCCGATTTTCTTCCAAACAGCAGAATGCGCCGTGTCCGGCGGGTGTGGACGGACTCGATCACGACGGCGATGCGGGACTCCGCGAATGCGATGCCGCGCATGCCAGACGGGTATCGATTCGAGTAGACTTCGCCGCCGGCGTTGCGCCCGGATGGGGATCCGCATGCACCAGGACGTCATCGCGACACCGCCGCCGCTTCCGCCTGCGCCATCGATCGAACTGCCTGGCTGGCCCGCGCGGCCACCGGCACTGCAATGGTATGAGCACCGTTTCCAGTTCGACGGCCGGGCCGGCGAGTACTTTCGCATCTGGATCGTCAATCTCGCCCTGAGCATCGTCACCCTCGGGATCTACTCGGCCTGGGCGAAGGTACGCACGCAACGCTACTTCTACGGCAACACGCGACTGGACGGCATTCCGTTCGAGTACCTTGCGCGCCCGTGGCCGATCCTCAAGGGGCGCATCATCGCGGTTTCCCTGTTCACCGCGTATGTCCTCGCAAGTCAGTTCAGCCTGACCTGGCAGCTTGTGCTCATCGGCGTGATCCTGGCTGCGACGCCATGGCTGATCGTGCGCGGTTCCGCGTTCCGCGCGCGCTATTCCTCGTGGCGCGGGCTCACGTTCCGTTTCGTTCCCGACTATGGTGAAGCCTACATCCGCTTCCTGTTGCTGCTGTTCCCGCTCGTGCTGACGCTCGGCATCCTGTATCCGTGGGTGCAGGGCAAGCAGAAGCAGTTCCTCGTCGAACACCATCGCTTCGGCGGCACCTGGTTTCGCTTCCTGCTTGCGCCCGGGCGCTTCTACATCCCGTACCTGATCGCCTGGGGCGCGCTGACCGCCTGGATCATCGTGGTCATGATGCTCGTGTTCGGCGTGGCCATGGGCGCGGCTGCAGTAGGCGGCAGCCCTTCGGACGCGGCGCCATCGCTGTGGATCATGATCGTCATGATGACGGTCATCTACGGCAGCTACTTCGTCATCTTCGTGTTCCTTGCCGCAGCACTCGTCAATCTCGTCTACAACCATGTCGACATCGGCGGTCGCCGGCTGCGTTCCACGATCAAGGGCCACCAGCTGCTGTGGATCTACTTCGGCAACACGCTCGCGATTCTCGCCAGTGCCGGCCTGCTGATTCCGTGGGCGAAGGTGCGCCTTGCGCGCTACCGCGCCGCGTGCCTGAGCCTGCTCGCCACCGATGCGCTCGACATGATGACCGCCGAACGCCGCGGTGAAATCGGCGCGGCCGCAGCCGAAGTCGACGGCCTGTTCGACATCGATATCGGCCTATGAGCAGCTTCGACGCGATCTGGTTTGACGGCAGCACGAGCCGCGCCCACGCGGTCGCGATCGAGCGCGCGGACGCGCATTCGCTGCGCATGCGTGGCGACGGCATCGATCGCAGCGAGCGGCTCGCCGTGCTGCGCATCACGCCGCGCCTGGCACGTACCGCGCGGGTGATCGAGTTTCCCGATGGCGGACGCCTGCATGTCGCCGACGATGCGCTGCTCGATACCTGGTTTCCGAGCGAGGACGGCCTGCAGAGTCTGGTCGATCGACTGGAACGTCACGCCCATGCGGTGGCCGCCTCGATCTTCATCTGCATTGCCACCGCGTTCGCGGCATTCACCTGGGGCGTGCCGTGGGCGGCCGATCGAATCGCCGATCAGATGCCTGCGAGCGTCGAATCCGCGCTCGGCGAGGAGGTCCTCGGACAACTGGATCGCGTGTTCGGATTCAAGCCGAGCCAGCTCGACGAAACGCGGCGCGACGTCCTGCAGACGCGCTTCGCGCGGATCGTCGACGGCATCGACGGCGCGTCCGCCTGGCGCCTGGAGTTCCGCCATGCCGAGTCGATCGGTGCGAACGCGCTGGCGCTGCCCGGCGGCACGATCGTGGTCACCGACGAGCTCGTCGAGCTGGTCGAGGATGATCGCGAGTTCGATGCGATCGTCGCCCACGAGCTTGGCCATCAGGCGCATCGGCATTCGCTGCGCCAGGCCTTGCGCAGCTCGTTCGTCGTCGTCATCGCGGCGATGCTCGCCGGTGATGTGAGTTCGGCCAGCGCCGTCGTCGTGGCGGTCCCGACCTTCCTCCTGCAAAGCCACTATTCGCGTGGATTCGAAGAGGAAGCCGACCGCTTCGCGTTCGAACGCCTCGCTGCGCTCGGTGAATCGCCGGCGTGGTTTGCCGAGGCCATGCGCCGGATCGCGGACGAATCCGACTACGACGATGATCTGGCCTATCTGTCCTCGCACCCTTCGACCACGGAACGCATCGTTGCCGCCGAGCAGGCGGGCGAGCGCTTCCTCGCTGCCCATCCCGATCGCGCGAAGGACTCGCCGGGCTACGACGCCTGCGCCGAGGAGGGAATCTGTCCGGAAGACGACGAAGATGATGGCTGCGACTACGACTGCTGGTTCGAAGCGTGCCTGGAGATGTACGACGGCGACGAGGACGAGTTCGACGCGTGCATGGAAGGCTATGGAGGCGAGGACGAGGACGAGGACGAAGACGCCGACTCATGTGAGCCGGCGACCGCCGACGGCTAGTTCGGCACGGGTCTGCCGAGCGCAGTCGGGGCCGCCGTCCATCGTGGGCGCATCACAGGGCCTGCTCGAACTCCGGCAGCAGTTTGAACAGGTCGCCGACCAGGCCGATGTCGGCGATCTCGAAGATCGGCGCCTCGGCATCCTTGTTGATCGCAACGATCGTGCCGGCGTCCTTGATGCCGGTCAGGTGCTGGATCGCGCCGGAGATGCCGATCGCGACATAGAGTTGCGGCGCGATGATCTTGCCGGTCTGACCGACCTGCAAGTCGTTCGGTGCATAGCCGGCATCTACGGCCGCGCGCGAAGCGCCGACCGCGGCGCCGAGCTTGTCGGCCAGGCTGTAGATGATCGCGAAATTATCGGCCGAGCCGAGCGCGCGCCCGCCCGAGACGACTTTCGCTGCGCCTTGCAGGTCAGGGCGATCGCTCTTGCCCTGGGCCAGTTCGACGAATCGCGTGTGCGTGGGCAAGGTCGCCTCCACGGTGAGCGCCTCGATCGGTGCAGCCGCGCCTGCAGTCGCCGTGGCATAGGACGCCGTGCGGATCGTGGCCACGACGATCGCATCGGCCGGAGCCTGGACCGTCACGATCGCGTTGCCGGCATAGATCGGCCGCTTGAACGTGGTCGGACCTTCCACGGCCATGACATCGGAAACCTGGGCAACGCCGAGCAGCGCGGCAACCCGCGGCAGCAGGTCCTTGCCGAATGTCGTCGACGGCGCGAACACGTGGGTGTAGCCGCCCTTCGCCGCGGCGGCCACTTGCGGCGCGAGCACGGCAGCGAGCGCATTCGTGTTTTCGCTGCGCGTGATCGTTAGCACGCGCGACACGCCGTCGATCTGCGCGGCCTGGGCTGCCACGCCGGACGCGTCGGCGGCCAGTACGAGGACGTCGATGGCGTCGGCCTTGACCTCCCTGGCGGCGGTCACGCAGCGCGCCGTGCTGGAGTTGAGGGTGCCGTTGAGGTGTTCGGCAACGATCAGGATCTTGCTCATGCGTTCATTCCCTGGTTCTTGAACCCCGGTCCCTCGGCCGAGAGACGGAGTGATGATTCAGTGCCCGCGCCGCGGATCGGCCTCAGAGCAAACCCTTGCCTTTGAGCGCGGCCACGAGTTCGCCGACGTCCTTGACCATGACGCCCTTGCTGCGCCTGGCCGGCGCGGCGTGGTGCGTCGTGGTGAGGTGATCGCCCGATTCGACGCCGAGATCGGCGAACGCAATCGTTTCCAGCGGTTTGGACTTGGCCTTCATGATGTCGGGCAGCTTGATGAAGCGCGGCTCGTTGAGGCGCAGGTCGGTGGTGATGACCGCCGGCAGGTCGACCTCGATCGTCTCCAGTCCGGCGTCGACTTCGCGGGTGACCCGCGCCGAGGTGCCGGTGACCTCGACCTTGGAGGCGAACGTCGCCTGCGGTCGATCCCACAGGGCGGCGAGCATCTGTCCGGTCTGGTTGCAGTCGTCGTCGATCGCCTGCTTGCCGAGAATCACGATGTCGGGTTGTTCCTTCTCGATCAGCTTGAGCAGCGCGCGTGCTGCGGTGAGCGGCTGGATCGCCTCGGTGGTGACCACGTGGATCGCGCGATTGGCGCCCATCGCCAGACCGTTGCGGATATGCGCCTGGGCATCGGCCGGACCGATCGTGGCGACCACGACGTCGGTGGCGATGCCTTTCTCGCGCAGGCGCAAGGCCTCCTCGAGGGCGATGTCATCGAACGGATTGGCCGAAAGCTTGACCCCGTCGGTGACGACGCCGGATCCGTCGGGCTTGACCTGGATGCGCACGTTGTAGTCGACGACGCGCTTGTAACCGACCAGGATCTTCATGGTGGATGGATTCCTTCACGGGGAGCGGAGCCCGCGGATTGTAACCCAGCAGTCTGTCGGACTCTGGCTGGCCGGGCTGCAGATCCATCGGCGCGGTCCTTTCTTGACCAGCGAAGCGGATCAAGGCTGTCCTCACGCAGGCAGAATTTCGCATCGACCCCCAAAGCCCGCCATTCGCGGCCGCACGCAGCGGCGTCCGGACGGGCCGCTGCTTGAATCGCCGGTGCTGGGGCACAATGGCATGTGTCGCGTCGACCGCCGTTGCGCCGGGGTTTGTCGTGGCCCCGATTGGCCCCACGACGCATCAACAACGCGGAGGCGGAATGCGCGGATGCAGATCGACACGCTGAAACGCGCCGCGAGCGCTGGCGACGTGCAGGCCTGCCTGGAGCTCGCGCGCGGGTATGCCGCCCGGGACGATTTCGTGCAGGCGCGCGCATGGCTCGAACGTGCGCATGCGCTGGGCGATATCCAGGCCGGCCACGAACTGGGCATGCTTGCCGCGTATGCACCGGATCGTGCGTCGCCCGACGTCGCCGCAGCGCGGATCCATTTCGATCATGCCGCCCGCGCCGGCCATGCCGAGGCCCGCTACCGGCTCGCGTTGATCGCGCTCGGTGGCGAGCCGACCACGCTCGATGCCGATGCGATCCTCGGCGCCGTGCATGCTGCGGCCCTGGGTGGATGCGTGCCGGCACTGCGTGCGCTCGGCATGGCCTGGGCACACGCGGGAGATTCCGACGCCGCGCGTGCGTGTTTCGCGCACGGCTTCGCCTTGCACGATGCCGTGGCGGCGTTCCTGCTCGCGCGCCTGACCCGCGATCCCGAACAGGCACAACGGCTGGATGCCTATGCCGCGGCGCATGGCGTGCGCCGCGCGGCGGCGTTCGTGCGCGAGGCGAATCTGGCCACGCCCGGCGATCCCGGCAGCTTGCCCGGGGTGCCCCCCGCGCACGTACTCGCAACCCCGTTGGCCGGCGCTCACGAGCATCACGCGCAGCCGCGCATCGCGACATTCGACGGCGTGTTCTCTGCGCTGGAATGCGAGTACGTGATCGCGCTCGCGGCCGCGCACGTGCAGCCGTCGATGGTCCACGATCCGCAAACCGGCGGACCGATGCGCCATCCGATCCGCACCTCGAGCTCGATGACGTTTCCGCGCCATGACGAGGACCTGTGGTTGCGCGAACTGCAGCGGCGTCTCGCCGCGCTGGCGGCCACGCCGCTCGCCCTGGCCGAACCGCTGGCGGTGCTGCGCTATGCGCCCGGCGAGGAGTACCGCCCGCACCGCGACTACCTGCGCGATCCGGCCGAACTCGCTGCGCCCGCACCGGGCCAGCGCGTGCGCACGATCTTCGCCTATCTGACCGATGTGCCTGAAGGCGGCGCAACCGACTTTCCGATCCTCGGTGTCCGGATCGCACCGCAGCGTGGCCGCGTCGTGCTGTTCGACAACCTGCGCGCGGATGGTGTCGCCGACCCCGATACCTTGCATGCGGGCCTGCCGGTCGTGCGCGGACGCAAGTGGCTGGCGACGCTGTGGTTGCGCGAGCGACCGTTGCGCGCGTGGTGAGCGTCGCACGCACCTTGCAGGTGTTCTGTTTCGCTGGTCGTTCAGGTGCGCGTGGTCGGGCACGTTCGGCTGCGAACGCGGCGGACCGGTGCCGCGGGTCGCTCGGGGTTATCCACAGAAGAGGTGTACAGGTCTGTGGACAAGTCGGGGATGGAGGCGCGGCGGCCGCAGCGGGCCCGGCTGGAGCGACGGATTGGTCAAGGAGTGTGCAACCGTCGCGTCATGCGCCCGTGCATCGCGCGAGCAGCGCGCGCGCGAAGCGCTCGGCGGCACCCTCGGCGTGGGCGAAGAACAGCGAGGGTTCGACCAGCTCGAGTTCGAGCACGCGCGGGGATCCGTCATCGGCGCGGATGAGGTCCACGCGCGCGTAGGCAAGCCCGTGGGTGCGCGGAAGTGCGGCGAGCGTGCGCCTGGCCAGGTCGTGTTCGTCGGTCGATGGTTCGCGGGCCTGGATCTGTTCGGCCGCAAACAACGCGCGCGTGGCGTCTTCGCCACGCCGCAGCAGCGGCCCCTTGCGGATCGCGTGACTGAAGCGGCCATCGACATGGATCAAAGCGGTCTCGCCGTCGTCGTCGACGCGTGCCAGATACGGCTGCAACAGGACACTGCGTCCCGCGTCGAGCAGGCGCCTGACGTGGGCCTGCGCCGCAACCACGTGTTCGCGGCCATGGCGCTGGGCATCGCGCGATCCCGCGCCGACGCAGGGTTTGACCACGAACTCCGCGGCCGCATGCGCATCGAGGAATGCCGCAAGCCCGGCCTCCGGATCGGCGCCAGGCTCGATGAAGCTGCTAGGCACGATCGCAACGCCAGCGTCGGCGAGCTCGCCGAGATAGTGCTTGTCGGTGTTCCAGCGCACGATATCGAACGGGTTGAGCAGGCGGGTCGCGCGATCCACGCGCTCGGCCCAGGCGAGGAACGCGTCGAGCCGGTTCGTGTAGTCCCAGGTCGAGCGCAACACGGCCAGATCGAACTCGGCCCAGTCGACCGCCTCATCGTCCCAGTCGACGATCGCCACCTGTGCGCCCGCCGCGGCGAGCGCGACGTGCAACGGCGCCAGGTCCTCGTCGAGATCGCGTGCGGCACGCGCGCTGACCAGCGCAATCCGGGGCATCGTCTTCATGGGATTCCAGTGCGGGGGTGGAGGGGCGTCGGGCCTTGCGTGCTCAGGGTGCGTCGTGCATCGGCACGATCCGGCCGTGCGCATCGACACCGAAGCGCAGTCGCGCGGCGGGCACACTGCCGTCGTCGGCACGATCGAAACTGATCGCGCACAAGTCGCCGACGCGCTGGAAACCTGGCGTTCCGCTGTAGGTTTTCGTGCTCGTTCCGGGCCAGTCCGCGGGGCTGCATACGCTGCCCTCGACGAGGGTCACGAACGTGTGCCTGCCTGCGGTCACGCTGCAACCGAGAATCGGCGCACCGCGCGGCACACCGGCCTTGACCGTCGTGTCGATATGCGGATGGATCGCGGACGGAAGATGCGCCGGGTCGAGCGCGATGCGACAGCCGCGCGGAAACGCGAGCTCGCCGAGGTCGCGGCCCAGGGCAAGGTATACGGGCGTTTGCGCGCCTTGCTCGTTGGCCCAGCGCCGTGCGTTGTCACGCGTCTGTCCGAACCACACGACGTACAAGGCGGCGAGCGCGATCCCGAACACGATGCGCGCAGTGCGCAGACCGAGCGCGAGCCAGCCGGCAGCCAGCAGCAAGGCAACACCAGCCATGGCCAGATGGAAGAATCGCAGGTTGACCAGATGGGTGACCGCGCCGTCGTGCGGGAGGACCAGCGAGGTCACCGGCCACTGCAGGATCGACGGGGCGAGCACGAGGAAGCCACCGGTGATCGCGAGCTTGACCACATCATCGCGCCGGGCAAGCGCACCGCTCGCGATCGCGAGCAGGCTCACGACGGCGACGGCCACGAGCAGGCCGACCGCCCATGCCGTCGGCGTGGCGAATCCGAAGATCGCTGCCGGCAGGCGTTGCCACCAGGCCACGGTGCCGGCCACCGCACCACCGGCAAGATCGGTGACGCTCAATGCGGATTCCAGTTGCTGCACCGTGAGCACGCGCATGAGCAACGCGATGCCGACCGGTGCGATCACCGCCAGGACAAGCCACGGGTTCCACAGGCGCTGCTCCCAGGCCCGCCACAGCACGCGCAGCAGCATGAGCCCGGCGATCGCATAAGCGACTTCCTTGGAGGTGATCGCGAGCAGCAACCACAACCCGGTCCAGACGATTGCGCGCCGCGAACCTTCCATCGCGCGCTCGAACGCGAGCAGTGCGAGCAAGCCGAACAGCAACGCCAGTGGATCGTAGCGGTCCGACATCCACATCGCGGTCGATGCGGCGGCCGGAAGGCAGGCGAACGCCGCACCGGCGACGAGTCCGGCGACCGGCTCGCGCGCCAGACGCATCGCCAGTGCGCCCACCAGTGCGGCATTGAGCGCGTGCAGGCCGAGATTGAACAGGTTGTGCCACCACGCGTCAGTGCCCGCGAGCTGCACGCTCAGCCACCAGAACAGCATCCCGGTCGCGCGGTAGTAATAGACGAAGAACACGTTGTCCACGAGCAGCGGCCACGGCGATTCCAGGTGCCGCATGAGCGCCAGATAGGAGAAATCCTCGACATGGAAACCCGCATCGAGCGCCGGTGCGAACGCGAGCGCAGCAAGTCCCAGGACCAGCAGCAGGATCATCACGCGCACGGCGAAGGGGTTCATGCAGGCAGGCGCCGGATCGGTTGCTCAGAGGTTCTGGTAGTTCGGGCCGCTGCCACCTTCCGGGGTGACCCAGTTGATGATCTGGTACGGGTCCTTGATGTCGCAGGTCTTGCAGTGGACACAGTTGGCGGCATTGATCTGCAGGCGCCGGCCGGCGTCGTCGCTGACGATCTCGTAGACGCCGGCCGGACAGAACCGCGTGCAGGGATTGCCGTATTCGACCGTGCAGCGGGTCACGCAGACATCGGTGTTGGCGACATGCAGGTGCACGGGCTGATCCTCGTCGTGCTCGGTCGCGGCGAAGTAGACACTGGCCAGGCGATCGCGCGGCGCGAGGCTGCGGCTGACGTTCTCGCGCGGCGCCGACTGGTATTCATCGACGCGCTTCAGCGCGGCATGGTCGGCATGATTGCGCAGCGTCCACGGCGACAGTCCGGCGGTGGCGGTTTCCCAGCCCGCATTGGCCAGCCCCAGCCAGAATCCCTTGTTGAAACCCGGCCGGATGTTGCGCACCTTGCGCAGCTCGCCGACCACCGCAGATGCGCGCAGCTTCGCGTCCCAGCCGTCGCTGCGGCCGGTCTCGGCAATGTGTTCGGCCGCGAGCATGCCGGAGCGGATCGCCTGGTGGGTGCCCTTGACCTTCGGCACGTTGAGCAGGCCGGCGGTGTCGCCGATCAGCAGCGCGCCCGGCATTTCGACCTTGGGCAGCGACTGGAAGCCACCCTCGACGAGCGCACGCGAGCCGGCCGAGAGAATCTGTCCGTCCTCGAGCAGGGGCTTGATCAGCGGGTGATGCTTGAGCTGCTGGAATGCCTCGAAGGGCGAGAACGCGGGGTCGGGGTAGTCCAGTCCGGCGACAAAGCCGATCGCCACGCGATCCTTGTCCAGGTGATAGATGAAGCTGCCGCCATAGGTGTCGGTGCGCAGCGGCCAGCCCAGCGTGTGGACGATCTTGCCGGCCTCGCCGCGGCCCTCGGGCAGCTGCCACAGTTCCTTCATGCCGATGCCATAGGTCTGCGGATCGTGGCCCGCATCCAGACCGAATCGGCGGATCAACTGCTTGGTGATGCTGCCGCGGCAACCTTCGGCGAGGACCGTGACCGGCGCAACGATGTCGATGCCCTGCGTGTAGGAAGGCTTGTGCGACCCGTCGCGGGCGACGCCCATGTCGCCGATGCGCACGCCGCGCACCGCACCCGCGTCGTCGAACACCGCTTCGGCGGCCGCGAAACCAGGGAATACATCGACCCCGAGCGCCTCGGCCTGCGGCGCGAGCCACGCGCACAGGGCACCGAGCGAGACGATGAAGTTGCCGCGGTTGTGCATCTGCGGCGGCACGATCGGTGACTTGTACCCGCGCTGGTGGTCGCGCAGCCACCAGAATTCGTCGCGCGTGGCTGGCACGCAGACGGCGGGCGGGTTCGCGCCCCAGTCCGGCAGCAGGGCATTCAGCGGCTCCGGCTCGATCACCGCGCCGGAAAGCACCTGGGCACCGATCGTCGATGCCTTCTCGATCACGCAGACCCGGATGTTGGGTTTGATCTGCTTGAGCCGGATCGCGAACGCCAGTCCCGCCGGGCCAGCACCGACGGTGACGACGTCGTACTCCATGATCTCGCGTTCGCTCATCGCTGGCTCCGGCTTGCTAGGGCATGTACGGTATTGTCCCGGTTCGCCGGGCGGGCAGCAAACCGCGCGACGGAATCCGCAACAGGAGTGGCTACACGATGGCAGATCAGCACGACGAGATTTCCGAACAACGCCTTTGCGGCGCCAGCGCATTCCAGTTGCTGCACTGGCTGGCGGCCGGGCGCATCGATGCGCAGCGCCTGGCAACGACCCAGTTGCAGGCGATCGCGCGCGAGAACGCCGGTCTGCATGCGTTCGTCGCGCTCGATCCGCACGCGCTCGACGCCGCACGTGCGAGCGATGCGCGACGGCTGGCCGCTGCAGCGATCGGTCGCCTGGACGGGCTGACGGTCGCAGTCAAGGACAACATCGATGTCGCCGGCCTGCCGACCCGGCTAGGCCTGGGCGAACGCTCGCCACCGGCAGCGACGCACGATGCCTGCGTGGTCGACCGGCTGCGTGCCGCCGGCGCGGTGATCCTCGGCAAGACGGCGCTGGACGAGGGCGGCCTCGGCACGTGCGGCACCAGCGCCGATGCGAGCACCCGCAATCCGCACCGCCGCGATGTGATCGCCGGTGGTTCGTCGGCGGGATCCGCAGTGGCGGTCGCCGCGGGTCTGTGTGCGTTCGCGATCGGCACCGACACGCTCGGATCGGTGCGCATTCCGGCCAGTCATTGCGGCGTGTACGGGTTGCGCACGACGCCCGGCGAAATCTCGATGCAAGGCATCGCGGCGACCGCGCGCCGGCTCGACAGCGTCGGCATCCTCGCGCGCTCGGTGCAGGACATCGCGGTCGTGCTGCAGGTACTGGACGCCTACGATGCGGCCGATCCGCGTTCGCGCCGACGGCGCGTCGCGCTCGCGCCGCCTGACTGGGAGCCCGGTCGCCTGCGTTCCGGATTCCTTCCCGACCTCGCGGCGCTCGGCGTCGCCGCGAACGTGCGCAGCGTGTTCGCCCGGGCCACCGATGCGCTCGCACTGGATCTCGGAGAGCGCGTGGATGTGGATTTTTCCGACTACGACATCGCGCGCATGCGCCGGGCCGCCTTGCTGATCATGGAGAGCGAGCTCGCGATCGGATTGGATGGCGAGACGCTGTCGCCGCGCCTGCAGGACATGCTCGACTTCGCCCGGGCCAAGACCGCGGTCGACTATGCGCGTGCCGATCGCGAACTGGACCGCGCCGTGGTCAAGGGGCGCGCGCTGTTCGCCGACGTCGATGTGCTCGTGTTGCCGACGATGGCCTACGGCCCGTACGCGATCGGCGAGGACGAACGCGCCGGCGATGCAGACCTCACGAGTTTCGCGAGCCTGGCCGGATGCCCGGCCATCAGCCTGCCGATGGGCACGCTCGACGACGGGCTTCCGATCGGGATGCAGCTGGTCGGCGCACCGGGTTCGGACCTGCGCCTGCTCGAACTGGCCGAGGTGTGCGCCGCGCGCCTGGATGCTGCGCCGGCGTTCCCGGTTTCGCTGACGCCATGACGAGTGACGGAGCCTGCGCCTGAGCCTGGAACGCATCGAGCTGGCGGGCGCGGAACTGCACCTGGATGCGCAGGCGATTCCAGCGGATCGTGCCGCGACGCTGTTCACCGAGTTGCGCAGCGCGATCGGCTGGGAACGCCATCGGTTGCGCCTGTTCGGCCGCGATATCGATGCGCCACGCCTGTCGTGCTGGATCGGCGATCCGGGTACCGACTACAGCTACTCGCGCGTGCGCTTCCAGCCGCGTCCGTGGCCGGCGGTCGTCCAGCAGTTGCGCACGGAGCTGCACGCGCTCACCGGTTTCGCGTTCAACAGCGTGCTCGCCAATCGCTACCGCGACGGCCGCGATTCGATGGGCTGGCATGCCGATGACGAACGCGAACTGGGCGACGCGCCGGTCATCGCGTCGCTGAGCTTCGGCGCAACCCGCGCGTTTCGCCTGCGCAGCCGCCATGATCCGGGTCACTCATCGCGCACGCTCGATCTCGGCCCGGGCAGCCTGCTGCTCATGCGCGGGTCGACCCAACGCAACTGGCAGCATTCGCTGCCGAAAACTTCGCGACCCATCGGCGAGCGCATCAATCTGACGTTTCGCCGCATCGTGAACGCACAGGCTCCTAGCCGCTGAGCTTCCAGATCCACGGCAGCGAAGCGAGCGCGATCAACGGCGCGCCGAGAGCCGGCACCCAGATCAGGGAACGCTGAGGAAAGTGAACCCATGCCCGCGCCGAAAAGAACAGTACGACGAGCAGCATCGGATAGATCAGACGGAAATCGGCGTGGCACGAGTAGGGTGAGGAGATCCTGAAAGTCAGCAACGCAACGATCGGCAAGAGCAGCGCGAGCAGCCAGGGCAGAACCCGGTATCCCGCAGAGACGGCCTCGGCGCGGGTCATCAGGATCTGGTTCTGGATTGTGTGGACGACCACGCCGGCGAGCAGCATCAACAGGAGGATGCCGTTGATGATCCCCCAGCGCCGGTGGGCATCGTCGAAGAAGAACTCGGATGTCAACGAGGAGCGCCAGAAAAAATTCCAGAAGTACTGGCGTCCGTAGCGGTCATCCCAGGTGCTGATGAACGGTTCGAGCAGATAGGTCTTGAGATCGAAGACGAGGAAATTGACCGGGCCATTGCCGACACCTAGATTCGGATTGATCGTGGAGCCGACGTTGGCCAGCAACCAGTGCTGGGTTTCGCCTTGCCAGTAATGCCAGATGTTGTTGCCCAGATTGAGCGCCGTTGCCGCTGCGAACATCAGCCCGAGCACCAGCACGCCCTGGCCGGCCAGACGAAGCTGCCGGGGTTTCTCCCGGCGCTGCCGCCATGCCCGCAACGCGTAAACAAGCAAGAGGACTCCGAGCACGGCCCAGACCGCGAGGGCGCTGGTCTTGGTCAGGAGCGCGGCACTCGCCCAGATCCCGGCCCAGACCAGATGCCGGAAGCGGCGACCCGCCCACCAGCGCAACGTATAGAAGAATGCCAGCGAGTAAAAAGCATACAAAGGGACATCGTTGCCGATCCGGATGCCATGAATGATGCCCGACGGCCACAGGCACAACGCCAGACTCGCGAAAGCCAGGGCCAGCCTGGAAGACCTGAACGCGATCCGCAACGTGGCCAGCGATGCGGTCAGGAATATCGTCCAGAAATACAGGGCGAGCAGCTGGGCCCAGAAATCTCCATGATTGTGGCTGCCGATCAGGCCCGCCTTGGTCAACGCCGCCACCGCGAAGTACAGCGGCGGTTGATGGTATTCCCAGCCCGCTCCCGGGTTCGGCAGGCGGCGATGCTCGATCAGGTACTGGATGTAGTCGCGATGGCCGCCGCCCATGTAGACGTCGAACGTCCTCGTGTAGGAGTTGGTTTCGGCGAGGTAGACGATCGATACGACAAGCGCCAGAGCGAGCGTGGCGTACTGGAGCGGGCTCAAGCGCAGATGCCGCGTGAGCGCAACCACGAGCAGGGCCAGCGCCATGAAAATGACGATTCCGCTGGCCCAGTCGAGATCGGGATCCGAGCGGATGTCCACCCCACCCGGACCGCGATCGTTCCTCAGCACGAGTTCGAGGACGTTCACTTCATTGCGTGCAAGCGTGTCGAGTTCGATCTCGAAGCCCAGCCAGGCGCTGCTGAGCGCCGCAGGCGGGAGTGAGTCCAGCGGCACCGTTTCGCCGTTGAGCTGCATCGACAGCAATCGGTCGTCGGGGATGATGCGCACGATGCGCGATGCCCGCGAACCCAGTTGCAGTTCGGCCCGGACCCTGAAGGTTCCTTGCAGCCCTTGCTTCAGGGGCAGGTCGATCGATTCGAGCGGCTTGCCGTGGGCTGACAGCCCGGTTTGCACGATGGTGAACGACTGCCACCGGGCCACCTGCATGAGCGCGACCAGGCTGAGCAGAATGAGCACGGCGGTGATCGCGCCACGGGCCATGGGTCGCAGAGGCCCGGCGACCGTCGTCGCATTTGTGCGATCGGTCCCGGCAGGGTCTGCATCCCCGGGAATGGCCGCGGGATCCTCCGCATGCACGGGCTGACCGATGCCTGACACGACGCGACTAGGCGCCGGCAGCGGCGCTGGGCAGCGCTGGCGAATCGACTGCGTAGGGCGTTGCCTTTGCCGATGGCCGTTGGCCGAACCAGGCCACGAAGTCGGCGAGATCCGGGGTCGGCGGCAGTTCCATCGGGTTGCGGAACGGAATGTGTTCGAGTACGGCGAACAGCGCGAGCTCGACGATCCGGATCCGGTCAGCCGGCAGTTCGGCGCGAATTGCCGCGAGGTTCGCCTCCAGCCAGGTCAGGCAGTTGATCAGGCTCGCGCGACGCTTGCGCGAGGCCGCATCGGGTGCTCGCTTGGACACGACTTCGTGGAACACCACCTCGACCTGCACGGCCATTGTGTGGGCAACGATCTCGTGTGCGTTCATGAGCAGCGGACTGCGTGCATCTTCGGCCCAGAAAACTCGCGCCTCGCCTGCGGGAATCGAGCGCGCGAGCAGGCGGCACACGTTCTGGCTGCCCCAGACGACCGTGTCCCCATCGCGCAGTGCGGGCAGTTTCAACGCGGGATTGCCGGCAAACGTGGCGGGGTCTTCGCTGAGCAGGTCGTGGATCGGGCGCAGCGCGTAGTTCACGCCGAGCTCGTGGGCGAGCAGACGCGCCAGGCGGGTGTAGTGCGAGCCTTGGCGGCCGATGATCTCGATCATGCGCGGATCCCGAATGGAGTTGGAAACCTCTCCTCACACGGCCGAACTCTAGCAGCCTCTCGGACGTTGGCTGGCCGGGCTGCAATTCCGCCGGCGCGGTTCATTCTTCTGCCGATTCCTGGTCAACAGGACCCACGTTGACCTGCGAATCGTCAAGAAAACTGTCTTCGCGCGGCCAGATTCCTGCCTCGACCCCCAACAAAGGCCGACACGCTGCCAGGCGACGAAGCCCTGCGGCGGACGCCGGGATCTGGCGGGTTGCCTCCCGATACCGGGTTTCCATCGCGAGTGGACTACCGGAGCACGCCATGAAGCACGTCCTTTTCGCCACCCTGCTGTTGCTGGGCAGCGGGCCGTTGTCTGCAGAAGTCACCTTGCCCACCCATCCGGGCCCGGCCAACAACAATGGCTCTTTCTCCTGGGGCATGTTCCTGGACCTCAAGGGAAAACCGGGTGCGCAGGTGACCGGGCTGACCACCGCCAGCGATGCGCCGGCCAACAGCACGTTCGTTCTCGAGGTGTTCACCCGCAACGGCACCGCCCTGGGCGGCGGCGTCGGCAGCGGTCCCGGCAGCTCGATGGCCGGGTGGACCCAACACGCAATCGTCACGGCCACCCAGGGCCCGCAATCCGGTGGTGTATCGCTGCCGATCAAGCTGCCGCCGATCCGCATCGGCGCCGGCCAGACCGTCGGTGTTGCGCTCGTCTTCCACGACGCCGGACCCGCCTATTTCGGCACCGGCGCCGCGCCACTGCAGACCTATTCGGATGCGGGTATCAGCGCGGTCACCGGCGACGTCCGCAGCGGGCCGTTCGTGCCGGGAGGCGTGTTCCACAGTTCGCGGTCGCTGGTCGGGTCGGTCACCTACGAGTTCACCTTGCCGACCCACCCCGGTCCGGCCAGCAACAACGGAGGTGTCGGTTACGCCATGCTGCTCGATGCCACGGCGGCGACCGATGTCGTTCTCAATCGGCTCGTGACGCCTACCCGCGCACTGGCCGATACCAGCTATGCGATCGAAGTCTTCAGCCGCGAGGGAACGGCGCTGGGCGGACCGCTGGGCAGCGGTCCGGGGAGCTCGCCTGCGGGCTGGACCTCGCGCGGTGTCGCCCACGCCACCCAGGGTCCGCTGACCGATGGCCTCTCGCAGCCGATCATCCTGCCCGACGTGCCCGTGCGTGCAGGGCAGACGACCGGCATCGCGCTGGTTTTCAGCGACGTCCGTCCGCTCTATTTCGGTAACGGCGTCGTGCCGCTGGAGACCTTCACCGATCCTCATCTCAGCATCGTCACCGGCGATGTGCGCAGTCAGCCGTTCACAACCTCGGGAAGCTTCTTCAGCTCACGCGCCCTGGTGGGCTCGGTCGGCTACGGATTGGGGCCGCGGATCCGGCTGATCCTCAATCCGGGGCCAGCCAACAACATCGCCGCAGTCGGATCTGCCCAACTGCTGGATATCACGGCCATCAAACCGGTCGTCGTATCGGGATTGACCACCGCCAGCACGGCTGACGCCGGCACCAGTTTCACGATTGCGGTGTATACGCGAACGGGGAGTGCACTCGGCGGACCGGTTGGAGCGGGCCCGGGCAGTTCCCCAGCGGGCTGGACGTTTCGCGGCGTGGCGACTGCGACCCAGGGCAACGCACCGTTCGGGCTGTCCTTGCCGGTCAGCCTGCCCGCGATGGCGATCCGCGCCGGAGAAACCCTCGGCGTGGCGCTGATATACGGGGGCGCAGGACCTGCGTTTTTCGGCGAAGGCGCGCCGCCGCTTTCGGTCTTCGGCGATGCGAACATACAGGTCACGTCCGGCGACGTGCGCCAGTTCCTGTTTACCCAGACGGGTGCCTATCTGAGCTCGCGCGAATTTGTCGGCGCGTTCCTCTACTCGCCAGTGCTGTTCCGCGACGGCTTTGACTAGCAGCCTGTCGGACTTTGGCTGGCCGGGCTGCAAATCCGTCTGTGCGGTCCATTTTCTTGCCGATTCTTGGTCAATAGAGACCACTATTGACCTGCGAACCGTCAAGAAACTGTCCTCGCGCAGTCGAATTTTCGCCTCGACCCCCAAAGCCCGACATCCTGCCAGGAGC
>Ga0307505_10001620_pt1 | contig 17506 bp, 25 predicted proteins | sample 23_S_MG_FD_202183 | JGI IMG/M metagenome (GOLD analysis project Ga0307505, IMG submission 202183) | Soil microbial communities from Populus trichocarpa stands in riparian zone in the Pacific Northwest, United States - 23_S | ecosystem: Environmental > Terrestrial > Soil > Riparian zone > Trees...
TTGCCAGCCGCCGAGCATCGGGTGCTTGCCGGGTGACCGTTCACATTCGGCGCCGTCCTTGCATGAGCAGACGCCGGTCAGGGTGGTGTGGCACGGGTGGACACGCCAGTTTCGGCGCGCGTAGACGAGCGCCCATTCCTGCATGCTCAACCGCGCACCTTCCGGCGGCGGCGCTTCGGCAGCGGGTTAGCGGCGATGTAGTCGGCCATCGCTTCCAGCGCCTCACGGTGGATGCGGGTGCCGATGCCGACCGGGCGGCCGGTGTGCGGGTGGTGGATCGTGCTGGTCTGCGGGTGCAGCTTGGCGACGAGCTGGCCGCCGGCGTCGTTGATCGGGACGAGCCGGGTCATCGCGGCCACCGCCAGGTGCGTGCCGGCACGGCAGCCGCGTACTCGCCGTGCTCGCCGTCGAACACCGGGCCGGCGTGCGGCACGTTGAGCTCGACGTAAGTGCCCGAGCCGGGGACCAACTGCTCGCCGCGGCGGGGCGCGTCCGGGTACTCGCCGTCCTGCGGGCGGTACGTCCCCGTGTCCGAGTCGAGGCGAGTGCCGAATCCGCCCGGCGTGAACACCGTCAGGTGGAGGCAACCCTCGTCCGGCACGGGCAGCGGGTTCTCGCGCCCGTCGGGGTAGTCGCCGGGGTGCGACTCGGGCGTGCAGGTCACGATCGCCGGCAGGTCGTAGACCAGGCCGTTGCGGCCGTCAGTGCGGTACAGGACGAGCCGGCAGACGGTGGGCATGGTGCTGTCCGTCATGCGGCCACCTCCAAGGGCTCGAACGGGTGGGCGGCACGCAGGCGTCGGACGAGTTCGATCGAACGGAGGATGTCGGGCAGCGCCCGGTGGCCGCCGTCGGCCGGCATGTCGAACGGGATGCCGCGCTGCCGCGCTTCGGCGGTGAGCGTCGACACGTCGAACACCCGGTAGCCGAGGATGCTGGCGAGCGCCGGCATGTCGCGTTCGATGAACGCCTTGTCGAAATGGACGGTCGACCCGGCGATCGTCAGGTCGACGTCCGTCCGCTTCCAGTCGATCAGGTCGGCATCGTTCGGGTGGAACGAGAGACCATGCCCGGCGAGCCAACGCATCGCCTGGCGCTCCACGTCAGCGAGTCGAGCGGCCGTGTTGCCCACCTGGCCGAGCAGGCCGGACGTCGCATGCATGTGCTGCACGACGTCGTTGCTGTGGACGCGGCGCAACACACGGCGGGAGGCGCGGGCCGGCATCGTCCACGTGTCGACGACGTCGAGGTTGTCGTCGGTGATGGCCAGCGCCACCTCGAGGATTGCGTCACGGTCCCGGTCGAGGCCGGACGTCTCGAGGTCGCACCACAACAGGATCGGGAGAGGCTTCTGGTCGGTCATGCTTCGACGAGCTCCTGGTCGTAACGGGCGTGTGGCTTCGACGTCAGGTGGTACGAACCGCAGCGGCAGCGGTAGATGCGCGACTCGTTGCGCCAGGCGGTGCCGTTGTCCTTCGCCTGCAGGCAGACCTTCTTGGCTGCTTTCGCCTCGTGCTTGGTCGCGTAGCCGATCTTTCGGCACACCGGGGTCACGACGGACCCACCGAATACTTGAACCCGCGGGATGCTTCGAGCTCGGCGACGACCGTCTCGACATGCAGCCGGCCCGCCTCGCGCGCCAGATCGTCGAGGTCGCCGTCGTTGTCGACAGTCAGGTCGAAAAACGTCGCCGGCCGCAGCGCCAGCTGTTCCGACTCGTGCTCGTTGGGCGGCGCCGTGCCAGGCCGCGACACCCGCACGACGTAGCCGCCAAGCGCCCGGACCGCCTCCACCTCGTTGTCGAACCGGACGTCGGTGATGACGACCGGCCGCGTCTCGCGCGCCGCCTGCTCGAGCACCGGCCGGACCCACACGTTCGTGTCGACGTTGCGCATCGCGACACCCAGCCGCTGCAGCAGGTCGCGCACACCGCGGACCTGCTTGGCGGCGTCCCACCCGTTCAGCTCGACCTCGTCGGCCAGCCGGTGCGGGTGGCCGACGAACATCTCGGTCCCGAGCGTCGGGTTGAGCTCGAGCACCGCCTGCTTCAACAGGTCGGCGAACGCCAGCCGACGCCACCCGTGCAGCTTCACGAGGAAGCCGGCGACAGTGTCCTTGCCAGAGCCTGCGGTGCCGCAGAGACCGACGACGGCCGGCGGCAGGTCGCGGTAGTCCATGATCGTGCCTCCCCTGTTGGTTGACCTGGCGCCGGCAGCGCACGGCAGTACCGACGCCAGGTGGTTGGCCTGCTAGCGGCGCGCCTTCCCCAAGAACGCCGCCAGCAGGAGCCGGTCAGTCGCCGGCGATCCGGGCGGCCAGCTCGGGCGGCATCAGCCGGCGCAGCTCGGCGGATGACAGTTCGAGCTCGGCCGCGAAGCCGGCGACCGCCGTGAACGCCTTGAGCTCGGACATGGCCTGCTGGCGACCGAGGTCGATGCCGTGCTGTTCGCCAGCGGCGCGAGCCTGGTCCGCGTACTCGGTCAGGCGGGCCAGGCGTTCGACCGTGAGCTGACGGTCGAGCTGCGCTCGAACGCGCTTGACTTCGAGCTCGGCGACCTGGGCTCGCAGCCTCTGCACTTCGTCCCGGCGCCCCATCAGGCGCCGGCTCCCGCGAACGCCTGCGCAGCCGTCTTGGCCTGCGCCAGCTGCTTCGACGGCTTCACGTGCAGGACGCCCTGCTCGTTGAAGTCGACGTAGAACGCGGTCGTCTTCTCGCCGATCGCGGCCTGCCACGGCGTGTCGTTCCGCGCCTTCACGCTCGCGACCGTGTACGACTTGCCGCCGTCCTCGAGCCCGTCGTACTGCGAACCAGGACGGGTCACACGGTTGTCGAAGATCGCGAAGTGCTCCGGGTCGAACCCGTGGCTCGCGATCTGCTGCTTGATCGCGTCCTCGAACGCACGCGACGGCAGCGACACGGACGACACGAACCGGAGCTGGTTGCCCTTCGGGTCCGAACCGATACGGATGTCGAGCCCGGCCGCGGTGGTCTGGCCGACCTGCTGGCCGCCGAGCTGGTCGGCGACCGCCTGGAACGGGTCGCCCGCCTGCTGCGGGTAGACGGTCTGGCCCGGCTCCTCAGGCACAGGCGGCACCGGCGGCGCCACTTGCTGCGGGGCGGCCGGCACGACGGGGACAGCCGGGGTCGGCGCGGGCGCGACCTGCGGCTGGACCGCGGCGGTCTGCGCGGCACAGCGGGCGAGCGTGTCGGCCAGCTTCGCTTCGGCCTGCTCCTCCGCATACCCCTGCACTTCGCCGGCGACAGCAACGACGTCGACGTACTGGCGGGGGCGGGCGAAGCGGTACTCGAACTCGGCGGCCGCCGACTGGTAGTCCTTGCCGGCCGTGTGCCGGGCGGTGAACCCGACGATCCCGTCACCGTCCTCGACCAGGGCGATGCCCCCGTCCGGGGCGGTGGTCTGTTGCGTGTCGGTCACGCGCGCCTCTCCTTCGTGTTGAGGTGAGACGCACGGTCCCCACCGGCAGGGGGGCAGACAGGGGTCGCACACAAGAAAGGCCCCCGCCGAAGCGGGGGCCTGAAAAGATCGGGCACGGCGTGTCGGCTAAAACGGGACCTCGCTGCCGTCGGCGTTGTAGAACACCTCGGCCACCCCGACGAACGGGTCCTCATGCGACGTCGGCGCCGGCTCGACGGTCGGTAGCAGCGCAGCCGCCAGCTGCGACGCCAGCTCTGGATGCGCCTCGAACGGCGCCGGCCTGGCCGGGCACGGGCTGCCGGCCGCCTCGAAGAACGGGCACCACCGTTTCGAGCAGAGCGGACCCATCTTGTCCGGCTCCGGCTGGAACGCGCCGGCCTGCACGATCGCGTCGGCCTCGCGGACCTTCCCGATGATCCAGTCGACGTCATGCTCGTCGACGTCGACCGGGATGACACGGACCGCCTGGAACCGGCTGTTACCTTTCGGGCGGGTCCGCATCACGTGAAACTCCCACGCGGGCAGGTCCCATACCGGCAGGCTGGTCGACAGCTTGGCGCCGAGCGCGTACTGCGCCGGCTGCAGCCGGCTGACCGTCCCGTCCGTTGGCCAGCGTCCGAAGTTGTCGGCCGTCTTCTCGTCGACCAGACGGAACCGTCGGGCGTCCGGGTCGAAGTAGACACCATCGATCCAGCCGCCGATCGGCTTGGACAGGCCAGGCACCCACACCCGGAAGTGCGGTTCGACAGCGACCGGCACCCACGCCATCACCCGGTCACGGATCGTCGTGCCGGCGCCCGGCTGGCCGGCCGGGATCGGCTCGTGCCACCAGTACGTGACGGCCCGCTCGACCGCAGCCTGCGCGGTCGCCAGGTTGTACGGCCGTCCGTCCCCGTAGTCTTCCTGTTCGCCGATGTCTGCGGCCGCCAGCGCAGCCTGCGCCGCCGCGACCATCTGGTCTTCCGACACCTCGACCGACGGCCGACCTTCGAGCCGGGCGTCGATCCTCTCCTGCTCGTGCAGCTCGAACGCGGCGTGCGCGTTCGTGCCGATCAGCGCCGGCCACCCGGACGGGTCTTCCAGCCCGTCGATGTAGCGCAGCTTCCACTTCCACGAGCAGCCGCCGGTGAGCTCTTTCACGGTCGACTGGTGGTACGCCTGCTGCCGGACTACGAGCTCGGCGGCCGCCGTGTCGCGCGAAGAAATGACGCTTGAAGTCACGCGCAGTCCTCGGCCAGCAGGTCACGAGCGGCACGCAGGCTCGTCTCGATCTTGCTGTTACCCCATCCGGTCTCTTGGCGTATGCGTGCGCGCGTCCAGCCATGCTCCACTGCTTCGATCGCGATGTCCATGTCCATCAGGGCGCGCTGCTCGGCGACGCCGAGGAAGACGGACACCTTCTCGACCGTCTTGTGATTGATCCCTACGGCGGCCGCCGCCTGCCTTAGCGTCTGCCCGTCAGCGAGCAGGCGGGCGGTCTGTTGCAACTTCTCGACCGGCGTCTCGGACGCGAACCCGTCAAGCACCTTTCTGACGGTCGGCCACGGGAACACCGCCTGGTTGACGACCAGTCCGTCGGCGATCACCTTCGCCAGTTCGTCCAGGTCGGCGATGCTGCGCAGCGCTGGCAGCGTTGTCAGTAGGCGCATCTTGCCGCGAAGACCTCGCGCCCTCGTGTCCCCGCCTTGCGGCGTCCACTGAAACTGGTCGGGCCGGCAGGAATGCAGGGCGTCAACCTGGGCGGCCGCCTCGAAGAACGCAGCGTCCCCCATCTTCGCGCAATGGTCCCGACGACTCCGGGCTTCCAGCATGCTGACGAATCCTGCGTCAATCTCCGCGTTGACGTAACCCATTAGCTCTCTATCCCCTGGACGCCGGTAGGTGGCGTGCCCCTTGTGCTTGCTGACGCTATCTGATAGCGGCAGGTGGTTCTGTGATCTGTAGCGCCCGTGCGCCCGACGAACTCGTCGTAGTGCTAGGTGCGTCGTTGACGCTACGTCCCCGGAGGGGGGCGACCAGGGTTGCAAGCGGGTGCGACATCACCGAGACATGCGACGAGGCCCCGCCGACGTTGCTGCCGGCAGGGCCTCGCGAGTGGGGTTTGCGACGATCAGACCTTCTTGCCGCACCCCTTGCAGGTCAGCAGGCCGTGGGCCTGGCGCGCCTTCACCCCACGTACGTCGTCCGGACCGATGCTGCCATCCGGGTAGCGGGCCAACACGTCGGCCTTAGATGGTGCGTCGTCAACACACCATGCGTCGTCGACCTCGACCAGCCACGCGACCACCGCCTCTTTCGCGTCTGACATCAACCCCACCATTAGTCCTGTCCCCCCGCCTCTACTTTGGTCAGTGTGCATCTAATCGGCGCAAATCTTGCGTCGTTTAGCGAAATGGCACAAGCCGCCCATGCCGGGATGGCCCGAAAGGACTACGGGCCATCGAACAGTTTTCGGTACGGCTCAAGCACGTCCCGCACCCAATCTTCGTCACCGAACCGGCCCTGCACAAGTTGCTCGATCGCTTCCCGCACGAGCTCTGCGCGGTCGCTGTTCTCTGCCATCGCTACTAGCGACAGGCGCCGGAAGGCGTCGTCCGACAGCCGGACGTTCACCTGGTGTGGGCGCGACTCTCGCGCGCGTTTCGGCATGCAGCAAACCGCTCTCGACAGACGGCTGCCGCCGCACGACGCCTCGAGGCGTCGACAAGCCACCCCTGTTAGCCCCCGTCGGGGCCGGGACGCTGGATGCGGCGACCACGACCCCTGCATCAGACCACAGACCTCGCCGGGGAACTAAGAGCGCAGGACCGTTCGGCAGGCCAAATCCGTCCTATCTGCTATCAGATAGCGGTCGTGCCATCGTGGTCGCAGACGGCGCCGGACGAGCTGGCGCCGACCGACCCTGAAGGGGCGAACCCATGCTGAAGGCCACCGTCAACCGTGCCGCATTGAAGGACGCTGTCGCGATCGCGAAGCGTCACGTCCCGCGCCACGCGATCCTGCCCGCCCTGGCCGGCATCCAGGTCGAGGGCTACGGCGACCACCTCGAGCTGACCGCAACCGACCTGGACACGTTCGTGCGGGTGACGGTCCCGGCGAACGTGCCGGACGCCGGCGCCGTACTGCTCGATGCGCGCCAGCTGGCCGCTGCCGTCATGTCCGGTACCGACATGGTGACGATCGCCGAAGACGCCGAGCGTGTCACCGTCGACTCTGGCGGCACCGCCGCACTGCGCCCGATGCTGGTCGAGGACTTCCCGCCGCCGATGCCGCCGGCCGGCGGTGACCCGGTCTACTGGACGTCGGCCGACGTCGGCCGGCTCGCCCGTGCCGCGCACGCGGCCGGCACCGACGACGGGCGCCCGGTGCTGACCGCCGTGTTCTTCGACCAGGGGTACGCGGTCGCGACCGACTCGTACCGTCTCGCCTGGACCGGGCTCGAGGTTGGCCCGCTCGCCGGCGCGCTCGTGCCGGGCCACACGGTCCGCGAAGTGGCCCGCTGGAAGACGGCCGCCCGCCACGTGTCGGCGTTCGGCACGCCCGGCGCCGTCACGTTCGCCGGCCAACACACGGCCGGCACGAAGCGGGCGCCGCGCGTCACCGACATCGTGCTGACGGTCCGGACCATCGAAGGCCAGTACCCGAACTGGCGGGCGCTCGTGCCCGGCGCCTGCGAGGCGGTCTACTCGTTCGACACGGCCGAGCTCGCCGACGCGGCGAGCGCCGCGAAGCGTTTCGCTAGCAAGCGACCGAACGTGCCGGTCCTGCTCGAAGACGTCGACGGCGCCCCGTACATCCTGAAAGTGTCCGACCAGGAAGCAGGCGACTGGTCGGCGACGGTCAGCGCCCGCCGCGAGACGGGCGACCCGGTCAGCATCGCTTTCAACCCGACGTACCTGGCGGACGCTGTCACGGCCGCAGCCGGCGACGCCGAGCGGGTGACGGTCGCGATGCGCGACGGCCTGAAGCCGGCCGTGTTCGGCGAGCCGGACGGGGACGTCCGCGTGCTGCTCATGCCGATGCGCGTCTTCTGACCGGCCCGTGCCACGAGCGGCGCGCGCCGGCCAACACGAGCGGTGCGCGTCGCCCGGCACACGGGCCGGACACGACGCACGAAGGGGCGACGATGGACTTGCAGAACGAACTGGACGAGCGCAACCGGACGATCCTGGCCGAGCTCGTCGCCGCGCACGAGGAGCGCGACGGCCCGCGGGTCGGCGACTTCGTCATCTGGCGCGAGCAGTACGGCGCGCGGGTGTACCGCCGGATCGCACACGACTGGGGCGACGACGTCCAGACCGCCGACTCCGGGAGGTACCACCTGGGTCGGCACGGCGTGTCGTTCTCCGGCCGGCTGCACCCGGCGGTCCCGGCCGCCGACCTGATCGACACGGGCGAGACGCGCGACGGACCGGTCTGGTTCTTCGACCTCGAGCGCCGGCGGGCCGGCGGCGGTATCGACACGGTCGCGCCGTTCCGGGTGTACGCCTACGTCGGCGAACAGCGGCTGCGCGACGCGCTGGCGCACTGGTCCGACGACGAGGGTGCGACGCCGACCGACGCCACCCACCTGCTGCACCTCGTCGACGTCGACGGCCACGAGGTCGGAAACGTCCCGCTCGACAGCTACGGCGGCCCGGTCGGGGTCGGCCGTGTGCTGCGCGACTTCGAACGCCGGACCGGCATCGCCGCCCGAAAGGCGTCCGACGTCGTCACCGTGCCCGGCTCGCACGCCACCCACTACGGCGTCCGCGTGCAGGTGCTCGAGGTCGACCAGTGAGCCGCCCCTACCCGCTCCCCGCAGGCGTCATCGAAGCCGAACGCGCCGCCGCCAACGCAACCCAACACGCGCCCGTCACCATCGTCGCCACTAGCCACCCACAACACGGATGGCACGGCCAGATCGTCGACACACCCGACGGCCCAGCACTACACGCCCAGCTCGCCGACATGCTCACCGACCAGCCCGGCCGAACCCTCACCGAACTACTCGACCAGACCGGCCAGACCGTCCTACAACCCGACACCACCCCGGCCGACACCACCGCCACCGCACGGCGGGCACGCTGGCTGATCCTCGCCGACCACTGGACGCTCACACTCCACAAGATCGCCCCCGGCCCGCTCGGCGTCCGCACCACAACCCGCATCACCGACCGGCACCACTGACCTGCAACTATCGTCCTGCACGCGAACCCCTAGGAGTGGCCACGATGAGCACCGACCTCACCACCACCCTCGCCGCCTACGCCGTCACCAGCCACGGCTACGGCGACACCGAACTCGTCATCGCCGAGCAGACCCGCGAAGACGGCATGGTGATCGGCGAGGGCGACCCGATCGCCCGCACGCCCCTCGACCTGCACGACAGCGAGGCCGGCCAGTACATCAGCTCGGAGGACGTCGACCTGCTGGCCGACCTCGACGGACTGCTCGCCGGCCTCGGGTACCGCCGCGTGAGCGAGTGGACCGACTCCCCGACCGGCGCCGACTGCCTGGTCGAGCGCGTCTGAAGCGACGACACACGACAACGGCCCGCCGGGATGGCGGGCCGTTCTCGTTGCTCGAGCCAGGCAGGTCAGCCGGCGTCAGCATAGAACTGGTCGAGCCCTCCGACGTAGCGCGTCGCCACCTCGCGAATGATCGCCACACGGCCGACCGTCTCCACCTCGTCAGGGTCGGCGCCGCAGTCGACCAGCCAGTCACGCATCGCCCGCACGTCCTCGTCCGACACGATCCCCTGGTATCCGCCCATCATCTCGCCGCCTCCTCTGCCAGGCCGACCCGGGTGTCGACCGCTCACACCAGCATGACCATCGACAGCCGGCAGCAGGCCACCAATCCGACAGCCCATCCACGCGGACCATCCCAACGTCATCCGTACCTTACGTGGTAAGGCTAGGCGTCAGCCGGAGCCGTGCGGCCGGGTCGGGTACCCGTCGGAGGAAGCCAACCCCCAACCCCGAAACCTTGTCTGACCTGCGGAAACGTTCGGCGGCGGGGCGGAGGGTGGCACGGTTTCGGGTGTGCCACCTGGCCGGACGCGGGGCGCGGACGTGCGCCCCGCCCGCTCGAGCCCCCCGGGCTCCCCCATCGCGCGCGACCCCTCCCCTGTATAGGACGCCAGAGTGATGTGGACGCGGTTTTGGTGATGTCCGGTCGTGACGGCGCCGGCTGTCGCGGGCGGCGGACGTGGGCGGGTGGTAGGGGCGGACGTGGGTGTGTGTGCCGGCCGACCTTGAGGGAGGTCGGCGGACATGGTGTCCGTCGTCGGGGTCCTATTGCTAGGCAATGTCCGCCCGCTAGGGCGGGCGTCCGGGGTCCGGCTTGTGCCGGGGGTGCCGCCTGTCGGCGGGCCGCTGGCGCCTGTCGGCGCAGTCCTCCCAGGTACGTGCCTCCCGCCGTTTGGCGGCCGCATCCGACCCGCGAGCGTCACGGTCCGCATTGGCTTGCGAGTCCCGTGGTGCGGCCCAACCGTTTCACAGGCGTTGGACCCCCCGATCTTGACCGCGTCGGGGTGCGTGCTGGCCGCGTTCGTCCGCGAGGTGGCTCACCTTCGCCGACCAGACTCCGTCGCCCGTTCCGGGGGCTCCCGCGCCGCTGTCACCGCCTCGGCGTTCGGTTCGACCCGTGTCGTGGGTGCGTCGCCCCGTTCAGGCTGGGGTGCCTTGAGGTTGTCCCGCCGGACGACGGCGAGAGAGAACGTGTCTCCACCTGTAAGGGCTGCGTGTGGCACCTGGTTTGTGCCACCCCTGCCACACCGGCACCTACAGGTGAGGAGGGGTGGCCGTGGTGTCCGATGTTCCGAAGCTGCAGCCGGCGCGGAAAGCGCGCGAGCGTGCGCTGTTCATCGAATGGCTGCTGACCCCGGAGTCGGTCCGGAAGGTTCACGGACTGCCGACGACCGAGAAGGCGTTCGCAGACGCGCACGCTTGCGATACGCGGCAGCTGCGCCGGTGGAAGCAGGACCCGGCGTGGGAGGCGGTGCTGGCTGCCCGCCGGAAGGAGCGGCTGCGGGAGGCGCCCGATGTCGGGGCCGCCCCGTCGGCCGGGCTGCGTCCGAAGACGCTCGAGCAGGAGCTGGTCGCAGAGGCGGCCGAACGTGGTGTCGAGCCTGGCACCGACGAGTACGACTACCTGCAGATCAAGGTGTCGTTGCGGCGGGCGGCGGTCGAGGGTGACGTCCAGGCGGCCCGCGAGTGGATGAAGCTGTTTGGCGAGCCGCTGATGGAGGCCGAACGGCAGGAGAAGGCGTCGATTTTCCCGTCGTTGTCTGACGACGAGCTGGTGGATCGGACGCTGCGGCTGGTCGGTGCGGAGCGGGTGGCGGCCTGGCTGGCCGAGGTGGCGTCGTGAGCGCCTGGTGGTCGTGGCTGCTGACCGCGGTCGGGGTGACTGGCCTGTTCTTGGCCGGGTCGCGCCGGGTCGTCGGTTGGCGGGTCGGGATCGGGGCGCAAGGGCTGTGGGTGGCGTACGCGCTGGCGACGAGGCAGTACGGGTTCCTCGTGTCGGCGTTCGCGTATGGAACGGTGTACGTCCGCAACGCTCGCCGCTGGGCGTGCGAGTCCGACGAGGTCGCGGCGTGATGGGCCGCAAGGGCTGGTACCGCCGCTGCCGATGCTGCAACGGCCCGCGCACGCGCGGGCAGCTGCGGGCGACCGAACGCCGCCAGTGGCGCCGCGAGGTGGCCGGGTGAGCGGGCCGATCGAGCCTCCGACGGCGAACATGCCGGTCCGGCTGTCGCTGCTGACCGACAAGGTCTGCCGCTGGTGCGACCGTCCGATGCGCGCCCGCCGGCGTGTGCTCGGCGTCCGGGCCGGCAGGACTGTCGTGTCGGCGCCGCTGCATCTGTGCGGTTACTGCGACCTGACGTCCGGGCCGGTGCCGGCGTGACCGACCGGCACGAGTTGGAGCAGCTGCGCGCCGAGATGATGTGGCGCCGGGCCAGCAAGGACCCGGCGTTCTTCATGCGCGAACTGATGTGGGTCCAGTCGCAACGTGATGATCGTGGCCGCGAGCCTTTCGAGCTGTTCGACTACCAAGAGGACGACCTGCAGACCTTCCTCGAAAACCAGTTCGCGGTCGTGCTGAAAGCCCGCCAGCTGGGCCTGTCGACCCTGGTGGCCGGCTGGGCGCTGTGGCTCGTGCTGTTCCGGCCGGGCGCTGTGATCGTGTGGGTGTCGAACAACCAGCGGAACGCCGACAAGGCGATCGCGATGCTCGACACGGCCTGGCACTTCCTGCCGGAGTGGGCGAAAGCGAAGGCGCCCCGCAAGGTCGGGGACGCCGCGTCCGAGAAGGTGTGGGTCCACCCGGACGGGCTGCGCTCGAGGATCAAGGCGTCTGCCGGCACGAAGACGGCCGCCGCATCCGAGACGGCCACACTGGTCGTGTTGGACGAGTTCGCGCTGGTCGACCCGATCATCCAGCACGACCTGTACCGCTCGGCGTCGCCGACGACCGACGCTGGCGGCAAGCTGGTCATCATCAGCACAGCCCGCGGCCGCCGCAACCGCTTCGCCCGTATGTTCATGGACGCCCGCGCCGGCAAGACCCGGTTCAAGGCGATCTTCCACCCGTGGTTCCTCTCGCGGTTCGTCAATCCGCTCGCCCACAAGGTGCAGGGCTGCGCCGACTGTGGCGGCAAGGGCTGGCTGCCGAACGCGGACGGCGGCACGTACTGCACGTCTTGTGTCGACACCACGATCTACGAGGCGAAGAAGGCCGACTTCCCCGAGGAGCCGCACCTTCACCGGGCCGAGTATCCGGCCACCCCGGACGAGGCGTTCCGCGAGTCGGGCCGGCCCCGGTTCCAGTGGCTGCCGCAGTTGGAGGCGTGCGAGGAGTTCCCGTATCGCGGCCGGCTGCAGGCCGACGTCAACGGCAACCTCGTGTTCGTCGAGGACCCGGAAGGCCCGTTGCGGCTGGCCGCCGAGGCGTTCGAGCCGGACCCGGACCGCTGGTACGTCCAGTCGATCGACCCGGCGACCGGCACCGGCGGCGACTACACAGCCATGACGGTCGGGTACATGGACGCTGACGGCGACCCGGTCCGCGTGGCGTTCTGGCACGCCAACACGGTCGAGCCGGTCGAAGCGGCCAACGAAGCGGCGCTGCTGGGCAAGTGGTTCACCGGGACGGCCGGGCCGGCCAAGATCGTCGTCGAGACGCAAGGCGGGTACGGGGCGTCGTTCATCGACGAGCTGCGTCGCCTTCACTACCCGAACCTGTACCGGCAGCGGTCTGCCGAGACGCGCCGCCGGCGCCGCGGCGAGGCGTACGGCCTGGCGATGCAGTGGAAGCGGAAGCCGCTCGTCATCGACCGTCTGGCGTCCTTCCTGGTCCCGCTCGAGGGCGGGGCGTCCGAGGCCCGTCTGGCCGGCATCGACCCGATGCTGCTCGACGAGCTCGAGTCGTTTGTCCGCACCGACCAAGGGAAGGTGCAGGCCGACGTCGGCTGCCACGACGACCTGGTCATGTCGACCGCGATCTGGCTGTGGGTGCTGGTCGACGAGGCGCCGGATGCCACACCGGCACCTACAGGTGAGAAGCCGTCGGCACCGGCGGGCCAGGCGTTCGACCTGTCCCACCTGTTTGTCGACGCCGAGGCGGCCGAACGCCAGGAGAAGATCGTCATGCGCCGAGAGCGACGCGAGCTGCAGCGGACGTTCCGCGCGATCCAGTCGGCTAGCCCTCTACGGATGGGCGGCCGCCGATGAAGCCGTACACGCTGAAGGCCGCGCAAGAGCTGGTAGACGACGCGATCCGTCGCGCGAAGGACCGTCACGACAAGTGGGATGCGCTCGAGAAGCTGTACCGCTACGGGCAGACGACCGACCCGTCCAAGCCGCTCGGGGCCGAGGTCGGCAAGCTGGCAGCTGCGTCCGGCCTGACGGTAGGTGGCGCCAACCTGGCGCTGCCGGCGGTCAACATCATCCTCGAGTCGGTGGTCGCCAACCCGCCCGCCCACCTGTGCGAGCCGCTGGCCGGCGGCCCGGACGCGGAGCTGAACGCTCGCGTCGCCGAGGCGGTGCTGCGCTACTTCTGGAAGCGCACCCGCGGCACGCAGGACTTGCGTGACATCGCGCAGGACATGGTGGTGCTCGGGTCGGGGGTCGGGAAGGTCACCTACGCGCACGACGAGCACGAGGAGGACCGCCCCGAAGACGAGGTGGTCGACGAGCTCGTCAAGCGGATGGAAGCCGACCGACTGCTCGCGAACGCCGGCGGGGTCGACCCGACGCCGCTACCCGACCTGGCCGAGCACATCCGGCTGACCAGCACGGTCGTCGACCGGGACGAGCCGGTCTTCGAGTACGTCAGCCCGTACGACATCTTCGTACCGCTCGACGCCCGCCGCCTGCACGAAGCCCGCTGGATATGTCACCGGCTGACCCTGCCGCTGGACGAGGTGCAAGGCAACCCGCACTACAAGAACACAGGCAGCGTGAAGGCCGACGCGACCGCCGCGTCGGCCGACCAGGGCGCGACTGCTCGTGACCAGCAGGCGCGCCGTGGTCACGACGGCGCCGAGCTGCCGCCAGAAGGGTCGGAAGCGTTCCAGACGGCCACAGTGTTCGAGTTCTACGACATGCGGACCCGGCGCTTGCTGGTGTTCCAGATGGACGCCGACAAGCCGCTGTACGACGCCCCGTTCGACTGGTCGCACCGCCACTCCCCGTTCGTGCATGCCCGCAACTACAACGACGGCGGCAAGGAGTTCTGGCCGTTCGGCGAGCTCGAAGCGATCGCCGGCCTGCAGGCGCTGTTCAACGAGTTCACCCGCGAACAGATCGGCAACGCCCGCCGCGCTGGCAACAAGTATGTGGCCGACCAGCGGATCAACACGGCCGAGCTCCGTGAGGTGTTGGAGTCGGACGAGCCGGATGTGGTCGCGTTCGTTGACCTGACGCTCGCCGAGGACCGGCCGATCAACGAGCTGGTGCAAGCGCTGGCCCGTGCGCCGCTGCCGGCCGACATCTACGAGGCGCGCGACACGGTCCATGCGCTGTTCCGTGAGGTGATGGGGCTCAACGACTTCCAGACCGGCGGGGTCGGCGCAGACCGCATGTCGGCCACGGCCGCCGCGGTCGTCGACGGGGTCGCCACCTTGCGGGCGCAAGGCAAGGTCCGGCAGATCGAGGAGGCCGCGTCACACGTCGGCAACCTGATGCTGCTCCTCTGCCAGGAGTTCATGGACGAGGAACGCGCCATCCGGGTCAGCGGCTCGGAAGGTGCGGTCTGGCCGAAGGTGTCAGCCAAGGACATTCACGGCGAGTTCCTGGTCAGCGTGGAGGGCGGCTCGACCCAGGCGGTCAACCCGGCCACCCGTCAGCAGCGCGCGCTGGACACCCTGACCACGATCGGTCCGGCCTTGCAGGCGGCCGGCTTCGACGCCACTAACGCTCTGCGCGCGGCTATCCGTGACTTCGGCATGGACCCGGACCACCTGATGGTCCGGGTCGACCCTGAGCCGCATCCGCAGGACGGCGGCGCCCCACCGGACCTTCCGGCCGGCATCGGGGCGCCGCCCGCATCTCTCCCGACTGTTCCGCCGCCCGCGCTGGGCGGCCCGCCGGTGCCCGCAGGGCTCGACGGCAACATCGCCTTGTAGGAGTTCTGCCGTGATCCCGATGGACCCGAACCAGATGGCCGCGCTCGACTCGTTCGCCGCTACCCCGCCGTCGCCGGCCGGCCCGGCCCCGGTGCCGTGCGGCGCGTGCGGCACGATCATCGACCCGGTGACTGGCGAGGTGGTCGACAGCGGCGCCGGCCCGGCCCCGCTGCCCCCCATCTGACCGCCACAACCAGTGCGACAGCCCCGCTTCGGCGGGGCTGTTTCGCGTTGAAGCGGACATGAGCGGACATCCGCTCGCACTGCCTGCCACACGCACACCTACAGGTGAAAGGCCATGCGCGAACCGGCCTTTCACCACCGCGAACAAGCAAGCGGACGGACCCCCGCCGGGGGCAACCGGGACCGCGAGCCTCGTAGAGGAGAGACGCGCGTGCCGGACACGTTCGAGGACATCGCCACCGCCCTGCTCGACCAGGCCGAGGCCAACCCCGACCCCGTGGAAGCACCCGAGGAGCCCGTCGTCACCGACGTGGAGCCAGAGGAGCCGACCGAGGTGGAGGAGCCCGCCGACGACGAGACGGACGCGGCGGAAGACGAGGACGAGGACGGCGACGACACCGAGGACGAGCCGCAGCCGACCGAGGTTGCGGACGACGAGGTGGTCACCCTTTCGGACGGCACCGAGCTCACCGGCAAGGAGCTGCGCGAGGGGTACCTGCGGCAGGCGGACTACACCCGCAAGACGCAGGAACTGGCAGAGCAGCGGCGCGAGCACGAAGACCTTCGTGACCGTGTCGAGTCGTACTTCACCGAGCGCACGCAAGACCCGGTCGGGTGGGTCGAGGAAATCGTCCTCACCACCCAGGACCCGACCGCCACGTTCGTGCAGGCGCTCGTCAGCATGGCGCAGGCCGGGAAGCTCGACCCCGAGTTCGTCAAGACGTTCGGGATCGACAGCGGAACGGTTGCCGACACGGCCAAGACGGCCGCCGAGCAGGACCGGATCGCGAAGCTCGAGCAGCGCCTCGAGCAGGACGACGAGGCCCGCGAGGCAGAGACCGCCCGTCAGGCTGCGCTGCAGGAGTACGTCGACCAGTACCGCGAAATCGTCGACACCAACGGGCTGACGTTCGACACGCCCGAGGCCGAGACGACTTTCAAGGCCAAGCTGGCTGCGTTCGCCGGGGACCACCAGATCACCGACCTCCGTGTCGCTTACGACGCCATGCAAGCCCGCGAGGAGCGGGCGCGTCGGGCGACCGCGGACGCGGAAGCCCGCCGTGAAGCGGCTGCGCAGGTGAAGCAGCGCAAGCGACAGATGCAGGTGGTCGCCCCGAAGGGTGGCTCTAACCCCGGCCAGGAGACGGCCCGGTCTTCCTCGTACGAGGAGCTGGCCGAAGCCGCGGTCGATCGCATCTTGTCCCGCTGATTGCAAGGCGTCGGACCCCGACCCGCACCTTCTCTCACGGAGTCCGTGACCCATGCCTGCAATCGGCGCACCCGAGTTCACCGAGCTGTTCGCGACCACGCTGCAGCAGTACGAGAAGCAGCTGATCGACAACGTGCTCACCAAGCACCCGACCCTCGACCTGTTCATCCCGCTGCGTGCTGCCCGTCTCGGCCGCACCGCCGTCACCGACGAGTCCGGCACCTTCAGCACCGCGAAGGACGGCCCGGTGGTCGGTTCCGCGGTGTTCGGCAACAGCCGCCCGATCGTCACGCCGACCCGCGTGGTGTGGGAGGAGCTGCAGCAGAACACCGGCAAGGAGCAGATCGTCTCGCTCCTGAAGGCCCACAAGGACACCGCGGTCGACGACCACGCGACCTTCCTGGCGCAGGGGCTGCACGCTCTCACTCCGGCGGCCGGGATGTTCGAGTCGCTGGCGACCATCGTGTCCGACACGGGCGCAGTCGGCGGCATCGACCCGGCGGCCGGCAACAAGGGCTACTGGAAGGCGACGGTCCGGCACATCCCGGCCGAAGGCCCTGGTAGCCAGACGATCCGTAAGGCGTTCCGCACCGTCGAGAACGACTTGTATGTCAGCACCGGCGGCCGCCACAAGGTCACGCACATCATCGCTGGCCGCGACATCTTCGAGGAGTACGTCGACTCGTTCGACGAAAACGTTCGGTACGTCGAGTTCGGCCAGGGCCAGACCAAGTTCACGGCCGTCATGTTCGGCGCGATCGAGGTCCGTCTCGACCCGGACTGCCCTGCCGACCGGGCCTACTTCCTCGACGAGTCGAGCCTGCGTTTCGGGTACCTCAACGGCAACCTGATGTCGGTCCAGCCGTCGCAGGTCATCACCGGCACGCTCGACTTCACGACCCCGGTGGCGTCGGTCATCAGCGTCGGCGTCGACGAGCGTCGCGCGAACGGCCTGCTGATCCGCGGCGCGGAGCCCGACGAGGGCTGATCGCCTGACTGCACGTAGGACCCGGAAGGGCCGGCCGCAAACCCGCCCGCCCGTCCGCTGTAGGTGGCGAGCAAT
>Ga0307505_10001621_pt1 | contig 17500 bp, 16 predicted proteins | sample 23_S_MG_FD_202183 | JGI IMG/M metagenome (GOLD analysis project Ga0307505, IMG submission 202183) | Soil microbial communities from Populus trichocarpa stands in riparian zone in the Pacific Northwest, United States - 23_S | ecosystem: Environmental > Terrestrial > Soil > Riparian zone > Trees...
GGCCTGCACCTCACCGATAACGCACACGAGTTTGAGCCTGGGTACACACATCTTCACGGTACGGGCGACTGATCCGGACGGCCACAGTGAGATCACCCCACCGAGCTACACCTGGGTGATACAGGCTCCGCCGGACACCACGCCGCCGGAAACGACGATCAACTCAGGGCCGGATGCGACCACCGTGGACACGTCGGCACAATTCACCTTCTCGGCCAATGAGCCAGATACCTTCTTTGAGTGTGCTTTGGATAGTGCGTCTTTTGTGGCCTGTGTCTCACCAGCAAACTACACCAATCTGAGCCAGGGGGCACACACCTTCGAGGTGCGCGCTATTGACCTGGCGGGCAACGTAGACGTAACACCTGCCAGCTTTAGCTGGACAGTGGAAGAACCACCACCCGCCGACACCACGCCACCGGAAACGATGATCAACGCCGGGCCGGAAGCTACCACCAGCGAGACAACCGCCGCGTTCACCTTCTCCGCTAACGAGGCGGCTACCTTTGCCTGCTCGCTCAACGGCGCACCGCTCACAACTTGTGATTCACCTATCAGTTACAGCGGGTTGGCGGTAGGGTCACACACCTTTGCTGTGCAAGCGACGGATATGGTCGGTAATGTGGATCCCACCCCCGCCAGCTACAACTGGGTAATCAATGAACCCCCGGATACCACCCCACCGCACACAACCATTAACTCCGGGCCGCCAGCCAGCACGCCTGATACCAGCGCAACCTTCACCTTCTCAGCGGATGAACCTGGTGTGACCTTTGAATGTGCCCTGGATGGGGCCGCCTTTACGGCTTGTACCACCCCGGCAACGTACAATGGTTTGAGCGTGGGCGAACATACCGTTACGGTACGGGCCACGGATCAGGCAGGCAATGTTGATCCCGTGCCAGCCAGCTACACCTGGACGGTACTGCCGCCGCCGGACACCACCCCACCCCAGACCACGATAGGAACTGGGCCAGTGGCTACCACCCCAGACACCAGTGCCGTCTTCACCTTCACCGCTAATGAGTCTGGCTCAACCTTTGAATGTGCGTTGGATGGCGGGGCTTTCACGGCCTGTGCCTCACCCCGGACATACACGGGCTTGAATGCGGGTACGCATACGTTTGCGGTGCGGGCGACGGACCCGGCGGGTAATCTAGACACGACCCCGGCCACCTATAGCTGGACAGTATCGCCACCGCCAAATTGTGGGCCGCAGATTACAGTCTCGGCAGTAGCGGATGCCTGGGTGGATCGGGGTAGTACCTCCAATAACAATGGGCAAGATTCTATCCTCAAAGTTCAGGGGAAAGGGTCTAACAGCAGTATGCGGGGGATGGTGCGGTTTGCTTTACCGACGAACATACCGGCAGGCTGTGTGGTTGAGTCAGCCACGCTCCGACTGTATGCAGCATCGTGGAAGAATGGCCGCACGCTACAGGTTTTCCGCCTTAATGGTAGTTGGACAGAGACGGGTGTGACCTGGAATAACCAACCGGCTACAACCGGCGCGGCCGCGACCACCAGTTCCGGTAGTGGCTGGCGGCAGTGGGATGTGGCGACTATGGTGCAAACGATGTTGGACACGGGTGTTAATAACGGCTTCCTCATTCGGGATGCCAGTGAAACGGGCGGTGGGGCGGAACAGCAGTTCCACGCCAGAGAAAAAGGCAACAATATACCGGTTCTGGTCATCACGCTGGTTCCCGCTTCGAGTGCCTCGGCGGCCCCATCCAACCCGATGGTAAACCACACGCCTGACGGGAATGGTGCAGGCGGCTCTAGCTATTCGCTGGCGATGTTTGCCCTGTGGCCTACGGTGACGCGGTTAGTTTCGAGTTTTTAGTTTCGAGTTTCGAGTGGCAGAGTGGCAGATAACTTGCCACTCTGCTACTCTGCACCTTTTTATACGGGAGCTTGCCAGTGAAGATTCATGGGCCGGGGATTGCCATTCTTGTCCTCTTGCTGTTCGTTCTGCTGGTTAAACCAGGGGCACAGCCGATGGGGGCGGAGCCGGTTTACACAACCGTGACCCAACCGGTCTTTCAGGATGAATGGGGCGAGGTCCCTACCGATCAGATCATCGTGCAGTACCGGGCTGAGGTGGATTTAAGCGGGGAGAAGGCGGTGGATGGGGGGGAGAGGATGGCGGCGTTGAGCGCGGCCGCGAACCATCCCCTCATCTACCTTCGCCCCATGTCCGGGGAGGCCCACGTTCTGCAACTACCCACACCCTTGCCTGTAGCCCAGGTAGAAACCATCAGCCAACGCCTGGCTCTCCTGCCCGATGTGGCCTATGCCGAACCAGATCGCCGCATGTTCCCGGCCCTGACGCCCAATGATCCGCAGTACCCCAACCAATGGCATTACTTTGAAACCTACGGCATCAACCTGCCCCCCGCCTGGGACATCACCACCGGCTCCGGTGGGGTGCGGATTGCCGTCATTGATTCGGGTATCACGGATCACCCCGACCTGGATGGGCGATGGCTGGGGGGCTATGACTTCATCACCAATGTGGCGATGGGCAATGATGGTGATGGGCGGGACGCTGATCCCCATGATCCAGGGGATTGGACAGTGAGCGGGGAATGTTACACCGGGTCGCCGCCCCGAAATAGTAGCTGGCATGGGACGCATGTAGCGGGAACGATTGGCGCATCGGGCAATAACGGCGTAGGGGTGGCGGGCCTTAACTGGGTGTCGCCCCTCGTGCCGGTGCGTGTGACCGGAAAGTGTGGCGGTTTTATCTCCGATATTGCTGATGGGATACGCTGGGCGGCTGGCCTGACGATCACAGGTGTCCCGGCCAATCCCCACCCGGCGAAGGTGCTGAATCTGAGTTTGGGTGGGCCGGGCGTGTGCAGTACGACCTACCAGAATGCCATTAACGCGGTGAATAACGTGGGGGGGATTATTGTCGCGGCCGCGGGCAACAATAGTTTCAATCTCAACACGAACAGCTACCAACCGGCCAACTGCAACGGGGTGATCACAGTATCAGCCACCGACCGGGTAGGTGACAAAGCTGTTTACAGCAATTACGGAGCGACGGTGGAAATCAGCGCCCCCGGTGGGGAGAATGTCCCCATAATGACAGACGGGGTGTTGTCTACCCTCAACACTGGTTTGACGGTTCCAGTGGCTGGAACCTATGGCTATTACCAGGGTACAAGCATGGCCGCACCCCATGTATCTGGGGTTTTGTCCCTCATGGTTTCGCTTAGCTCGACCCTTAACCTGACGCAAAGTTTGCAGATTCTCCAGGACACGGCTCAGTCTTTTCCGGGGGGGAGTAGTTGTAATACGGCTATTTGTGGGAGTGGGATTGTGAACGCGGCCGCGGCTCTGGCCCTTCTCCCCACGCCAACACCCACCCCGACGAACACCCCAACCAGCACGCCCACATTGGCCCCAACACCGACTAACACAGCAACAGCAACCTCTACACCAACCCGTACTCCTTCGGCAACCCCAACAACCACACCTACATTTACGGCCACGCCCAGCCACACCCCTACACCTACCAGTACGGCAACGGCGACTGCCACCGCCACCCCAACCAGAACACCCTCACCTACCAGCACAGCGACGGCTACCAGTTCCGCCACGCCTACAGCGACATCAACCCCAACCCCTAGTCACACTTCAACTATGACAGCGACGGCCACACCCACCGCTACGTCATCGCCAACGCCGAGTCCAACATCTACCGGAACAGCAACCCCGACACCCAGCCGTACCCCGACCATGATGCCAACGGCAACACCTACCGCGACATCATCGTCAACACCCACGTCACAAACTACCCATACCCCGACGCCAACCTCTACCACTACAGCTTCCCCTACGCCTAGCCGAACACCAACAGCTACTGCCTCGACGACGGTGACGCTGTCGTCTACGCCCAATCCAACATCTACCGGAACGGCCACCTCAACACCCAGCCACACCCCGACTATAGCGGCAACATCAACGACTACGGCTACACCAAGCCGCACGCCAACAGCGACGGCCACATCTTCACCAACGCCGAGTCCAACATCTACGGGAACGGCCACCCCAACACCCAGCCGCACCACGACCATGACGGCAACACCAACATCACAGCCTACCCGTACCCCAACGCCATCCCCTACCGCCACAGCTTCCCCTACACCCAGCCGTACCCCAACCGCAACAGCCACGTCAACGCCTACACCAAGTCGCACGCCAACTTTGACAGCGACGCCAACTCCGACTCCCAGCTGGACACCAACCGCCACGGCAACACCTACAAAAACGCCAACGCCAACGCCCAGTCGTACCCCAACACCTACCCCATCACCTACGCCTGTACCGGGTTACCACATTTTCTTGCCCTTTATAACGTGAGAGAGAATGCCCATAAACGCCGTTTGTGTACCAATCGCATCATTCTGGTACGAGGTGAGCCGGGTAAATAGGGTTCTACCGATTTTACCGGGGGGAGTGGAGACTTTAGTCGGAACGTCTCGACCGGCTAAAGCATCCACTCCAAATTCACCCCGCCCGATCCGGGAGAGCCACAAATAGTTGCCAATAGATCACTGACAGCGGTTATGTTGGCTTGATAACTGGCGTATATCTTAGGGATGTTCGGCGACCAAAAGAACTTTTAGCTTTTGACTCGCTGAACAATCCTGTGGCGATTCTGTGAAGCTGAGTGATGGCATTGTTACCTCTCTGAAGGCAGTGTATGGTCAAACGCTGGCAATGATGCCGAGTCGGGTTTCATGACAGGCGTTTAACGGGTACTGATCTTCTGCCAGTGGTCGCCTGTCATTAGGGAAGTGGGGTTCTGTGGTTTCTGGTGGAGATGCCCCTAAAGGATGTGGCTGAGGCACTGAGCAAAACGGTCGGGGCGGTTAAGGCATTGCAACATCGGGGTACATTAGCCCTACAAGTGGCGTTGAAGTCGGTGTGAACACCAGTGTAAACAGAGGAAGCCGGGTCACAAAGAAGGCATAAAAGGTGAGGGACGTGGCAGAAAAAGAAGCGATTTTTCAAGCAAACTGTGAACAGTTGAAAGCAGGCGAACCCTTGAAGCCTGCCGGGTGGGTTGAACGATGAGGACGCAGCCGCACTCCGACTGGTAGCCACCGTGTGCGCGGCCGCGGACCGTGGTCTGGTCGAAATTTACAGCGATGAAGAAGCGGTCATCTTTATCTGGGTTGAACATAAAATGGCCTGTTGTCAGGCCCCAAAAGAGGCAAATAATAAACGTCCATATTTTCCCAGGGCTAGGGCTTCAGTCAGATAGGCAATTAGGTGTCGCACGAAACGATATGACCCGAACTAACAGCAACAACAAGGAGAATGTACGGGTGATGGTTATCACCTCAAACATACTCCTGGGTGATTTACTAGAAATCTTGCTGACCGATGCCTTTGTTTCCCACGTGCATCGTGTGAGGCAGACCCAATCCGATAGTGTGCTACAGCGGATTGCCCGATACCAACCGTAGGTCATCGTTATGGAAGAGGGATTGATGGATGACGTCTTTTTGTTATTGTTGAGCCGATGGTTGGCTTGCGGCCGCAGACGGGTTATCCTCGTTCACCCCCAGAAAAACTCGGTGCAGGTCTATGGTGAGTTTCAGGTTTCTCTCACCCACTCAGCCGATTTCATTGCGCTTATTGAGAACAAGTTTGGTTATGGGTCGTAATTGGCGGTATAGACCACCAAGCGAATCGTGCATGCAGTCAGATGGTGTCAGATGGTGGTGTACGATTAGATCGCGGGAGCGATTGCGTATGGGGTACTCTCTGGGCAATATGACTAAAAACAAAAAAGCTCTCGTGTTACACGAGAGCTTTTTGGCTACGGGAGCGACGGGGATCGAACCCGCGATCTTCGGCTTGACAGGCCGACGTGTTAACCACTACACCACACCCCCACTTTTGTTTGCCCGTAAGCAAGGTCGAATAATAGCAAAGACCCCGCCCTCTGTCAAATTTTGACGGGCTGATTTTGCTTCTGCCGGTGAGCCAATAAGGCGTCCGCGGCCGCAACCACTTCCCCCGTCAGCAGCACCTTCTCCCAACTAAACGGGGCCTCGCGCTTTTCCGGCGCACACACCGTCACCCGACGGCCGCGTGGCGCCGACAACGCCGGATCACTCGGCCCAAACAACGCCACTGTAGGGCAACCCACCGCGGCCGCGACATGGGTCGGTCCCGTGTCGTTGCCCACATACAGGTCGGCCACCTCACCCAACGCCCCCAACTCGCCCAACGTCAGTTTGCCCGCCAGATTCACCACTTTCGCCGACATCATGCCGTCAATGGTATGGGCTAAGGCGGCATCCGCGGCCGCGCCCACCACCAAAATGCGGGCGTTATAGGTTCGCACCAGATGGTTGCCCAACAAAACAAACCGCTCCACCGGCCACTGCTTCTCGGCCATCCCCTGGCGCGGGTTACTCCCCCCACCCGGATGCAACAGCACCAACGGCACATCCCCCAACCAATCAATCTCGTCCACCAGCCGCCGCGTGGCGGCCGACCGATCTCTATCGGTAGGGTAAAAGGATGGCGGCTCAGGTTGATTTTCCAGGCCGATAGCACGAGCCAGGGCCAGGTATTGGTCGGCTTCGTGGCGCTCTTCGGGCCGCGGCCGCACGCGAATCGTCTGGGCGAATCCCCGCCCCTGCACCGTCAGCCCCACCCGCTGAGGAATGCCCGCCAGCCAGGCAATCAGCGACAGCAAAGCCGAGCGGCTGGGGATGAAGCAGGTGTCGTATTGCTCCTGGCGCAGGCGGGCCACCAGGCGGCGCACATCGGCCCAGACAATATGGGTTGAACCGACCGAGTAGGTATTGATAATCTGATTGATGGTCGGATGGGAAGCGATAGCTGGACGTGCCCACTCGTGGACGGCCCAATCGAAACGAGCCGCCGGGTAGGCTTCGCTTAAGGTGGTGAGTAGGGGCGTCGCCAGCAAAACCTGGGTCAGGCAACAGGCTTTGAAGATGAGGGCATGGCGCGGTGGTTGAAACACCCCCTGCCCCCGTAAGGCAAAAGGAAGTCCAGCCAACCGTGCGGCCGCAGTCGTCAACCCCGTTTCACGCCATTTCAATGTTTGGTCCTTCCTCGTTAATTTCTTAATGCCGTGAGCAAGAAAACGATCCGCAGATGTAAGCGTTCAGTCGGATTCGTTTATCTGTCCAGACCGCCCGGCCGTAAAACGGGCCGGGCCATGGCTACAAAGGCTGTTGGCCTGGGTTTTAGCCCGTAGGGCTTGGTACGTTTAGCCCGGCGGTTCGACCGCCGGGCGGACTAACTAACTGAACGCTTACCCGCAGATTTCGCTGATTAACGCCGATTTTTCAATCTGCGAAAATCGGTGCTAATCTGCGGATAAATCTCTGGTTTGCCCAGGTTAGGGTTCTTCCACCGTGATCAACTCTTTCATATCGTTAAATTTGCCTTCGCCGATGCCCGGAACGCTCATGACATCTTCAATGCGAGCAAATGGCCCATTCTGGGTGCGGTAATCAATGATGCTTTGGGCCGTGCTGGGACCTACCCCTGGCAAACTGTCTAGCTCTTCCAGGCTGGCCGTGTTGAGGTTAATTTTTTCACCAGATGCAGGTGACGCGGCCGCGGGCGATTCTACCTCATCATTGCCATTATCCATCACCGGGGCCGGTTCCGTGGGCAACACAACCGCTTCTTCACCCACCATCGGTACAAACACCTGAAGACCATCCCGCAAGCGCAAAGCCAGGTTCACCCGATTCACATCCGCCTGCGTCGTCATACCACCGGCCAATTCAATCGCATCGGCCACAATCATACCCGGTTCTACCACATAAACACCAGGGTTATTCACCTCACCTGTGACATGCACCTGCCAGGGCAACGGCGTCGCCGTCGGGGGAGCCGGTTCAATGTAGATGGGCGCTGGTTGTACCCCGCGCAGTAACCCCAGCCCCCCTGCACCCAATCCCACACCTAAAAACAACAGGATTAACCCTTGCACCAACTGATTCGCACCTATTTTCATATAACAACCTCCTAATCAGAGACAGGATGGTAATTTTTCGGATTGGCAGGTTGGGCCAACAAGCAGTAAAAAAACTGGTATCTATACAGACTCTCGAGGGTTGAGCTTGTCGAAGCCCGGTGTCGTCTTCGACAAGCTCAGGCCGCACCTGTATAGTAACAAAAATAACGTAACCGTTGACCAGGGGTCAGGTTTTTTACTCAGGGAATCACACGTTAACAAAGCCAAAAGAGCCTGACTTCTCAAGTAGGGTTTAACGCTTATAAAATAGATCGAGATGGGGATATCGTCAAGTCCGCAATGATAATAACCAAGTCACTAATATACTAATAACCAAAGATCAAATCAAAAAATACCCAACTCTGGTCATTTATTATTTCACGACCCCTTGAACGCGCAAGGTTTGTAGAATGAGTTTTTCCCAGGGGTAATCGGTAGTGAGAGGGACGTAATGAACATTGCGGCCGCGACAAAAAGCCTCTATCTCGCCACGCCACTCCTGCAACCGGGCCAGATATTGTCCTTGGGTCGAGGCATCTAGCGTGATCTCGGCTTCCAGCCCCGTTTCCACATCAATCAGCTTCACGTCTCCTGCCAGGGGCGGCTCCACTTCGTCCGGGCTTAGCACATGAATCAACCCTACCTCGTACCCCCGGCTCTGGAGGGTGGCTACCCCTTCCTGGTAGCCCGACGGCGACAACAAATCGCTGATGATGAAGAGCAGACCCGGTCTACGCGCCCGCAGAGCATAATTTTGTAGGGAAAGGTTGAGGTCGGTGATGCCCGCGGCCGCGGCCCCTTCCAAAAATTGCAACAGACGCAAACTATTCTGCTGGCCCCGATACGGCCCCCACCGCTGGTTGCCCTCACTGCGTAACAGCGTTACCAGCGTCAAATCCCCGCTGGAGAGGGCAATATGCCCCAATGCCCCGGTTAGTAGCAGGGCATAGCGGAGTTTTTGCTCATCCGTTGTCACGTCCGGCCAAGCCATACTGGCACTGCTATCCACCAGGATATGTACAGCCAAATCTTCTTCTTCTTCTAACAATTTGATAAACGGGCGTTCCAGCCGGGCATACACATTCCAATCCAGCCGCCGCAAATCATCCCCCCGCACATAATTACGATAATCGGCAAACTCAATAGACGTCCCTCGCTTCTTACTGCGCCGATCCCCCTTCATCATCCCCACCCGCACCTGCCCCGCCACCAGGGACAACTGCTCCAACTTGCGTAATGTGGCTTCGTTGAATAGCTTCATAAAATCATCAGAGTGGGCAGATAAGACTGACAGGAATCTGTAAATCGGGCAAAACTTCAGACTGAATGACATCTTCACCGACAAACTGCCCCAGCAAGGCATACGCCTGACCCCGCAGAACATACACCTCAACCAGACATTCGTCAGGATCGGCCAGCCAGTATTCGGGAACGCCTACTTGGGCGTAAAGTGTAAATTTACGTCGCCGATCCTGTACGCGGCTTCCGGGTGAAATTACCTCTACCACGAGATCAGGAGTACCCTCAATCCTGTCGCCCACAATGACGAGTCTTTCCTGCCGCACAAAAACAATATCGGGTTGAACTGGTGTCGCCAAATCACCGATAACAACATCTATGGGAGAGACAAAGACCTTGCCTTTTTTGGCCTTCTTGAGAAAAAAGTGCATTTCTGAAGCCAGGTTCAGGATCATTTCTTGATGCATTGGGCGAGGGGCTGGCGACATAAACAACTCTCCTTCAATAACCTCGTAGCGCATCCCATTATCCGGCAGGCGGGCATAATCATCGTAGGTCCAGGCTCCCTGTTGCGGTGGCCGGTTCAATTTGGTTTTGGGGGATTGTTCGCGTGTGGTAACGGTCATTTCCCTACTCCTACCTGTGAATTTGCTATAGCTTTTAAGAAAAAGATTTTGGCTGTAGGGGCAACCCTTGTGGTTGCCCTCCCCTGAGTGGGCAGGCACAAGGCCAGCCCCTACCCCAAATCATTATCTTGAGGTCTATAGAACAATACTCCACTGATCACTGGTAACTTTTCACTCTCACTGCCTCGGCACGGTAGTCAGTAAATCGGCAATGATGGTGTCGGGGCGGATGCCCTGGGCCTGGCCTTCAAAATTGAGGATGAGGCGATGACGGAGCGCGGCCGCGCTCACCGCCGCTACATCATCAAAACTCACATTGTACCGCCCCGCCAACAAGGCCGTAATCTTGGCCCCCAGAATAATGGCCTGTGCTCCACGTGGGCTGGCTCCATAACGCACATATTGTTGCACGCTGGACGATGATGTGTTGTCGGGATGTGTTGCCACGATCAAGCGGCTGATGTATTCACTGACATGGCTAGGCACAGGCACTTGCCGGGCCAGCTTCTGCATGGCGCTGATACGTTCCCCATTAGCGACCGGGTTAATATCCACCCCCTTTTCTCCCGTGGTGCGAGCTAAAATCTCGGTCAGCTCAGTCGCCGAAGGAAAGGGCACATTAACTTTGAAGAGAAAGCGATCCAATTGCGCCTCTGGCAGAGGGTAAGTCCCCTCCATCTCCAAAGGGTTTTGCGTAGCCAGCACAAAAAACGGTTCGGGTAGGGGGTAGGTGTGGTTGGCGACAGTGACCGTTTTCTCCTGCATTGCTTCGAGCAGAGCCGATTGGGTTTTAGGGGTGGCCCGGTTGATTTCGTCGGCCAATATCAGGTTGGCAAAGATGGGGCCTTGCTGAAAACGAAAAGCCCGGTGGCCGTTCTGCCCCTCTTCCATAATTTCGGTGCCGGTAATATCGGCGGGCATCAAGTCGGGAGTAAACTGGATGCGGCTAAATTGCAGATCTAACACCTGTCCCAGGGTACGAATAAGCATGGTTTTGCCCAGGCCAGGGACCCCTTCTAACAAGGTGTGCCCGCCAGCAATAATGGCGACCAAGGTGGCGCGTACCACTTCTTTCTGACCCACGATAAACTGGCCGATTTCGGCCTCAATCGCGGCCGCGCTTTCACGAAATCCATCTACAGTGAGGAGAGAAGGCTGGGTGTCCATAAATTTACGATTTACGATTTTAGATTTACGATTGGTGTTTAGTCGTCAATCGTAAATCGTCAATCCAAAATATTCCTATGGTTCTAACGATGAAAAATAATCCCGGATGTACCCTTTATACCCCAGGGGGATATAATCGCTGGAGAGGGCTTCGTTGGCGGCATTGCGGTAGTCGCCATACACTTGGCCATAGGGGACACTACTCGTCTCGTTGCCAAATTCGCTGGGGGTTTCGCTGAGTAAACCACCACAAGCGGCCGGATTGGCTACACATTCAGCGGGCAGTTCGATGTCTACCCCTTCACCGGTGAGGGGTTGGTAGGGGGGCACATAAATATTTTCGGCATGACCACCACCTGGGCCTGGACCGCCCTGACCGGTTCCCTCTCCGTTGGGTTGGCCTTGACCTTGACCCTGTCCTTCACCTTCGCCATTGCCCTGGCCTTGTCCTTGACCCTGACCTTCACCTTCACCTTGTCCCTCACCTTCCCCTTGCCCTTCGCCCGGCTGGCCGGTTTCTCCGGGCTGGCCTGATTGACCCGCCTCTCCAGCCTGGGCAACTTCTTGCCGCCCTTCGCCCACTTGCCCGGCGGCTTCAGCGGCTTGTTGGGCTGCTGCCTGTTGTTGGGCGCGTTCTTGCAGAGTGCCACTGGCTTCACGTAGGGCCTGTTGCGCGGCCGCAACATCCCCATTTTCTAACGCTTCGGCCGCTTCGCTCAACTCCGCCGCCAGTTCGGGGTCGGTTTGGGCCAGGGCCTCAGCCGTAGCGGCTAAATCGGCAGCCAGTTCGGCCTGCTCTTGCGGGGTGAGCGAGGGCAAGGTGTCGGCTAACTGCGCGGCCGCGGCACTGGCGGCTGAGAAATCTCCGTTTTGTAGGGACTCACCTAACGATTGAGCGTTTTCGTTCTCGGCTAATGGTTGCCCGGCGGCTGCCAGGGCTTCCTGCAACTGCTCGGTATTGTTATTAGCTTCTAAAGCTCGCAAATCGGCTTCCGCCTCGGACAAAACGGCCACAGCCTCTTCGCGGCTCGAATTCCCGGCTTCCAGAGATTCAATGGCCCCTTCGATGGGTTCCAAAATCTCCTCTTTTTGCTCCTCGGTCAGTTCAGGGTTCTGGAGCACTTCTTCTTGCAGGGCTTCCAGGGCCTGAATTTGCTCTTCGATGCTCTCTTGCACCGCCCGTTGGCCCTGCAAAATGGTGGCCTGGGGGTTGGGGAACCAGACCGCGGCCGCGAGCAACGCCGTTGCCAGTAACAAAATCAGCCAATCTTGCCGGTTCAGGCGCAGGGGCAGACCTGCTCTGGCGTTGACCAATCCTGCCGCCCGCACCGTATCCTGCAATTGCCGTTGGGCCAAGTCGGTCGGCACGGTGAAGCGACCGGTCTGAATTTCGACAGCGGTGCTGGCCCGCTCTTGCAGGGCGAACTGGGCATCGGCGAAACGGGCCTGTTGGATGAGGTTGCGGCGTTGGAGTAAGAGGTAAAGGAGCGCGGCCACGAAACCTACCACCCCTAGCCCGATAGTCACAAAACCCAGTTCTTCATTGGTGAGGAGCGGCCGCAAACGGGCCAACCCGGCCAGCAACGCGGCCAGTAGCAGACCAGCCAAAAGGCCACGGGGAACCCAGATCAGCCCCTCGGCCAGGCGCCGCCGCATGTCCCAGCGGCGCAGATATTGTTGCAATGTCACAAAAGTTTGGCCCATTATCTTCCCATCCAGTTGCAAATTAGACTCACGACTAAGCATACTGACCAATATTCAACCACTAAAAAAATTCGTATTAATTCGTGAGTTTACTGAAATAACGCACGCCAAGGCGCAAAGGTCGCTAAGTTACCAGAGAAAAATTCGTGTTAATTCGTGCAATTCGTGGCCTCTTTCATTGGCTGCACACTTTATCAAACGTCAAACATTCGATATTTGTTTCACCCGGCGGATACTAGCCCAGAAAAGCAATACAGCTAAAACTGTATAAGCCAACAGATAAATCCACCAGGGTGAGAAAATGACCACGGTATAAATGTCAATCGTATCAGTATAATAAAAAATTGCCCCATACTCGATGAGAAAAACATCACTGGCAATTAAAGTAGCGGGCAAATTGAGCGAACCCAAGGCCAGGGCCACATATACCAACAGCACGGGTGTCCAGGGTGGCAGGGTAACAGGGGTACCAGGAACCATCAACAAAGACACAAAGGGGATAGTAAAAAGGGCCAGCACCGGTAATCCTACCACCAACAGTAAAACCAGGGCGTATGTCGTGACAGTGGCGGCGATGGTGGTACGCATCAGGCTGGAGATATAAATGCCCATCATGCCAAAGGTGATGGCGGAGACAACCACCAGCAGTTGGGAAATAAATAGCTCAATAAAGGAGACCCCACCCAATAAAAAAGCCACACTTTGGAGCGGGATAGCGGCCAAAATCAACAATAAGACATAGCTCAAGGCTGAAAATAGTTTGCCGCTCACCAAGGCCCGTGCCGAAAGCAAGGTTGTCCGCAGAAGATCGTAGGTCTGTCTCTCTTTCTCGCCCGTGATGCTGGCGGCGGTGAAGGCTGGGCTGATAAAGACAGAAAGGAAGGCCTGGATGCTGAGGATGGTGGTAAAAATAGTTTTGCCCGCCACACGGGACTCGGTACTACGGTTGCTACCACCTACAGCAAAACCCAGGTAGAGGATGGCCACAAAGCTGCATATCAGCAAGAGATAGAAGGTGAGAATGACAAAGGCTCTGCGGCCGCGCATGCGTGCCCGCAGCTCTTTCGTCGTCATCGGGTTTTGCCATAGCTGGCTCACCCAGGTACGCCAGGAGGGCGCAGGCAAGGATGGGGCTGTGGGGGTGACAGGTGTTGCTTTAGACATAATGTTTCAATCGTGCGTTCTTCTCGTCAAAACAGGTAAGATATGAAAGTTGAGAAATTAAAGCGGTAATAGAAAGTCTGTCATGCTGAGGTCCGCCGAAGCATCCCGTTCACCTGACTTGTAGGGATTCTTCCTCGAAGACTCGTCAGAATGACATTTCAGGCGTTTTGGTCTATTACCGAATCAATTAGTGAATATTCATTTCTTACCCGGCTTCAATTGGGTATCCGGCTGATGCGTCGTACACAAGCCACATAAAGTACGAAAGCGAGCAGGGCATACCAGAAGAGATAAAGATACCACGGTGAAGGCAACCAGATGGTATGAGACACAGAGCCGCCATAAACAGAGGTGGTAAACCCCCAGTAGGAGTTATGCTCCAATAAAGAAATTTCGCTAACGGCTACAGTCAGGGGCAAGTTAAACGAGGCCAGGCCCATCATCCCATATTGAAACAGTGCCTCTATTTGCCAGGAACGGGCGAAGAGAGAGTAACTGTAGAACACGACTTCGTTCATCCAGGTGAAAAAAAGAAGGGTAAAGGGGATGCCCACGAGAAGAGAGAGCGCGGCCGCATACGTCGCTACCGTTGAACCAATCGTCGTCCGCATGACCGTCGAAAAGTACAAGCCAATCAAAGCATAGGCCACCGCCGATACCAAGACCAACAGTTCGGCAATCAACAGTTCCGGCAAGGCGATGCCACCCAGGAGAAAGGCGATGCTTTGGAGGGGCACAGAAGCAAAAATGAGTAGAAAAACGTAACCCAACGCCGATAAGGTTTTGCCTGTCACCAGTTGGTGTGGCGTCAACAAGGTGGTACGTAACAAATCGTAGCTCTGGTTTTGTTTTTCACCACTGATGGCCCCGGCCGTAAAAGCGGGGGCAATAAAGGCCACCAGGAATATCTGCACCAATACAATCATGGCAAAGACAAACTTACCCACATCGGCCAGGTCTGGCCCACTGCCCATGCGAATGGACAAGGTGATGGGGATGTAGATCAGGGCAATGAGGCTCACCATGAACAGCAGATAAACGGTCAACACAACAAAGGCCCGGCTCCCTCGCATTCGGCTCCGTAGCTCTTTGAGCATGATGGGGTTCTGGGCCAGGCTCAGCACGCGGCCGCGGACCCCCTCTGTCATTCGTTGTCTGAGTGATAATTCGGCCATGTTTGAGTTTCGAGTTCGGAGTTTCGAGTTTCGAGTTCCTGACCCGGAACTTCAAACTCGAAACTCAAAACTTCTTCTTACTGCACAATCCCCTGCGTCACATGCAAGAACACATCTTCCAAATCACCCGTCTCCTCACTAAAACTGATGATGGGAATATCTGCTTTCATCATCTGGCCCAAAAGCTGGCTGAGTTCCTGGTCATTGCCACTAAAGTCAAAACGAACCGTGCCAGCCGATAAGTTATACTCGGTTCCGACCATCATCTGTAACACCAACCCTGACTCAACCAATATTTTCTGGGCCAGATCTGTCTCTCCCAGCACCCGCAGTTGAATCAGTCGGTGGCTTCGTAGACGCTTCTTCATCTCCTCAATATCCCCGTGAGCAATCAGGTTGCCCGCCTCCAAAATAGCAATGCTGGTACAAATATCCGCTACCTCAGACAGAATATGGGATGAGAAGAAGATGGTTTTGCCCAGGGTTTTAAGTTCGCGCAACAGTTCACGCATCTCAATACGGGCGCGGGGATCCAAACCGCTGGCTGGTTCATCTAAGATCAAAATTTGAGGATCATGGGCCAGGGTACGGGCCAGGCAAAGCCGTTGTTTCATGCCGCGGCTGAGATTTTCCACAAAATCTTCTTTCTTGTGGTTCAAATCTACCAGGGAAAGTAAATCGTCGATCATGCCCAGGCGTTGTGCAGGCGGTACACCATAACAGGCGGCAAAAAAATCCAGGTATTCCCAAACCTTCATATCTTCATACACCCCAAAATAATCGGGCATGTAGCCGATGGCCCGACGCACCTGGTCTGGCTCTTTTTCCACCGAGTAACCAGCCACATACGCCTCGCCACGCGTGGGGCGTAGCAAGGTGGTCAAAATACGCATGGTCGTGGTTTTGCCCGCCCCATTTGGCCCAATGAACCCTACCACCGATCCTTCTTCAACGGTGATGGTGAGTTCATTGAGGGCGGTCAATTTGCCGTACTGTTTGGTTAAACCCTTGGTTTCAATAATTGCGGCCATAGTTTTTATTCCACATCACCCCGGAAAATGGGGTAGAACTGGCGAACGCCAATGCTATTTTGGCTGTCGTTTTCCAAACGCAAACGGACCTGATTGCCAGGACCGATAAAGTCAGCCGGTTCAGCCAGATTGAAGGTGCCCCAATCCGCCAGGGCTATGTTTTTCCATGCGTCGTCAGGCCAATTCCAGATGGAGACAGCCGGTGGCAGCGAAGAAGAATAGGTCTGCCGGGTAAGGATTAATTGCAGGGTGTTGACAGACATGGTGGTCAGTTCGGGGATTGGTCGGAATTCGTACTCAATGGAGCCGTTGTGCAGGCTGAAACCTTCAATGCCAATATCCCCATACTGACCATTGTTAGCCAAAATTTCCCAGGAAAGCATAGAAACAGGGATGATGATATCGCGGCCGCTGACCTGCGTCTGCGTCATGGGTAATTCCAAGAAATAGAGCGTGGAAACCACCTGCTCCTGTCCACGCCTGGAATCCACATTCATCTCCAGCAATTGTTCTTCGGTCCAACCAATGAGCGTCACCACACCTCTGGGAATCAGGTAACTGCCAGAACCACCAGAATACACATCCCGGTGCATCGCTTCCAGCAGTTGCCGTCGTGAATAGGCCACCGGTTCATTATAGGGGGATTCTGTACCCAGCAAAGCCAGGTTATTACTTAACAAGGGTGAGGTATAACCTCCATAACTGCTGGTTGTTGCCCCTGTTGAAGCCGCTGCCGAAGCTGAGATAGCCTGATTCCAGTCCACTTCTTCACCCGGTTCCAAATCCCCCAGGCTATGAACAGTGGACCCATACAACAAGATGGCATTTTCCAGGGTTATCTGGCTGTCATTTCGCACCGTAACAGTTAGTTCAAATTTGCCATTCTGCAAAATCAGGCGCACATCACTGCTGATTTCTGGGGCTGCCCGGTAGCTTTCCACCATAAATGTCTGGCTATCACTCACATCTATCCGCACATCACGCAAAATGAGATCCGTCCCCCGCTCGACAGCACTCACATTGCTTGCGCCTACTGAGCCGAGTCCCAATCCCTGGCTAAAAGGCAAAGCCATCACATCCCCCGGCAAGATAAAATCATAGGTAGCTCGCCGCGGAGAATAAAGCGCCACGAGTGAGTTCACCCTCAAGGCAGGGCTGTTGGCCTGACCATAGGCCACATTCATTTGATGCAAAATGAGGTTGTTACCTTTGAGGCTAAAACCGGTGAAGTAGGCACAGGCGGTGAAAACAAGGATGGTGGCCGGGATGGTGATCCAGGCCCATTCACGCCATTTGAGCCGTTTGAGAACCAGATAGTTGACCGGACCAATCAGGACAACGTAAACACCCATGAAACAAAGAAGT
>Ga0307505_10001622_pt1 | contig 17498 bp, 14 predicted proteins | sample 23_S_MG_FD_202183 | JGI IMG/M metagenome (GOLD analysis project Ga0307505, IMG submission 202183) | Soil microbial communities from Populus trichocarpa stands in riparian zone in the Pacific Northwest, United States - 23_S | ecosystem: Environmental > Terrestrial > Soil > Riparian zone > Trees...
CCGAGCGCCTGCGTGGCATCTATTGGAACCTCGTGCGCACGCGCGCGGAAATCCCCGTCACCAAGCGGTTGGTCGACAAGAACCCGCTCAACATCCTGCGCCTGCCCCTGATTGCGCGTCTGTTCCCGAACGCGAAGATCATTCTTGCGCTGCGCCATCCTTGTGACGTCGTGTTCAGCAACTACATGCAGACGTTTCGCACGCCAGCTTACGTCGCCCTGACGGCAAGTATCCAGTCGACGGCCACGGGTTACGCCGATACGTTCGATTTCTGGACCGATCAGGCGACCGTATTTGCGCCGGACGTGCTCGAACTGCGCTACGAGGATGTCGTCGATGACATCGATGCACAGTCACGCCGAATCGCAGAGTTCCTGCAGATCCCCTGGGACCAGCGCATGGTCGATTTCCACGTGCGCGCGAAGGAGCGCGGCTACATCGCCACTCCGAGCTACCAGCAGGTCCTGGAACCGATCAACCGCAAAGGGATCGCGCGCTGGGAACGCTACCGCGAGTACCTGGAGCCTGCGATACCGGCGCTGCGCCCGTTTCTCGATCGCTGGGATTACTCCGTTTGAGCTTTCCGCACGCATGCGATGCACGTGCTGACAGAGAATCCGATGACAAAGGGCAACGGGGTCGCCTTGCCTGGTACCTGTGGGAGGCCCTTCAGGGCCGATGTCTTCCCGCAGCGTGACGAAAAGCATCGCGCCTGAAGGCGCTCCCACAGGGTGTACGGAGGCCGTGGCCTGCACTGCGGCTCCGATCCATGCGGAAGACCCTTCAGGGCCGATACCCTTGCCGCATTGTGTCGAGAAGCATCGCGCCTGAAGGCGCTTCCTACGCAGGATGAGAAGAGACACGGCCGCGGTCGTCAGCGGCGTCCGCATCGAATCCATAACCGAACAACTCGATGTCACGCGCATACATGTCGCCGACAAGCTGCCGCAGTTCATCGTTGTAGTACTCGGCGTAGGGCCGGTGTCGCGAGGCATTGACCTGGCCAAGGCGCGCGCCAGGAATGCCGATGCGCGCGCAGATCGCGTCATAGTCGGACTGCATGCTCTCGACGCGACCGACGAAGTCCATCGCGAGCGTCCCATCCGCGTCGCACAGCATTTCGTGCTGCGGCCGGAACAGGATGTGCTGCAGCGGTGGCTGGTCGCGAATGATCAAGCGCATGAATGCCTGTGGCGCTGCCTCGAACTGCCCGGTCTGCCGGCTCATGAACGCGCAATAGGAAATGAAGCGGTCGTACGGATTGCGCACGAACGCGAACTTGAACATCGCATCGAATACTTGCTTGCCGAGGACCGGAACAATCTGGGTCACCCCCAGATGGCCATGACCGATACTGCTCAATTCGGGAAACGGGAACCGCTTCTGCACGAACAGGCCCACCTGTTCGTGGTCGCCCTCGGTCAGATGTGGGCGCAGCGCATGGCGAATGGAATGCGTGCCGGTCTTGGGCACCGCGAAGAAGATGAAACGATGCGTGTTGGAAATGATCACGGTCAGTCGACGTGCAAATTGGGAGGCCGGTATTCTCGCACGCTACTCGCAGGACCCAGGACCCGGCGGTTGAACGTTCGCGTCGAGGCCGTTCGATCGCGGGTCAGGCAACCGGGTGGCGGCGCGCATGCTCGACTGCTGGCATCGCGCCCGTGTTTGCTAGACTTGCGCACTGCGACCATGGCGGTTGGATCAATTGGCCAGCCGAAGCGTTTGCCCGCTGGCAGTCCACATCGCGGAAGCCAAAGTGGCTCGCATTCGCAGCGTGGCGGGCATGTTTTTTTCGATCGACAGTCCATCACGTCTTGCGATCCACTTCCGTCCCGCGATGAAACGATCCAGGCCACCGACATGAAACTGCAAGTACCGTTCCTCCAGTTGCCGATCGCTTTCGATGCGGCGGTGCTCGAACAGGAGATTGCCGCCCTCGGCGAGTCGGTCTGGCGGCCGCATCCGCAGGGCTTCCCCGGCAATTCCGCGGTTCCGCTCGTGGCGCGTGATGGCGATCCGCAAAGCGATGCCGTGCAAGGCCCGATGCGGCCCACACCACAGCTTGAAAGCTGTCCCTATCTGCTGCAGGTCCTGCACTCGCTCGGCGCGGTATGGGGTCGCAGTCGGCTCATGCGGCTGTCGGGCCAGGCCGAGGTTACCGCCCACGTCGATATCGATTACTACTGGCGTGAACACATGCGTGTGCATGTGCCGATCGTGACCCAGCCGGAAGTTCGCTTCCATTGCGACAACGCGGTCGTCAACATGGCCGCGGGCGAATGCTGGATCTTCGACACATGGCGACCGCACAAAGTGATCAATTCGGCAGAGCGTTCGCGCATTCACCTGGTCGCCGATACGGTCGGCGGGCCCGGATTCTGGGATCTGGTGGGTGGCGCGCGGGTACCCGGGTCCGGCAAACCAGGATGGCAGGCGCAATTGATCGCGCCGGATCCATCGATTCCGCCACGCCTGTTCCTCGAATCGACCAACGTCCCTCTGGTCATGACGCCATGGGAGGTCAAGGAGCATCTGAGTTTCGTGCTCGACGACGCGTTGCCGCATCTCTCACTTGGTCGCGTGCAACAAGTGGTGGGCTATTTTCATCGCCATTGGCGTGCGCTCTGGGCAATATTCGGCGAGTCCAGCGACGGGTTTGGCGAGTATCGCAGCGCCGCGCAGCAATTTGCCGAAGAGATTGATCGCATAGCGTCGGACATCAAGCTGCGCAACGGCACCAGTGTCGCGCTTGCCATTCGCCGGCTCGTAACCGATGTCGTTGTCAACGACGAGGCAAGCATCCAGCAAGCCGACGAGCGCTCCGCGCCGGTGGGCGCGGCACGCGCCGCGATGTGATCCTGCGATCGCCGATCGGCCGTGGAGATCCCTCACTCCGAGCCGGTCCGGGAGGTCCTCAAGGTCGATAGCGTCTGAACTCCTGACCCCAGGCATCGCGCCTGAAGGCAGTCCCCCAACAAGCAGATGGATCCGCTCGCGAAGGCCCTGCCGAAATGCTTCTGTGGGAGGGCCCTTCAGGGCCGATGCTCTCCTGCACCCCCTGGCCCCAGAGCGGCACGCGCCTCGCCCCGCTGCATCGGGCTCAGAAGTGCGCGTTCTCGAAGCCTTCATCCATTGGCGTCTCGCCGCCTTCGGCGAGGCGGATCTTGAGCGCGAGGCCGTCGCGTGAATCGGCTTTGGCGAGCGCTTCCTCGAGTTCGATCTTGTCTTCCTTGTACAACGCATAGAGCGCCCGATCGAAGGTCTGCATGCCCTCCTGCAGGCTCCGATCCATCGCTTCCTTCATCTCGTGGATCTGGCCGCGGCGGATCATGTCGCGGATCAGCGGCGTATTGAGCAGCACCTCGACCGCGGGCAGGCGGCGACCGTCCTTGCCCATGACCAGACGCTGCGAGATCACCGAACGCAGGTTCAGCGCGAGGTTCATGAGGATGTTGCGGTGCGCCGACTCGGGGAAGAAATTGAGGATGCGTTCCAGCGTCTGGTCGGCGTTGTTGGAGTGCAGCGTGGCCAGGCACAGGTGACCAGTCTCGGAGAACGAGATGGCCGCTTCCATCGTCTCGGCATCGCGGATCTCGCCGATCAGAATGACGTCCGGCGCCTCGCGCATGGCGTTCTTGAGCGCCTCGTGATAACTGCGCGTGTCCAGACCGACTTCGCGCTGGTTCACGACCGACTTCTTGTGCCGGTACAGGTACTCGATCGGGTCCTCGATCGTGAGGATGTGCCCTGACGTGTTCGTGTTGCGGTGATCGATCATCGCCGCGAGCGTGGTCGACTTTCCCGATCCGGTCGCGCCGACCACGAGGATCAGGCCGCGCGGTTCCATGATGACGTCCTTGAACAGCTGCGGCAGGCGCAACTGCTCGATCGTCGGAATCTCGCTCTTGATCGCGCGGATCACCATGCCCACTTCACCGCGCTGCTTGAACACGTTGATGCGGAATCGTCCGGCGTCCTTCACCGCGATGGCCATGTTGAGTTCGAGATCGCGCTCGAACTGCGGTACCTGGCCCTCGTCCATGAGCGAATAGGCGATCTTCTTGACCATGCCCACGGGCAGGCCCGTGTTGCCGAGCGGATAGAGCTTGCCCTCGACCTTGATGTTCACCGGGGCGCCAGTCGTCAGGAACATGTCCGACGCGCCTTTTTCGGTCATCAGCTTGAGGAAATAGCCGATATCCATTGCATCAACCCCCTGTCGGCGCGCAACTGGACGCGCCGTGATCGTTGCCAAATGCAGACCGGGGTTCCCAAAATAGGGGCATGCCCGGATTCAGAGAGCGTTTATGACACCAAGTGGCCGGAAAATCCATGCGTCAATCGTTGTTTCGTTGCTCCTGCTGACGGCCTGCGGGCCGACCCGACCGCCGCCGGATCTGCTCGGCGCCGCGCAGCGTCAGCTGGCCGAAGCAAGAACAGCGGGTGCACAGACCTACGCACCGCTGGAACTGCGGTTCGCCGAAGAGCGGCTGGATCGCGCGCAGGAGGCGATGCTCAAGCGCGACTACGGCATCGCTTCCAACCTGGCGGCCGAAGCATCGGCCAACTGCGAGCTTGCGCTGGTCAAGTCCAGACTCGGTCAGGCCCGCGAACGCGTCGATGCGCTCAAGCAGCAGAACGCCGAACTGGCGCGCACGTTGCCCGAAGACGCCGCGCGCGGGGGTGAACGATGAGCGCGCGCGTGTACGGCTGCGTCGGCATCCTTGTGATGCTGGCCGCACTGGTCACGTCCGGCTCCGCCGTGGCACGCGATGTCGAACACGAGCGCATGACCCGCAGCCTGGGTCAGCTCGAAACCGACCCGCGCCTCGCCACATTCGCCGCAACCGAAATCGCGCGCGCGCGCACCGCGTTGCTGCAGTTGCAGGAGGCCAGCCGCAAACAGCGCGAGCATCTGCTGTACATGGCCGAGCGGCGTGTCGATATCGCCTGGGCGACCGCCCAGGTCGCCGATCTGGACCAGCAGGCCGCCGACCTCGAGCGCGAACACGCGCGCCTGCAGATCGCGGTCGCCCGTCACGAGGCCGATCTCGCGCGCAAGGAGCTCGAGCGTCAGCGCATGTTCGAGCAGATTCGCGCCGAGGAGGCCGAGCGACTGGCCCGCGAAGCCGAAGCAGCGCTGGCGTTCGGCGAGCAGGTAACCGCCGCCGCGCGCGAGGAGGCCGAACAGGCCCGACGTCTGGCCGAAGCGCAGGCCCAGGCCGCTGCCCTTGCTCGTCGCGAGGCCGAGCTGGCCGGAGCGGCCGCCGATGCCCTGCGCGTTCGCCTGAACAAGCTCCAGGCCACGCGGGGCGAGCGTGGCATGCAGATGACGCTGGACGACGTCGCGTTCGGATCCGGACGCGCGACCTTGCGTGAGGAGGCACGGCAGTCGCTCGGAACGATGGTCGAATTCGTCAATCGCGAGCCGGAAAAAGACATCCGGATCGAAGGGCATACCGATTCCAGCGGCAACCCGAATGCCAACCAGGTGCTCTCGCAGCGCCGTGCGGAATCGGTTCGCGATGCGCTCGTCGGAGCCGGCGTGGATCGCGCGCGAATGACCGCGATCGGGCTCGGTTCGGAACGCCCGCTGGACACCAACGAGACTGCGGAAGGGCGCGCGAAAAATCGGCGCGTTGACGTAATTCTTGTTGAAAAACAATGATTTGAAAGTATTCCTTCGCTGCGGTTGCGAAGCCGTCGGCAAAGGAGTAGCTTCTAAGCCCCATACGACCCGGGGTTGCTCCGGAACCCGTGTGGGATCAAGCCGAGCCCATGAGTTCTATGCACGTGACCGAGGATCCAGCCGCCCCAGTTCTTGCGAACGGGGACGTGTGGTCGGGTGTCTGGCAGTGGTGCCCAGCCTTGCGCGGCCAGCTTCTCGGCGCGCGTGACCCTCGCGGGTTCGGCGGCCTGAATTCCAAAGGCCATCGCGTTTCCGTTCCATCGTCCCTGCAGTCCCATGACGCGACGTCCCTGCGACGTCGCGTCATGGTGTCTGCGTTTCTTGCCTGAGAGGAGGTTGCTCGATGTTCGAACAACACGAGATCGAAGATGTCGAAACCCTGATGAGCAGCAACACCGAGTTCCGCCAGCTCTACCACAAGCACAAGGAGCTCGACAGCAAGGTGCGCGACGCCGAGTTGGGCGTATTGCCGATGGACGACGTGACGCTGCACAACCTCAAGAAAGAAAAGCTCTGGGCCAAGGACAAACTCACCCACATGTGGGAAAGCCGGCGCTCCAGCACTACCCACTGAGCCCCGCTTCCAGTCCCGCATTCCCGCAGGAACCCGTCCCGTCGTCCGCGGACGGGTTCAGCTCCGAGGCTCGTCGTGATCGTGACATAGAGCGTCGGACTGAAAGCCCTCCCGCACCAGCAGATGCAGCTTTCGCCGGGATTCCTGCGGGAGGGCCATCAGGCCCGATGCTTTTTGGTCATTAGTGCAAGAGAGCATCGGCCGTCCCCCTAGGTTTCGGGAGCATCTGTGTAGTTGTGCCATCCATCGTGGCCGGAATCCCTGTGGGAGGCCTTCAGCGCCGATGCCTTTTCCGGGAAACATGCGAGGTTGCGGTGTCGTCCATCGTGGCCGGAATCCCTGTGGGAGGCCCTTCAGGGCCGATGCCTTTTTCCCATACCCGGTAGCGCAACTGGCCTGAAAACTCCGTCTCCCGCCCCGGCTCAAACGCGACTCGGGTATCATCCCGAAGTTCGACGCAGCGAGTACGGAGCCTGCATGCCGATCCATCAAAGCGTTCTCGAACTGATCGGCAACACGCCGATGGTCCAGACCCAGCGGTTCGATACCGGGACCTGCGAACTGTTCCTCAAGCTCGAATGCGCCAATCCCGGCGGCTCGATCAAGGACCGCATCGGCCTGAGCATGATCGACGCCGCCGAACGCGCGGGCCGGATCAAGCCCGGCGACACGCTCGTCGAGGGCACCGCCGGCAATACGGGTATCGGACTTGCCCTGGTCGCGCAGCAGAAGGGCTATCGCCTCGTCCTCGTCGTCCCCGACAAGATGAGCCGCGAGAAGATCTTCAACCTCAAGGCGATGGGTGCCGAAGTCGTGCTGACGCGATCGGACGTCGCCAAGGGCCACCCGGACTACTACCAGGACCTCGCGCAGCGTCTCGCCGCGGAAACGCCCGGCGCCTATTTCATCAACCAGTTCGGCAATCCCGACAACCCGCTGGCCCACGAGCAGACCACCGGCCCGGAAATCCTTCAACAAATGGAAGGGCGCGTCGACGCGATCGTTTTCGGTTGCGGATCGTCCGGAACGATGACCGGTCTCTCACGCTTTTTCGCCGAGCATTCGCCGCAGACGGAATTCATCCTGGCCGATCCGGTGGGATCGATTCTTGCGGAATACATCAATGACGGCGTGCTCTCCGACAAGTCGGCGAGCTGGATGGTCGAGGGCATCGGCGAGGATTTCCTGCCATCGATCAGCGACTTCTCGCGCGTGCGCAAGGCCTATGCGATCAGCGACAAGGAGAGTTTCCTGACTGCGCGCGAGCTGCTGGCCAAGGAAGGCGTGCTCGGCGGCTCCTCGACCGGGACGCTGCTTGCCGCCGCCTTGAAGTATTGTCGCGAACAGGTCGAACCCAAGCGCGTCGTCGTGTTCGTCTGCGATACCGGCAACAAGTACCTGTCGAAGATGTACAACGACTACTGGATGCTCGACAACGGATTTCTCGACCGCGAGCACCACGGCGACCTGCGCGACCTGATCCTGCGCCCGTATTCGCAACGCGATACCGTGATCGTGTCGCCGAAGGACCTGCTCGTCACCGCCTACAATCGCATGAAGCTCTACGACGTCTCGCAGCTCCCGGTCATGGAAGGCGACACACTCGTCGGAATCCTCGATGAATCCGACGTCCTCATGCACGTGTACGGCGACGAGGTGAAGTTCCGCGACCCGGTATCGACCGCCATGATCAGCCATCTGGAAAAACTCGAAGTCACCTCCCCGATCGAAAGCCTGCTGCCGGTGTTCGATGCCGGCCATGTCGCGATCGTGATGGATGGCGAGAAGTTTCTCGGATTGATCACGCGGATTGATTTGTTGAACTTTCTGCGGCGGCGTGCTGGGTGACTGGGCGCGCGGAACCAATGACAAAGAGAGCGCACGGTGCTTCTATCCAACATCTGTACATCTACGCAGCTCAAGTCTCCAGAATTCCAACGCTGGATGAGCGCGATCGGTCACCCGCCCATGGTGATGCACCGAAAGCTGTGGGAATGGGCATACATCGCGCAGGCCCTTGAAGAACGCGGGATGATGGTGCCAGGGAAGCGGGGCTTGGGATTCGCCGTGGGACGGGAACCACTGGTGTCGCTGCTTGCCGCACGTGGTTGTGAGATCGTTGCGACCGACCTCGATGAACCTTCGGCTGCTTCGGCAGGTTGGACGTCAACGGGTCAGCACGCGTGCGACGTAACGGTGCTGAATGCTCAAGGCCTATGCCCGGCCCGTGAATTCGCCGAGCGAGTGACGTTCCGTGTCGTGGACATGAATCGTGTTCCAGACGATCTGGTTGGCTTTGATTTCGTCTGGTCTTCCTGCGCGATCGAACATTTGGGCGATATCGACGCGACGGTGGAGTTCATGTCACGAATGATGAGTTGCCTGCGGCCCGGGGGAGTCGCTGTCCACACAACCGAATACAACCTGTTTTCAAACGAGGACACCATTGACAGTGGGCCAGTCGTCCTCTTGCGACGGTCGGATCTTCAGGCCATCTCGGACCGACTTCAAAGCGACGGTCATACGATCGAGGCCCTGGATCTCGATGTAGGGCCTGCCCCGGACGACCAGGTTGTCCTTCACCCTCCGTACGAGGGTTCCCCATGTCTGAAGATCTGGATTGGCCCCTATGCGGCGACGTCGGTAGGGTTGATCGCGCAAGCGGGAATGGCCGCGTCCCTGAAGTGCGGACCACCGAATCGGGATCGCGAGAGGTTGCGGCCGCGGGACAAATCCATGCTGAGCGCATTGAAAGCCTGGTTGTCACCGCATGCGGGCGGGAAGCCTCCGCATTCCTGAAGTCGCCTGCATACTCGCGGCCAGACGCGCGCATTCGCAGTTCGAACGGGCAACAGATTCGGTGAATCAACAAACTTTCCAGACACTGAGTCCAGACCTATGCGAACCATAAATTCCCTGGAGAAGCTCGACGAGCAGCTTGACGCCGCAGCGATCGCAGCCACGCGGTCCCAGAATGATTTTCGCAAGGTCCTGGACGGATTCGTCTTTGATCCTCGTGAGGTGCTGGGAAAGCTTCCTAAGGATCCAAGAAGCGACGACTATCGCGCGGCCCAGATGCGTCTGTATGCGCTGATCGCCGGCTCCACGTACAAGACCGAGAACGAGAAGACCCCGTTCGATCACGCCCACATGATGCGTTGGCCATTTCCGTATTCCACGCGCAGTGCATCGCTGGTCGGCGACTACCTGATGACGTACGGGAATCTCATCAAGACGATGGACCTCGCGAAGGATGCGCGAGTCCTCGAGATCGGTTCGGGATACGGTCCTTTGACCTACCAACTCGCGAGCATGGGGCACCACGTCACCTGCGTCGACGTGCATGAGCCGCTGCTCACCTATGTTCGCGATCGAACCAGTTCGCTGCCGGGCAAGGTTCAGACGTTGGTTGCGGACATGAACGATCTGGAATTGAACGACACCTTCGATGCGATCATTTTTTTCGAGTCGTTTCATCACGGCGCCGATCACATAGGGATGCTCAAGAGGCTGCCGAAATGGCTCGAACCCAACGGCGTCCTGGTGCTGGCGGGGGAACCCATCGTTCCCGCTGGTGCGCTGGCGGTGCCGTACCCCTGGGGACTTCGACTTGACGGGCTGAGTCTGTGGTTCATCCGTCGGCTCGGATGGTTGGAGTTGGGCTTCCAGGAAGGATATTTGCGGAAGCTGCTGGAAGACTTGGGTTGGGGCGTTGTGTGCAGGCCCAACTACGCGTCTCCGACGATGGGAGTCTGGCTTGCAAAGCGATCGACCGAAGAAGCCGAATTCACCGCGCCCAGCTCTGAACAGGTCGTTGCCAACTGGAACGCGTGCGACTCGCGAATGCAGACACAGGTGGGCATGCGCAATACGGACAACACCGGATTGCGATCCACTGGCAAGGCAGGGTATTTGCTCTACGGCCCGTATGTTCCGCTCGATTGCGGCTTCTATGAAGTCCAATGGGAAGGTCGCGTGCATGGCGCAGGCGCGTCCGGGCGCGTCGATGTCGCCTGCAATGGCGGTCTGGACGTACTTCGTGCTTCTGACTATTCAATTGCCAAACGTACCCGTTCTGACGCGTCTCAAGTGCTGGCGCATTTGCGGTTCAAGGTCTGGGAGCCGGTACAGGACCTGGAGTTTCGCCTTCAGATCGATGCCGACGTCGATCTGGAAATCACGCGCGTTGTGCTCCACAAGCGCTGATCAGTTCATCAGGCGCCGGTGCGCACAGCCCATTTACTTCATTGAGTACCCGGAACATGGACTTGCTCGACGCCACATCTGATGACATCCGGCATGCGTACCGACTCTTGCTGGGGCGCGAACCTGATCCTGCGGGACTCGAACACTTCAAGCGAGTCGTCAGCAGTACGCCACACACGTCCCTCGACGTTGCAAGGTATTTTCTCGGCTGCGCAGAATTCTCCGCCACCAACTGCCGGGCTGGCGCTCCACTCGAAGTCGAGTTCGACGGGTATGTCATGTTCGTGGGTCCGGACGATCGTGATATCGGTGCATCGGTCGCGCGTCAAGCCTACGAGCCGCACGTGGCGGCGGTCGTAAGGGAAGTACTTCGCTCCGGGGACACGTTTGTGGATGTAGGGGCGAATATCGGCTATTTCGCAGCTCTGGGGGCAAGCCTCGTGGGGCCCAGCGGCCGCGTAGTGGCAATCGAGCCCATGGACAAGAACGTGCAGCTGATCTCGGCGACCATTTGGCGCAACGGGTTCAATCAGATCGAAGTGCTTCCATTCGCCGCGTCCGACTCAACCAAACTCGTGGCGATGGCGACAAGTGCTGGAAGCTCGAACGGCGAAGTCGTCGCCCGGGCGACCAATGACAGCGTCCCCGTCCTTTTCGCCCATGCGCGAACCCTCAACGACATGCTGCATGAGGTTGATCGCATTGACTTGATCAAGTTCGACATCGAAGGGCACGAGTTGCCCGCATGGCGCGGCTTCGCCGAAGGCATGATGCGACATCGGCCCATGGTACTCACCGAATTTCACCCACGGTGCATGCGTGAAAACGCAGGAGTCGAACCGTCCGACTATCTCGATCTCCTGTTTGCGTACGCGGATGTCGTGGAGGTTCTCGTCAGCCCGAGCCGCCGCGTGCGGTGCAGAAATTCTTTCGAGGTGATTTCCCAATGGGAGGCGGCGGATCGACGCTTCGGTAGCACCGGGAGCACGCATCTTGACCTTTACCTGAGACCTTGAACTTCGCGCGGATCAATTCTCGGAAGCGCTGAGTCCAAGTGGAACTCGCAAGAAACCGTGAATGGGTGCAAGATCTGTTGGCCAATGCGACTTGGCGAGCACTAATCTGGCGAGCAAGGAACCGAGGTTGACATGAGATCGATCGCCGTCATCAGCATGCTTGTCGGATCACTGGCGACTTCGTCAGCCTGCGCAGCAGTTACCTTGTCGTGCCCGACGCGAAACCATCCGGGTGTGCCGAACGACCCTCCCTGTCAGACCGGCTTTCCCTCGGCGCTGACCGAACTCGGAAACGATCGGGTGGGGCCCTCGAGTCCAACGATCGTGGACCTGGATGGTGATGGCATTCCGGAAATCGTGTTCGGCACTGAAGGTGGCCGTCTCGTCGCTGCGAATGCGAACGGGACCTTGAAATGGTCCTACCAGACCGGAAGCGTGGCTGTGCAGAGCAAGCCTGCCGTTGCCGACATCGATGGCGACGGGCAGCTCGAAGTCATAGTTGGCGCCGGCAGCCCTAGCGCGACCGGGGGCGGCATCTACGTCGTCAGCGCGACGGGCCAGCTCAAGTGTTCGTTTACCGCGTTGAACCCGGAGCACCCGCAGGGAATGTACAGCTCTCCAGCCGTCGGACGACTGGACCCTTCGATGCCGAACCGGATGCAGATCGTCGTTGGAAGTTTCGACTTCCGCTTCCGCGTTCTGCGCCATGACTGCAGCGTTTGGTGGGAGATGGGTGTATTCGAGTACGTCGTCGACACGATCTGGTCATCGCCTTCAATCGTCGATCTCGACCGGAATGGGACACTGGATATCGTCATCGGTGCAGACAGCAACTTTCATGCTCTGCCCGGTATCACGCTTCCCAACGGCGGCATGCTCCGCGCGATTCACGGCAACGGTTCCGGCGACCTTCCGGGTTTTCCGCTGCTGTTCGATGACGTTATTTTCTCTTCGCCCGCCATTGGCGACATTCTCGGCAATGGGCAGTGGGGAATCAGCGTCGGAAGTGGTCGTTGCTGGGATCTGCCCAGTTGCGCGGTGGTTCAGCCGGTAACGAAGCAGGTTATCTCCGTAAATAGCGTGGGGCAGCCATTGCCCGGATGGCCGAGGCCCACACCAGCAGAGGCGTCAAGAACGGCGTCGCCGGCGCTGGCAAGATTTTCAGGTATCAACGGGCTGGTGTCCGTGATCAACACGATGCGCAACGACGATATCAATGGAGTAGTGCACGCGTTTCGGCCGGACGGCTCGGAGCTGCCAGGGTGGCCCGTTGAGCCGAACATTCCTGCGGATTGTGTGGGCAACTCACTGCACTATGGCACCCAGGCGTCGCCTGTCGTCGCAAACCTGCTTGGTGATACTGATCCCGAAATCATCCTTCCGGCTGCCAATGAATTCGTGATATGGAACCGGAGCGGGACACAACTGACCGCAGCAACGGGATGCCCGATTCCAGCCGGAAAGTTGTCGCTGTCAACGAACAGCGACGGCTTCTGGAACTCGGCCGCTATCGCCGACCTCGACGGAAACGGCAAGCTCGAAGTCATCGGCGCAGGAACCAACAGCAATGTCCCTGGGCATTCGGGATCATTCGTAACACTTTATGCGTGGACGTTCGCCAACAGCATTGCCGAGCCGCAGTATATGGACTGGCCGATGTTCCGGCGCGACGCGGTCAACAGCGGAGTCTACCGCACCGATCGCATTTTCGCGAACGGGTTTGATCCCGCGAACTAGCTGACAGCGGCACGCATCCTTCCCGAAGTTGCCGCGCGATTGGCGGCGACGACCGGAAAACCTCTACCATGGCGCCCGTGGAAATTCGCCGGTGTCCCGTTCGCGCCTGCCCATCCAAACGACTGACAAGAACATTCATGAAACGACCAACGAAAGAAATGGCAGTATCCTTCGGACTCGGAACGCGCGCGATTCACGCCGGGCAGTCACCCGATCCGTCGACTGGCGCCATCATGATTCCGATCTACGCGACCTCGACCTATGTTCAGGAAAGCCCGGGCGTGCACAAGGGCTACGAATACTCGCGTACGCAGAATCCGACGCGCATGGCGTACGAACGCTGCGTGGCCGATCTCGAAGGCGGTCGTCAGGGCTATGCATTCGCGTCGGGTCTGGCTGCCGCCGCGACCGTGCTCGACCTGCTCGATAGCGGCAGCCATGTCATTGCGATGGATGATCTCTACGGCGGTACGTATCGTCTGTTCGAGCGTGTACGGCGTCGTTCCGCGGGTCTCGACTTCACGTTCATCGACCTCAACGACACCAAGGCCCTCAAGGCCGCGCTCAAGCCGAACACGCGCATGATCTGGGCGGAAACGCCGACGAATCCGATGCTCAAGCTCGTCGACCTGGAGAAAATCGGAGCATTCGCACGCAAGCACGGGCTGATTCTCGTGGTCGACAACACCTTCTGTTCGCCGATGCTGCAGCGTCCACTCGAGTTCGGTGCACATCTAGTTCTGCACTCGGCGACCAAGTACCTGAACGGCCATTCGGATATGGTGGGCGGAATCGTCGTCGCAGGCGATGATTCCGATCTCGCTGAGCAGATGGCGTTCCTCCACAACTCCGTCGGTGCCATCGCGGGGCCGTTCGATTCGTTCCTCGCGATGCGTGGGTTGAAAACCCTGCATCTGCGCATGCGTGCGCATTGCGAGAGCGCAATGCAGATCGCGCATTGGCTCGACAAGCATCCCGCCGTCAGTCGCGTGATCTACCCGGGACTGAAATCACATCCGCAACACGCACTGGCCAAGCGCCAGATGGACGGATTCGGCGGCATCATCTCGGCGGAGATCAAGGGTGGCCTGCGCAAGGCGCGCCGCATGCTTGAGCGGTGCAAGCTGTTCGCGCTTGCAGAATCACTCGGCGGGGTCGAGAGCCTGATCGAGCATCCTGCGATCATGACGCACGCATCGGTGCCGCCAGCAAGCCGCAAGCGGCTCGGCATCAGCGATGGATTGGTCCGGCTTTCGGTTGGCGTCGAGGATGTGGGCGATCTGCGCGATGAGCTGGGTACTGCGTTGGACTGAAGGCTGCCGACGCGTTGGCCGAGCCCTGGACACTCGCCTAATCATGAAATCCGTCAGCCCGGTCAATCGTGAGTTCGTGAGCGCTTCGCATCCTGCAATGGCCGCACGCTGGCTCGTGGCGGTCGTGGCAATCGCATTCCTGGGCTCGATTGCCGGAATTCAGTACGCAACGGTCGACGATCGCTGGTACGCGGCGTGGGTCTGGAGCGACGCCTGGCTCGCATCTGCCTACCAATTGGCGGCCCAGCACGGGCGACTGCTCAAGCCATCCTCGTACAGCTACTTTCTCCCTTACCTTGTCGACAGCGCTCTCTACCGCGATGTTCTACGCCTTGGCACGATCCTGCTATGTGCCTGGCTCTCGGGAAACATCCTGCAGCGAGTCATCCGCACTCACGGTGTGACGTCACTTTTCGTATTGTTCTTCTTCGCGTTCGCGCTCAACAGCAACGACCACAATCTGTTCGTTGCCTATCCGTTTGCCTGGGAATTCTCGTGGCTCACATGGCTGATCGGTCTGCTCGGCCTTGTCATCGCCATCAAGCGGCAAGCAATGGGCCCAGCACTGCTTGGAACCGCGATCTGGTTGATTGGCCTGCAGGAAGCTTTTGTTCCATATACAGCAATTCATGTGACGATTGCGTGGATCGCTTGGCGAGACAAGCAGCGGAGCTGGCGGTATCTGGCGCCCTACTTGATCGCGCTCGCAATCTGGCTTGGACTGTGGGTTGCCTGGCGACTGGCGTACCCATCCCTGTACTCGGGCTCGGCGCTTTCTGTTCAGTCGCCGTGGCTGGTCGTGCAGACGATGATCAACTACAGCGTCGGCGGTATGCCGCTGTCGACGCTTTTTCACGGTTCCCAGAATGTGGCCTGGGGAGGCCTTCTGCAGGAAATCGGTACACTCGCCATCGTCAAGGCACTCGCCGTGCTTGCCGCCACGCGGTACCTGGCGCTCGTGGCATCCCAGGCCGAGCTGCTTTCGCGTTGGAGGAGTGTCTTGTTCCTTGCTCTTGCACTGTTGGCGCTCGTCCTGTTACCCAATCTTGTGCTTGCGTTGACGCCTAAATACCAGGAATGGATGCAATACGGCGTGCGCGCATACCTCTACAGTCATTTTTCGTACTTTGCGTGGATAGGGTTGGGAACACTCGCCGTGCTCGTCGCGCTGAAACGTTGGCCATCCCGTATGCTGGCAATGGTGTTCGCAGTGCTCGCGGCGTTCGGCTCGCTGCTTACGGATGCCGCGAACGGCGGAGTCAATCGACAGCAGCATGAGTTTGCGCGCCGTTGGCAAACGATGGAGCAACTGATTCGCTCGGAAGCCTTTCTCGCCGTACCGGACAAATCTGCAATCCTGTTCGTCGACGCCAGTGTCACGACGTCGGAAAATGAGGATGCCAGCTATTGGGGACTCGTTGCAAAAGCCATGACCGGCAAGGACGTCATGTTCACCGCCGATCTGGCGACAGCACAGGCCGCGCCAGCAGGGATGTACTACGCCTATCTGTATGACGAACCAGAAACTCCGAATCAGTATTCGCTGCTGGCACCGATGCAGCTTGTCGAAGGACGGAGAGTGGCGAAAAAGATCTGGATCTATCCGAACACACGAAATCGCCGCATGCACGTCGGCGGCCTCCTGGGCTGCGCAGGAGCCGATTGCGTTGGTGGCATAGACGTGAACAGTCGGCCGGGCAGTGAGCTCGTTTCTGGTGCGTTCAAGGTGAGCGGCATGGCTCGTCCCGATGGTGCGGGTGTACCGTGTCTCGCGCTTGATGTTGCGGCAGGCGTTGATGTCTCAACCCTGCACGTAGGCTTCGCGCGAAATACTGCGCCACAGAGGGCTGTGGTTTCCCTGGTGCCCGGTAGTGGCTTTCAGGGATGGCGAAGCGATGGCACGGTGCGATGGAATTGGGCAGCTGCGGAGTCGCAACTGGAGATTCGCAGTGCGTTCTCGCGCGCCTTGCTTCTGGAAGTTGAATTGTGGCTGGTCGGCAGCGAATCCCGCGAAGTCAATGTGTTAGATCTCCATGGTGAGTTGCTGGCGACGATCTCGATTTCCCCAGAGCTCCCCGGATCAGCAAACTTTACAATCGAAGCGATGCCTGGGGTGACTAGTCTGACACTACGCAGTTCCGATCAACCGCCACCGGATCTTCGTGAGCCCGAACAGGTATTCCAGTTGCGCGACTTTGCATTGCGCTTGTGCACCGAGTCTGCCTGTCCTCCGCTGCAACAGCGCGAGTCTTCACGGAAAGTGATGGGTTTCGAGATTGATGAACAGTGATTGAGGCGCAAAGTGTGAGCTTTGCCCTCGCCTGACGGTCTTCGATCGGGCATGCATAGCCGATTCGGGACACGTTTCTTCGCAGCAAGGCCGAGAACTCGAGCGCCGTCGCGCGCGCTCCAGGATCGGTGTTGGCTACGCTTCGCTGCCTTGATATTGAAAGGCGTGCGCGTGGAGAATCCACCGAATGCGGTTCAGCATGGTTACTCGAACCGGAGGTTATGCATGATTACAGCAAGCTTGCGCCGGTCTGAATTGATGCCGAGTTCGAAGGGGCTGATGGCGTCGGGAAACGAGAACGCGAATCTGAGTACCGATGCATCGCTTGCCGGCAACCGTATGGTGACGATTCGCGAGGGCGAGGCGGCCGAAAAATCGATCTGTTCCGCGGGTCCGTCATTGACCGATACCAGCATTCTTTGGGGGTGATCGGCGGTGACGAGCGCGGATGCTGCAAGATGCGCATGCGACGGAGGGATCTCTGGTATGTCGCAAACGAGGGTTGCGTAGGTTCCTTCGCTCCAGCGACCCTGCTCGCCCGCCTGGCCCAATCCGGAAACGGCCAGGTCAATGGCTCCCGCGGAAGAGAACCGGATGACCCCTGAGCACGGGATCGCGTCCATTGACGCAAACACGCAGGCACTGTCGACGACGTGCAATGAGCCTGCGA
>Ga0307505_10001623_pt1 | contig 17498 bp, 16 predicted proteins | sample 23_S_MG_FD_202183 | JGI IMG/M metagenome (GOLD analysis project Ga0307505, IMG submission 202183) | Soil microbial communities from Populus trichocarpa stands in riparian zone in the Pacific Northwest, United States - 23_S | ecosystem: Environmental > Terrestrial > Soil > Riparian zone > Trees...
GCGGTCGATGCCTTCGCGGGCTCGCCAAGCGTCGGCTCTTCAACTCGATAGACAGCCAGCCGCTGATGCTTGTGGTCGTTGTCGCCGATCTCACCGATCAGCACGTAGCATTTGCCGCCCGTCTTCCCGGTCGCGATATCTTCCCAATCGCGATTCGCCGCCTCCGGAACGCTCCACACACCCAGGTGCGATCCCTTAGAGTTGATCGCGTATATGAGCGGCTTGTCGCCGGAATCGTTATGCGTCCAATACACATCTGACTGACATTTCGACGCTGCGATGCCGCTTGCTTCCCTGAGATCGGGCGATTCGAGCTTGCCTGCGATCTCATGCTTCTTGTAAGGTCCGTCGTCGTCGTTGGCAGCACCTCTCGACGAAAATACGCTGCAGCTCGAGGCCGAGATCAAAGAAACCCCGGCCAAAATGACAAACGCGGCAAATTTGTTTATATTCGTGTTCGGCAGCGAACGCATACTTTCATACTAACGCGAGCAATGAGTCCAACAAACCTTCAACTTTCTTGAAAGTTTGTTCGTAGTCTATTCTTGAACTGATGTCAGCCGTCCCGAAGCCCATCTACAACGCGGACCAGTATCTTGCCCTTGAAGAAAGCGCGGAGTATCGCAGCCAGTTCTATTTTGGTGAGATCTTCGCGATGGCGGGGGCAAGCCGGCGGCATAACATTGCTGCTGGCAATGTATACGCCATCATTCATGCGCAGTTAAGGGGCCGAAGATGTGAGATCTACCAAAACGACATGCGGGTCAAGGTCAATGCGGACTTCTATACGTACCCGGACATCGTCATTGTTTGCGGTGAACCGCAGATAGAGAAAAAGAACGGAGAGAATCTGCTGAATCCGACGGTTCTGATCGAGGTGCTTTCACCATCGACCGAGAAATTCGATCGTGGCGATAAGTTCAGATATTACCGCCTGATGCCGTCACTGAGGGAATATGTTCTGGTCTCGCAGAACCGGGTGAACGTCGAGCATTATTTTCGCCAGGAAGACAATTCGTGGCTTTTCACCGCAATGAACGATGAGGATGAAGTTTTGGAATTGCCCTCGGTGTCGTGTTCGGTAAACGTTAGGGACATTTACGATAAGGTAGATCTTACCGAAGAGAGCCTCGACTTAAGATGATCGTAGGAACCGAATGGCTGATCGAAGCGACCGGATGCGATGCCGAAAGGCTCCGCGACGAGAGTGCGCTTCGAACGATATTCGATTCCGTCATCGGCGACCTCGGACTTAAGGCGATCGACTCGATCTGGCACAAGTTCCCGGGCGAAGGCGGCGTGACCGGCCTTATCGCTCTTACCGAATCGCACCTCGCGTGTCACACGTATCCCGAACACGGCACCGCGACATTCAATCTGTATTGCTGCCGGACGCGGCCCGAATGGGATTGGAAGGGTGAGTTGACCAACGCCTTGAACGCGTCCAACGTCTCGATCACAAAGATCGAGCGCGGCGAGACGACCTCCGGCTATCGCAAATCGCAAATCGAAGATCGAAAATCCTTCTCGGCTGGAGGTGACGTATAGCCGTACTCGCCGCCAACTGTCCCTCGTGCGCCGGACCGGTTGAATTTCAGTCGGGCTCGACGATCGTCCTCGTGTGCCCTTTTTGCCGGTCAGCACTTGCACGGACCGATCGCGGACTGGCTGATCTCGGCAAGGTCGCGGAGATCGCCGAATCCGAGTCGCCGTTGAAGCTGGGACTAAAAGGCGAGTTCAAGGGAAGCCGATTTGAACTTACGGGTCGAGCTCAGCTTAAACATCAGGCGGGCGGATATTGGGACGAGTGGTACGCGACGTTCTCGAACGGTTGGGTAGGCTGGCTCGCCGAAGCACAGGGGCGGTTTTATCTAACTTTCTATCAGCCGCTGCCTGAGGGCCAAACGCTTCCGAGCTACGAAGGTCTGCAACTCGGCCAGTTCGTCAACGAGATCCCGAGCCAGACGCCGCTGATGGTGCAGGAAAAGGGTGTCGCGACGTCCGTTGCCGCCGACGGCGAGATACCCTATCAGCTTACGCCGAACGAAGAGTCGCAATTTGCGGATCTAGCCGGAAAGGGGAACGCATTCGCGACGATCGATTACAGCATGTCGCCGCCTTGGGTCTTCGTCGGCCAGCAGGTCACTCTCGAGGAGATCGGTCTCGGCGACGCGAAGTCGGCGAAACGCGAGGCACGGAGAGTATCCGCCGCCGGCATGGGCTGCCCGAATTGTGGAGGCCCGCTGAACCTGGTAGCTCCGGACAAGGCTGAGCGTGTCACGTGTCCGAACTGCGATTCGCTGCTCGACGTCAATCAGGGAAATCTTTCTTATCTTCACGCTCTAACGCCTGCCAAAGACGCTCCGGCATTCGTGCTGCCCGTCGGTGCCGAAGGCACGTTCATGGGCGACGTGAAGTTTAAGATCATCGGTGCGGTCGACCGCAGCGTCACGTTCGACGGGATCAAGTATCACTGGCACGAATACTTGCTCTATAACCCGATGGTCGGGTTCCGCTGGCTCGTACATTCCGACAATCATTGGAATTTCGTAGAGCCCGTAAACCCTGCCGAAGTTGCATCGACCGGAATGTTTGTTACAGGCTCGATGGTCAACTACAACGGGCGGAGCTATAAGATCTTTCAGGACGCTCCGGCAAGGGTCGAGTACCTCAAAGGCGAGTTCTATTGGCGTGTCGAGCAGGGCGAGACGGTCCGCGCCGTCGACTTTATCTCTGCGCCGTACATGCTATCGCAGGAGATGACGGCGAACGAGGTGAACTGGTCGGCTGGGACGTATATGACCAACGCCGAGGTCGAAAAGGCGTTCGGCATCTCCGATCTGCCAAAGCCCTGGGGCGTTGCGCCGAATCAGCCGTTCACGGGATCGTTTTACTACACATGGGGCGCGCTGCCGCTGCTGCTGTTGGGATTCGTCGCACTTGCGATGGTCGTGATGACGGGAAGGACTGCTTCGGTCTTGAACGAACAGGTGAATCTGCCCGCAATGCAGAACGCACAGGCACCGCAGACCGTTTTCAGCAAACCGTTCGAAATCAGAGGTAACCGCAACGTCAGCATCACCGCGAACGCGGCCGTCAGCAATGCGTGGGCGGACCTCGATGTCGATCTTATCAACGAGCAGAGTCAGGAGGTCGAGTCGGTCAACGTGCCGATCGAATACTACAGCGGCTCGGACAGCGACGGTGCGTGGACCGAAGGGTCGCAATCGACCGACGCGATCCTGTCTTCGCTGCCGGCGGGTAAATATACGCTTCGCGTCGAGGGCACGTGGCAGAACTGGCAGCAGCCGATCGCGGTCAATGTAAAGGTGGAGCAGGGCGTGAACCGCGGCGTGAATTTCTGCTGTGCGCTCGTTGCACTTGCACTCGTGCCGCTCTTCGGCCTGATCAGAAAGTGGAGCTTTGAAGCTTCGCGTTGGAAGGACAGTATGTTCGGCTCATCAACGAGCTCGAGCGACGATGAATAGTTATGATGAAGATCCTATACGCATTGTTCGCGGGCGGTGTGCTGCTGACCTATTCGACTGCGGCTTGGTTCGGCTGGGAACTTGCGAACTCAGGCAGTAAATCGCGGCTCGGAGTACCGTTCATCTATACCGGTTTTCGTGGAGGAAAGTAAATGTTGATAAAGACGTTCGGATTGATTGTAAAGATGGACCAGCTGCTGGAAGTTTTGGTCACAACGCTGATATTCGTTTTTATCGGTCTGGTTATTTTCTCGATCGCCTACGCGATATTGAGCCGGATCTTTCATATCCATAAAGAGATCGAAGAGGATCACAATACTGCTCTTGGAATCGTGATCGGGTCGATCATGATCGGTCTTGCGCTGATCATCTCGTCCGCCATTCAGGGCTCATAGATCGCGGAGAAGTTTGAAGCGCGGACGACGCGGGGAACTTTGTCTCCGTGTCGCCGCGTTTCTTGTTGTTCGAGCTGTAAATGAAGACCCCTCTACTATTCTTAAATGTCGTCATCATCGCGACCTGCGGCCTGATTTACGAGTTGCTGGCGGCGACCGTCTCGAGCTACGTTCTCGGCGATTCGGTCACGCAGTTTTCCTTGATCATCGGCATCTATCTTTCGGCGATGGGGTTGGGCTCGTACCTCTCTCGCTTTATCGATAAGAACGTCGCCGAAAAGTTCATCGACATCGAGCTCGCCGTCGCGATCCTCGGCGGATTCTCGGCCCCGCTTCTCTTTCTCACGTTCGCATACGTTTCATATTTCGGCATCATCCTCTACACCATGGTCTTTGCGATCGGTACGCTCGTGGGCCTCGAGATCCCCCTGCTGATGCGCATTTTGAAGGACGAGTTGGATTTCAAGGAACTCGTCTCGCGTGTGCTTGCTCTCGATTATGTCGGGGCACTGGTCGCTGCTCTTCTCTTTCCGATCTTTCTCGTCCCGAAACTCGGATTGAATCGCACTTCGCTGCTGTTTGGAATGCTGAACGCGGCCGTCGGCATCTGGGCAACCTGGCTGCTCGAGCCGTTGGTAAAGAATCGAACTCTCACGATCCTTCGCGTCAAAGGCTGTCTGGTTGTCGTCCTGCTTGGCATCGCGTTCATCAAGGCGGACAGCCTGACGACCCTCGCCGAGGACGGCCTTTTCGTCGATAACATCGTATATGCGAAGAGCTCGTCGTATCAGCGGATCGTCGTCACCAAAGGGAAGACCGGACACGCGTTGTTTCTGAACGGCAATCTGCAATTCAACTCGTTCGACGAGTACCGCTATCACGAAGCGCTTGTCCATCCGGCATTCGCGGCATTCGAAGGCGAACCGAAACGCGTGCTCGTACTCGGCGGCGGTGACGGGTTGGCGTTGCGCGAGATCCTTAAGTACAAATTCGTCGAAGCGGTCCAACTCGTCGATCTCGACCCGATGATGACCGGACTCTCAAAAGCGTTCCCTGCACTCGACGAACTCAATCAGCACGCCTATGACGACCCGCGAGTTTCCGTTACCAACGGCGACGCATTCGTCTGGCTCGACCGTACGGACATCGCGCCGTTCGACATTGCGATCGTCGACTTCCCCGATCCTAACAACTTTGCACTCGGCAAACTCTATTCGACGCGATTCTACAATCTGCTCAAGCAAAAGCTTCAGCCCAACGCGGCAGTCGTGATCCAATGTACGTCACCGCTGATCGCGCGCCGCTCGTATTGGTCGATCATCAAAACCGTCGAAGCATCCGGATTTTCCGTCAAACCTTTTCATACAACAGTGCCCAGCTTCGGCGTCTGGGGATACGCCCTTGCGAAAATGCAGCCATTCGAAGCACCCACATTGCCGCCGACCGGCGTGGAGATGAAATTTCTCAACAACGAATCCTTTGCCTCGATGTTCAACCTCTCCAAAGACCTCCTCGCGCCCGACGGCGAGATCGAAGTGAACCGTTTGGACAATCAGGCGTTGGTTCGGTATTACGAGACCGAGTGGAGACGGTTTGAATAGTTGGGTCCGAACAAACTTAAAAGTGAAAACTTAAAACTGAAAATGGAGATCGTTTGATGGCCGACATACTTCAAGAAAAGGCGTACAAGTTTGCTCTCAGAGTCGTAAAGCTGAGTGAGTATCTTCACAACGAGAAGCGTGAGTATGTTCTTTCACGCAAGATCTTGGACTCTGGGACAAACATCGCATTGTTCATCGAGGAAGGAAAACAAGGCGAGAACAGACCCGATTTCATTCAAAAATACTCTGTCGCCAACAAGGAAGCGTTCAAATCTCATTTACTTCTCCGTCTAATTCGAGACTCGAAGTATATCTCCGAGGCGCAGGCTGAATCTCTTCTTTTCGACTGCGGTGAAATACAAGGCCTCTTGATTACATCCCTTAGGACCGCGAGAAAGAACGAGTAGCATTTTCAGTTTTCACTTTTTAGTTTTCAGTTTGTTCGGAAGTGAATCTTTCCCGACGAGACATCTTAGCCACCTTCTTAGGCGCTCCTTTTGCATTAGCGGCGTGCCGGGATACATCCGTGCGTCGATTTCCTGAAGGCGAGATCGTCGGGCAGAGTGCGACGCTCGGCCATGTGCTACGAGAGAATCGCAGCTTTGAGATTCCTGCCGATCGGTGGACGAACGTAAACGTTGCGATCGTCGGAGGAGGCGTCGCGGGATTGTCGGCGGGGTGGAAGTTATCCAAGAGCGGTGTCAATGATTTTGTCGTTCTGGAGCTTGAGAAGGAGACGGGTGGGACATCGCGGTCGGGTGTTGGACAGCCGGTGAGCCATCCGTGGGGAGCGCACTATCTGCCGGTTCCGTTTCAGGAGAACGCGGAGCTTATCTCGCTGCTCGACGAGATGTCGCTTACAGAAGGGCGGGCGGCGGATGGGTCAGTTGTTGTTAAGGAACAATTTCTTTGCCGCGATCCGGAAGAGCGGGTCTTTTATAAGGGGCGGTGGTACGACGGGTTATATCTACACGTCGGCGAGAGCGAACAGGACAAACGGCAGTTCGCGGAGTTTCAGAAGCATCTCGATCACTGGGTGAACTGGCGCGACGCGAAGGGACAGCGAGCTTTCGTTGTGCCTTCAGCAAATTGCTCGGACGATGCAGAAGTTACGGCGCTCGATAAGGTGTCGTTTGCGGACTGGCTGCAACAGAAGGGACTCAATTCGGAGCGACTTGTTTGGTACTGCGATTATGCTTGTCGCGATGACTATGGACTAAAGCTCGATCAGACGTCGGCGTGGGCGGGGCTGTTTTATTTCTGCTCGCGTGTCCGGAAAAGCGGGGACGAGTCGCAGCCATTCATTACTTTTCCTGAGGGCAATGGCCGGTTCGTAAACTATCTTGCCGACCGCGTAAAGGACAATATCCAGCGGTCCAACATGGTCGTGTCGATCGAGCCGACGGCGAATGGTGTCGATGTGATCTGTCTCGCTAAGGGCGAGCTTCGAGGATTTCGATGTGAGAACGTGATCTACGCCTCGCCGATCTTTACGGCTCCGTACGTGATCCGCGGTTTTCGAGAAGATGCTCCGTTTACTGCGACGGAGTTTCATCACAACGCGTGGTTCGTTGCGAATCTGTTTTTGAAGGATCGGCCAAAGCCGCGATTCGTTCGGGACTTTCCGCTTGCTTGGGACAACGTTCTTTATGAAAGTCCTTCACTCGGATATGTGAACGCGACGCACCAGGCGGGAATCGATTACGGCTCGACGGTTTGGACCTATTACTACCCGATGTGTCACGAGCCCGAGGGGCGCACGAAGCTGTTCAACTATGAATGGCGCGACCTCGCCGATGTTTGCCTGACCGATATCTCGCGGGCGCATCCGGAGATCTATGACCTCTGCGAGCGGATAGATATAATGCGCTGGGGACACGCGATGATCAGCCCGCGGCCGGGTTTTATTTGGGGAGACGAACGACGCAAGGCCCTCGAACCATACCGCAATATCCACTTCGCCCACACGGACCTGAGCGGCATCGCGTTGTTCGAGGAAGCTTTTTACCACGGGCTGCGGGCGGCCGACAATCTGTTAACCGCCGAGACGCCGAGACGCCGAGAATAGAAATGCAGGAGGCGAAACAAACCGATCAGATTTCCTCTGCGTCTCCGCGTCTCGGCGGTGAAGATCTTTGGCTCTTCTCTCGCACAACCGACCTCTCGGTGTTCCTCGGGAGTGCGGTCGTTGCGCTTCTGCTTCTTGCGGTCGGATATCAGCTCGGCATTCTTAACGAAGACTCGCCGGATTGGACGTGGATCTCGGCGGTACTTCTGATCGACGTCGCGCACGTTTGGTCGACTAGTTTTCGCGTATATTTCGACACTAAGGAATTCAAGCGGCGGTTCTGGCTGTACTTGCTCGGGCCGGTGTTCGGCTACGCGGTCGGCGTGGCATTGTACAGCGAAGGCGACCTCACGTTCTGGCGGGTGTTGGCGATCGTGGCGGTGTTTCATTTCGTGCGGCAGCAGTATGGGTGGGTCGCGTTGTATCGGCGGAAGTTGGGCGAGACGGAAAGGTGGACATGGTGGATCGACGCCGCGGCGGTTTATTTGGCGACGATATATCCACTCGCGTTCTGGATGACATCGCTGCCGCGAGAGTTCAACTGGTTCGTTGCGAATGACTTTTTGCTTCTTCCGGCGTTCGTCGAGGACGTGCTTTTACCGATCTACGTCCTCGCTCTCGCTGCATACTTCGCAAAGTCGATCTATCTCTACAAAACCAAAGGCTTCCTCAATCCCGGCAAAGACATCGTCGTCGCAACGACCGCGATCTGCTGGTACGTCGGCATCGTGGCGTTCAACTCAGACTACGCTTTCACGGTGACGAACGTGATCATCCACGGCGTGCCCTATTTCGCACTGATCTGGTTCTACGCAAAGAAGCGTCGAGAGCAAACGGGCAAGGTTTATCGCTCTTTGTCGCAACATTGGATCATCTTTCTAGCCACGCTGTGGGCACTCGCGTATGTCGAGGAACTCTTCTGGAGCCGCGGCGTCTGGCACGAGCGGACGTGGCTGTTCGGCGAGAACTGGGATTGGACCGAGTGGAAGATATGGCTCGTACCCTTGTTGGCGGTGCCGCAGTTGACGCATTATATTCTTGACGGGTTCATTTGGCGCCGACGCGGCAATAGGGATCTTTCGGTCACATGACTCCAAAGTACGCGATAGTCTTGCTGTTCATTCTAACCGCCTCTTCGTGTGGCCTGTTCGACGACGATACCAAGGCGGCCAAGGCCCTCATCGAATCCGCCAACGAAGACCTTCGTGAGATCAAGAAGCTGTACGAAGCGAGCGAAGGCGATGTTGATAAGCCCGGCAAGCGCGAGCAACTCAAGCAGGCCCTCGAAGCGAACGACGAGGCTAAGGTGAAAAAAGTCGCGGACGAAGTTAACTTCTTGATCGTCGACGGAATGAACTATGCCAGGACGGCGATCGAAAAGGTCCAGCAGGCTCAGGACATGAACATCCACGAAAAGTACAAGGAGTACCTGAACTACAAGGAGATCGCACTGAAGAAACAGGTCGATGCGTTCGAGCAGTATCGACAGGCGTCACGATCGCTTCGTGATAACTACGATCCGCAAAATGACGCCATCCGGGCAAAGGTCAAGATAGAGTTTGACGAACGCACCGACAATTACCGCAAGTTGATGGAAGAAGCCCGCGACTATAGCAGCATGGCTAACGAAGTTGCCAAAGATGCCATCCGCGAAGCCCAGCAAAAATAAACAGCTATACCACGCGTCCCGGAACGAGCAGATGGTTCAACGGCATCGGCGCAGCTCCCGGCCGCTGCATCCTGTGCATGCCCGGCTCACCCGGTTTCGGCGTCGGATGATCTTCGTTCCATTCGAAGTGCTCGAAATTTCCTTTGCCTTCTTCCGGGGTAACTCGCACGGTCTGCTTTTGTCCGCCGCGGACGAAGGTCACGGTAACCTCGCCTTCCTTTTTCTCGCCGATCGCACGGACAACATCGAGCTCGCCCTTGACCGCTTTGCCGTCGATCTCGGTGATGACGTCGCCCGCTTTCAAGCCTGCTTTGGCTGCCGGTGAATCTTCGCGAACGTTATTGACGAGCGCTCCGTTTGTCACGCCAAAGTGATCGCTGAGCTGCTTGGTCAGCGGCGTCACGCTCACACCGATCTGGCGGCGGTTGCCGAATACGTAGGTAAGCGGCTCGCCGGGCTTGCCTTCGAACTTGAAGTTTTCGAGCTTGCCGAGTTCTTTGAATTTCTCCATATCCGGCAACTTCATCTCTAATTTCTCGAGCTCCGGCATCTTGAAGTCAAACTTTTCGAAGCCTTCGGGAAAGAACGAGCCCTCGGCAAACTTCGGCATCGGCCGCTTGCCGAGCGTAACGCTGATCTCGCGTTCAGTACCGCCGCGAAGGACCGTCACCTTCGCCGTATGGTCGGGCGAGATCTCGCTGATGAGCCGCGTCAATTTTCTGCCGCTGCCGACCTCGTCGCCATTGATGCGGACGATCACGTCGCCGTCTTGCAAGCCGGCTGCCTGAGCCGGCGAACCTTCCAGCACCTTGGTGATCGCCACGCCCCGGACATCTCGCAAGCCGAGCTTGGCGAAATTCTCACGCGTTACTTCCTCGGTCTGGACGCCGAGATAACCGCCGTCGCCATCGAAATGGAACGTGAACGCCTTGGGCTCGTTCCGCGGAGCGGGTGCAGGCGTCTGAGCCGTGACCGCGGGAAGCGCAACAGCCGTAAACAACGCAAAAGAAAGCACTTTTCCGATCATTTTCTAACCTCCGATAATGAAGAATGCCTGGCGAACAAGGATGAATCATCCGCCGTCTCTGGAAAATATTATGGTGCGCTTTCTCAAGGATTTGGTTGCTTGAACCTGCCCGAAATAAAGCGCACTTCAAAGGAAAGACGCTCGGCTGGGACGAACGGTTACTTCGCCAATTCTTCGTTGATCAACGCTTTGAGGTCCGACATCGACAGCCGTGCGAGCTTGCGGCCGTTGACGAAGAACGTCGGGGTCGCTCGCACACCCAGAGCGCGGCCGTCGTTAAGATCGCGGTCCGCCTTTTTTGCGTAGTCCGGATTGCCGGCCGCGGCGTTGAGCTTCTGCGGGTCGAGCCCGATCTCTTTGCCGTATTTCTCAAACAGCGTGCTTACCGGAGCGGTCGCGGTTGCGGTATGAGCGTCCGCGCCGTGCTTCTCGCCCCATTCGCCCTGCATCGCGAAGAGTTTCTCCTGAAACTCCCAGTATTTACCCTGCTCGCCGGCCGCCTCGGTGTACTGTGCGGCCAGCTTGGCGTTCCGATGCAGCGGCATATACCGCGCGACGAAGCGAACACGGCCTTCGTATTCTTTCAACAGCGCCTTCACCTGCGGAGCGAACGCCGCGCACGATTCACATTCCGGGTCGAGGAACTCTACGACCGTGACCTTTGCATCCGCCGGCCCGAGCGACGGGCTGTCCGGCCGGACGAGGACCTGCGAAGTTTCCGGTTTAGTAACCGGAGCCTTTTGCACTTCGCCGCGATAGTACGACGCACCGATCACGCCGCCGATAATGACGATCACCGCGATCACCAATAAAATACCAACTTCTTTTCTCATAATTGCTTAGCGGGTTTGTATAAAAACGCGATCGCCGAGATCAGGATGAACGCCGTCAACGCCATCAGTGGGATCGTGATGAACCCGAGCCATTCGATCTGTACGGTCGTGCATGAGAGGCCCTCTTTGCAGGGCGTGATGCTTTCGGGGATCAGGTGATAGTACAAGAGATTGTGATATATCGCGATCGCGAGGCCCGTTAGCGAAAGCGGCAGCGCGTAATATTTCCACCGAGCATCACGAGTCAATATTCCTACGCCTATCACCAATACGAGCGGATACATCGCGATCCGCTGATACCAGCAAAGAATGCACGGCGGCAGGTCCATCACCTCGCTGAAAAACAAGCTGCCCGCCGTCGCGACCAGAGCCACCACCCACGCGGCATACGGTAACAGTTCGTTCGCACCCGATCTCTTCGCGACTTCAACCATTTTCTCAATTTAACCATTTCAGGGTTTAGAGTTCCAGCTTTAGCTGGTTATGAACCGCCGCGGCCACTTTTTCCGCAAATACGGCATCCATTAAGCGTTCATCTAGTTGAGGTGGTACGTCGTATGAAATTCAAACTCGCAATTGCAGCAATCCTGGTGATGTTCGCGGCGTCGTTCGCCGAGGCCCAAAAGGCCCGGGAGATCCCGAATCCGTCGATCGATATGAAGGGTTTTCTCAAGCTAGCCGGCGAAGCCGCCGAGCATCGCGAGAAGCGCCGGCTGACGGAAGAGGAGTTCATTGCGATGGCGAAAGAGTCCGGCGTGGTCGTGCTCGATGCCCGCTCGAAGCAGAAATTTGACGAACTGCACATCGCGGGAGCGGTGAACCTAAGCTTTCCCGACATCACCGTAGAAAGCCTCGAAACGCTGTTCCCCGACAAGAACCAGAAGATCCTGATCTACTGCAACAACAATTTCGTCAACGAAGAGCAGGCATTCCCGCGAAAGATGGCGACCGCTTCGCTGAACCTGTCGACCTACATCTCGCTCTATACATACGGCTACCGCAACGTCTATGAGCTTGGCCCACTGCTGGATGTGAAAACGACGAAGCTGGAGTTGGTGAAGAGTGCCCCGATCTCATCGCGTAGCGATGATTGATTGTAGCCGTGGGTTTCAACCCACGGATCGATGCATCGAATAATCTCGTCGCGTAGTGACGATTGAATTCATGCGGTCGCTCACGCGACGCTGACATCGATTCGACCTACCGTGGACTGAAGTCCACGGCTACATTCATTCGTCCGCTATGCGGCGAAATCTACCTGCACACCAAAGGATTCGATCGATTTCTGCTAAAATCGTCGGCAAATGAGACCGATCCCGATCCTGCTTGCTGTCGTCATTTTCGTTTCATCCATCTTTGCCCAAACGCGTGATTACACTCGTTGGGTAAACCCGTTCATCGGCACCGGCGGGCACGGGCACACGTTTCCGGGAGCGACGATGCCGTTCGGGATGGTACAACTCTCGCCCGACACGCGCATCGACAACTGGGACGGCTCCAGTGGCTATCACTACTCCGACGACATCATCTACGGCTTCTCGCACACGCACCTGAGCGGAACCGGGATTCCGGACGGCGCGGATATTTTGTTCATGCCGACTATCGGTGAGCCGCAGTTCTTTGCTAAGGAAGGCGATAAGTCTGTGAACGGCTATGCCTCGAAGTTTTCACATGTGAATGAGAAAGCCGAGCCTGGATACTATTCGGTGAAACTGGACGATGATGGGATTCTTGCAGAGATGACCGCGACGAAGAGAGTAGGTTTGCATCGGTACACATTTCCGCAGACAGACAAGGCAAATATAATTCTTGATCTCAAGTGGCGAGATCAGGCCCTAGATGCAAACTATCGGTTCACGGCGCCGAACAAGATAGAAGGCTACCGACGGTCGTCTTCGTGGGCTAAGAATCAAACCGTTTATTTTGTTGCGGAGTTCTCGGCGCCGTTCGGCCTCGGTGGCGTAAAAACCAACGGATACGAGGATCTCGCGATAGCTTCAGCGGACGGACGGCCGAGGCAGTCGATTTTGCGTTCAGCGGTACGAGTGAACGCGCCTTCGCCGGTTCAGGTGATGGTGAAGGTTGCGATCTCTTACGTCTCTATGGATGGCGCCTGGAAGAATCTCGAAGCCGAACTTCCCGGTTGGGATTTCGACAAGGTGCGGGCGGACGCGAAGGCGGCGTGGAACAAGGAGTTGAGTAAGATCGACGTCTCCGGCGGGACGGACGAGCAGACGACGAATTTCTACTCGGCCTTATATCACACAATGATCCACCCGAACGTCTTCAACGACGTCGACGGCCGCTATCTCGGGCACGATCGAAAGATTCACGACTTGCGGAGCGCGGACACTCCTGTCCGCATCGCCGGTTCCCCCGGCGAAACAGTCTCTGCCGATCGAGGACTTGGTGTCGGACGCGCTCGTTCGCGTCGAAGCGACGCTCATGCGGACAAGAGTGTCCGCGCTCCGTCAGAGCAATACACCGTCTTCTCGCTGTGGGACACGTTTCGGACGGCGCATCCGCTTTATACGATCATCGACCAGAAGCGGACGGTTGATTACATCAACACGTTTCTTCGCATTTACGAGCAAGGCGGGCGGCTGCCTGTTTGGGAATTGTGGGGCGAAGAGACGGACACGATGATCGGGTACCACTCGGTGAGCGTGATCGCAGACGCGATGGCGAAGGGAATTGAAGGGTTCGACTACGAGAAAGCGTACGCCGCCGCAAAGCACTCCGCCAACCTCGACCACCACGGCCTCGCCGCATACAAAAAACGCGGCTACGTCTCCGGCGAGGACGATAACGAATCGGTGTCGAAGACCCTGGAGTACGCGTATAACGATTACTGCATCGCGACGATGGCCCAGTCGCTGATGCGTGCGAAGATCAAGGAGCCGGCGAAGTACAAACACCTTAACCACAAGATGTTGGAGAGCGAGGCGACGCACTATTTCAACCGATCGCTCTATTACCGCAATGTGTTGGATCCGCAGACCGGGTTTATGCGTCCGAAGCGGAATGGGAGTTTTATCGAGCCGTTCGCACCGAACGAGATAACGTTTCACTTTACCGAAGGCAATTCGTGGCAGTATTCGTTTTTCGCTCCGCACGACGTATCGGCTCTCGCGGAACTGCACGGCGGGAAGATCAAGTTTGCGCAAAAGATCGACGACCTGTTTACTACCGAACAAAAACTCACTGGCCGCGAACAGCCTGACGTTACGGGGCTTATCGGCCAATACGCCCACGGCAACGAACCCTCGCACCACATGGCGTATCTCTATAACTACGTCAACCAGCCGTGGAAAACGCAAAGCTACGTTCGCCGGATAATGGACGAGTTCTACAAGAACGCGCCCGATGGGCTGATCGGCAACGAAGACTGTGGGCAGATGTCGGCGTGGTATGTGCTGAGCGCGCTTGGGTTCTATCAGGTGAATCCGTCGCGGGCGGCGTACGACGTCGGGACGCCGCTTTTCAAGGAAGCGAAGATCAACTTAGAGAACGGCAAGGTGGTGACGATCCGCGCGGCGAACGTCTCGGACAAGAACATTTACGTCCGCTCGGTGAAACTCAACGGCAGGCCTTTTCGCTCGACCCAATTTCAGCATCGAGAATTGATGAACGGCGGCACGCTCGAATTTGTGATGTCTGATCAACCGGTCAAGAACTGGTTCGCGGAATTTTCGCACTCTGAGGTCGGGGTTGGGTTCGTTCAAGTTCCTCTCATCGAAGGCGACCGAACGTTTCGCGAATCAACAAAAGTAACCATTCGTCCAACCGCCGCAGACGCTAGGATTCTTTACTCTATCGATGGCAGCGAACCGATCACACCATATACCGGCCCCTTTTCAGTCCAAACGACGACCACCGTTAAGGCGGTTTCCACGGACGAGAGAAATCGCCGTTCGTTCGTGGTCGAAGCAAGAATGGCCAAACGCCCCAATGACTGGACGGTCAAGCTCAATTCCGAGTTCAACAGCCAGTATCCCGGCAGCAGCTACGACGCGATCATTGACGGGCTGCGCGGGAATCACAATTTCGCCGCGGGCGAATGGCAGGGTTATTGGGGCAAGCCCTTCGAGGCGGTCATCGACCTTCAGCGAGAGACCGAGATCCGCGAGGTCGGCGGGAGCTTTCTTCAATCGGCACGCTCGTGGATATGGATGCCGGACCGGCTCGAGTTCGAAGTGTCGAATGACGGGACGACTTTCAACAAGATCGCCGATTGGAAACCCGGTTTCCCCCAACAAGAGATGAACGGCACGCCGAAGGAATTCCTGAAAGCCATCACGCCCGTTAAGGCCCGATACGTCCGCGTCCGCGCTCACAACTTCGGCAAGATCCCCTCATGGCACCTCGGCGCCGGCGGCGACCCGTGGATATTCGTGGACGAGATATTTATCCGTTAACTCTTGTTCTCGTAAACGTCTTTTTTCGCGAGTCCGTCCTTCTTGAACTTGCGAACGACGGTGCGGATGTCGCTGTCGACCTTTGTAACCAGCCTTCTTAGTTTCTGCTCCGGCCGGGCCATAAAGTAGGTGACGTGGAATGTTTCGTAGCCGTTGGGTGAGTGCGGTGAGAAATAGTAGTTAGAGATGCAGCGGCGAGGATTTGCGGCCTTCACCGTATTCACCGAATGAAATGACTTGTCGTTCGTCGCCATCAGGACGAGCCGGTTGAAGAGGCTTCGGATCTCGACTCGAGTGCGGACCTTCTCATCCCACAGTTCAAGATTGCCGCCATTCTCGGGTTTCCAATCCGGCGTGATGTAGTAGAGAAGATTGAGTACGCGATAGTTCTCTCGCTCCCCGTCGTGCGAATTGTCGATGTGCGGATTAAGAAAATGCCCGTGCTCCATCGCACTTATTCCGCCGGCGTACAGATGCGGGTCGCCGACAGCATCGCGAATGCCGGTTAGCTCGGCGACCTTTTCGATCACGCGTTTGTCCTGAAATGCGAATGTGATGTCGGCGATGATCGGGTCGAATTCATCCAGAGCCTTTGAGGTGTATTTTTTCTCGCGAAAGCTGTCGAGAAGGCGCATTTTCTCGGACGCGGGAAAAGCTGATGCGATCTTCGCCGCCTCATCCGCTGGCAGCAGGTCGTCGATCGCGGCGAACTTCGTTGGGACGCCCTTCGGTGATTCGAAATCGGCCTTTATTGCCTGCGCGTCGCGCTCAAGCCGTTCGAGTATCAGTTGGACAAAATGCTCCCTCATTCGTAATTAGATTTTCCGACTGCCGGGCCGATAAATCAATGCAGAGAAAGAAATCTGACCTTTTCGCCGGTTTGGGCGTCTAAGAAATGTAATAATTTGCCGAGCGATGCGGCGGACAGAGGTTTTGTTATGGACAGGCGTTTGTTTCTAAAGAATAGCGGTATCGGGTTGGCGAGCTTTGGCTTTATGGCCGCGGCGCCGGAGTTTTTGCATCAATTTGCGTCGGCGCAAGGCGCGAACGGGTACGGGAAAAAGAAGGTGCTTGTCACCATCTTTCAACGCGGAGCGGTCGATGGTTTGAACATGGTCGTGCCGCACGGCGAATCGGCATACTATGATCTTCGCCGTTCGATCGCGATCCGAAAGCCAAACGAGACCGAAGGGGCTATCGACCTTGATGGGTTTTTCGGTTTGAACCCTGGAATGGCCTCGCTGGCGCCGTTCTGGAAATCGAAGCAACTTGCGATCATTCATTCATCGGGCTCGCCGGACAATACCCGATCGCACTTTGACGCTCAGGATTATATGGAATCGGGCACGCCCGGTTACAAGGGCACTCGCGACGGCTGGCTGAACCGTGCCGTCCAGACCGCCGCGTCAAAGAGCGATTCACCGTTCCGCGCTGTTTCGATGACGCAATCGATGCCGCGTTCGCTGTACGGCAAGGCCCCGTCAGTCGCAATGACAAACCTCTCGGATTTCACGATCAAAGCCGGACTCTACACCGCCGACCTCAAGGGCGGATTTGAGGGCATCTACGACCAGAACGCGAAGGACACGCTCGGCGAGACGGGCAAGGAAACATTCGAGGCGGTGAACTTTTTGAAATCGGCAAACCCTGCTCAGTATAAGCCCGAGAATGGAGCCGTTTACCCGCCGTCGCAGCTTGGCCGATCGATGCAGCAGATCGCTCAGTTGATAAAAGCCGGCGTCGGATTGGAAGTGGCTTTCGCTGAAATGGGCGGTTGGGATACGCACACGAATCAATCGCAGGGAAACGCGCCGGGACGGGGGCAGCTTGCGAATCTGCTTCGCGATTTTTCGAACTCGATCGCCGCCTTCGCGACCGATCTCGGCAAGCGGATGGACGATGTCGTCGTTCTAACGATGAGCGAATTCGGCCGCACGGCCCGCGAGAACGGCACCCGCGGCACCGACCACGGCCACGGCAACGCGATCCTTGTGCTGGG
>Ga0307505_10001624_pt1 | contig 17495 bp, 11 predicted proteins | sample 23_S_MG_FD_202183 | JGI IMG/M metagenome (GOLD analysis project Ga0307505, IMG submission 202183) | Soil microbial communities from Populus trichocarpa stands in riparian zone in the Pacific Northwest, United States - 23_S | ecosystem: Environmental > Terrestrial > Soil > Riparian zone > Trees...
GGGTTGGCGGGCACAGTCCGCTCCGTGCCTCAGTGCCTCTGTGGTGAAAATGCCTTGCGTGATCGATTCGCGAGCGACAATCCGTTCGCATGGGCAAAGGAGAAATTTCCATGCGTTTCCCAAAAACCCTCTTGGCCCTCGTGCTCATCATCAGCGCCGTTCCCATGTTCGGCGCGGCTTACATCAAGTTCGACGGAGTGGACGGTGAGTCCAAAGCCGCCGGCCATGACAAGTGGATCGAGCTCACCAGCACGCAGTTCGAGGGAGGCTCGTGCACGATTCCGCCGCGGGGCACCACGCACCGTGGGCTCACCTTCGCCACCACCGAGTTGCCACAGTCACTGGTGCAGGCCTGCCAGTCGCAAACGCGTTTCCGAAGCGTGATGCTCGACGTCGACGGGCAGCGTCACGTGCTCGCGGATGCGAAGTTGGCCGAGTGCCCGACCGCCGCCCTGGGGAAGAACGCGCGAGTGGTGCTCCGTCTCGACTTCGCCTCGTGCACGACGCATCCGCCGGCGCGGACGGCCGAGGTGGGTGCGGCGAAGGCTGGGACCACACAACGCGGCAACGCCACGCTCATCGGACTGGGAACGCTTCCGCTGGACATGACCATCCGTCGCGCCACGCTGAGCGGCAACACGGCCACGATCGCGCTCGTCAGCAACACCTACCCACCCGCCCTCGGCAAGGCCATCACGGAAGCCACTGCCTACGGCACCAAGCTCGGAACGCTGGTCATCAAGTCCGGCGGCCAGCAGTGGTCCTTCTCGAAGGTCATGTTCAGTTCCTCCATGTTCGCCCCGGGACAGGACGCCGTTTTCAGCTTCCAGTTCGAGTCGATGGCCGGCTCGGCCCCGGCCTTCCAGGCCCTGGGCGGCAACTGAGCATCCTTCGAACGAATCGCTTCGCGCAGCGGCGGCCCGAAAGGGCCGCCGTCTGGAGTTTGGACATTTTGAGCGCTATGTCGAGCCGAGGAGCGCCTGCGTCCCGCCGCGGGCGGTGGGCATTTCGAAGCCGAACCCCAGCATCGCGAGACGAACGTCCTTCGCGCAAGGCGCGCTCCCCCACCCGGGGCGAGGACGCCCCCCGGCCAGCCGGCGGGACGCCGGCGCTCCGCTTTTTGCCCTCTTCCATTTGCGGCCTGCCGCGAATGTTCGCGTGCCTGTACCATACGAGGCTGTCATGAGGATGCACTCCTGATCGGTTTCATTCTCTTCGTCGTGGTGTTCGCCACACTCCTGGTGGTGGCGATCGTGCTGTTTCGCCGGCGTGCGGTCGCGCAACGCGCCGCACACGATGCGCGGCTCAGCGCCATGGCGCAGGCCTACCTTGCCGCCGCGAAGAGGAAGAAGGCCGCGGAGGCAGCAGCCGCTGGCAACGACATACCGGCCGTCACCGTCGCGCCGGCCCCGAGCGCGACTGCTCCCGTCCGCGACGAACGCGAGTGTCCCTTCTGCGCGGAACTGATCCTGAAGAAGGCCAAGGTCTGCAAGCACTGCAACCGCGACGTCTAGGCCGGTACGCAGCGGCGCTGGTTGGCCCCCGTCAATCCACCTCGGTCCAGGGCGCGGACAGCGGCGAGACCATCTCGTCCTGCCGGAACTCCTCCGGGAAACGCGCCTGCACCAGATGCTCGACCTCGAGCAGCATGTTCTCGACGGTCCCCGAGGTGACGCCCGCGGCTTCGAGCGCGCGGAAGGTCTTCATGCCGATCGCACCGTCGACGTTGCCGAGCGTTTGGTCCAGGCGAATGAGGCCGCACTGCAGCGCAGCTTCGCGTTGACGATTGCCGAAGAAGTCCACGCGCTCGCCGGTGGCCAGAATGCCGCTGGCGGCCATGGCCGTATAGGGCGCGAGATTGGACCCATGACCTCCGCGGTAGTACTCATAGACGAGATCATGGCTGCCGCGGCGATCGAAGTGCCAGGCCTCGCTCGTCTTCGGTTTCGGACTGGCGATGATCGGAAAGAAGCCCACGGCGCGGGCCAGCTCCCAGAACACTTCGAGCGAGACCTCGATCGCGTCCAGGTCCATGTCCATGGCCCGTCCGGCCTCGTGCAGGCTGCCGCCCGGAGGTGGGCTCTTGGCCTTCTTCTTCCCCGTCTTCCAGTCGAGATGCGACTGCAACTGCATGTCGTAACTGCGGAACAGGTCGGACAGATACAGCGCACCACCCTGAGCCGCCACCGCCTGCGCCAGATCTTGAATGGCGCGCCGCGTATCCGGCGTACACCGGGCCATCCTCTCCGGCAACGGAACCCGCGCACCTTTGACCTTGTAGATGGACGGCGTATGAATCGGGACCAGCGGCGTCTTCATGTCTGAGAAGAGTGCCACAGCCCGCCGATTTCCTCACTCCGGTGCACCACGAGCTGAGAGGTCGCGGCGATGATTCATCCGCGCGCCGCACCCATCGGGAGAACGCAGCGGACGCGGAACGTGCCCGGCTTCGCGTCGTAGTCGATGGTGCCGCCGGCGGCGGCGACGCGAGAGCGTACGAACGTCAGGCCGCCACCGGGCTCGCGATGTGCGGGCTCGGCCTGCGAATCATTGACGACTTCCAGGTGCAGCGAGCCGTGGCGGTCCGTGGCGGTGATCGTCACGTGCGTCGGCTCCTCCCGCCGCGCCACTCCGTGCTTGACGGCGTTCTCGACCAGCGGCTGGAGCAGCAGCCGAGGGATCAGGCAATCGTGCAGTTCCGGATCGACGGTCGTTCGGACGACCAGCCTCTCACCGAAGCGGATGTGCTGCACGGCCAGGTAATCCGTGGTGAGAGCGATCTCTTCACGCAGCGGCCATTCGTGAACACCACTGGCGGCGACCGATCGCGCAAAGAGATCGGAGAAGAGGCTGCACATTCCCGCCGCTCGTGCCGGATCGAGCCGGATCAGCGCCAGGAGCGAGACCAGCGCATTGAACAGAAAGTGCGGCTGGATGCGCGCCTCGAGATTGCGCAGTTCGGCGGAGGCGAGCGCCTGGCGCATCCGCCCGACCGAATCCTGTGCCTCGAGCAGGCGCTTGCCATTTGCCAACGCGAAGCTGACGCCCGCGATGGCGCAAGCGCTCAGCACGTTCTGTCGCGCCACCATCGGAAGGACGCTCAGTTGCGAAGCCGCGATCACGGGGAGGGACATGGCGTCGGTATAGGCGGTGGCGGCGGCGATCGCCACGAGCGATACCGCGGTACCCGCGAGCCAGGCCGTCGACAAAAGCGTGGGCGCGGCGAACCACCACCGCAGCGTCACGATGCGCTCGGAGATGCGGATCAACGGCAGCGCCACCACCAGCCAGATCCACGCCGAGGCCACGTCCGCCCACACCGTCAACCACGCCGGCGGCAGGGTCGTGGCGAAGAGACTCGAGCCAGTGCTGATTCCCACGAACACCACCACCCACGTGTAAACAGAACCGGTGTTGTGCACCATCGGAATCAGCGGCTGTGCCGGAACGGGATCGACAGGCAGGTCCTCGGGTAAGACCAGCTCCACCGAAGCGCCGGCGCGAGTCGCGCGCCACTCGCGCCGTCCGGCCATCGCCGCCAACTCCTCGATGAACTGCGCCGACCCTTCGCCCGACGCGCTCACGCCGATGGTGATCTCTCCCGCGGAGCCCATCCGCGCGGTGATCCGTACGCCGTGGAGCGCGAGCCGCTGCGCAGCCTCCTCCATCGTCGCGGCCAATGCGCGGAGCGACGCCGGCACCCCGCGCGAGGCATCGAGCTCCATCTGCAGTTCGACGTCCGTGCCGTGCAGGAGCAGGACGCTGCGCAACGTACGCAGACGAGCGGTCGCGGTCGCGCCGCCCTCGGCGAGAATCGCGGTGAGCATCCGACCGTGCCGCGCCAGCCGCTTCACCGCCTGCTCCGCTTCCGTCCTGCGGTCCGGCAGCAGCTCGCCGACTCTGCGCAACGCCGCCCCCACCATTCCGGGCCGCAAGGTCTGTTCCACCAGGTCGCGCGATTTCTCGAGCTGCGCCGTCGCGAGGGCACGCCGCTCGGCCTCCGCCAGCGACGAGGAGCGGTACCACTGGATGGCCCGGATCACTCCTGCGGTCGCGGCGTAGCAGAGAAAGCCGCTCTTCGCGTTCTGCACGAACGAAGGACCGAGCAGGTCGACCTCGAGGTCCGGGCCCAGTGCCGTGAACAGCACGGCCAGCACCGTGATGATCAACACCAGCACGTGCGTCGAGCCCAGTGCCAGGTGAAGGAGCAAGCGAGCCAGCGGTCCGCGCAGCACCGCCCGCTGCGCGACGTCGCTCAGCAGCGGCATGGATGAGGACGAGAGGACGATCACCGACACACTGACCAGGATCGAGAGCAGGTCCGGCTGCGTTCCCAGCCGCATGCCCACGAGCGAGAGTCCAATGAGAGGGAGAACCAACGCCAGGACCAGCCCCAGCGTCACTGCATAGCGTTCGCGCGTGGAGACCAGCAGCGACTCCGGCACGCGATGCGGGTCGGTGGGCACGTCCGAAGATGCCGCTGCGGACGAGCGAGCGCCAGCGAACGGGGACAGGACGGACCGCAGGCGGGGCAGTGCGGCCGTCGCCGCGAACGAGGTCCGCATGCCGGTCATGCCGATTCGGCGGTGGCTGGCGCGGCGAGCACGAAGACCTCGAGATTCTCGCGGTAGACGCGGCTGAGCGGGACGCGCGCATCGCTCTCGAACACGACCATGTAGTCGCCATGTGAGACGGCCACCAGCTCGCGGATGCGCGTCGCGTTCACGATGAAGGAGCGGTGTGTGCGGATGAACACCGCGGGGTCCAGCCGGCTCTCCAGCGCCGACAGGCTCCCCCTCACCACGTGTGTCTTTCCCCGGGCGCGTAGCTTCACATAGTTGCCGAGTGCCTCGATGAACTCGATCTCGGCGACTGCGACGCTGAGGAGGCGTTCATCGTGTTTCACGAAGAGACGATTGAGGTAGGAGGTGCGCGGCGCGATTCGCTCGAAGGCGAGTACGTGATCGTGAGCGGAGAGCCGCGGCGTGGCGCGCGCTTCGAGGACGCGCGCGACGCGCGCCATGGCACGGCGGCAACGCAACGGATCGGCCGGTTTGAGGATGTAGTCGACCGGCGCCACATCGAACGCGTCGAGCGCATACCGCTCGTGCGCGGTCACGAAGACGACCAGCGGCCGTCCCGCCGCCTCGGCTTCGCGCGCCAGCTCCAAGCCACTTGCTCCCGGCATCTCGATGTCGAGAAAGAGCACGTCGGGATCCAGATCCGCCAATGCCTCGCGCGCTTCTCGCGCGCTCCGGCACACCGCCACGACCTCCACGCTCTTATCGCAACGCAACACCTCGTGCAGATGTGCTCCTGCCAAGGGTTCATCATCGACGACGATGGCTCGCATATGGGGACCTCGATCTCGCTCCCCACAGATTAGCGTCACGCAGACGGGCAGGTGTTACTCCTCCGTGAAGGAGATGTGTATTTCCATGACTCATCGCGCGGGTGCCGGTGTTGAGTGCTGCGTGCTGGGGGCTGCGTGCTGGGTGTACCGCGGTACGAAACGTTCGATGACCACTGTGGAGCGGAGGGCTTTAGCCCTCCGGGCGCTCGCGATGAGTGTGCCGAAGCCGGGTGACTCTCTCGCGACACTCGCGCCGAATGAGCCGCGTGCAGCGTCGAAGCCGCGCCGGCAAAGGGGAAGTGCCTCGCGAGAGCCCGGAGGGCTGAAGCCCTCCGCTCCACATTCGCCCGTACCGCTGAGGCGGTACCCCCCGGCCGCTCAAAATGTCCAAACCTCCAGGCCCACTTCAGGCGTGGGAAGGCGCCGTCCCCAAAACGCCCGCCATTAACGCGGAGCGGTACGTGCGCTCCGCGATCAACGTCGCGGTGGAATGGCGACCATCATCAGGCGGTCCCATTGCGGCTCGACGGAGGTGAGGCCTGCGAGGAGCGCGAGGCCTACGCCTGCGGCGCCGGTGAGGAGTCCGCGATCGGACACCCAGCCCAACTTGCCGTCGGCGCCGAACTCCCAGGACTCGAAGCCGGCGATGCCGCGTTCCGGGCGACGCATGTCGAGGCCCTGCTGGTACCAGAGGCGCGCCGCGGTTGCGAACCGCTCGTCGCCGCTGGCCTGGTAGATGCGGTTGTACAGATGGGCGAGCCCGAAGGCGCCGTGGCAGAGTCCCACGTCTTGAACGCCGGAGTCTTCCGGCGCGGTACCCGCGGCGTGGACGGCGATGTCGAGGGCCGCGCGCGCCCATTCCTCCACACCAACGGCTCGGGCTGCATAGAGCAGAGTCGCGGCCACTCCCGGATCGCCATAGCACCAGGCGAGCCTCGAGGGTCGGACTTCCATCTCTGGCGCGATCGACGCCGGGTAGCGCGCCCCTCGTCTGTCGGACAGCCGCTGCGACAACACCCAGTGCACGGCGCCCTCCAATAGCGGACGTGCCCGTTCCGCGCGGATTTCCAGGCGACAAACATCGGCCAGCAAGCCAATCACGGCGGGGACACCGTGCGCCACGCCCAGGTTGTAGTGACCGCGCGGATGCTGTTCGCGATGGCGGGGAGGGAGCAACTCGGGCGGGGTAAACCACGTGACCACATCCCCTCGGACTTCGGCAGTCTCGTGCAGGCGGTCGACGATCGCCTCGAGGCATCGGCGCGCGACGGGACGATCGGCGCGCTCGAGTGCGTAGACGCCGAAGCCGGCCAGACCGCTGATGAGGTCGTAGTGGCCGGTGTATGGAGCGGCGAGCATCGTGAGCAGACACTCGTCGACCTCTTCATTCGCGTCGTCAGCGCCCGGCTCCTGCGTCGCGTCGCCGAGCACTCGCGTGAAGTGCTCCGCGGTCCACGCCACACCGGTAAAGCCGCCGTGGAGGATCGGCGGCATGGGAGTCGACGCGACGAGCTCGAAGGAACGCTCGAGCAGTTGATCCGCCCGCTCAGCGTAAAGACCGGCGTCTGCCTGCGCGCTCCTGGCGAGATAACCATAGAAGAGTGCCTGTGCCGTCGTGACGCTCACCGGCAATCTCGCCGACCAGTCGCCGTCAGCACCGAGTGAACGAGGCGCGAGGGCGTCGGCGATCGCTCGCACTGCATCTTCGGCTCTGGGAATGAGCTCTCCCTCGATGAGCGGGCGCCAGTGCGTCGATGACACGTTCAAGTCGCTCCCTTGCGTGGATTCGTTTCTGCGGGATGGACTCTCACCACTGAGCCCGGCTTGACCCGCGCCGCGGCATCCAAAGCGGCGACGACGATCACCATGCCGGAAGGAGGATCGACCTCGGGAGACACGGACTCGACCCTCGCAGGTACACTCCCCTCTTCAGTCGCGATCCCCAAACGCTCCGCTGTGCGCAACGACCGAGCCTCTTCCGGGGGAGCGGCGAAGCGCACGATCAGACTGCCATCGCCGATCAGGCGCACGACCGGCTGGCCGGGCCCTGCGAGCGCGCCTGGATCGAGATACCGGCGCGTGACTTTGCCGTCCGCGGGTGCGCGCAATTCCGCCTTGGTCAACCGGTCTTGAGCTTGTGCCACGCGCGCTCGCTGCACGGCAGCGCGCGCTTGCGCACCCTCCAGATCGACCTCGGCGATCTGCTTCTGAATCTCCGCGCGCCGGATCTCTTCCTTCGGAAAAGCATCGGGCATCGCCAGCCTGCTCGTCAGGCGATTCTCGGCCTCGGCGAGCTCCAGCCGGCTTCGGGAGATCTCCGCTTCGGCCGCGCGCAAGTTGATCTCGGCCATCGCTTTTTCCTGCCGGTCGTGCGTGGCGCCGAGCACGGCCACGGTCTGTCCACGCCGGACCGTGTCGCCTTCGTGTACGAAGATCTGCTCGACTTGTCCGGAGATCTCGGGCGCCAGATCGAGGTTCTGTCGCGACAGCACGACGCCGGGCCAGCCCGTGTCGCGCTTGGCCGCATCGACGGGTTCGGAAGCGATGTTGCGTGCATGGACCGGCGCGGCGTCGCGCACGTTCTCCGACTGTGAGGCCTTCCCGCATGCGGTGAGCGTGAAGAGCAATGCGATCGATCCGCATGTGCAGGCAACAGTCACGACGAGTCGCAAGATCCCTTTCACGGGGCCGGAGTATAGGGGCAGCTTCGCGCGCTCGAAGAGCGCGAAGAAGTTCTGTTGCACCGCGGTCACAGCGCGTCCGTTTGGACCCGCGGCGGAACCAGTTCGGCATCTTTTTGTGGAGCCGCCGCGCGGCACACCCTAGAACGAGCTGCGTCGCAAGTTGGGGCCCCGAACTGCGCACGGTAGTCCATCAATCGAAACCGAAAAAGGAGACTCACCATGAAAAAGACACGGAAGCTCGTTCTCAACCGCGAAACGCTGCACTCCATGGAACTGCGCAGCGTCGCCGGCGCGGGATCGATCGCGGTCTGCACCACTTTGGCCGGCACGACGCAGACGACGGGCGCCTCCAACACGTACGTCTCGTGGGGACCCGGCTGTACCGGTTACACCAGCGACGACAGTTGCACGACCGGCGGCGCCTGCTCGACCAGCGGAAGCTGCTAGGGCGGCACGGCCGCCAGCGCTGGTTGGCCTAGCCTTGGGCACGTGCGGTCGCTTCGAGGCGCCGGTCCGGCCGGCAACACTGGTGGGCCGGCTCGGCCGGCTGCGCTGGTTGACCTAGCCTTGGGCCCGTGCGGTCGCTTCGAGGCGCCGGTACGACTGGTTGCACCGGTCAATGCAACTCGACTGCGCAGATCGTACGGAGCCTGCGCGAGAAGCAACGTTGTATGCCCGGCGGAGCTCTCACTCTCCGCCGGGCGATTGCAAACGAAAACTCGGGTCCAATGTCCTTCGAGACGGAATCATTGAAGTCTTTTTCACGAGCGCGGGACTCCGAGGCGCGGGCGCTGCCGCTGGTGTTGCTCGCCGGCTTCGGCGATCCGCAGGCGGCGGAGATGCGCGCTCTCCTGCCGGCTTCCTGCCGGATCGCGACCGCGCGCTCAGCACGCGAGGTCGTGCTCGCGCTGTCGGTTGGTGAAAGCGTGCGCGTCCTCTGTCTCGGCCCGCGCCTTTCGGCAATCGAGGCGCGTCATGTGGTCGCGGAGATCGGCGTTGCGGCCAGCGTCGCGCCGCTCGTGCTGCTCACCGCGGCGGGCCCGGACCCGGCGTCGTTTCAGGATCTGATCGACGCGGACCGTCTCTTCTATCTGAGCTCGGGAGAACCGCCGCCACAGGATCTCGCCGCGCTCGTTCGTGGCGCTCTCGAGCGCCAACATGCCGTCGATATGAATGAGCCCGCGCCTGCCGGAATGCTCCAGGCCTTGACCGTCGCGCGGCGCGTTGCGGCGCAACAGGATCTGGCGAGTGCCGGCGATCTGCTGCAACTGGCCGCGGAGGAATCTGTCGAAGCGGATCGCGTCTACTGCCTGCTTTACGATTCGGACGGCGAGATTCTCTGGTCGCGAGCGGCCGGCCTGACGAACGAGGACAGGCACGAGAGCGCAGCGGTCGGGTTGGTGAGCTTCGTCGCTCGGACTGGCCGCCCGGTGCGGATCGAGCGTGCCTCCGACGATCCGCGATTCGAGCGCGAGGCCGATGATCCCCTCGGCGAGCGCTGCGAGCACTTGCTGGCAGTGCCGGTGCGTGCGGCGGAGTCCAGGGCCGCGGTGCTCTCGGTGCTGTGCGCGGTCCGCGATCCGGGACGCACGCCTTTTTCCACGGACGACGAATCCGCGCTGGCGCTGCTTGCGGGCACCGTGGCGCCGTCGCTCGCGCAGCTCGCGTTGGCGACCACGCTCGAGGCGACGAGTCGCCGCGACAACGACACTCGCCGCGGGACCATCGATCTTTTCCGCGAGGAGGCGTTGGAGTACCACGCTGCCGCAGGCACACAACAGGGCGATTGGCTGCGTCTCTCGCCGCGCTGGACCTCGACGACGTTCTGGCTGCTGGTCGCGTTGGTCGCGGCATTTCTGGTCTTTGGTTTCGTGAGCACGCTCGACGAGCATTCCTCCGGTCCCGCGGTGGTCAGGCTCGCCGGCCGCTCGGAAGTGTCGGCGAGTCAGGCGGGGCTGGTGACCGCGGTCGATGTGCGCCCCGGCGATCGCGTCGAGGCCGGCGACGTGCTGGTCCGCTTTCAGAGCACACGCGAGGCTGCCGAGCTCGCGCGGATCGAAAGCCAGTGGGAGATGCAGCTCGTCGAGCGCCTGCGCGATCTGTCGGCTCTCTCCCCGGCGCAAGCGCTGATCGGGCTCCGCGCCGAGCGTGACCTCGCGCGTTTTCGCCTCGAGGAACGGCTGGTGCGCGCTCCTCGCGCGGGCATCGTCCGCGACTTGCGCTGCCGCGAAGATCAGCACGTCGCGACCGGCGACATCCTCCTCTCACTCTCCGGCGGCGACTCGCGTCCGGTGCTGATGGCACTTCTGCCAGGCGAGCACCGGCCGCTGCTGCGGGCCGGCATGCCCTTGAAGCTGGAGCTGCGCGGCTACGGACACGCTCCGCAGCAACTCGTCATCGCGTCGATCGCAGACGAAGTCGTCGGGCCGGAGGAAGCGAAGCGCCTGCTCGGCCCCGAGGTCGCGACGGCGGTGTCTCTCACCGGACCCGTTGTGCGCGTCGAGGCGGTCTTCGCGAACGACACCTTCGATGCCGATGGAAAGCACTACGCCTTCCATGACGGCATGTGGGGCGCCGCGGAGGTGCCGGTGCGTTCCGAGTCTCTACTCGCCGCACTCGTGCCCGGTCTGCGCGCCGCGTTGGAGCGCATCCGTGATTGAGCTCTCGACACCCGCAAGCATCCTCGGACGATTCCCAGCGCTCCGCCGGCTTGGCCGCCGGAAAGTGCGGCAGATTCCTGTCGTGCAACAGGACACGGCCATGGACTGCGGAGCCGCCAGCCTGGCCATGGTCCTCGGCTATTACGGCAGGCCGTTGCCGCTCGCCGAAGTGCGGCAAGTGGCCGGAGGTGGCCGCGATGGCGCGAACGCGGAAGCGCTGCTCGCCGCCGGACGCTGGTTCGGACTGCGGGGCCGCGGCGTGCGCGTGGACAGTATCGAGGACCTGGCGGCCCTCGAGCCTGGCGCCATCCTGCACTGGCGCTTCAGCCACTTCGTCGTGTTCGAGCGGCTGCGCGGCGACGGCCTGCACATCGTCGATCCGGCCGGAGGACGGCGGATCGTCTCGCATCAGGAGGCGCGTCGTTCGTTCACGGGCGTCGCACTTCTGTTCGAGCCCGCGGAGGACTTCCAGCCCGCGGAGGCCGGCGCGCAGGCGCGCGGACTCCAACGCTATCTCGAGCCCTTGCTGGCGCGCTCCGGCTCGCTCGTTCGCGTGCTGGCCACTTCGGCGCTCGTCCAGCTCTTCGCCCTCGCCGTGCCGCTGCTGATCGGCGTGCTCGTCGACCGGGTGGTGCCACATCAGGATGTCGACCTGCTCGCGGTGCTCGCCGTCGGACTCGGCGCCCTGGTCGCCTTCAACCTGCTCGCGGTCCTCATCCGCTCGCACCTGCTGCTCGAGCTGCGCACGCGGCTCGACGCCCAGCTCACTCTCGACTTCGTCGATCACCTCGTCGCTCTTCCCTATGCGTTCTTCCAGGAGCGCTCGGCCGGCGACCTGATGATGCGCATGAACAGCAACGCTACCGTGCGCGAGATCCTCACCGCCGGTGCACTGTCGACCGTGTTGGACGGCCTCTTGGTGAGCCTCTATCTCGTCGTGTTGTTCGTCGCCAGCCCGAAGCTCGGTCTGCTCGTCCTCGGACTCGCGCTCTTGCGCATCGTCCTGCTCTTCGCCACTCGGCGCCGCCAGAAGGAGCTCATGTCGCGTTCTCTCGAGGCGCAGTCCTCCGCGCAGGCCTATCAGGTTCAGATGCTCGCCGGCATCGAGACACTCAAGGCAACCGGCGCCGAGACGCGCGCGGTCGAGCACTGGTCGAACCTGTTCGTCGACACGCTCAACGTGTCCATCGCCCGCGGCCGTTTGCAGGCGATCGTGGACGCGCTGCTCGCCGCGCTGGCCATGGCGTCACCGCTGGTCATCCTGATCTATGGCGTGCGTCAGGTCTTCGCGGGCGAGCTCAGTCTCGGCGAGATGCTCGCTCTGAACGCTCTCGCGGCAGGGTTCCTCGTTCCGCTGACGCAACTGGTCACGACGGCGTTCCAGTTCCAGTACCTCGACAGCTATCTCGAACGCATCGACGACGTGATGCGCACACCGCGCGAACAGGAACCCGGCAACAGCAGGCCCGCTAGCCGGCTGCGCGGCGCCATCCGTCTGCAGGCCGTCAGCTTCCGCTACGGTCCGGCCGCGCCGCTGGTCGTGCGCGAGGTCTCCATCGACGTTCCGCGCGGCAGCCTCGTGGCCGTCGTCGGCCGCTCCGGCGCCGGCAAGTCGACGATGGCCAATCTGCTGGTGGGGCTCTACCGGCCGTCCCAGGGACGCATCCTGTTCGACGGCGCCGATCTCGCCGAGCTCGACCTGCGATCCGTGCGCAGCCAGCTCGGAGTCGTGCCGCAGCATCCTTATCTCTTCGGCATCTCGATCCGCGCCAACATCGCCCTGGCCGATCCAGCGCTCCCTCTCAGTCGCATCGTCGAAGCCGCCCGGCTCGCCCACATCCATGAGGACATCCAAGCCATGCCACTCGCCTATGACACCCTGCTCGCCGACGGCGGCGCCACACTCTCGGGCGGCCAACGCCAGCGTCTGGCCCTGGCCCGCGCGCTGGCAACGAAGCCCGCGATCCTGCTGCTCGACGAGGCCACCAGCGCGCTCGACGCCATCACCGAGAGCGCGATCCAGCGCGAGCTCGCGCAGCTCCGCTGCACGCGCATCGTGGTGGCCCATCGACTGAGCACGATCCGCAACGCGGACCTGATCCTGGTCATGGACGAAGGGCGAGTCGTCGAGCGCGGCACGCACGACGAGCTCGCGATCCGCGGCGGCGCCTACGCGGAGCTCATCGCACAGCAAGTGAATCGTGCCGAGGTGGCCGTATGACCAGTCCGCGTCTCCCGTATTCGTTCGAGCCCTCGGGCTTCTTCGCGTTTCGCTCACCCCTGCTCGCCTTCGACGAATTGGAAGCCTGGTCGGAAGGTCTCGAAGCGACGTCCGCGCTGCAGGACGCGAGCGATCTCGAACAAGCTCTGTCGCGCGATCGCGCGAAGTTGCGCACCCGCCTGTTGGACGCTCTCGAACATCCCGAGATCAACGAGGCACTCTTCCTCGCGTCTCCCGGTCTTTTCGAGGCCCTCGATCGCTGGCGCGCGGATCCCGACTCGCGCAAGGGGAAGCGCGCGGAGGACTCGTTGGTGCGCTACTTCCAGCGCATGGCCACACGACCCACGCCGTTCGGATTGTTCTCGGGCTGCTCCCTCGGGATCGTCGACCAGGCCGCGGGCATGCGTCTCCGGCTTTCTCCGCGCGCCAGCTACCAGCGCCACAGCCGCATCGACAACGACTATCTGTTCGCCCTCTGCGAAGACCTCGGGCACGATCCGGCCTTGCGCCGCGAGCTCCTGTACCAGCCCAACTCCAGTCTCTATCGTTCCGCGGGCCATCTGCGTTATGCCGAGGCCCGCCTCCAGGGTCAGGCGCGGTTTCATCACCTCGTGGCGGTGGAACCAGCGCTCTACCTCGAAGAGACCTTGGCGCGCGCAGCCGGCCGGGCCAAAGCAGCCGACCTGGCGGCGGCTCTCGTCGCCGCCGATCCGGATGGCGAAATCACACTCGAAGAAGCCGAGGAGTACATCGATCAACTCATCGAGACCCAGGTGCTGGTCTCCGATCTGACGCCGGTGGTCACCGGTCCCGAGCCGATCGTCGGCGTGGAGGAACAACTCGAAGGTCTGCCCTCGGGGCAACCGACCGCGGCCGCTCTCACCCGCACGCGCGAGACCCTCGCTGCGCTCGACGCGGGCGGATTGGGTGCGGCGACCGCGCGCTACCTCGACATCGCCGAAGCCTTGCGCGAACTGCCCACCACCGTCGAGCTCTCGCGGCTCTTTCAAGTGGACATGGTCAAGCCGGCAGACGATGCGCGCCTCGGCGCGGCGGTGGTGGAGGAGATGCAGCGCGGCTTGTCGCTGCTGCATGGGCTGTCCGGTCGCGCGCGCCAGCCGCAACTGGAGCGCTTCCGCCAGGACTTCCTCGACCGCTACGGCGAGCGGCGGTGGGTGTCGCTCGCCGAGGTCCTCGATGAGGAGACCGGCATCGGCTTCGATCGCGCCGAGCTCGTCGAATCCTCGCCGCTGCTCCAGGGTCTCAACCTCACTCGCCCGTCGGCCGACAACACAGTCCCCTGGGGCCCGTTGCAGACCTGGCAACTCCGCAAGCTCGAGTCGGCCCTGCTTCGCGGAGAACAGGAGATCGAGCTGACCGACGCGGATCTCGAGGGACTCGCGTCTCGCGATGCCAATCCGCCGCCACCCGACGCGCTGGAAGTCATGGCGCTCCTCGCGGCGACGTCCGAGGAGGACGCCGCGAAGGGGCGCTTCCAACTGCTCTGGAAGAGCGCCAGCGGACCCTCCGGGGCGCGCATCCTCGGCCGCTTCTGTCACGCCGATCGCGAGCTGGAAGCCCACATCCGCGAGCATCTTGTCGCCGAGGAAGCGGCGCGTCCCGAGGTCATCTTCGCGGAAGTCGTCCACCTGCCGCAGGGACGCACCGGGAATCTCATCGCCCGGCCTGTCTTGCGCACCTACGAGATCCCGTTCCTCGGCCGCTCGGGAGCGCCGCCCGAGAATCAGATCCCACTCCGCGATCTCCAGGTCACCGTCACCGACGGACGGATCACGCTGCGCTCCGAGCGCCTCGGGCGCGAAGTGGTCCCGAGGTTGACCAGTGCTCACAACTTCTACCGCGGTCTCGGGATCTACCGGTTTCTCGGCGCGCTGCAGGACCAGGGATTGATCGGCGGCTTCGGCTGGAACTGGGGGCCGATGGAGAATGCGGCATTCCTCCCGCGAGTCCGAACCGGCCGGCTCGTGTTGCGACGCGCGCGCTGGAAGTTGTCCGCAGTGGAAATCCACGCGATCTGCACGGGCACCGCAACGGCGCGCTTCGCCGCCGTGCAACGCTTGCGGACCGAGCGCCGGATGCCGCGCCGCGTGCTGCTCGCCGACGGCGACAACGAGCTCCTCGTGGATTTCGACAACGTGCTCTCGGTGGAGGCCTGGCTGGACATCCTCGAAAAGCGAGGAGACGCACTCCTCTTCGAGCTCTTCCCCGGACCCGGTGAGCTATGTGCGCGCGGCCCGGAAGGGAGATTCGTACACGAGCTGGTCGTGCCGTTCGTGCGTACGCGCGAGGTGACTTCCGCGCCGATGGCCGCACATGCGACGCACGCCGCGCATGCGATGCCGGCCAGCGCAATCCAGCGCTCGTTCCTTCCCGGCTCCGAGTGGCTGTACGCGAAGCTGTACCTCGGCACGTCGACCGCTGACGCGGTGCTGCGCGACGTCATCGGTCCGATCACGCGCGAAGCGCAGACCTCGGGCGCTGTCGACTCGTGGTTCTTCATCCGCTACGGCGACCCGCACTGGCATCTGCGAGTGCGCTTCCACGGTGCTCCGCAGCGCCTCATGTCCGAGGTCCTGCCCGCGCTCGAAGCCGCAGTCGCGCCGCTGCTGAGAGACGGTCACCTCTGGCGCATGCAACTCGACACCTACGATCGCGAGATCGAGCGCTACGGCGGCCCCGCCGGCATCGCCGTCGCCGAGCGGCTCTTCCACGCGGACAGCGAAGCGGCGCTGGCGATCGTCGACCAACTCGAAGGAGACGAAGGCGCCCAGGCGCGATGGCGCCTCGCCGTCTGCGGGATCGACCTGCTCCTGGGCGACCTCGGCTTCGACGCCACCGGCAAGCGCGTCCTCCTCGGCCAGATCCGCGAAGGATTCTTCCGCGAGTTCGGCGGCGACAAACCGCTGCGCGTCCAACTCGACCTGAAACAACGCGCCGAACGCCGCGCCCTCGAGGTCCTGCTCGACCCTGCCCGCCGAGGCGCGAGCAACATGGAGAGCGGACTGGCCATCCTGAACCAACGCTCCGAGCGCAACGCCCCCCTCACCGCCGAGCTCCGCCGCCTGGAACACGCACGACGGCTCACCCTATCCGTCGCGCAGATCACACCCGCACTCATCCACATGTACGTGAACCGCCTGATCCGCTCCGCCCAACGCGCGCACGAGCTCGTCCTCTACGACCTCCTCTCCGCGATCTACGACTCGCGCGTGGCACGAGCCGCCAAGACACCTTCGCTCGTGAGCACGGCGTAGGCCGGCAGCGCTGTTTGGGGCCACGCCGCCTACGGCGGCGACTGGAGTTTGGACATTTTGAGCGCATGTCGAGCCGAGGAGCGCCGGCGTCCCCGCCGGCTGGCCATGCGGCGTCTCGCCGCGGGCGGGGGCATTCGAGCCGAAACCCAGCATCGCGAGACGAGCGTCGTTCGCGCAAGGCGCGTTCCCCCTCCCGGGGCGAGGACGCCCCCCGGCCAGCCGGCGGGACGCCGGCGCTCCGCTTTCGCCGCCATAGGCGGCGTGGTACCGCGTCAGCGGTACAGAGAGCTTAGCCGGGGGTCGCGAGCGAAGCGAAGCTACCCCCGGAAACCGGTGGATGATCATTGCACCGCGTCAGCGGTGCTTGAAAATCTCGCGAGTCGTTCACCGCACCGCTGACGCGGTGCGATCGGAGGGCGACGATCAGTCCGGGGGTAGCTCGCTTCGCTCGCGACCCCCGGCTAAGCTCTCTGTACCGCTGACGCGGTACCCCTGGGTCGCTCAAAAACTTGTCCAAACTCCAGGTACCGCTAACGCCGTACCAAGCCGCCGTAGGCGGCCAGAGAACGCGCACCCGGCTAGCCATGAAGTCAGCCCGCGTCAGCGCGCTGACACGACAGCTCACCCCACCCGTCGCGCAGATTGCACCCGCCCTCCGTGGATGAGCACCACGGGAGAGTCCGCCAGTGCTTCGACTAACCGCTCTGCGGCGAGACGAGGATAGATCTCCGAGGCCGGCACAGGTTTGGGTACGGCTGATTGAAAGATTCTAATGCGGCTGATTGAAATGTTTCATTGCGGCTGATTGAAAGGTTCAGTTGCGGCCAATTGAAAGATTTCACTCCAGCCCATGGAAGGGGTTTGGGCGAGTCGACAGGAAACGAACCGGCCAAAGTGAATGATGCGCCCCGCGCCCCTCCCTCCACGGGCCTTCGATCTGCGCCGCTGAAAAGGCCGGTCGACTATCATGACCGGCCCATGCCGCGCAGGCGTCGAGCTCAGCCCACAACCACGACCGCGAAGGGGGTCGCCGTCCCGAGTGCTCGCGGCCCTTGGTGGGTGATTCCTGTCGTGGCGCTGATCCTCATCGCCATCGCCTTCTCCGGTGTTCTCCATGCCGGGTTCGTGTACGACGACCAGACGCAGATCCTGCAGAACACGTACATCCAGAGCTCGCAACATTTCTGGAAGTCGATGACTGTCGATGTCTGGGCTTTTCGCGGAGACAAGGGCGAGGCGTGGAGCAACTACTGGCGGCCGGCGTTCGTGGCCTGGCTTCACCTCAATCACCGGCTCTTCGCA
>Ga0307505_10001625_pt1 | contig 17491 bp, 16 predicted proteins | sample 23_S_MG_FD_202183 | JGI IMG/M metagenome (GOLD analysis project Ga0307505, IMG submission 202183) | Soil microbial communities from Populus trichocarpa stands in riparian zone in the Pacific Northwest, United States - 23_S | ecosystem: Environmental > Terrestrial > Soil > Riparian zone > Trees...
TGATCGAGGAGTTTCTGGCCGACATCGATGGCACCGGTGTCGAGCAGTCCGTCTACGTTCAGGCCAACTGGGCGCCCAACTGGGCCGAGGACGAGGTGGCTTGGGTGCAGGAGACGGCCGACCGCACCGGCTGGCCGCATGCCATCGTTGGCTATTGCGACATGACGGTCGCCGATGCGCGTCCTGCGCTTGACCGTCTGGCGAAATATCCGCTGATGCGCGGCATCCGCCAGCAGCTCCACTGGCATGAGAACCCGCAATACCGCTTCGCGCGTACGCCCGATCTCGCCCGCGACCCGACGGTCCAGCGCAATATCTCATACCTCGCCGACTATGGCTGGGTCTTCGACCTTCAGGTCTTCGCCGGCCAGATGGACGGCGCGGCGGAACTGGCGCAGGCATGCCCGGACGTGACCTTCGTCCTTCAGCACGCCGGCATGCTGGAAGACCTGTCCGACGACGGCCGCGCCCACTGGAAGGCGCAGATGAAAAAGCTGGCGAAGAACGACAACGTCGTCTCCAAACTCTCGGCCTTCGGCACCTTCATTCACCGCAACGACCGCGCCCATATCGAGCGCATCCTGCACGACACGGTCGACATCTTCGGCGCGAAGCGCTGCCTCTACGGCTCCAACTTTCCGATCGAGAAGCTGTGGACCAGCTATCGCGAGCTCATCGGTGCCTTTCTCAAGGCCGCCAACGACCTGAGCGCAGCGCGGCAGAAGGCGATCTTTTACGACACGGCGAAGCGGGTCTACCGGCTTTAGACCGAAGGGCAATATGCACTGAACGGGAGGAGAGGCAGCACATGGCGCTTGAAATCAAGGTCCTCGACTACGGCGACATCGAGCTCGAATCGAGCTTCCTCGTGCTGGGTCGCAATTGCGGGCGCACCGCGCGCGTCTACACCTACGGCTTCCTGATCCTGGGCGGCCAGTATCCCATCGTCGTCGACACCGGCTTTCGCGAGAACGCGATCATGGAGACGCTGGGCATGCGCGGCCTCGCCTTCCACGACAACATCGTCGAGAGCCAGCTTGCCCGCCACGGCGTCAAGCCGGGCGACGTGCGCTACATCTGCCATACGCATCTCCACATCGACCATGCCGGGCAGGACGACCATTTCTCCATGAACACCACCGTGGTGGTCAACCGACGCGAGATGGAGTGCTCGGTGTCGGGCCTCATGCACCCGCAATATCCCAAGCCCGATATCATGCACCTGATCGAGCGGCTGCACACTCCGGGCGCGCTGCGCTTCGAGGATCTGGAGCTCAGCGGTCCGGTGGAACTGATCCCCGGCGTCACGCTGGAAGCCGCCAACGCGCATACCGAGGGCTCGATGAACATTCACGTCGAGACGGCAGAAGGCCGCGCCACCATCTGCGGCGACGTCATCTACGACATCCAGAACCAGATTGTGGAGCCGTTCCACCAGATATCGCTCAACGAGCCGCAGGTCACCGGCAACCATGCCGGCTCCAAGCGCGCCGAGAAGGCGGCGATCAAGAAATTGCTCAACGGCTCGAAATTCCTGCTGCCGGTCCACGACAAGCCGGCCAAGGTCGAGAACGGCCAGATCGTCGGCCGGCTCGACATGGCGGTGCCCGGTCCGGTCAGCCAGACCGTGCCGCGCCGCAACTGGTTCCCGGTCTAGGGCGCGCCGGGGAAGATGGAGAAATTCGCGGGGAGGACGAACACATGCCGCATGAAGCCGTCAGGCCGCAATTCCGCAACCTGATCGACGAGCACGCGCCGGTCCGCCAGATCGGGCAGGGGTTCACCTTCACCGAAGGCCCGATCTGGCATCCGGTCGAGCATTACCTGCTGTTCTCCGACATGCCGGGCGACGTGCGCCGCCGCTGGGACAAGGCCGGCGTGCGCGAGATCGTGCGCCCGTCCAATAAGGCCAACGGCATGACCTACGATGCCGACCTCAACCTTCTGGCCTGCGAGCACACCACCTCATGCGTCGCGCGCTTCCGGCCGGACGGGTCGCGCGAGGTGCTGGTCACGCATTTCGAGGGCCGCGAGCTCAACAGCCCCAACGACCTGTGCGTGCGCTCCGACGGCTCGATCTACTTCTCCGACCCGTGGTACGGCCGCATGCCGCATTACGGCGTCGAGCGCCCGCGCGAGCAGGGCTTCCAGGGCGTCTACCGCATCCCGCCCGGCCAGGTAGGCGGAGAGCCGCAATTGCTCGTCGACCGCTATCTCTTCACCCAGCCCAACGGCCTGTGCTTCTCGCCCGACGAGAAGCTGCTCTATGTCAACGACACCGAGCAGGCCAATATCCGCGTCTTCGACGTCGCGGCCGATGGTTCGCTCTCGGGCGCCCGCCTGTTCGCCTCCGGCATCAAGGATGCGATGAAGCCCGGCGTGCCCGACGGCATGAAATGCGACCAGGAGGGCAATGTCTGGGTCACCGCCCCCGGCGGCCTTTGGGTCTATGCCGCCTCGGGCGAGCTGATCGGCAAGGTGTCGATCCCCGAGCTGCCGGCCAACCTTCACTGGGGCGGGCCGGACTGGCGCACCCTGTTCGTCGCCGCCTCCACCTCCGTCTACGCGGTCGACGTCAAGGTCGGCCCCCGCAACGAACCCTTCATGCGAGCCAGAATGTCCAGCCAGCCAGCCGCCGCCTCGTCATCTTCTTCCGGCTCGGATGGCGCCTTCCGCCTCGAGGCCGCGCGCTGCGCGCTGATCATCCAGGACATGCAGAACGATGTCGTCATGGAAGGCGGCGCCTTCGCCGATTCCGGCTCGCCGCAGCATTGCCGCGAGCAGAACGCCATCGAGAATGCGCGTCGTCTGGCCGAGCGCTGCCGCGCGCTCGGCATTCCGGTCATCCATGTCTGGTTCGAGGTCGACAATGCCGGTCGTGGCATGACGCTCAATGCACCCCTGTTCGAGAATTCGATGGCGGCCAAGGCGCTGGTCAAGGGCACTTGGGGCGCGCAGCCGGTGCCCGGCCTCGAGGCCAGGCCCGGCGACCACGTCGTCTCCAAGAACCGCATGAGCGCCTGGGAGGGCACCAGCCTCGAAACCGTGCTCAAGGCCGAGGGGCGCGACATCATCATCGAGACCGGCGCCTGGACCAATATGTCGATCGAGCACACCGCCCGCACCGGCGCCGACAAGGGCTATGTGATGATCATCCCGGAGGACGCTTGCTCGACCATGAACGCCGACTGGCACCGCGCCTCGATCGACTACGCCATGCAGAACGTCGCCGCCGTCACCAGCACCGCCGACGTGCTGCGCGCGCTCGACGGCTAGAGCAATTCCAGGAAAAGTGTGAAACGGGTTTCCGTCGGGAATTGCGTAAGAACAAGAACTTAAAGCGGTTCGACGATTCTATCAGAAAATGAACCGCTTTAGCCTGTCACGCAGATGCCCCGGCTTCGGCTTTTACGCCGCATAGGCCCGCCCGCTCGCCGTCAATCCCGCCGGTAGAGCAACCAGTTCTTCATCAGGTTGCCGTCGCCGAGCGAGGAGAAGCGGGTGGTCCGGTTGCGGCCCGACGTTTTGGATGCGTAGAGCGCCCGGTCGGCCTTGATGTAGAGGTCGTCCGGCCCCTGCGCCTGGGTCGCCATGCAGGTGCCGGTCGAAATCGTGATCGGCCCGTAATTGGTTCCGTTTGAAACGTTGACGAACGGGGCGTTCAGGATCGCCTGGCGGATGTCCTCGGCGATCCGGTAGGTCTGGTCCTCGCCGCATCCTTCCAGCACGATAGCGAATTCCTCGCCACCCGTGCGCGCCACGAAGGCACCTTCCTTGACCGTCGAGCGCATGATGCTGGCGACGATCTGGAGGATGCGATCGCCGACCGGGTGGCCGAACCTGTCGTTGACGGTCTTGAAGCGGTCGATGTCCGCGAGGATCAGCGCGCCGAAGGTGACGCCGCGATTGCTGTCGTAGATCGCCGACAGCACCCGGTCGAAGGCGCGGCGGTTGCCGAGTTGCGTCAGCGGGTCGGTGTCGGCCAGTCGCTTGTATTCCTCGATCTTCTCCCTGGCGTCGCGCAACTCGCTGGACCTGTCGCCGATCGAGTTGGCGAACTGGGCATGCGTCTGGATCGATGCCTTAGTCGCGGCGGCCGTCGCGCCGACGATCTTGTTCAGGAATTCCGGCGTCAGCGTCTGGATCGCGCCGAGGCCGGTCGAGGTCTCGTCGAGGATCTTTCCGTAGGTCTCCATCGAGCTCCGCTCTTTCTTCAGGAGGCCGAGGATCTCGTTTAGCTTGTCGGTGATCGTGTCGTGCGCCTCGTCGACGACTTCGCAGTCGTTCCGCTTCAGGAACTGCCGGGCCACGTCGTCGAGCTGCTTCTGCGTCGGCCGCGAACCAAGCGCGGAAAGCGCCTCGGTCAGCTCCCGGCTGCCGGCAGTCACCGCCTCGTAAAAAAGTTCGTAGTTTCTGGGCAGTCCTGCAACGGCCAGCTGGCGCATGGTCAGGACGACAGTGGTTGCTGCATCCGGCCTTCCCGCCGGTTGGTCGCGCGGGCGTTCTGCCGCTTCTGGAGGCTGAATCGAATGTCCACTCGTGCCCAAGCCACACCACCTCGCCGCGCCGCCCGTGGCGTCGGCTGCTTCGACCGACGACGGATCCCATGGCGCCCATCACTTGGTGACGCATTATGTGAGCGCCACGTGAAACTAACGTTACGTCATTAAGCGCAAGTTAAGCGGCGCCGCCCCCCAGCCGCACCGCCCCGCTTTTGTCGTTTCCCAAGGTAGAGACATCGCAGTTTACAAACAGTGTAGGCCCGATTACGTTTAATACATCAGATTCCATGTATTAGACCTCGGCTTGATCACCGCTTCACAGATGCGCGCCGCGCGCGCCCTTGCCGGGCTGGACCAGAAGACGCTGGCCGGGCTTGCGGGCGTGTCGCTTCCGACCATCCAGCGCATGGAGGCCAGCGACGGCGTGGTTCGCGCCATGGTCGATACGCTGGTCAAGGTGATCGAGGCGCTCGACCGGGCAGGCGTAGAGTTGATCGGCGACGACCAGCATAGCGAAGGCGGCGGGCGTGGAGTACGGCTGAAGCTGCCGTCTCCTGCCCCGCAGGAGCGGGGGGCCCGCAGGTGAGCGAAACATCGCAGGCGGGCGAATGGCGGTCGACGTTCACGCCGAAGCTCGTCTCTGTCCTGAGGGAAGGCTATGGCGCCGACGCGCTGAAGGCCGACGCCATGGCGGGGCTCACCGTGGCCATCGTGGCGCTGCCGCTGTCGATGGCCATCGCGATCGCTTCCGGCCTGTCGCCCGAACAGGGGCTCTATGCCGCCATCGTCGGCGGCTTCCTCGTCTCGATGCTCGGGGGCAGCCGGTTCCAGATCGGCGGCCCGGCGGGCGCCTTCATCGTGCTGGTGGCAGCCAGCGTCCACCGCCACGGCGTCGAGGGAATGCTGCTCGCCACCTTCATGTCGGGCTTCTTCATGATGGCGCTCGGCTGGCTCAGGCTTGGTGCCTACATCAAGTTCATCCCCTATCCCGTCACGGTCGGCTTCACCGCCGGCATCGCGGTCATCATCCTGGCCAGCCAGCTCCGCGACCTGTTCGGCCTGACGCTGTCGGTTCCCGAGCCGGGTGACCTGGTGCCGAAGCTGCGTGCGCTGCTGGCCGCCGCCGACACGGTCAGCCCGCAGGCGGTCGCGGTTGCCGCCCTCACCATGGTCGCAATCCTCGCCGTGCGCCGCTGGCGGCCGGCATGGCCGGCGCTGCTGGTCGCGGTCGTGCTGGCAACGGTCGTCACCTTCGCCCTACAGCTCGACGTCGAGACGATCGGCTCCCGCTTCGGCGGCATCCCGCGCAGCCTGCCGCTGCCGGCGCTGCCGGATTTCACCTGGGATCGCGTCTTGTCGGTTCTGCCCGACGCCATCGCCTTCGCGCTCCTCGGTTCGATCGAATCGCTTCTGTCGGCTGTCGTCGCCGACGGCATGACCGGTCGCCGCCATCGTTCCAACTGCGAACTGGTCGCGCAGGGTGTCGCCAATGCCGGCGCCGCCCTGTTCGGCGGCATGCCGGTCACCGGCACCATCGCCCGCACCGCCACCAACATCCGGGCCGGCGCGCGCGGGCCGGTTTCCGGCATGCTGCACGCGGTGATGCTGCTCGGCTTCATGCTGGTCGCCGCGCCGCTCGCGGCCTACATCCCGCTGGCTGCGCTCGCGGGCCTGCTCGTCCTGGTGGCGTGGAACATGATCGAGCGCCACGCCATCGCGGCGCTGGTGCGCTCGTCGCGAGGCGATGCGGCCGTGCTCGCGGTCACCTGCCTGCTGGTCATCTTCCGCGACCTGATGGAAGGCATCGTCGTCGGCTTTTCCCTCGGCGCGCTGCTCTTCATCCATCGCATGGCCACCGCCGTTTCGGTCGACATCGAGGCGCCGCGGCTCGAAGCCGACCCGGCGGACGACGACGGCGAGCCGCTTCGCCCCGGCTCGGGCGCCGATCCCGATACCATCGTCTACCGCATTTCCGGCGCCTTCTTCTTCGGGGCCGCGTCGATGGTCGGCTCCATCCTCGATCGCATCGGCGACCGCCATCGCAATTTCGTCCTCGACTTCAGCCGCGCCCCGGTCATCGATTCCACCGCTGCCAATGTGGTGGCCGGTGCTGCGGAAAAGGCGTCGCGCGCCGGCGTGCGCGTCTTCATCGTCGGCGCGACGCCATCCGTGCGGCGGATGTTGCTCACCCACGAGGTGCGACCGCCGCTGGTGCGATACAAGGCGTCGGTCGCCAATGCGCTCGCGCAGATCAGGCTGGAGAGCGGCATTTCCGCCGCCGGCTAGAAGCTGACAATTCTTCACACGTCCGTGAGTCGGGGGAACCATGCCCCGGCTCGATCCTTGGCCAAACGTGTTCGTCTGGCCACTGCGCGAGGCGACGCTTCAATCCCGATTGCCAGAAAAAGACCACAAGGACGGATGCAATGAAATCACTCCACCTGATCCCCGCCACGGCCGCGATAGCCCTTCTGGCCGCCTCGCATGCGCATGCGGTCGACACTGTCGCGCAGACGGAACAGGGCGAGATCGCCATCACCACGCTTGCCGACGGGCTGGACCATCCCTGGGCGCTGGTCTTCCTGCCTGATGGCGGCATGCTCGTCACCGAGCGCGCCGGCGCCCTGCGCCATGTCGATGCCGAAGGCAACATATCCGACCCGATCGCCGGCGTGCCCGAGGTCGACGCGCGCGACCAGGGCGGCCTCCTCGACGTGACCCTCGACCCCGGATTTTCCGAAAACCGCCTCGTCTATGTCAGCTATGCCGAGGCCGGCGACGGCGGCAATGGCACGGCCGTGGCTCGCGGCGTGCTCAGCCAGGACATGGCGGCGCTGGAGAACGTCGAGGTCATTTTCCAGCAAGAGCCCAAGGTCGACAGCACCAAGCATTACGGCTCGCGCCTCGTCTTCGACGATGACGGTTATCTCTTCGTCACGCTCGGCGAGCGCTCCGACCGCGAATTCCGCGACCAGGCGCAGGATCGCGGCTCGCACCTCGGCACTATCGTGCGCATCAATGCCGACGGCTCGGTGCCGGAGGACAATCCCTTCGTCGGCGAGGATGACATGCTGCCCGAAATCTGGGCCTACGGCATCCGCAATTCGCAGGCGGCAGCCATCCATCCCGAGACGGGCGTGCTCTGGGAAATCGAGCACGGCCCGCGCGGCGGTGACGAGCTCAACATCATCGAGCCGGGCGCCAACTATGGCTGGCCGGCCGTCACGCTCGGCGTCGAATATTCCGGCGACGCCATCGGCGAGGGACTGGAGAGCGCCGAAGGCATGGTTGATCCGATCTATTCGTGGACCCCGGTCATCGCGCCCTCGGGCATGATCTTCTACTCAGGCGGCGCCTTTTCGGCATGGCAGGGCAATCTGTTCGTCGGCGGCCTCGCCTCCAACGCGCTGGTGCGTCTCGAGCTCGACGGCGACCGCGTCACCCACGAGGAGCGCCTGCTCGAAGACCTTGGCCAGCGCATCCGCGATGTCGCGGAAGGCCCAGACGGCGCGATCTACGTCGTGACCGATGAAGCCAATGGCAGCATCATCCGTGTTGGCCCCGCCGAGGAGGCCGAGACCGGCGCGACCGAGTAGCGCCGGCGGTTCGGCGGCCGGGAGGAGGACCCGGCTGTCGGACATTTCCGCGCCCAGCGGCCGGCATCAGTCGTAGGAAAGGTCGGACGCCTTTCCGCGGAACACGCGATAGACGTAGAACGAAGCCCCGACCATGATCGGCAGCACGAAAGCGGTGCCGGCGAGGATGATCGCCAGGCTGCCGGTCGCCGACGCCGCCTCCCAGATCGTAAGCCGGTCGGGCACGACATAGGGGTAGAAGGAATAGGCGAGGCCCGCGAAGCCGAGGGCGAAGATCGCCGCCAGCACCAGGAACGGTGTCAGCGCGTGGCGGTCGCCGTGGGCCGGCAGGCGGAAGGTCAGCCGCCACAGCCACAGGAAGGCGAGCGCGGTGATCACCGGCAGCGGAGCCAGAATTGCCACCTCGGGCCACGAGAACCACTTTTCCCAGATCCGCGGGCTGGCGAAGGGCGTCGCCGCCGACACCGCCACCATGCCGACGGCGGTGAAGACGAGCGCCGAGCGCAGGAAGCGCACGGCCTTGCGCTGAAGCTCGCCCTCGGTCTTGTAGATCAGCCACGCCGCGCCCATCGCCGCGTAGGAAGCGGCAAGGCACAGCGCCACCAGCGCGCCGAAGCCGAAGGCCGCGAGGCCGGTTTCCAGCCCAAGAACATAGACGCCCAGCATGTAGCCCTGCGCCAGCGACGCGGTCAGCGACCCGGCGCAGAACAGGAAATCCCATCTGCCCTTGCGATGCAGCGGCACCTTGGCGCGGAAGTCGAAGGCGACCCCGCGCAGAATCAGCCCGACGAGAAGGACGAACACCGGCAGGTAGAGCGCGGTGAGGATGACGCCATGGGCGACCGGGAAGGCGACCAGCAGCAGCCCGACCGCCAGCACCAGCCAGGTCTCGTTGGCGTCCCAGAACGGGCCGATCGACGCGATCATGGTGTCGCGCTCGTGCCTGTCGGATGCGGCGAACAGGATGCCGATGCCGAGGTCGAACCCGTCGAGGATGACGTAGACGAGGATCGACACGCCCATCAGGCCGGCGAAGATCAGGGGCAGGAGCGTCGGCCAGTCGAAGGTCATCGTCTCACTCCCCCGCGATCGGCTGCGACAGCGCGCGGTTCTCGACCGCCGGCAATGGCGACCGGTCGCCGTCCTTGGCCGCCTTCAACGCCAGGTGCGTCAGCACGCCGAGATAGACGATCATCAGCACCACATAGAGCACGACATAGACGACAAGCGTGAAGCCGACATGGCTTGCGGCGATGGGTCCGACCGCGTCTTCCGTGCGCAGCACGCCCGTCACCAGCCATGGCTGGCGGCCGATCTCGGTCGTGTACCAGCCGGCCAGCGTCGCCACCCAGCCCGAAAATGCCATCGGCGCATAGGCGTAGGCGAGCGCGCGCGGCATGGCGGCGCGACGCCACAGGAACCAAGCCGTCACCCATGACAGCGCCAGCATGGCCATCCCGACGCCGACCATGATCCGGAAACCCAGGAACACCGGCAGCACCGGCGGATGCTCGCCGACATAGTCGTTGAGGCCGGGCACGACGCCGTCGAGGCTGTGCTTGAGGATCAGGCTGGCGCCGTTGGGGATGGCGATCTCGAAGCGGTTCTCGCGCGCGTTCTCGTCCGGCCAGGCGAAGAGCACGAGCGGCACGTTGCCGCGCGTTTCCCAGTTGGCCTCCATGGCGGCGATCTTCTGGGGCTGGTGCTCCAGCGTGTTCAGCCCGTGCAGGTCGCCGACGAAGATCTGCACGGGGATCAGCGCTGCCCCGAGGAAGACGCCGGTGCGCAGCGCTTTCCACATCGATTCGGAACGGTCGCCGGCGAGGAAGCGCAGCGCCGACAGTCCGGCGATGAGGAAGGCGACGGTCAGCCCCGACGCCAGCAGCATGTGCGCCAGCCGATAGGGGAAGGACGGGTTGAAGACGATCGCCCACCAGTCGGTGGGGTGCGCGACGCCGTCGATCATCTCGAAGCCTGCCGGCGTCTGCATCCACGAGTTCAGCGCCAGGATCCAGAAGGCCGACATGGTGGTGCCGAAGGCGACGAGCACGGTGGCTAGCGTGTGCACCCGGTTCGACACGCGGCGGAAGCCGAACAGCATGATGCCGAGGAACACCGCTTCGAGGAAGAAGGCGGTCAGCACCTCATAGGCCAGCAGCGGCCCGGCGATGTTGCCCACCGTCTCCATGAAGCCCGGCCAGTTGGTGCCGAACTGGAAGCTCATGGTGATGCCCGACACGACGCCCAGCGCAAACGACAGCGCGAACACCTTCACCCAGAAGAAGTAGGCGCGCATCCAGCCTTCGTCGCCGGTGGCGTTGTAGCGCAGCTTGAAGAACAGCAGCACCCAGCCGAGCGCGATGGTGATGGTGGGAAACAGGATGTGGAAGGAGATGTTGGCGGCGAACTGAAGTCGGGAAAGCAGCAGTGCGTCCATGGCCCCTAGCCTTTTCTTCCTCCACTGGCCGCAATCTAGTATCGATGCCGGTGAAGGCAAATCGTGCGACCTGTCGCAGGGGCACAGTGTCGCGGCTTTACGCTTCCTTTACCAGATCGCCCGGCCGCCGGCTGCCGTTAATCGGCGGGTGAGGCTGATGGCATAGTTTGATGGCGGCAAAGTCTGGAGCCGCTCATGCTGCGCAAACTGATCCTGCTCGGGGCCTTCGCGGGCGTCATGGCGTCGTTCCCCATCCTCTACGAGACCAATCCGGCTGCGCTGGAAGGTCTGCTGCGCGGTGAAAGCCGTCCGGCGGTCGGGCCGGCCGAAACGCCGCGCGTGGCGCTCGCCCGCCCGGCAGCGCGCGAGCCCCAGACGGAACAGCTCACCGGGCGTCGCGTCCGGCTCGCTTCCGACCGCTCTGGCCATTTCGGCGCCGACTTCAGGCTCAACGGACGCGCGGTCTCCGGCGTGGTCGACACCGGTGCCACGCTGGTGGCAATCAATACGTCGACTGCGCGCCGCATCGGTCTCAACATCGCCTCCACCGACTTCAACGGCTCGGTGGACACCGCCAACGGCCGCACGCGCGCCGCCTTCGTCACCATCGGCCGGCTGGAAATCGGCCGCATCTCGATGGACGATGTCGAGGCCGTCGTGCTCGACGACAAGGCGCTTTCCAGCACGCTGATCGGCATGAGCTTCATGAACCGGCTGAAGCGCTACCAGGTCGAGAACGGCGCCCTGCTTCTGGAACAGTAGGCTCAGGTCTCGACGAGCTTCAGGAAGGCGCGTCGCCCGGGCGGCGTGAACGCAACCACGCGCGTTCCCGTCTCGCGGCGCGCCCAGCCTTTGGCGAAGATGCGCTGCAGCACGGCCGCGCCCAGCGCGCCGCCGAGATGCGAGCGCCGCGCGCTCCAGTCCAGGCAGGCGCGGCACAGCGGCCGCCGCGAGCGGGAAAGCCCGTCGACATCGATGCCCAGCGCCGCGAACCAGCCTCGACCATCGCCGTTGAGGCGCACCGCGTCGCCATCCTCGGCGACGATGCCGCCGGCCACCAGTCGGTCGTAAAGCGCCACGCCCGTCTCGCCGGCCAAATGATCGTAGCACACCCGCGCCCGGCGCAACGCCGTGTCGCGCGGGCCGGGCAGCACCTTGCGCGGTCCCAGTGTGGCGGCGACGCCCATGATGGATTCCAGCATGGCGGCAACCTCTTGCCCGGCCAGCCTGTAGTAGCGGTGGCGCCCCTGCGGCGTCACCTTGGTCAGCCCGCCCTCGGTCAGCCGCGCCAGATGGGCGCTGGCGGTGGGCAGTGTCACGCCGCCTTCCAGGGCCAGTTCGCTCGCCGTCAGCGCCGTGCCTCCCATCAGCGCCGCCAGCATGTTGGCGCGGGCCGGGTCGCCGACGAGGCTGGCCATCCGGGCGAGGTCGGTGCCGGCCCTCATGATGCGTGGCCCGCCCGCGCGCCCGTTTCGTCAATGCCGCCGATGTCGATCATCGTTCGACCCTAACCGAACTGTTTGCGCATGCAAGGCGATAGATTGGGCTCGCTTGTGCCGGCACCGCGTCCTGCCAGCCAGACAAAGCACACCTGCGCGGCGCAATGCTTCGGTCGCGACCGAACAATCATCGAAAGAGGGACCTGATGACGATCACATGCTTCATCCGCTACGAGATCGATCCCTTCCAGAAGGAGGCCTTCGCGCATTATGCCCGCAACTGGGGCGAGGCGATCCCGCGCTGCGGCGCCGACTTGATCGGCTATTTCGCCCCTCACGAAGGCTCGGCGACTACCGCCTACGGTGTTTACTCGATCGACAGTCTTGCCGCCTATGAAGCCTACCGGGCGCGGCTGGCGGCCGATCCGCTGGGAAGGGAAAATTACGCTTTCGCCGGCGAGAAACGGTTCATCTTGCGCGAGGAGCGCATTTTCCTGAAGCTCGCATCCGCCCCGCATAGTCAGAGGAGGACGCCATGATCGCCGTGATCTTCGAAGTCGAGCCAGCCGCCGGCCGGCGAGACGCCTATCTGGAGATCGCCGCGCGGCTGCGGCCGATGCTCGACGGCATCGACGGCTTCATCTCGATCGAGCGTTTCCAGAGCCTGACAGACCCCGAACGGGTTCTTTCGCTGTCGTTCTGGCGTGACGAGGAGGCGGTCAAGGCGTGGCGCAATACGGAGGAGCACCGGCAGGCCCAGCGAGCCGGGCGCGGCGGCATTTTTGCGGGCTATCGCCTGCGCATCGCCCATGTGGTGCGCGACTACGGGCTGGAAGAACGGCGCGAGCAGGCCCCGGACGATTCCCGCGCCGTGCATCGCGGATAGGCCGACCTGCTCCGACGTCCTCGGTGCAAACGCGGTCCTCGCATTCGTCGAACCTTTGCCTATATAGGTGAAAGTTCGGTGATAGAGGAAATGAGGACGATGCCGGCGAACCCAGCGCAGCAGACGATCGATCGCGAGATGGTTCTCGAACTGATCGGCCGTATCGAGGGAGATCTGGAGCGGCTGAGGGGGCTTCTGGCGCAGCCGTCCGGTGAGTTCGACCCCGCCGATCCGCGCAACAAGACCTGCGACGGCAAGTTGACTGCCGAGGGTGTGGAGACCTGCTACCGCCTGTTCGACGAGGGACGCTCCCGCTATTCGGTCTCCCGCGCGATGAAGATATCCTTCGCCGCCGCGTCGCATCGCTTCCAGGCATGGATGAAGGCCGGCGGGCGCGAGCGCCGCAGCCGGCCACGGCTCGGATAGGGGACGGATCGACACAGGCGGGGTCGACGGCTTGCCTCGTGCGGGCCTACAGGCTTTGATGCGGACATGGCTAGGGAAGTAGAGCGGAAATTTCTCGTGGAAGGCTCAGGCTGGCGCGCGCTGGCCGGCGGCGGCGTGGACATCAGCCAGTTCTATCTGGCGGCGGGTGACGACCGCTCGGTCCGGGTGCGCATCCGCGACGGGCAACGGGCGAAGCTGACGCTCAAATTTGGCGGCGCGGCGCGCGAGCGCGACGAGTTCGAATACGACATCCCGCTCGACGAGGCGCATGCCATGCAACCGTTCGCGCTCGGCCGGGTCATCGAGAAAACCCGCCATCTCGTCAGCCATCGCGGCCGGACGTGGGAGGTCGATGCCTTCGGGCAGGCGCTGGCCGGGCTGGTCATGGCCGAGCTTGAGACGGAAGACGAGGTACCCGCCGGCGAATTGCCGGAGTGGGTCGGCGTAGAGGTCACCGGCCAGCCTGCCTTCTACAACATGTCGCTGGCGCTCAACGGGCTGCCGGAGCACCCCTGATGGCGGCAAGGATCGACGCCCATGCGCCGCTGCGCAACGAGATCCGCCGCATTGCCCGCGACATGCTGGACGCCGTCGACGTCCAGTTGCGGCTTGCCGCCGAAGACCATGCCGCCGGGCTGCATCATGCGCGAAAGGCGATCAAGCGGTTGCGCGCGCTGACGCGGCTGGCGCGGGCGGCGGCTCCCGGTCCGCTTGGTCTGGTCGAGCGGCACATGCGCGACGCTGCACGCGCCATTGCGGCCCCCCGCGAAGCGACGGCCGCGGTCGAGACGCTTGAGCGTTTCATTGCCGACTATCCCGACCGCATCGTCGACTGCCATCTCGGTGAAATCCGGCTGGCGCTGCTCAATCGCCGGGCCGCCATCGAAGACGACGCGCTTGACCTGGCGCGGGCGGAAGCCGCCACACGCTCCCGCATGGCGCGCGACGTTCTGGCCGGTGCAACTTTCGACAGTGACCTGGACGATGCCGACGTGCTGGCGCACGGCATGGCGAAGTCGCTCAGCCAGTGGAAAAAGGCGCTGGCGCGGGCCGAGCGCGACGGCGAGGCGCTGCACGATCTGCGCAAGGCTGTGAAGGCGCACGCCGCGCAGCTCGACCTTCTGCGCGATTTTGCGGGCGACGGCTTCGCCGGGCGTCGCGAGGCGGTCGACGCTCTCGGCGAGCGGCTCGGCGAACTGAACGACATCGACGTGATTCGCCGCAAGCTGCGCTCGGGCGCGCTTGGCCTGCCGGATGACGTTCCGACCAGGCCGTTCGACAGGCTGATGGAGAAGCACGCCCGGCGCCTCGCTCAAAAGGCCCGCCGCCGCGCCCGCAAGCTGCTCGACAAGGCCCCTGCGCGCCTGCGCATCCGGCCGGCGCGTGCCGCAGCGATCCGGCAGGCCGCATGAACCGGAGCAAGCGATGAGCGCCGACGGAGATACGCTGGTCGACCGGCTCGGCCGGTTCATGGCCAGGCGGCTGCAGACGGAATCGTCCGGCTACCAGCCCTACACGCCGTCCGATCCCGACACGCTGCGGCGCACCCTGCAGCCGGGCGACGTCCTGCTGATCGAGGGCAACCAGAAGGTCTCGGCGGCGATCAAGTATCTCACCCAGTCGACCTGGTCGCACGCCGCGCTCTATGTCGGCGACGCCATGCCCGAGCCGCAAGACGGCGGTGAGCGGCCGCGTCTGGTCGAGGTGGTGCTGGGGCAGGGCTGCATCGCCTCGCCGCTGTCGAAATACCGCACCTACAACACCCGAATCTGCCGCGCCTCGGGTCTGACGCCGGAGGACCGCGAGCACGTGGTCGACTTCATGGTGTCGCGGCTGGGCCTGAAATACGACACCAAGAACATCATCGACATGCTGCGCTACTTCCTGCCGACGCCGCCGGTGCCGGTGCGCTGGCGCCGCCGGATGATCGCCTTCGGCTCGGGCGATCCGACGCGGGCGATCTGCTCGTCGATGATCGCCGAGGCCTATGGCGAGATCGGCTATCCGATCCTGCCAGAGATCACGCTCGCGCCGGGCCGCGCCTCGGCGCAGTCGTCCTATTCGCGCGCCGAGATCATGCACATCCGCCATCACTCGCTCTACACGCCGCGCGATTTCGACCTGTCGCCCTATTTCCAGATCGTCAAGCCGACGCTGGTCTACGGCTTCGACTACAAGGCGGTGGTGTGGGCGGATGCGCCGAAGCCGGCCGAGCCGGTGGTGGCGCAGGAGCTGCCCGCCGCGACCGAAGACGGCGATCCCGCCCCGCTGCCGGAGGCGGCGCCTCACCCTGGCGGCGTCGCGCCCGGGCATCGCCTGCGCTGATCGGCGCGTCCCGCCAGCCCTTCGCCCCCTTTCCGTGCGGCCCCTTGCCTGCTAAAGGCCGCGCATGACCCGGACCCCGCTTTCCCAAATCCGCAACTTCTCCATCGTCGCCCATATCGACCATGGCAAGTCGACCCTCGCCGACCGGCTGATCCAGGCCACCGGATCGCTGGAGGAGCGCGAGATGAAGGAGCAGGTGCTCGACTCGATGGACATCGAGCGCGAGCGCGGCATCACCATCAAGGCCAACACCGTGCGCCTCGAATACGACGCGAAGGACGGCCGGCACTATGTGCTCAACCTCATCGACACGCCCGGCCATGTCGACTTCGCCTACGAGGTTTCGCGTTCGCTCCGCGCCTGCGAGGGCTCGCTGCTGGTGGTCGACGCCTCGCAGGGCGTCGAGGCGCAGACGCTCGCCAACGTCTACCAGGCCATCGACGCCAATCACGAGATCGTCGTCGTCCTCAACAAGATCGACCTGCCGGCGGCCGAGCCGGAGCGCATCAAGGAGCAGGTCGAGGAAGTCATCGGCCTCGACGCCTCCGACGCGGTGATGATCTCGGCCAAGACCGGCATCGGCATCCCCGACGTGCTGGAGGCCATCGTCACCAAACTGCCCGCGCCAAGCCATGGCGACGAAGCAGCGCCGCTCAAGGCGATGCTGGTCGACTCGTGGTACGACGCCTATCTGGGCGTCATCGTGCTCGTGCGCGTCATCGACGGCGTCATGAAGAAGGGCCAGCAGATCCGTATGATCGGCACCGGCGCCAAATACGGCATCGACCGCATCGGCGTGCTGACGCCCAAGATGGTGATGGTCGACGAGCTCGGCCCCGGCGAGCTGGGCTTCATCACGGCGTCGATCAAGGAAGTGGCCGACACCCGCGTCGGCGACACCATCACCGAGGACAAACGCCCGACCGCCGAGCCGCTGCCCGGCTTCAAGCCCGCCCAGCCGGTGGTGTTCTGCGGCCTGTTCCCGGTCGATGCAGCCGATTTCGAGGATCTGCGCGCCGCCATGGGCAAGCTGCGCCTCAACGACGCCAGTTTCTCCTTCGAGATGGAGACCTCGGCCGCGCTCGGCTTCGGCTTCCGCTGCGGCTTCCTAGGCCTGCTTCATCTGGAGATCATCCAGGAGCGGCTGGAGCGCGAGTTCGACCTCGATCTCATCGCCACCGCCCCGTCGGTGGTCTACCATCTGTCGATGACCGACGGCTCCACGCGCGAGCTGCACAACCCGGCCGACATGCCCGACGTGGTGCGCATCGCCCATATCGAGGAGCCGTGGATCAGGGCGACCATCCTCACCCCCGACGACTATCTCGGCGCGATCCTCAAGCTGTGCCAGGAGCGGCGTGGCGTGCAGGTCGACCTCAGCTATGTCGGCAAGCGCGCGATGGCTACCTACGACCTGCCGCTCAACGAAGTCGTGTTCGACTTCTACGACCGGCTGAAGTCGATCTCCAAGGGCTATGCCTCGTTCGACTACCAGCTCACCGACTACAAGGAAGGCGACCTCGTCAAGATGTCGATCCTCGTCAACGACGAGCCGGTCGACGCGCTCTCCATGCTCGTCCACCGTTCGGCCGCCGAGAAGCGCGGCCGCGTCATGTGCGAGAAGCTCAAGGACCTGATCCCCAAGCACATGTTCAAGATCCCGATCCAGGCGGCGATCGGCGGCAAGGTCATCGCGCGCGAGACCATCTCGGCGCTGCGCAAGGACGTGACGGCCAAGTGCTACGGCGGCGACGTGACCCGCAAGCGCAAGCTTCTGGAAAAGCAGAAGGAAGGCAAGAAGCGCATGCGCCAGTTCGGCAAGGTCGAAATCCCGCAGGCCGCGTTCATCGAGGCGCTTA